>Ga0126381_100010629_pt1 | contig 10374 bp, 12 predicted proteins | sample PanSoiMetPlot_28_FD_96465 | JGI IMG/M metagenome (GOLD analysis project Ga0126381, IMG submission 96465) | Tropical forest soil microbial communities from Panama - MetaG Plot_28 | ecosystem: Environmental > Terrestrial > Soil > Tropical forest > Bulk soil | place: Panama | collected 2016-02-17 | reverse complement strand
TCCGCATCGATTCCGAAGATGCCGATGGTGCCGGTTCCCGAGTTCAACGTGTAGAGGAACTTGCCATCAGAGCTAATCGTCGTATCCAAGTCAATGCTGCCTGTAGGCAGGGTTGCAACCACCGTACCTGGTAGCGGGGTCAAAGCACCGTTCTTCCCAATCGAATAGCCGGAAATTGATGACGATCCGGAGTTTGCCGTGTAAACGAATCTTCCGTCCGGTGTGACTGCCTGCCAGCATGTTGCCGTGCCCAGAGTCGGTACATTGGCACTAATGGCGGAGAGCGTTCCGTTCGACTCAACGGCATACGACGAAACCGCAGGGGCTGGAGGCCCGGTCTGGGAAGCCAAGGCTGCTCCGTTCGGTGCGAACAACAACGCAAACACGCCTGCACCAGAGCTGCTGTTGATTACGATCGGTCCCAGTCTGCCGTTGGGTTGCACCCGAAACACGTCGATGTTGTTCGTAGCCTTTTCAGTGACAACAAGGAACTGACCATCCGGGCTGAACGCGACCGATCCCGGGCCCGAATTGCTAGTGCTAAGGAAAGTAGTCGAATGCGGAATTTGTGTGAGCTTCCCATTTCCCGCCAGGCGAAAGCCTACGACATTGCTGTTACCGCCGGCATTGACGACATACACAAAGTCACGGCGTTGCACCACTGAAACTGGTTTGCTGCCGCCACACGGCACTACATCGGCAAGCTGAAGCGTGGCACCATGCACTCGAAAAGAGGATATTTCTCCACTGCCGGTGTTCGCTGCCAGCAGAAACGAGTGGTCTTCCGTAAGCGTAAGTGAGCCCTGCGATGCCAGTGGATCGGTCGTCCCCCCACTGCCGCGGCCTCCCGTTGCGAAACGATGCTCATCAGATAACGAGCCATCCCCTGCTCGTTTGTACGCGATGATTTCATTTTTGTCGGCAGCATTCGTCATCACGAACACCGCTCCAGCGGCTTGATCATCTCGCGCGTTGCTGAGGACCGGCAATACCCCGCCAATTGCCAAAATGACGATCAAGAGTATGCGAATAATTCTAAGCATGGTTCATCTCCCCTAGGGATATTTCTGGAGTCGAAGCTGGCGGTTAATAGCCTTGGCGCATCTAACAAGCATGGTTTGCGAACTGAGTGCGATGGTGAAGTATGTGGAACGACAATTTCATGCTACTGATGGATAAGTCGCATTCGGTGGCGAAACCCCCCACAACTTTTCTTAAATTGTTCGGATCCTGCGGTTCTAATCGGCAGATGACATGCAACCTAAGATCGTGCAGTTCTGGCTGCTTCTGCTTCTAGGTTGGAGCTCGACGATGTCGGCCCACGCCCAGCTCTATGCCGGCGTGTTAGGTGGATTCTCTTCGCTCTCGGCAGACTCGCGCTCCGTACTGAGCTCAGGGTCTACGGCCTTTGCTTCTTACGATCCCAAGAACGGCGGCGCGCTGCAAGCTTTGGTCGGAGTACATCTTTCGGATTACTTTGCCTTGCAAGCAACATACATCTGGAACAGCAATCAACTGATCTTGACTTCCGCACAGTTCGTCCACGGCGCCCAGAAGGGATACCAGGAAACGCGCAGCAGTTCCCAGCAAAGCATCATCGCCGATTTCCTGGTTTACTTTCGCAAGCGGGATAGCCGGTTACGGCCATATCTTTCTGTCGGAACAGGTCTCGTCCACTTTGCAGCTCCCAGGAAACGCATCGAGCAACTCATAGGCGCCCCTATATTGCCGCCCTTGAGCTTCAGCTCTAATATGGCTGCGCTTCATATTCCGGTCGGCATGGATGTGAAAGTGCGAGGTGGCTGGGCTTTCCGCTATACCTTTAGCGAAACCATCAGCAAAAATCCCATTGATAATCAACTATCGCCGTCCGGACAGCACAGTTTTAAGAATTTCCAAAACCTGTTCGGCTTCATTAAACGATTCTGACGATCTAAAAGCAAAACTCGCGTTAGGTCGTGGCTTCAAAGCTGCCGTGATTGCGCATGGGCCTGCGGCCCACTCAAACAGATGAAATCCGGTTTCTCGCCGGATCATAGTCGCGTAGCGACGCCTCTGTAGCCCACAGAGCAAGCCCCTGTTGTGCGCATAGCGGCCAACTCAACCTGCCTGTTTTTGCCAGAGGCTGTCGAAGGAGCCCTATCGGCCAAACAAACTTTCCATTTCAAGCTCGCCCTCTCAATCGGCGGTCGTCAGGACTTCTTGAATCGAACATAAGGACAACCGCTCCAGTAGATGGGCGGATTTTCAAAATGCTCAGCCAAAACGCGCGCATGGCAGACGCGACAGATATTGAGTGACTTCACAGTCTCACCCAGGGGCGCAATCCGGACAAGCTGTTCAAAGACGCAAAGCTTTCCCCCCCGGGCCTTGCTCTCAGTCAGGCTGGCGAGTGGACCGGACTCGGCCTGCCGCAACACCAAGGCAGAATAGATTTTGGCCTTCAGATTCGCAGGCGCAGATTGCGAATCCGTCAACTTAACCTGAGCGGCGATCGTCTCCATGAATTGTTCTTCAGGCAGATTGGCCATGGCTCCACCTTTCACGAAATTCAGCTCGCGCACGCGCCAGCAATCGTTCAATCGCCTTTTCTGTCTTGCCCATCTTAAGCGCCATCTCTCGAGCTGGTGCCTGTTCCCAGTAGCGCCAGATCAGGGCCAGACGATACGTTTCAGGAAGACTGGCCAGTACACCTCTTGCCTTCGCCTTCATTTCGTTCTGCTCCATAGCCTGGTGAAACTCCGGGACGTGCCCCGAAACTTGGTGGTCGTCAAGCGAGCCTTCGATTGATTCCATCGCCTTCAGTCGCGCGCGGTAGTAATCTTCAATCTTGTGACGAGCAATTCCCATGACCCAAGCCTGTAGAGGTGCAGTGCCTTGATAGCGCCTAAGGTTCTTCCAGGCTGCCAAAAAGATCTCCTGCACCAGGTCATCGACTTCGTCATAACGTGGCGCCAGGCGGGAACGAACATAGCCGTACAGTCCGTCCGCGAAGCGCATAACAAATTCTGCTGTCGCCTTGCGGTCATTGCTCAGCACCGCAGCGACAAGCAATGAATCATTGCCTGTCGATGGGTCGGGTTCTTCTCCCCACCCAAACGCCTGCTGGCTCAACTGCTGCACCCAGATGTCCCTATTTATAGGTTAGTCGTAAGATATCGAATCGATCCCCCTCCGTGTACCCCAGAGCCCCTTCGTGAGCGCGCCGCGGCACACGACCCCTTCCCGTTTTTCATTTGGGGCATTAGGTCGCGGCTCACCTTAAGACCGATATGAATGACCAGATTCGTGCGCGATAGCATCCGTCCTATATCGTTGTTGGTTATGCAGCGCCACTTGGTTTGGTCGGCTTCGACGCAGCAGAGTTTGAATTGCAGGGGGACGATGATGGCATTCGCCGCTGGAGGGCACCGAGCGGCGACATGGTCGGCCTGTACTGTTTTGCCCTTCCTCCCGATATTGTGGCCGACCTTCGATCAATAACTGCTCTCCGCAATGTCTACCGGAAGATAGTGACAAAGTCCGGTGCCGCGATTATCGAAGTCGAAACACCAGAGATTGCTGGCTGTCTGACAACGTGGCTCATCATCAAGGTGCCCCAAAATCGCTGTCAAGGGTACTTGTGCCCATATTGCAAAGCAGTGACGACATCGGCGCGCGCGCTGAACAAACACTCCTTGGAAGAGTATGTTTATATACCCGTTGCTGCTTCTAAAAGAAGTTGAGGGGCCGGATTCAGCGGCTCTCACTCCTGTATCGTTCCAAGGTCGGACTTCAGTCCGGCTGGAACCTACTGTGGCGGACCAACTTCGCTTCTAAATTTCGTGTACTGCACACTGGAGCACTGGCCCAAGAAGACCTTAGTCGTCTGAACGTGAGCCATGCCGCACCACGCGTCATTTATCACAGCGTCGGCAATCGAATGCTTACAACTTGTTTGCAAACTTTTGACAATTTAACGATGCCCTGATTCTAGAGTGAGTTGGCTTTTGATCGCTGTCCACGTGGCGACAAAGCTTTTAAGGAGGAATGAGAAATGAACAATTCAGGTTTCGACATTCATCGTCATTTGCACGCAGAGAAATTTTTGGTTGTAGCTATCTCGCTGTCTTTGCTTCTCATCGTTGTGCCAGTTGCATCGCACTCACAGGAGCAGAGTACAACAGCGCCGGCGCTTAGCGGCGTAGTAAGCTCGAACCTGAATCCATTGCAAATCGCTCTGTTGCATTGGTACGGTGCCAATCAGGCTACGAACTTCACGGTTGGCAGTGCTCCCTTCGGCGTAGCATTCGATGGCGCCAATGTGTGGATAGCAAACTTCAATAGCAACAATGTTACGAAGCTACGCGCCAACGACGGGGCCATTCTCGGTACGTTTACCGTGGGCACTAGCCCGTCTATCTTGGCCTATGACGGCGCCAACATGTGGGTGGCAAACACTCACAGCAATAATGTCACCAAACTGCGCGGCCGGGATGGCGCTGTACTAGGGACGTTCACGGTGGGTTCAGGTCCGACCGGAATTTGCTTTGACGGAGCCAATATGTGGGTCACCAATGTCAACATCAACACGGTTACAAAGTTGCGGGCCAGCGACGGTAAGACGCTCGGCACCTTCACTATCGGTGGAAGCAATGCCGCCGCGTGCGCCTTCGATGGGGCGAACATCTGGGTTGCTAATAATGGTTCCTCTAATGTCAGCAAGCTTCGCGCCAGCGATGGCAAATTGTTAGGTACATTCCCAACAGGCGTATCTCCGTCCGGCGTAGCGTTTGATGGTGCGAATATCTGGACATCAAATTTTGGCACAAACAACGTGACAAAGTTGCGGGCCAGCGATGGAACGGTCCTTGGTACCTTTGCAGCAGGAGCAGGTCCCAACGGAATTTGTTTTGATGGGGCAAACATCTGGGTGACCGACTTCAACAGCACTACTGTGACGAAGTTATTAGCGAGCAGCGGTGCTACGATTGGTACGTTCACTGTCGGATCGGCGCCGCAAGAAGCGGCTTTCGACGGGGCCCATGTCTGGGTGACCAATTTCAACGGAACCACCGTTTCTAAGTTGTAGAAGGACAGCCCTGGGCGTGCGAAACATTGTCCATGTGGTCGGCAGCCCTCAGAGTGTTTTACTGTAATTTGCTAGGAGGGCCTACTTCGGTCCTGCTTCAGCACTATGCTCTGCTCAATAAAGAAGACTGCTTGAGGCGTGAAAAGATTAGTTTCGGCAGAACCAGAAGGAGAGTTATGGGCGGATGGGGAATCCGATTTTGGCCACACTTAACTTGGGAATTAGGCCGAGGCAGACTTTAGGCAGGCCTCAGCTTACGTCGCCCAACCTAAGAAAATTACGACTACTGCGAAGGTGTCGGATAATCCATGTGCCAGGATGCAGGCCCACAGATTGCGTCCTGTGAAAAGGTATAGACCACCCAGCACCAGGCCGCTGAAGGTGGAGTCGGCGATGCCGACTGGCCCTTTATAGAAGTGTCCCAAACCGAAAAGTAACGCCACGTACACGACGGCAGCCACATACGCCAAGCGAGAACGTCCACCCACATCGGCGCTCCGCGTCAGCAGGTAGCCACGATAGCCAGTCTCCTCACCGAAAGCGGCGAAGCTCCAGACAATGAAGAGTGATAACAGCGCGTGTCTCCAATCGAGGGCTGACGATTTGAGTACGGATGAGACGTGCTCTGGAGTGTGCCAGATGTGTGAAGCGAGCGGCTCAATCACGAAGGCACCTCCCATTTGCCGCACTGCGGCAGCCACGGCGCCGAAGAGCCAGGTCTTCGGCCATGACTGCGGCCGCTCGAACCCCGCCATTTTCCACGGCCATCCGCGGATCCAGCCTGAGATCCAGTACAGCGCAAACAGAATCGGCACTTCGTTCGGAACCCGGTGGAACACGTTGTGACCGATTACAAAGAAAGAGCCGACAACAAGCTCGCAAAGCGACGTGGCGCGATCACGAAAACTGAGCGGAGCTTTTGGTGAGGAACGCACTGGATTTGCTGCGGCCACGGTGGAATTTCCTTCCCCGATTCGGTTCCCTATACCCCAAGTACCACCTACTCCTACAATACGGTAGGACTGCTCAAGCGAACAGCATTACCAAGCTGGCTAGGTTCTGGCCGTCGAGTGGCCGTCATTGTATTCTCGGCCGTATCCGCCGGATCCCTTGCATCACCTCTACCACCTTCCCGGTGATCGTGTTGCCGTTGAGCGTTCCTGTAACCTCTGCGGTGCTGTCTTTTTCATCGCGCGCAACGAAATCGAGAGCGTCTCCGTCCAGTGTGCCCTCCAGCTTGTCGTCCCAGAATGTGCCGGTAAGCTCGCCGTTTTCCAAATGCAGCGTCATCTTGTGGTAAAGCGGGTTACGGTATGCATCGCGTGTAACCAGCCAATCGCCGGTTACGGTGTCCTGATTCTGAGCGAGAGCTACAGGCAATACCTAAAGCCCCATGACAAATGCAAGTATTACGCGAACGTTGCCCCTTTCCATTGAGTCTCTGCGACAGCGGGATGAGACAGCACCAAATTTATGTTGCATAGCAATTCAAATGGGGCGACCATCGGCTACACGAAAAGCACTGGGTTCACTGTCCACTGATGCAGGCAAGCTGGGCAGACGCTTCCCCTATCGAATGTGTTCCACGAATGTCCACGACTGCAGAACCAATGGTCTTCCTTCTGGGCGACCAGCCGCAGAGCGGGCAGCGGATACGTGGGCCGGAATCGTGGCTCTCTTCATCCTCAAGCTCGCGATCCAAAACGGTGGATTTCACGGCTTCATTCATGAGACTGATGTTCTCCTCAGACAAAGAAACGATTCTGAACCTCTGCGATTTCCACGGGGTGCGAACACTGCTCGTCATCATTCCCGACATGATTGATCCGGGTGCTCACGGGATAACACCGCATGAGCCGAGCGTCATAAGGCTTCAAGAGTTCAGATATGGTAGCCACATTCTGCATTCCCGGATCAAGCCACAAATTGTACGAGCCGGGATCGAGAATCACAGGCATTCGGCCGTGAACAGCTCCGGTCACGGCGTTGGGAGTGGTGGTGAGAATCGAGCACGTCTTTACCCAATTTCCAGTTGGGTCTTTCCAGCCATCCCAGATTCCCGCAAAGGCAAATAACTCCCCTTCGCGCACTTCGAAGCAGTAGGGCTGGCTGGATAACCCTGTTCGGTTCCATTCGTAGAAGGCATCGGCAGGAATCAGACATCTGCGGAATTTGAAAGGATCACGGAACACAGGCTTCGTCGCGGCTGTCTCCGATTTCGCATTGATTGTGCTCGTCCCGATGGAAGGGTTTTTTGCCCACGAGGGGATCAAGCCCCAGCCCATTAGTGATAGTTGGCGGACAGATTCCTTTGGGTGCTGGCGGATCACCGGCACAGTTTGCGTGGGAGCAATATTGTAGCGAGGACTCCAGTTGTCTTGCCAATCGACGGTGTCGAAATTCTCTTCGATGATCTGCTTCCGCTTCGACAATCGATAGCGCCCGCACATGAGTGAGAAATTATCGCACGCGCCGAGACGCGAAATTTGCTTCAAAGCTGCGAGTGCAACAGATCGGTTCGAGAATCGCCAAGTCGTCGATCTCAACCCAAAGATCATTGTTATCACCTAACCGTCGCCCAAAAATCTACTTGTAGCAGACAGTCTGGGGATCACGACACAGTCGAGTGATGCTGGAGAATTCGCCGTGCAGATATCGGCTATCTGATTTTCAAACCTCTTCACCGCTATCCCGCCTCGCTGTGCAAAAATTTCCCTCGCACGGGCGATGTCACCGTCAAACCAGACGAGTTTTACACCACATTCCTGAAGCTCTACGACCAAAGAAAGGCGACGGACGGAGAAACCCCAATCGAGCGTAATCCTGTCATGATGTTTTCGAACTTGTGAAACGAAAGCTCTACGATCCGTGCGCCACGTTTGTTTTAGTTCTGGATGAAGCCATCCTTGGGAGTAGCACTCAAGGTCGTAGTGTGCGGACCCATGCTCTCGTGCTTCGGGGGCTGCGATCGTACGGCCCTCGGCGCTGCAGGAGAAATCAAATGTAATAGCCTTCGCCGAACCGTGGCCGACAGTTTTGAGGAAACTTCGGATGTTGGATACAAGAAAGATTTCATGGCACACTTCTTAACTTTGGGCTAGCGACAAACTCGGGAGCTAATCGCCGGCCAAGCGTGCTGCTTGCGCTGTGAGGTAATTGCGTTCCGGCATGCTCGTCGTCCCCGCAGCCGCAATTCGGTAGTGCTTGATAGCGACTTCGTGATCGCCCATCTTTTCAAGTAAATGGGCGCGAACGGCGTCGAGGCGATAATGACCGGTGATACGCGGATCGCTGTCGAGAGCCCTAAGCAGTTCGAGGCCTTTGGCAGGGCCGTACACCATAGCGGCTGCGATTGCGTGATTCAGAGTGACCATGGGACTGGGGGCGACTCTTTTCAGCAACTCATACAGTGCCAAGATCTGTGGCCAGTCGGTGTCCTCTGCGCTTGCGGCCTCGTCGTGAACGGCGGCAATCGCTGCCTGAAGCTGATACAGGCCCACGGATGCATTCGACAGCGCGGCCGTAAGAAGCTCAATGCCTTCAGAAATCTCTGCCCGATCCCACAGAGTTCGGTCTTGTTTATCTAAGGGAATCAATTCTTCATCCGGACCGGTCCGGGCTGCGCGACGCGCGTCGGTTAAAAGCATCAGCGCCATGAGTCCTGCGACCTCGGAATTATCGGGGAGTAGCGTTTTCATGTTGTGCGTCAAGCGGATCGCCTCGCGCGCCAAGTCGAGTCTTTGCAGATTCGACCCTATGCTACTGACATATCCCTCGCTGAAGATCAGATATAGCACATGCAGAACTGCAGGCAGCCGTTCTAGCCGCTCGTGCGGAGAAGGCAGACGGAACGGTACGCCCGAAGCTTTGATGGTTTGTTTTGCGCGGCTGATCCTTTGCGCCATCGTTGTCTCGGGAACCAGAAAGGCATGGGCGATTTCAGCCGTGGTTAAACCACCAACCGCACGCAACGTCAGTGCGATGGCCGAGGGCAGAGTGAGGGCGGGATGGCAGCACATGAATAACAAAATCAGCGTGTCATCTGGATCCATGTCGGCCTCGATCTCCAGCGTGGGTGAGAAGGTTTCCGCTTCCGCGGCCACCGCCGTTTCTCTTGATCGGCGGGCGATTTCGCTGCGCACATGGTCCGCCATGCGGCGACACGCCACGTGGATCAGCCAACCACGAGGATTGTCGGGAACACCCTCCTCCGGCCATTGCGTGAAAGCAGCTATCATGGCCTCCTGGGCGGCGTCTTCAGCGGCTGCGAAGTCATGAAAGCGACGAGCAACACTTCCGAGCACCTGCGGCGCGAGTTCTCGCAACAGTTGCTCGGAGGTTGCGTCCCATAGCTTGGTCATTAGGGTTCTTCCGTTACACCATTTCCTGAGGTGGTCCGCTCATGATCGGTCGGAGTTCAATCGGCATATTCAGCGGGGTGCCTCCGGCGCCTGGCGCAGCCGAGATTCGTGCGGCAATGGCATACGCCCGCTCTGGACCGTCGACATCGATGATCCAGAAGCCGGCAAGAAACTCCTTCGATTCGGGAAAGACTCCGTCAGTGATCGGCCGGCCATCCTTGCCTGCGCGGACTAGTTTCGCTTGATTCGGGAAAGAAAGCCCCTCGGCAGAAACCAGCTCGCCCCGTTCATGAAGTTCCTTGTTGAGACCCATCATAAAGGCGATATGCGCTTGCAGATCTTTCTTGGGCCACGCCGGCACGCCCTGGCCGGCCTTCATTGTGTTCATCATCACCATGTACTTCATTGCTTCGCTCCTCAGGCTCTTGGTTTTGCTATCTACGTGCTTTCGTTCCTAAGTCGGAGCCCCGCGGGAATTATCGACATCTCTCAATGCGATTTCGACTCGTGGCTTGCAAACTGCCGCACTTCGATCGGCATGTTTGTGGGTTTGCCCCCAGGTCCGGGAGCTGCGGAAATCTGTCCCGCTATGGCATAAGCGCGTTCGGCGCTCGCAACGTCGACGATCCAGTAGCCCAACAGAAATTCCTTCGACTCGGGGAAAATGCCGTCGGTGACTGGCACACCATTCTTCTCGCCACGTACAACTTTTGCTTCATGCGGGTCAGCTAAGCCTTGCGTGGCGACAAACTCTCTCGATGCGGTGAGGTCCTCGTCAATACCATGAAGAACTGCCATGTGCGCTTCGATATCCTGTTTCGACCAGGCGTGATACCCTTGAACGCCCGCCCTCGTACCCGACATCAGCAAAATGTATTTCATACCTGCGCTCCTATTTCATTGGTCATTTTCGTACGGACTTGGCGCTGAGTATGTCTGTTC
>Ga0126381_100010628_pt1 | contig 10375 bp, 14 predicted proteins | sample PanSoiMetPlot_28_FD_96465 | JGI IMG/M metagenome (GOLD analysis project Ga0126381, IMG submission 96465) | Tropical forest soil microbial communities from Panama - MetaG Plot_28 | ecosystem: Environmental > Terrestrial > Soil > Tropical forest > Bulk soil | place: Panama | collected 2016-02-17 | reverse complement strand
GGTCTGGTGCCGCCCGTGATGTCGAATTGCGTCTTTCCCGCTGGCGGAGTCTGTGAGAGGTTGACCTGCGTGTTCAGGCCCGACGGCGTAATCGGCGCCGCCGCTTGAACCAGGGAGGTCGGGTTGAATGCCAGAACGAGTGAGAAACCGAATAAGAAGTAGCGAATCATGGGTGTTCAACCTCCAAGTTTGGCAGCAGCTCCCTCGGTTGGTCTCCCATGGATACACGTATTTGAATGGGGATCTTCACCAGGTGTCAATCTGGAGAAAGAGGAGTCACACTTTTCACCTACGGGAAAGTAGAACGCCCGCATCTGAGAGAGGCATCCTTCTGAAGGTCCGTCACATGTCTTCGTCGTTCGTCACCCCGCACACACCGACTGCCCTAGCCTCGGGGGCCGGCCACTAATAGCACGCGCACACACGCGAAGCAATAGGGCCGAATGGGGTAAGTGCGTGTATTTAGGGGTCATAGACAATGGAGATTCTGTTGACTTAAGACTCTTTCGTTTACACGCTTCTCGTCCACAGTAAGAGACAGTAAGAGGAGGTAGTAGATGAAATCCTATCCCTTTGCTGCACTTCTCATTCTAGTTTTGATCATAGGCTATGCTTCGTACAGTAGCTGCGAAGAATTACAACTTCGGCCAAGTTCAAATTTAGAGGAGCAAGTTGGAAGTACTGAGAGCAGCGACTACACGGGGAAATGCTCTGCCGATTCGCTGTTTGAGGGGTTGTCCCCTTTCGACTATGCTGAGAAGCACTTGGGAAAGCGCCCGGAAGCCCCGGCTGATTTGCGATTCCTTGGTTGGCAACTAAATGCTGAGGCGCAGGCACGGTATCAAATTGAAAGTGCGCTTTGGGATCAGGTTGCTCAGAGGTTGATTCAACAGAGGCTTGAACTATTAGGGGAAAGGACTAACGCCGGGATTCGATCAAAGAAGCAGCAGTATGTACCTCAAGGCACTCCCAATTCTGTAGTTCAAGATCACAGCCAGGGTGGTCTTCTTGGAAAAGACTTCCTCGGCCCATATACACCCAATGCTTACGGGCCAGGTATCAACGCAGACGCGACGGGTAGACATTTCATCTGGCAGCCTGAGACTGCTGGGCCAAAAGTGTTTGACCCATTTCTTCAGGTACAACCCAACGCGTTTGGCCCTGGTATTGGCATGGATCAATATGGCCGTCCAGTGAGGCCAGCGTGTCCACCTGGGTGGACGGGGCCTTGCTAACCCTGTGAGGTTCCAGTGTGGATTTTAGCCATTCTGCTCCTAGGGATTCTGACCAGCGGTTGTAGTTACATGCTGTGCGCGTCTGGATTGAGTTGTAGCGCCTACTACGAGGAGAAGCTGGACAAGGCGGAAGCAGAATGGAATCAATGACTCGGTAAGACGAAGGACGAACGTATTATAAAAGTAGGGCTACCTGACAAGTGTGCTCCACTATCAAACGGAGGGGAAGTCTGTGAATGGAGTTCGGGTGGGGTCACAGGTGGCGGTTCCTACTCTGCCCACACGTGGATACGGTTCATCGTCGGTTTCCTCATCGGAGCATCACAGAATCTTCACGTATGACCGTGACCACATCGCAAGGGCATGGAGCTATCGTGGCAGCTGGGGACAACGCAGCAGTCGTGACACGAAAACCTCGTCCACAGGCACCCTCTCTGAAGTAGCCGGGAAGTAACTCCCACTGATCAGAGTTATTTCCCTGCCCCCCAATATCTACAATGTATGTTCGGTCTCTCATCGGAGGATTTCAGCAAGAGGATTAAGAAAGGTAATGAAGATTCCACCCACTAGGAAGAAAACTCAAGCCGTTCAGCCACAACCATATCCTTACACGATTCCCCCTGTCCCAAGTCTTAATGCACAGGATTTCGCCAAGCTCGACCCTTGGTACGTTACCGAGTTTTTTCGGATTGAGGCCCTGCTTCGATCCAAAAGAGGGATGCATCTCTACCAGCAAGACCGTGCCTCGATCCAAAGACGGCTAGCCTTTTTGGGCAAACAATGGAGTGATAGTCGGGTAATAATTGATCCCCGAACAGATACACTCCTTGGCAAGTTCGGTGTTATGTTCGGCTGGTTAGTGCTGGATGAGGCGCATCACGAACTACTTTGCCCTCAGACAACAGAAATTCTGGGGACCACCTCAAGCCGAAGTTGCAAAGATCTGTGCAAAGGGGTGGTCTACGTCGATCACTTTTGTTTGAGCTCCGCCAGGGAGAAGGCCAAAGAAATCCAAAGGGCGATCGATGAGGTGGTTTATGAAATCAAAACTGTGCTTTCTAGAGATAGAGGGAGAAGGTTTGCATTGCTCTTGCTCGACTCCGCGTTTCCCCCTGCCACCATTCTTCACCAAGCGAAGGCGATCCTTTCAAAAAGGCACGACTCAATAAAGAAACAGCGATGGGAAGGATCACATCCTTTTTATCCATTGCATTGTGCGCCGAACAAAAGACCACTCATCAAGGGTTTTAAAAGCTTCCAGACCTGGTGCGATTACATCAGATGCTATGACCTACGCCACAACGTGCTGCATGGCCAAACGCCGCCCTCATTTGGAAGGATTGCCACTCAGGTTTATGGGAAAAGCACTTCGAAGACTTATGAGCGTGCAGAGCAAGGATGCAAGCGTGTCCGCCGATTAATTGAGGATGCTGAAAACAACCGCTGGCCTCCGTCCATCCGATAGTCGTCACCACCCGACAGCCTTCTCCTCAGTCCGCCACTCTATCAACGGTAGAGACTTATGTTCACTGTCCCGTAGGGACAGGTGAAATATATCTATCTGTCCCGATTTTCGGAATGCTGACCCGGTGATACGGTGACACCAGATTGAACGGATGTGAACCATTCAACAAGGGAAGGATCAGCCACATGACCCAGAACAGCACCGTCGCGACAGAGCTTGTGCGAGATGATGTCCAGCACTCGATAACCGACAATGTGGAACCCCCATCACTTTTGGTCGATTCGGAGAGTATACCGGTTCCATCTGCTGTTGCGTCATTACCTGTCGAAGCTCCTTCGCCTGGCTGGCCCAAACTGGCCGAGGAAGCGCTCTATGGATTGCCGGGTGAATTTGTCAAAACGGTCGAACCATACTCCGAAGCCGATCCTGTGGGTCTACTGCTACACATGTTGATCGCAGCAGGTTGTTTAATCGGACCGAATCCCTATGTGCTCGTAGAACACTCGAAGCATTTCCCTCGATTATTCGGAGCCATGGTGGGACCGACCGCAACAGCACGGAAAGGCACATCATGGGGAATCGTCCGTCATGTCTTGTCGAACATAGATTTGTCTTGGGTCAAGAGCAAAATACGCTCAGGTTTGTCTTCAGGGGAGGGCCTTATTGTGGCTGCGGATCAGGGGGATAAACGGAAAGGCACGCTGATCGTGGAATCAGAGTTCGCCAGTCCGCTGAAGGTGATGCAACGAGAGGGGAATACGCTTTCCCCCATCATCCGAGATGCCTGGGATCATGGCGACCTGTCGTTCCTAACAAAACACAATCAGGTCTCAACGATAGGCGCACACATCTCCATCATAGCCCACAGTACCGTTGACGAGCTTCTCCGACTGCTTTCAGCCACGGAGCAGGCGAACGGGTTTGCCAATCGATTCCTCTTTGCCTGGGTGCGCCGGTCAAAATTGATCCCATCAGGGCAGGGTGTGCCTGAAGCGACACTGAACCCGTATTTTGAGCGGTTCAAACAACTGATCGAACATGCACGCACTCTGAAGGAGATTCGCAGGGATACCGATGCGGAGGCCGTATGGATGGACCTCTACCCCAAATTGGAAGAGGACAGACCAGGGCTCACGGGAAGCATCCTGGCCCGTGGAGCCGCGCAAACTCTGCGGCTTTCACTCATCTATAGCCTACTATACGAAAGCGAAGCGAGAAGCGAAATCCCTGCAATACGGTCTGCTCACCTGCTTGCAGCACTTGCTGTCTGGGAATACTGCAAGGCGTCAGTCATTCATATCTTTGGCGATGCGGTCGGAGATCCCATAGCAGATCGGCTCCTGCGGGCAATAAGAATGGGGCCACAGACCGATACGGATCTCTATGAGCTGCTTGGGAGGCACGATAAAGGAAGGAAAGATTCAGCTCTCGAACTGCTCATCCGGTACAAGAGGATTCACTTCAAAGTGACCCCAACTGGAGGAAGACCGGTCTGCGAATGGCATTATGGCCCTAATGGCCCTATGGAGACGTGCGTGTTATGCGTGTAAAGGGTGTAAAGGGATAACCTACGGGGAGGGATCATGAACGACCTAGTTGAACAAGCGAGACAAAGCCTGCAACGACGACGAGCGACACAGCCGCTCTGCCAAAAACCATTGGTTGGAGAGGTTTTGATGGTTGGTAATGGTGATGGGTGGGCAGTCATTCAACGACCCAACGGCGAAATAGTTTGGGTGAGATTGGGGTAAGGAAACAGGTGCGGTAGCCGGAGCGCGAGCCTGCCAGGTTACTGGCTATGGCGAGCGCGGAGGCCTCTTCTCTTCCCTCTTCTCTTCTCCCTCCGAAGGGTAGGAATGAGGGGCTTGGGTAGGAAAACCTGGTACCTAGCCCCACATTTTTGAGGGTTGGGGCCGTATGCGACCCCCTTATACCGTGTGTCCTAAGACCGTGGAGAAATCGTGAGCTAGGTGGGGGATTTTTGTGAAAGGTAGGGTATCCGAGAAGGTGTTGACCCCGATGAAGGCCATTCGTGCCAAGTGTCTGGACTGTAGCTGCTACCAACCGAAGGAGGTGAGGCTGTGTCCCGTCACCCAGTGTCCACTGTGGCCATACCGGATGGGGAAGCGTCTCAAGGGGGAAGCCAAAGGAACCGACACCCCTGAGCGGGAGGCAGCTGATGAGGGGTCTTGCCAAGGTTAATGTGAAACATGAGGTTTGGGCGTCAATATTTCAATAATATATAATTAATGCAACTAGTTATGTGGTTTCTTGATCTAGTCTAGATCACCCCTGTAGCTACCTGACAGGCACCTCCATATGAACACTTCAGGCAAGGTGACCAAAAGACTCTATAGCGTGGCTGAGGCTGCTCACTACCTTGGGCGGTCTCCCTGGTCTGTTCGTCGGTTGATCTGGGCAGGTCAGCTCCCCACGGTGCGAGTAGGGCGACGGGTCCACCTGGATGTGCAGGATATGGAAACCTTCATTGAGCAGAACAAGGTAAGGGAGGATGGAGCGGCTGCTTGACAGGCTTGCCTGTATTACTGTATAAGATATTACTCCAAACAGTAATATACTCGAAGCTGTGACGTGAGACTGAGACACCTACGCGAGCAAAAGGGCCTGACTCAGAAGGCACTGGCTGACAAGCTGCACATGAGTATTCCCTACCTGAGTAACTTGGAGAGGGGGAAGGCCAATGTCTCGCTGTACACGATGCGAAGGCTGGCCAAGGCCCTCAAGGTCAGAGTGGTGGACTTGGTTCAGGATGAATAGAAAGGAGGCTGCCTATGGGAATGTTGTATCGGCGGAAAGTACGTGATCCGGTAACAGGGGTATTAGTTGAACGTGGGCCGTGGTGGATGAAGTATTACGATGGAGGAAAGCCTATTTACCAGAGCACAGGCAAGCTAGAGAAGCGAGAAGCCACGCTCCTGCTCAGGAAGGCCGAAGCAAAGGTTGCTGAAGGCCAACGAGAAGCCCCACGCATTCACCGGACCAGATTTGATGATCTGGTTGAGGACTTGAGGCGGGAGTATGAGTTTAAAGGTCTCAAGACGTGGAGCCGACGCGAGGAGCATTTAGCACATCTACGCCCAATGTTTGGGGGCATGAAAGTGAAGGCAATCACTACTTCACGATTTCAAGCGTATGTTCTGAAGAGGCAAGGAGAGGGTGCCTCACCTGCAACGATCAACAGAGAATTAGATTGCTTACACAAAATGATGGTGCTTGGTGCGAGACAATCACCGCCAAAGGTGGGTCAGATTCCTCACTTTCCCAAGCTATCAGAAGACAACATTAGGGAGGGATTTCTTGAACACGATGAGTTTCTTGCTGTACGTGGGGCTGCGCCAGACCATGTAAAGGTCGCAATGACCATTGCATACTACACCGGGATGCGCATGCGGGAAATTATCAGTGAACGTGGCTTGCGGTGGGACCAAGTAAAGATTGATGAAGGAAGTATCCGCCTGTCCTCGTCTCAGACGAAAACAAAGGCCCCCCGTGTTATCTACATGTGTGAGGATTTCTTGAAAGTTATCAGAATCGCCAAGATGCTGCGGGACAGAGACTATCCTGAATGCCCTTATGTCTGTCACCTCAAGGGGAAACCCTTTACTACCCTGATTAAAGGCTGGAAATCAGCTTGTAAACGAGTAGGGGTTGTAGGAAAGACATTCCATGATCTGCGCCGAACAGGGGTGCGGAACTTGGTAAGAGCTGGTGTGCCCGAGACGGTGGCTATGAAGATCAGTGGTCACAAGACACGATCTGTCTTTGATCGGTATAACATCACAAGTGAAGAGGATCTAAAAGAGGCTGCGGTTAAGCTTGGAAAATATATCCAGAAGAAAAAGGTTACAGTTACGGTTACAGTTGATGACCTATTACACAAACCTGTGGAGCCTGCCACTGCACAAGCCCTTGAAAAGTGGCGGAGGGGGCGAGATTTGAACTCGCGGTGGAGTTACCCCCACTCCGGTTTTCAAGACCGGCACGTTCGGCCACTCCGTCACCCCTCCATCGGCCGTTTCTCTTCTCCTCTCAATCACTTCCAGCATCCCATCCCGTAGCCTGTTTGAGCAGGTTGCGGCTGGGTTGCGGATTCGGGGGGTACTTCCCCGGTTTGCTCCGTCCTCTCTGGTGGATCATCGAGCTGATGGACATGGTGCCGATGGTCCCCGTGGAAGAGGTGTGAGTATATATCGAGCGTGATGCTGATACTACCATGGCCGAGCTGCTGTTGAATGTATTTCACGTTGGCCCCTTGCTGAATCAGGAGACTCGCAAAGGTATGGCGTAAGTCATGGAAGCGGACCAGGCGTAAGCCGGCGGCGGTGAGACAGGTTCGAAAGGCGTTCCGCACCAGTTCATTGCTCACGCGCCGCTCTGTGGGGCCGAGGAAGATCCATGGTGCCAAGGGCCTATCGTGCATGGCCGCTTCACACTCGCGAGTCTCCCGCAACACGCTCAGGGCGTTCGCTAATTGCGGCGACATATCGACACGGCGGATCTTGTGTGTTTTAGTTGTGGTCTCCTGCCGCCGGACAATGGCCCGCCGGACCTCAATGAACTGACCATGAAAGTCGATGTCTCCCCATTGCAGGCCGAGCAATTCCCCTTGGCGCATCCCCGTCCGCACAGCACAGAGGAAGAGGGGATAGAGCAGGGGAGCCGTCTGTTTCGCCTGCTGCAAAACCGTGCGGACTTCCTCGGCGGTCAACGGATCAATGTGGGCATCGGCGGAGTCTCGAGACCGAAGAGCCCGCCCCATGTTCGACACTGGGTTGACGGTCAGCAGTCCGTCATCAATCGCATGCTGATACGCTTCTTTGAGGGGCGTCAGGATATTGTGAATCGTCCGCTTCTTGAGACCGTGCGACCACCAGGTCGCGATGAGTCGCTTCACGTGAGCCCGGCTCACCTCGTGGAGCGGGCGGTCTCCGATCGCGGGAAACACATGCTTGACACAGTCTTGCTGATAGCCGGCGGCCGTTGACGGTTTACAGTGGACCTGCGCGTAGGTCTTCAACCAATCGGTGAGGTACGCCTTGACGGTGGGCATTTGTTGTTCCGGCTGTGAGAGGGCCAGAGGCTCCCCGCTTACATCGGCCCACTTCAACCGCGCCTCAAGCTTCTTCGCAAAGGCCCTTGCCGCCTCTTTACTAGAGAAGGATTTGGCCTTCCGCTGATTTCGCCAGTTGATGAACACATACCAACCTTTCCTCTTCACTTCTCGGACTTTGACTCCCATGATTAAGACTCCTTTGTTATCCGGACAGACGTGCGTTATGCGGCTCGTTTGCCCTTGAAATGCAGTTCGAGTAGTCGACGGATCAACCCGCTTGCAGTAGTGCCGCGTCTTCGTTCCTCATCGAGTTTGGCTTTCAATGATGCTGGGACTTGTATGGGGATGCGTATCATTCGCATGCTCCGATCAAGGACTTTAGCAATTCCCCCCGGCTTCGGCACCACCTCACTTTCTCCTCTACTCGCGCATCGGTGGAGGAGGCGGTGGTCCCTCGAAGATCGGCGCGTTGAGCGTCCAGGAGTCGGTGAGCATGCGACCGGTGCCCTTGCAGTTGGCCAGATCCCACTTCCAGTCCCAGCGTCCGCCCCAGCCGTCTTTCTCGAACTGGACGTGGTGGGTGATTCGAGGCAGATTGGCCCGGATGTTATCGATCTGAGGGCCCACGTCGTCCACGAACGTGGGGTCCGATGAGTCGGCCCCGTCCTGACCGACCCCGATGGGCTTCCCGAAGGCCAGGAGATTGGCGTACTCCCCCGGCGTGATGTCCACGCTGGTCGAGTCCACGCTCACGATGTCCACCAGGTCGTTTCCCACGTAGAGATGACTGACGTCGCCCCCGCTCCCACGGCCCGCGTGGTACAAGTCCTGGTTCCAGAGAAGGTTGTTGAGCCCCCAGGTGTAGGTGAAATACTCGAACATGTGCCTCCAGATGCGGTTGTAATCCGCCTGGGCCATCGCGTATTCGCTCCACCACCAGCTATTCCCCGAATCCCTTCCGTGCATGGGGCGCCAGATCACGACGACGTCGTTATCCCGAAGCTGCTTCAGGCCGGTGGCCACTTCGTCCAGGTACCTGATCCAGTTGTCATGGATCCAGCCTGGATTTAGAACCTCGTCCGCGGTCAACCCGATTTCGTCGGAGTCCCCTCCCTTTCCATTGCGAGGGCTCGCCGGATGCAGATGGAGTTCGGCGATACCCCCGTTTCTGGAATGCTGGATGAGCGCGGGATTGATCTGCCTCCACAGGATCTGCTGCTGGGTCTGGTTATTGATGAGTGGCCGGCCAAACCCCCAGTCGGAGTACTCGGCGCCCGCGATCGCCACCCAGATCCCATACTTGTTGTAGATGTCCTGGATATGGCTGTAGGGGTTGGGGTTGTAGACGACGGGGGCCGTAGGATCACTGCGGGTAGGCCCCGACGTCATGATCCTCAAAACCTGGCCCGACATCACGCGGCGGTCAGGGCGGTTGGGAAGCTCGTAGAGCAGTTTCAGAACGGCGCGAGTCTTCTGTGAAGCGTTCGGATTGACGGGCTCCTGCGCCTTCACGATGGGCTGCGCGGCGAGCACGCAACCCAGCACTACGGGCCAGGCGCCCGAGACGATGACTCTGCGAAGGTGGAACATGGCGCGTCTCCTTCTCCCTTCCTGCGGAGGCCTTGATGTCCTTCTCCGAAGTTCCCCAAGGTCAGTCTGATAACCGCCCACGAAGGTTCATCATTCGCCCTGATCGTCGATTCCTGTTCAGTGTGCCGTCACACACTGCGCAGGTCTGTCTCAAGGACACGGCACGCTCTGGAACCTCGCGCTGAACGGCTTGCGTCTGTCTGGTGATGTCTCGCTGCGAATCGGCCAGACCATTCCATTAACTGTGACGCTGCCGAACAAGGAAAGCCTCTTCGTGGTTGCGTCGATTGTTCGATGGATGCGTGGAGAAGAGTACGGTCTAGAAACCTCGGACATAGAGAAGCTACCACAGAGTCGGCTTGAACACTACGTCAAACGACTTGCACAGGGGGAGGCACATGCAGAAACTTTGCGCCCGATCCGGCTTACCATTTGAGTGCGACTTTCCGCCTCTTCAAGTTTCTCGAACAGAGGGGCATCAAACGGGTTCCGCATAGTCCCCGGCAAACCCTCTCGGACATAACGACAGGCCGATAGGCGGTCAGGAATTATAAAGCATAGATACTGAATTATATCATGCTATCTGTAAGTATCATTTGAAGTCAAGACCCCTGTCTGCTACACTCCCGCCCCATGCCGAAGTCGAAGGTGGGGCGACCAACGCGAGACTTTCTGATGCGGGATCTCCCTATTGAGGTGGCGCACAAGCTGAAGGTGGCCGCCTCCCTTCACCGGAGATCGGTCAAGGCTTATATCCAGGAGATTTTAGAGGCGCACTTGAAGGACTTGGAGCGGAAAGGGATTACGCTGAGTTTGCCGAAAGGGAAAGGATGACCGAGGTATGCCACGACCAGCCCCGTCAGCACCCCCGACGCCACAGTCCACCGCCGCACCCACACAGCCAGGCTGGTATTGGTGGAAGCGGGATGGCGAGGCTCGTGAAAGTATGGTGCAGCTCTGTCTGACGAATGGCGAGCTAACCCTGTGGTGGCCCAATCAGGACACACCCGT
>Ga0126381_100010626_pt1 | contig 10375 bp, 8 predicted proteins | sample PanSoiMetPlot_28_FD_96465 | JGI IMG/M metagenome (GOLD analysis project Ga0126381, IMG submission 96465) | Tropical forest soil microbial communities from Panama - MetaG Plot_28 | ecosystem: Environmental > Terrestrial > Soil > Tropical forest > Bulk soil | place: Panama | collected 2016-02-17 | reverse complement strand
TCTGGGACTTGGCCTGATGATCGCGGTGTTCCTGCAAGTGCGCGTGGGCCTGATGCCGCTGGGCCGTTTGCAACAATCACTGGCCCGAATCCGCAACGGCACCGCCCAACGCCTTGAAGGAACATTTCCCGCCGAGATTGCGCCTCTGGCTGCGGAGCTCAATTCGCTCATCGAACACAGCAACGAAGTAGTGGGCCGCGCCCGCACCCACGTTTCGAACCTGGCCCATTTCCTCAAAACGCCGCTGAGCGTGTTAGCCAGTGAAGCGCAAGCCCAGCCCGGCGCTTTGTCGGATCAAGTTCGCCGTCAGGTGGAAACCATGCGCCGGCAGGTGGATCATTATCTCGCCCGAGCGCGTGCCGCCGGCAGCGTCAATGTGCTGGGCAACCGCACTCCGATTGCCCCGGTCCTGAACGATCTCGCGCGCGTATTGAGCCGCATTCACGCCGAACGTGCCATCGTTATTGATTGCGATTGCCCGCCAGATCTCTACTTCCGCGGCGAACGCCAAGATCTGGAAGAAATGGCAGGCAATCTGATGGACAATGCAAGCAAATGGGCAGCGCGGCAGGTGAAGGTTTCCGCGTTCAAGGACGGCGCGCGCTTTGTCCTGGTGGTCGAAGACGATGGGCCGGGGCTTGCGCCGGAAGACCGGGCGAGAGTTGGCGCCAGGGGCGAACGATTGGACGAAAGCGTGCCAGGATCCGGTTTGGGGCTGGCCATCGTGCGGGATATTTCCACGCTTTATGCGGGTTCGTTGGCTTTGGGAGCATCGCCCCTAGGAGGCCTCGAGGTCCGCTTGACTCTCCCGGCCATGACTTAAGTTACGGCGATGTCAAAGAAGCGATCGTGAAACTCGAAGAACGCGCCAGGCCCGTCTCGCCTGAGAGGCGCGCCAGAGTCGCTTGGCGTACTCGATGGCTTTGCCATATCGCGGACAAAAGCCTGGACCAAAGCGCCCGTAGTCTGATGGTTGGATCTGTTGGCGCAGTGTGCATCAAAAATGGCGGCACCTGAACGCAGGATGAACAGCCCATCGCATTCGCGAAAATTTTTACAATTTTCATTCTTGCTCCATCAGGTTGAAGCGCTGCACATTTGCGGTACTCAGAGGGATACACTGAGAGGCGATGACATGATTCGTACGTCCACCTTGGCCGCATTGACGCTAGCGTTGATGAGCGCCACGGCCTTTGCCCAGCCCGCAGATGCGCCCAACGCGCCTCCGGCACAATTATACGGTCCCGATGCCGGGCCGCCGCCCGCCATGGGCGACCAAGGCCCGCCGCCCACCACGGCCGAGCAAGGCCCACCGCCGGCCGAGCAAGCGCCACCTCAGCAAGCGCAGCAGGACGCAGGCGCGCGGGACCTTTATTGTCGCCGTGACGCCGCGGCGCGCACCGGTTATGTGACCCCCAGGCAGGCGGCCAACAATGCCCAGGTCAACGGCACAATCGGTGGAACCTTGGGCGGCGCCGCGCTTGGCGCAATCATCGGCGGCGCTTCCGGTGCGGCCGGCGCAGGTGCCGCGATCGGCGCTGGCGCGGGCCTGCTCGCGGGCACGGCGATCGGTTCCTCCAATGCCCAGGCTGCGGCCAGCGACGTGCAACGGAACTATGCGCAGGCCTATTACGCCTGCATGGGCGAGGGCAATACAGCGGCTTATTCCTATGGACCGCCTCCAGGTGCCTATGGACCGCCCCCAGGCGCCTATGGACCGCCGCCAGTTCCGTATCCGCCGCCGCCTTATTATTACGGGCCCTACCCGTATCCGTATTATTACGGTCCCGCGGTGACGTTCGGATTTGGTTTCGGCGGGTGGCGCGGCGGTGGCTGGCACGGCGGCGGCTGGCACGGCCACTGGCACTAGGACCGACTAGGACGATCTGACTGCTTTTGCCGAGAACGGCCGGGCTGTATGGTCCGGCCGTTTTCAACTGGACCCCTCTTTTCCTAGGATTAGGGATGCCGCCGAAACACAATCCCGCCAAGCTCAACCCCTTGCAGCTGCGCACTTTGACCCTGCTGCAGGCGATCGCGCGCATCCCCGGCGCATCCAGCAAGCTGCCGGAGGGCGACGTTCAGATCACCCAGTTCCCCCATGCCCATGGCGATCATTTCCATCTGGGCGATGCCGTCGTCTCCAGCCGTGATGCCACCGGTCTCGAAAACGAGGCGGTTTGGAACGCGCTGACTCGCAAGGGCATGGCAAAGGCAGAGTGGCCGCACCAGATTGCGCTAACTCCCGAAGGTCAAAACTATGACACCGGTCTAGCAGACCAGATCCTCCGCCAAAGTGGTCACTGAGCCAGCATGAACGCAAAAAAACGCCGCCGCCTTTACTTCGCCGCCGCCCTCGTCGCGGCCGGCGGTGTGCTCGCTACCGCCATCGTCTATGAGTTGGGCAATAACGTGCTCTATTTCTACAGCCCAAGCGACGTGGCGGCGAAGCACGTGAATCCCGGCATCGCCTTCCGCATCGGCGGACTGGTGGAGAAGGCCAGCGTCCATCACGGCACGGGCGCCGATGTCCAGTTTGTCGTCACCGACGGCGCGCGCACCGTGCCGGTGGATTACAATGGCGTCCTGCCCGCGCTGTTCCGGGAAGGCCAGGGGGTGGTGGCGACCGGCGCCTTGGATGCCAGCGGCACCTTCAACGCGACCGAGATCCTCGCCAAGCATGATGAGAAATATATGCCGCCCGAAGTTGTGGCGGCATTGAAACGCTCCGGACGCTGGAAAGAAGGCGGCCAATAATCATGCTAGGCGAACTGGGCCAGCTTGCACTTTGTTTTGCGCTGGCGCTGTCGCTTGCGATGACGGGCGCGGGCCTGATTGGCGCCAGGGCCGGCACGAGCATTCACGTCGAATTGGCGCGTCGCATCGCCTCGGCCTCGGCCATGGGCCTCTTCGTGTTCGTGGCTCTGGCGTTCGGAACGCTGGTCACTGCCTTTGTGACGTCGGACTTCTCGATTGCCGACGTCGCGAACAATTCCCACACCTTAAAGCCCTTGATTTACAAGATCAGCGGCGTGTGGGGAAATCACGAAGGCTCCATGCTGCTCTGGGTACTGGTGCTGTCGCTTTATGCCGGCGCGGTGGCGTTTTTGCAGCGGGGGGGCAAACGCCTTACCAGCGCGGCGCTGGGTGTGCAGGGATTGCTGGCCGCCGCCTTCCTGCTGTTCATTCTGTTCACCTCCAACCCGTTCCTCCGACTCGACCCGGCACCGTTTGAAGGGGCGGGTCTTAATCCTCTTTTGCAGGATCCAGGCCTGGCGATGCATCCGCCTATGCTCTACGTCGGGTATGTAGGGCTCTCGGCCTCCTTCTCTTATGCTGCCGCGGCCTTGCTGGTCGGTGAGGATGGCTGGGCCCGCGCCGCTCGGCCTTTCATGCTGATCGCCTGGATGGCCCTGACCTGCGGTATCGCGCTGGGAAGCTGGTGGGCTTATTACGAGTTGGGCTGGGGCGGCTTCTGGTTCTGGGACCCGGTGGAGAATGCCTCCCTGATGCCGTGGCTTGTGGCCACGGCGCTCTTGCATTCGGCCCTGGCAACGGAAAGAAGCGGCGCCTTCCGCACTTGGACTCTTCTGCTGGCAATCGGCGGCTTCTCTCTGAGCTTGATCGGTACATTCCTGGTGCGCTCCGGCGTGCTTTCCTCGGTGCATGCTTTCGCCTCCGATCCCACCCGCGGTTTTTTCATTATGGTGTTGATCGTCTGCGCCATCGGCGGCGCGTTGGGACTATTTGCGTGGCGCGCGCCCACTTTGCAGGGCGGCGCCACATTCGACACGGTGAGCCGGGAAAGCGCCCTTTTGCTGAACAATGTGTTCCTGGTGGGAAGCACCGCCGCCGTATTCGTGGGCACACTCTATCCGCTGGCGTTGGATGCTCTTACCCATGGACAGCAGAAAATCTCCGTGGGGCCGCCTTATTATGCGCTGACTTTTGCTCCGATCTTTTTTGTGCTGCTGCTTTTAGTGCCGTTCGGCCCGCAATTGGGTTGGCGTCGCGGCGACCTCAAGGCCAGCATACGCGCGTTGACACCAGCCTTAGGCTTGGCGGTGATTGCGGCACTGGTGGTTCTAGCCGTGGCGAGCCCGCGCACCCTGACCGGCACCCTGGCGTTTGCGGTAGCAGGCTGGCTGATCGGCGCGAGCATTCTCGATATTCTCAAACGTAGGGGCGCACGAGCCAGCGCTTTTGCCGCGGCCCTCGCCCATGCCGGGCTTGGGGTCACCCTGCTGGGCGTGTCAGCCACCTCGCTCTGGCGCGCCGAAGCGCTCGATGTGGTGGCACCCGGCCAAACCATGACAGTTGGGCCCTACACCCTGCGCTTCGATGGCGTGGAGCGAGTTCAAGGGCCCAATTTCCAGGCGACGGAGGCCCATTTGGCCTTGATGGATCACAGCCGCGTGGTGAGCGTCTTGAAACCGGAGTCGCGCGTTTATCCGGCTGAGGGTCAGGAAGTGGCCGACACTGCCATCCGCACCACCGGTTTATCCGATCTTTATCTGGCACTGGGCGACTATCGTGGACAAGGGCGCTGGACGGTGCGCGCCTACGTCAGCCCGCTTGCGCCTTTTATCTGGCTCGGCGCACTGGTGATGGCCTTGGGCGGGGCGCTCAGCCTGTGGGGACGGCTGCGATTGAAACTGGGCGTGCCTTCGCCTGTCATCATGCCCGCCGAATGAAACGGTTGATCTTTTCGCTGCTACTTGCCGCTTCGATGGGAAGCACCGCGATCGCCGTACCTGTGGCCGATACATTTTCCGACCCAACAATGGAGACGCGCGCCCGCGCTTTGCAACGGCAATTGCGCTGCCTGGTTTGCCAGGGCGAAAGCATCGATGAGTCCCAAGCACCGCTGGCCGCCGAGTTGCGCCATCTGGTGCGCCAACAGATGGCGCAGGGAAAAAGCGACACTCAGATCCGGCAATTTCTGGTTACCCGGTATGGAGACTTCATCCTGATGCGGCCCCCCCTGCAGCCGGACACTTATTTCCTATGGCTGTTGCCTTTCGTTGTGCTTTTGGGGGCAGGCGGCGTGGCTTATTGGGTGATCCGTCGGTCAAAACCGGTCAATTCCGGCACCCTATAAACCATTAAATTACTCTAATATACTAGTGAGGAACTCGTAAGAATGAGGGCGTATTCCCACATCTACGGGGTCAGGGGCGGGTGCCCGCCGGACCTTTCAGGAGCGCATGATGCAGACCGACAATTCCAATCAACCGCAGCAATCGTTTCTCCGCCACACGCGGGCGCGCCTTTTGGCGATGGGTAGCGCCGCCACAATCCTGGTGGTGGGCCTGGGTGCGTTTGCATTGCTGCCGCACGCGACGCAGTTGGCCGACAAGGCCCCGGTCCAGTTCGCGGCGAACGATACCAGCCGCGCTACTCCCCCACGCATGCTGGAGAGTTCTTCGCCTTTCAGCTTCGCCGACTTGGTAGAGCGAGTGAGTCCCGCCGTCGTCACCATTACTTCGGAGACAATGACCACCGACACGGATCTCGACGATCAGCAGGAAAATCTGCCCGAACCGTTCCGAGATCTTTTCAATCAGTTCAATCAGCAGCACCCGCAAGCACCGCACAAGGCCATCAGCGCGGGCTCGGGCTTCATCATCGACAAGTCGGGGCTTATCGTCACCAACAATCATGTGGTCGACAACGGCAAGAAGATCAACGTCAAGCTTCCTGACGGGCGGAGCTTCGAGGCCAAGCTGATTGGCACCGATCCCGCCACCGACATCGCACTTCTCAAGATTAAGTCCGACAAGCCGCTGCCCACTGTCGAATTCGGCGACGACCGGCAATTGCGCGTGGGCGATTGGGTGATCGCGGTCGGCAATCCCTTCGGTCTTTCCAATTCCGTGACCGCGGGCATCGTCTCGTCGATCGGCCGCGACATCGGCGCGGGCAACTACAACGACTTCATCCAGATCGATGCGCCCATAAACCGCGGCAATTCGGGCGGTCCCACTTTCGACCTGCGCGGTCAGGTGGTGGGCATGAACTCGATGATCTTCTCTCCCTCAGGCGGCAGCGTCGGAATTGGCTTCGCCATTCCGGCTTCAACCATTCATGACGTGGTGGCGCAGCTTCAAGCCCATGGGCACGTGTCGCGCGGTTGGCTGGGCGTCAGCATCCAAAGCGTGACGCCGGAAATCGCCTCCTCGCTGGGTATGAAAGACGCTAAGGGCGCGCTGGTCGCCGAAGTCATGCCAAATGGTCCGGCTGCCAAGGCTGGCTTCGAACAGGGCGATATCATCACCTCGATCAACGGCCAGACGGTAGAGGATAATCGCGATCTCACCCGTAAAGTGGCGCAGGTGCCGTCCGGTCAGAGCGCAACGTTCATGGTCGATCGCCAGGGTCAGGTTAAGACCTTGAAGGCCGATATCGGCGTGCGTCCCGACGACAAGGTCGCAGCCAATATCCCCAATCTTCCGCCGGGTCCCGCGGCTACCGGCAATGCCATGGGTTTGGGCCTTGCCTCTCTGACGCCCGAAGCGCGCAAGACCTACAATCTTAATGAAGGCGCGACTGGCGTGGTGATCACCAAGGTCGATCCCAACAGCGACGCCGCCGATAAGGGCCTGCAGCCTGGCGACGTGGTGCAGAAAGTCGGCAATAGGGTCGTGCATACCCCAGCCGACGTGCAATCGGGCGTGGCCGAAGCTCAAAAAGGGGGGCGCAAGAGCGTGTTGTTGCTGGTGGCCTCGGCTCAGGGCGGAACGAGGTTTGTGGCTGTCGACATCGGGGCCACGTGAGTTTGACGCAAATATCGGACGGCAGGGCTCAAGCCTTTACGTCCGGCCCCCCGCGCCGGTGGCGGCGAGTCCCCCCACCCCCACCGCCGGCGCGGACCCCTCTGGCGTGAAAGGAGCTTCACAAGCCATGCGCATTCTTGTCGTGGAAGACGATCTGGAGGCCCAGCGTTACCTGGTCCAGGGGCTGAAGGAATCCGGTCACGTCGTGGACGATGCCGCCGACGGCGATGTCGGCCTGTCGCTGGCTCTGTCGCGTCCCTATGACGTGGCCATCATCGACCGCATGCTACCCAAGATGGACGGTTTGGGCGTGGTCGCGGAGATGCGCGAACATGGCAACGCCACACCAGTGCTGTTCCTGTCCGCCTTGTCCGAAGTCGATGAGCGGGTGAAGGGCCTCAAGGCCGGCGGCGACGATTATCTCACCAAGCCATATGCTTTCGTCGAACTCCTGGCGCGCATCGACGCTTTGATGCGGCGGCGTTCGCCAGTGACGGTGAAGACGCGGCTCAACGTGGGAGACCTCGACCTCGATCTTCTCACCCGCGCCGCCAAACGCGGCGACCAGGTGATCGATCTTCAGCCTCGCGAATTCCGGTTGTTGGAATATCTGATGCGCCATGCCGGCCAGGTAGTCACCCGGACCATGCTGTTGGAAAGCGTGTGGGAATATCATTTCGATCCCCAGACCAATGTGATCGACGTGCATATCTCCCGGTTGCGCGCCAAGATCGACAAGGGCTTCGATACGCCTTTGCTGCATACCATCCGCGGCGCCGGATACATGATCCGGGCCCGATAACATGTAGGGGAGATGATGCGCACGGGCGTTCGGCTTCTTCGCTCTCAGGCTTTCTACTCCCGGACACGCAAGCAAGCCCAATTGCGCGGAATCGAATGTCGTTCCCTATCGCGGCCTAGCTTGAGTGATCAAACCGGAACGATGATGCGGTACGAGTGATGCGCGCGGGCGTTCGGCTTATTCGCACACAGGCGTTCCGCATTGTTCTCGCCTATGTGCTGCTGTTCGCCCTGTCCGTAAGCGCACTTCTCTTTTTCACCTATTGGAACACGCGGCGCACTCTGGACGCCCAGACGGACCAGATCATCGAGGCGGAAATCACCGGCCTATCGGAGCAATATCAGCGGCTGGGGCTGCGCGGTCTGGCGGAAAGCGTGATGAGCCGTTCGCTCCGCGGCGGCCAGGCGATTTATCTTCTCACCGACAGCCAACATCGTCCGCTGGCGGGAAATCTGGATACTTGGCCGGCGATCAAGCCCAACGCGGGCGAGTTCGTGGAATTCGACTATGAGCGACGCATCAGTGGCGTGCCGGAAACACGGCGCGCGCGCGGGCGGCTGTTCACGCTGGCGGGGAATTTCGATCTGCTCGTGGCCCAAGACGTCCATGACCGCGATCTCACCCAGCGTATGTTCACTACGACATTGCCTTGGACGATGGGGCTCATTCTGCTGTTCGGCCTTCTGGGCGGCGCCCTGATGAGCCGCAACATGCTGAGGCGACTGGATTCCATCAACCGCACTTCGGGCGAGATCATCGCCGGCAACATGACGCGCCGCGTTCCGGTCTCGGGCGCTCAAGATGAGTTCGACATACTGGCGGAAAATCTCAATCGCATGCTGGACCGCATCGAGCGGCTGATGAAAGGTCTGCGCGAAGTCACCGACAGTGTTGCGCACGATCTGCGTACGCCCTTGAACCGCTTGCGCCATCGGCTGGAGCAGTCCCAGGCGCGCTTATCGGCGGCAGGCTCGGACACGGGCGAAATCGAGCGCGCTATCGCGGACACGGACCAACTGATCGGTACCTTTAATGCCCTTCTATTGATCGCTGAGACCGATGCCGGCACGGCGCGGGGCGCGATGTCGCCGCTTGACCTGGCTTCTGTGGCCAGAGATGTGAGCGAATTGTACGAGCCTCTGGCGGAAGAGAAAAATGTTGCGCTCACCCTTGCGGTCGCCAGCGTGCCCATGATCGAAGGGGTTCGCAGCCTGGTGGCGCAAGCTCTGGCCAATCTGGTGGACAACGCCATCAAGTACACGCCGGCCGGTGGGCGGGTCGCGATTTCCATCGGCCAGTCTTTTGCCGGCGTGGATCTCGCGGTTGCCGATAGCGGGCCCGGCATCCCCACGCATGAGCGCAGCCGGGTAGTCGAGCGCTTTGTGCGGCTGGAAGCCAGCCGCAACTCTCCCGGCACGGGCTTGGGTCTTTCGTTGGTGGCAGCGGTGGCGCACTTCCACAATGCCCAATTGCTGCTGGAGGACAATGCGCCCGGCCTGAAAGCCGTCCTGCGTTTCCCACGCTCCGCGTTGCGTATTTCCCCTGCCACCCCGCGCGCTCAGCAGGTCCCCGCTCGCACCGCCGCCGAATAGATGCTCTAAACTTGGGTAATGCCAGATTTGCATGTCCCACCCTTGCCGTTCGATTCCGCGCGCGCGGCTCGCATCCTTGACGAGCTTTCGGGGCGCGGATTTTCCTGGAACACGAACCAGGCGGAACTGCTGCAGGGCGTATTCGGCAATAGTGGCTTTTTAGGGCGCCTGGCGCTGCGTGAGTCCGAGACTTTGGCGCGCATTTTTACGGCCGGACCAAAGCTTGCTCTGGAGGAGACGGTTGCCCGCGTGGAGGCGGCGGCGGCGTTGAACGAGGAAACAGACATCATGTCTGTGTTGCGCGGCGCCAAGCGCGAGGCAGCATTAGCCATCGCCGTCGCCGATATCGCTGGCTGGTGGGACCTGCAAAGAGTAACTCACGGGCTCACCCAACTCGCCGATGCTTCTGTCAAGGCGGCGCTGCGCTTCCTGCTGCGGCGGGCCGCCGCTCTTCATGGCATGCTGGAAGCGGATGGCGCGACCCTGGAGGCGGCGAGCGGCCTTACCGTGCTGGCAATGGGAAAATACGGCGCCTATGAGCTTAATTATTCCAGCGATATCGATCTGATCGTTTTTTACGATTCGCGTTTTCCCTTCGTCAAGCGCGGCGATAAGCGGGGCGCGGCGGTGGACATCGTGCGCGGTCTGGTCAAATTGCTTGCCGAGACGACATCGGATGGCTATGTCTTCCGCACGGATTTGCGCCTTCGCCCAGATGCGTCGGCTACCCAGGTCGCAATCTCGTTGGAAGCGGCGGAAAGTTATTACGAAAGTTTGGGACAGAATTGGGAGCGCGCCGCCATGATCAAGGCGCGGCCCTGCGCCGGCGATCCCGAAACCGGCAAGTCGTTTCAGGCGGCAATCGCGCCCTTCGCCTGGCGGCGACATCTGGATTTTGCGGCGATCGAGGATATCCACTCCATCAAACGCCAGATTCACGCCCATGGCGGCCATGGCGAGATCAAGGTGGCCGGACACAATATCAAGCTGGGGCGGGGTGGTATCCGCGAGATCGAATTCTTCGTTCAGACCCAGCAACTCATTCTAGGTGGCCGCAATCCTTCGCTGCGCGCGCCCGCCACTTTGGACGCCTTGAACGCGCTGGCCGTGGCAGGGATCGTCGAGCAAAAAGCGGCGGCTGAGCTTAGCGCGGCTTATCGCACGCTCCGCGCACTGGAGCACCGGTTGCAGATGGTGGAGGACGA
>Ga0126381_100010625_pt1 | contig 10375 bp, 7 predicted proteins | sample PanSoiMetPlot_28_FD_96465 | JGI IMG/M metagenome (GOLD analysis project Ga0126381, IMG submission 96465) | Tropical forest soil microbial communities from Panama - MetaG Plot_28 | ecosystem: Environmental > Terrestrial > Soil > Tropical forest > Bulk soil | place: Panama | collected 2016-02-17 | reverse complement strand
GGCCGGGCAAATCGACGCGGCTATCGCCGGATATCAGCGGGCGCAGACGATGGGTCCCAACGATCCGCTTCCCTCGGCGCTGCTAAGTGACGCTCTGGCGCAGTCGAACCGTTTCACCGAGGCCGTTGCGGCCAGCAGACAGAGCCTGAAGATACGCCCCGACGATCCTCGTCTGATGAATAATCTTGCGTGGAATCTCGCTCTGGCGGGGACGAATTTCGATGAGGCTCTTGGACTGGCTGATAAAGCGTTGCAGCAGCAGCCGAACAACCCATTGTTCATGGATACGCGCGGCATGATTTTGCTGAAGAGCGGCAAGTATGATGTAGCGCGCAACACCTTTCAGGACGCTGTGAGAACGGATGAACTGAATCCGACATTTCGGCTGCATTTAGCGGAAGCGTTGATGGCGCAGGGACAGAAGGACCAAGCGCGTACCGAACTGCAGAATGCGCTGAGACGGCACCCGGAAGGCCCGGACAGCCGGAAGATCCAGGAACTTCTCAAGCAGGTCTCCTAAGCCATCCCCGACACGGACAAGGGCAGCGACAAAAAAGCCCGACAGAAGAGTTTCTTCCGTCGGGCTTTTCTATTTGTTGTTGCGACTATTGCGCCTGCGCGCGAGCTTTGGCTGTCTGCGACTTGATCCAGGCGTAAGTAGTCTGCAGGCCGTTGCGAAGCGGCTGGGACGGCGCCCAACCGAGCTTTTGGCGGATCAGCCGATTATCAGAGTTGCGCCCGCGAACGCCAGTCGGTCCCTTAATATGCTTGATCGACAGTTTCTTGCCGGCCACATCCATAGCCATCTCAGCTAATTGATTGATGGTCACCATCTCTTCCGATCCGATGTTGACGGGACCCGTAAACTCTGAGTCCATCAGGCGTCGCACTCCGTCGAGACATTCATCAATGTAAAGAAAAGACCGAGTCTGCAAGCCGTCGCCCCAGATTTCGATCTCGCCCCCATCCGGAGCTTCGGCCACTTTGCGGCAAATGGCCGCAGGGGCCTTTTCCTTCCCCCCGGTCCAGGTACCGAGCGGGCCAAAGATGTTGTGAAAACGCGCCACCCGCACCTGAACGCCGTAGTTGCGCATATATGCGAGGTACAAGCGCTCGCTGAAGAGCTTCTCCCATCCGTATTCGCTATCGGGAGCAGCGGGATAGGCCGAATCCTCCGAGCATTTCGGGTTGTCGGGATCGAGTTGATTGTACTCGGGGTACATACAGGCCGAGGAGGAATAGAAAAACTTCTTTACTCCCGCGAGGCGGCCGAATTCCAGGGTGTTGAGGTTAATCGTCGCCGAGTTATGCATCACGCAGGCGTCGTGTTCGCCTGTGAAAATGTATCCGGCGCCCCCCATGTCGGCGGCCAACTGATATACCTCTTCAATACCATCGACCGCAGACTTGGCTACGTCAGGCGATCTCAGGTCGCCCATAATAAACTCATCGGCCGCCGACGGCGCGTATTCATGCGTTTTCAGGTCGACCCCACGGACCCAAAACCCCTCATCTTTCAGTCTCCTGACAAGATGACCTCCGATAAAACCACCGGCTCCGTTAACCAGAACTCTCTTCATATCGTTACCTTAAATAGTAACCTGCAGCCACTGTGATTTCGCGGCGACGGAGCGTGTTTTTGCGCCAATCCGAACGATATTCCAGTGAAGAAGGTACTAGTTCATCGGGAATAATTTCGTTCGGATTGGCGCGATCAGTTCAGCTGAGTTACTGAGCCTGCTGATAAATCTGGATGACGGTATCGTTTGCGGGGTGCCTGTACCATCCGTCAAACAAGAGGATGTTGCCCGCATTCACGGCATTGAGGAGCGCCGGTTCGACCGCCTGGATCTGGCTGTCACCCGGTACCCGGACCAACCCGCCCGCCTGCGGATACACGTACATCGTCTTCACGGGCGGGCCAAGGGCGCCATTGTTCGCATCCAGAAAGGGATACGTATAGGCGTAATGCTCAGTATTCTTCCATTCTGGAAAATATGCGGTCCCGGGGAACGCCGCCGCGAGGTCCTTGAAGGTCTGCGCGGAAGTGACGCTGGAACCCGTGTCCGTCAGATCCGTGTCGACATAAAACAGTGTTGCTCCCCAGCGGTTCACGGCGTACTGGACCTTACTTTTGAGCACTGCCTCAGGATCAGGCATGTTCGTTTGCAGTCCGTAAGAATACGGCACGCCGGTCAGATTACCAGCGCTTGCGGAAAGGGTGAGCATCGTCGGCGACTGAACACTGGCGATGACGTAGTTAGTGGTTCCAATCGTGATCTTGCCGCCACCGGGCTGGCTCGCCCACATTGAAGAAAACTGCGCGCCGCCAGCCCAGGTAACGGTCGTGCCCGAAACGTTGACAGTACCCGTTTGCAAGGTGAAAGCTTGTGGACGGAGGGTGAAGCCGATAGGAAAGCCGGCAGACCTGAACTTATTCACGAACGCATCCAGCACTCCGACGAGTTCCGGCGCCAGCATCTCAGCCTGAGAGGGATCGCCGATATAAGACTGATCGTATTGCTGGCCTTCGATATCCCACAGGATTCCACCAGAGGCGCCCACGCGCTGCATCTCCGTAATCGCCGTATCCGCTGCCGAGAGGAATCTGGCCTGGAAGGCCGCGATTCCGGCGGCGGTGGTAACGTTAACATTCGAATCGTTAAACCATCCACGGGGATTCGTCGCAAGCGTTGGCCGGAACGCCCCGTTGAACGAGAGGCGAGCTATGGGCTTGTGCGTGTTGACGGGCGCTTGCTGGCGATTATACGTGGACGCGAAGAGGGAGAAGATGTCTCCTGCCAATTGTTGCTCGGTCGCTCCGGAGGGCCCGAATCGCAGCGAAACTGTGATGTTGTCGGAAGCGCCCGGCGCGATCGGCCGATTGATCGCGGGCCAGTTTGGATTCAGATTCTGTCCCGGATCCACGTAGAGCGAGATCAGCCAATCTGCGCCCGCGGGATTCGTTGCTTGCCAAAACCCAAGCGCAAGCGGCTTATAGATGTCTTCGTTCACGAGATCGATTGCTCCGCCGATGAAACTCGACCAGAGGGAAGACGGCGCGTCAATATTGAACGCCGCATTGTTCGATACGTTGGGTGGAATCGAAGGGAACTGCAAGGCAGTCGGCTGGATCCAATAACGGCTGATCGTGTTCGGGGTGTTGTTCTGAATCGTAACCGAGAGCAGTAACTTGCTCCCCGCCGGACGATACTGCGTAGTGATCGTGCCCCACGTAAATGTCTGGGTGATCGTGTTTGTCGCTGGCTTGAACGAGGTTGCGCTGGGCTTGTTTGACAAGGCCGTTGTCTTGCCAGTCGAATCTGTTTGGAAGAGCTGAACGAGATTTGGATTCGCCATTGGCGTGTAGAGCATGTTCTGTCCGTTCCATGCCAGGCTCTTGAGCCCCGAAGAACTCATGCTTACGGTAACGCCCGTATTGATCAGAACCTGCGCACTCGACGTGCCCGCCGGATTCTGAACGCTCGTCGCCGTAATCGTCACGGTCTGTTGCGCAGAGGACGAAGCCGGCGCGGTGTAGATACCCGTGCTGGTGATCGCGCCGACGTTCGGCTGAATCGACCACGTAACCGCGGTGTTCGGGGTTCCCTGCACGACGGTAGAGAACTGCGCCGAATCTCCAGGTTCCAAGGTAGCTGCGGCGGGAGAGACCGTGACATTAACTGCTGGCAATAGCTGAACGGTCACGGCCACGCTCTTCCCGGAATCGACGTTACTCGTTGCCTCCGGTACAGGGCGGCTCGGGAGAGAAATTTGAGCTGCAAGCGAAGCGGCGGAGAGCCATCCTAGCAGAACCGCCATTCCTTGCACCCGGCTGGTTGCTCGCGAGCTGAAAAAGCGCGCAGCTGTACTGCGATAACTGCAGAATCTGGGTTGCATGGGGATGTCACCCGTTTAATCGGATGGGTCCCAGCGATTCTGTAGAGTCGTCGATTGAAAAGAAGGCTTACGTGGGACGACTATCCGCAGGCATTATTGCGCCGCAAAAAGAGATAGACCCTGTTCGCGCGGCGGCGTACCGGACAAGAGCAGTTCGCTGGCAGTATCGCGCTCCCAATCGATGAGCTTCCGTTTTAAATCCACTCCGAACGCGTAGCCCGTCAGGTCGCCGCTTGAACCGATCACACGGTGACACGGAATAATGAGCGCGATCGGATTCGTCGCGTTAGCGCGTCCTACTGCGCGAAATGCGCTTGGGCGTCCGACGCGGCGCGCCAACTCCGCGTAGCTGATCGTCTCACCGAACGGAATTCGCATCAGTTCAGACCATACGCTCTTCTGGAAGGCGCTTCCCCGCGGGGCGAGAGGCAGGTCGAACGCCGTGCGCTTGCCACTGAAGTACTCGGTCACCTGCCGCGCAATCAGCGGATTGGTTTCGGCGCCGAAGGGATCGTCTCCGAATCCGAATCGGGTAACTGCGCCGTTCTCCACGGATGCCCACGCAGTTCCAATTGGCGTTTCAATCTTCATTACTTTTTCCTTTCAGACTTGCCCAGACGTGATACGTAGCAACGCTGCGCCACGGCGAGTAACGCGCCATGAGATTGCGGATCTGCGGCTGCGGTGGGCGCGTTTTCAGCAGTCGCTCCAGTCCCTGGGCAAGACCAGCATCGCCAGCGGGCAGACAATCAGCGAAACCAACGCCGCGCAGCAACGCGTATTGCGCGGTCCACGGACCAATCCCATGCACGGCGCCCAGGCGGCGCGATGCATGGACAGCAGACATTCGGCGCATCGAAGCGAGAGGAACTTCGTCTGACTTTACGGCATGCGCAGCAGCGATGAGATAGGTTGCCTTCGAGCCGGAGAACTTCAGCGGGCGAAGCGCTTCTGAATCGAGATCGGCAATCTCCTCGGGGAGCGGGTGCGCGCGTAGTCCACTCCGATGCGCTTTTCCAAATGAGCCGATCAATCCGCGCCGGAGAGTCACGGCGAATTTCAGAGAGATCTGTTGGCCGAGGATCGCCCATGCCAGCGCCTCCCAGGGTTCAGGCGTCAGCGGAATGCGTAGCCCGCCTTGTCTGCTAATCAGGGATCCCAGAAGATCATCAGACGCGAATTGCCGTTCGAAGGCTTCCGCGTCCGAATCGAGGCCAAGCATCCTGACGAGCAGGCGCTGCGCTTCGCGCGGTGGTCCTTCAACGACGCAATGGGCCGTGTCCTTACGGAACTCCACTTCGAGTAACCGCGCCGCGCCGTCGAGCACAACGCACTTCCGCAACCCATGGGCACTCACATGCTCGCTGACGCTCTGCGGATCGCGACCATAGAAATCCAGAATTTCCCGAGACCGATATCCTGACGGCAATCGCAAAACGAACTGGTTGCCCAGAGCCGCATATGCGGCCGGCGTCAGCCCCGTCCGCGCAACGAATTGAGCGTGAAATGCAGAGGAGCTTGCGAAACCAGCTTCCGCCGAAGCATCCGCGGGCTTTGTCCCGTTTGCGAGCAGTTCGCAAACCCTTTCGACGCGCGCGCGGCGCAGGAATGCCGCTGGCGATTCGTGCGCATGATCGCGGAACAGATCCGACAGCGCGCTTCGACTGAGTCCCGCGGTAGACGCAATGTCAGGCACGCCCCCGAATTTGCCCGGATCACGATAGACGCGCGCGGCGGTTTGCTCATAGAGATTCTCGTGCCATTCCTCGCCGCGATAGAAGGAATCGGGACGGCAGCGCCTGCACGGCCGCAGGCCGACGCCCACGGCTTCCTCGGGCGTGCGGAAGAACCGCACGTGTTCCCTCTTCGGGCGGCGCGCCGGGCATGAGGGAAGGCAGTAGATTCCGGTTGTAAGAACGCCGGTGAGGAATTTGCCGTTCTGTGAGGAATCACGCGCGAGAAATAGCGCGTACAGCCTGTCCTCATTCCAACGCATGACCCCATCCTACGTTCGAGCCGAATGCGATGTCTTCCGGATTTGGCCGTTCAAATCACTTCAACTGCAGATTTACGGTCGCCTCGGCGTGGCTGTCGAACGAACTCAGCGTCCGCGACGCGCTGGTTTTACCGTTCGCCTGCGCCTTCAGTTCGTAATCGACATCCGTGCTCAGGCCATGAAAATAGTAGTCGCCCTTTTCTTTGGCGATGAAGGATCGAACCTGCATCGTTTTGGTGTTCTTGAGCTGCACGACGGCGCCTGGGACAGCTGTTCCCGACTCGTCCGTCACAATGCCGGAGACGGAACGCTCGGTGGGGGCCTTCTTGTTCTGAGCCGCCGCGAAGCTCGCAAGGGAGAAAAGTAAAGCAAAAACCGAGAGGAAAGACACGATCCGTTTCGTCATTGTTGATCTCATTTTAACCATCGATAGAGACGCATCTTTTGTTCGGAAGTTGCATGCGGGTCCACTTCGATCTGCCAGCAATCCGCTGGTTCAGACAGCGGAGTAACGGATAACTCGATCAGTTCTTCTCGACGGGCTACCAGCAGGACGACGGCCTTTCCCGCGCCGAATTGCTCCAGACGATGAGGGAATTGCTCGGCCCGTACCCGGAAGCCATTGATGCCGATGATCTCGTCATCGACACTCAATCCGGCGTCGAAAGCGGGCGTTCCGCGAGAGATCCGCGAGACGATCAGCCTGCCCGAATCATTCCTGGTGTGTGCGCCGATCCATGGCTTGCCCGGGGCTGCAGCGGAGCGGAAGCGAAGCCCGAACCAGTCCAGCGCATCAGAGTAGTTCAGTTCACCCGGCGATCTCACGGCGGTACCAAAAAAATCATCGAGCGGCGCGCCGGCTAACTCGGCTGCCAACGCCACGAACTCCTCCGATCTGTAGCCATGCTTGCCGGAGTATTTCGCATAGGCGAGGCGCATTAGGTTATCGAGCGAGTTCCTGTCTCGGCTCGACCGGCGGATGCGCGCATCGAGCAGCCAGGCGGTGACGGCCCCCTTTACGTAATAACTTACCGAGCTGTTATGGCTGTTTTCATCGGGCCGGTACAGCTTAATCCAGGCATCGAAAGACGCCTGTTCGAGGCTCATCAACAGCCTGCCCGGCGTGGACTGCAGCCTCTCGATGGCGCCTGAAAGGCCGTCGCTCGCCAAATACTCGTCGCAATCGTAAATGCCCATACGGACGAGTAACAGATGGGCGTAGTATTCGGTGATCCCTTCCGCAATCCACAGGCTTCTCGTGTGATTCTCGTTCTCATAATCGAAGCGGGTTAGTTCGGCAGGCCGCAATCGGGTGACGTTCCACGAATGAAAGAACTCATGCGATACGAGAGCAAGCCATTTCAGATATGTCTGCCGGGAGCGCATGGCCCATCGACTCGTCATGAGGCACATCGAATTTCTGTGCTCGATACCTCCGCTCGATTCAACGAGCAGGTTCAGCAGAACATATTTGTCGGAATAGGGCAGTCCGCCCCAGAATTCCGCTTGCTTACGGAAAATCTGCTCGATATCGGTGATGGCTCGTGATGTCTCCCAGAGACGATTCGGCCCATTGTCGCCGTGGTTTACCAGAAGATGGGGAACCCCGGAGAGCTCAAATTCATGCCGTGACGCATTGCCCAGATAGATGGGAGAATCGACAAGGGCATCGTAATCAGCCGCGAAGTACCGGTGATCGCCGATTTGGCTCAAGCCGCATGCGCTCAAGCTCCAACCGGATGCGGGCTCGAGCGAGATTTCGTACGTGAGGTCGTCGCCCCCGACCAGCGTCACGAAGGTCGCCGCGCCGTTCAGCAATCCGAACGATGATTCGACCCAATTGGTGCGAACGGACATCTCGCGGCAGTAGACCCGGTAATTGACCTGAATCTCGCCATTCGAATCAGAGGCGGCCCGCCAGCGGTTTTTTCGTGTCTTGATCGCCGGGCGATCGTTGATCCGCACCTCTTCAATGTGGCGCGAGTATTCGCGGATCAGATAGGAGCCGGGCGTCCACACCGGAACGAAAAACTCGGCGGCTGATGTCGCCGGGAACACTGCCTCGACCTCTGCATAGTGAGTTTGAGGCGCGGGAAAACGCACTGTGAAGTGGGCACGTCGGTCCATGCAGTGGTCATGATAACTGGTCCACCTCAATCAGGATGGTGGTTTTCAGCCAGTGTTGAGGCCACCGGGGATTGGGCGTAAAGGCTCTATTTTTATCAAGATAAACTTTGGCGGCATGATTGCCATTACGGGAGTGGATCTTTCATGCGGCTCGCCACCTTCACCTTGGGACTGGTTGTTCTGGCTTCGGCTCTAACGGCGCAGCAGGAGCAGCCCCCGTTCGAGCCCGGCGGACCCGCGGATTCCCAGCAACAGGCGCCAGTGGATGAGCCGGGTCGCGCGGTGGCCCGCATCAGCGTTATGAATGGTGACGCGTCAGTGACTCGCGGCGATGCCGGAACTCCCGTCGCGGCGGCCGTGAATGCGCCACTGATGGCGGGGGACGCGCTCTCGCTTGCGCCGGGCGCGACCGTCGAGGTCCAGATAGATTTCGCGAACTTCGCAAGGCTGGCCGGTGACTCGCAGGCGCGCATCGCCAATCTCGACAACGGGCATTATCAAATCCAGCTTTCCAAAGGACTGCTGACCTATCGGGTTTTGCGTCAAACCAACGCGCAAAGCGAAATCGAGACGCCGCTGGTTGCGGTTCATCCGCTGGGGCTCTCCGCAGTGCGCGTGGAGGTTGCGCCGGATAGTTCGACGCGCATCACCGTGAGGCACGGCGAGGTCGAGGTGTTTACTCCGAAAGGCTCGGAGCGCGTGCGTGAAGGGACCATGATGGAGGTTCGCGGCACGGCGGCTGATCCCGAATTTCAGGTCGTTAATGCGTTCCCCAACGATCAATGGGACACGTGGAATGACCAGCGCGATGGTTACCTGCAGCGCGCGCAATCTCCCCGTTATGTCAGCCCGGAAATCGTCGGCTCAGAGGACCTGGACAACTACGGCCGTTGGTCGAACGACCCGCAATATGGCGACGTGTGGACACCGAACGTTCCGGCTGGCTCGCCTCCGTATCGCAATGGCCAGTGGGTTTGGGAAGACTATTACGGATGGACGTGGGTCGACTATGCGCCTTGGGGCTGGGCGCCGTTCCACTACGGCAGTTGGTATTTGCGCGCTGGATTCGGCTGGTGCTGGTATCCCGGTCCGCGGGTTGGGCACTACTGGTACCATCCCGCCCGAGTTGCCTTTTTCGGGTTCGGAAGCGGGTTTTCCGTGGGATTCGGATTCGGGAATGTAGGATGGGTCCCGCTTGCTCCTTATGAAGCATTCCGGCCCTGGTACGGACGCGGTTGGTACGGCGGCGGGCGACCGGTTGTCGTGAATAACATCAACATCGTTCACAACGTAAATATTGCGAACGAATATCGGAACGCGCGATTCGCGAATGGCGTCACCGCAGTGACAGCAGCCGATTTCCAGCGCGGAAATTTCCGCAGTCCCGTTGGCGTGCAGCGCGCTCAGCTTTCACAAGCATCTTTGGTGCGCGGCGCGGTTCCCATTACGCCCAGCGGAAATAACCTGGCGTTTGGCAATCGGGGCGTGAACAGCGCAATTGCGCATTCGGACCTCAATAGCCAGAGGTTCTTCAGCCGGATGGCTCCTTCGACGGGAGCGGTCCAGCGAACTCCGTTCAATCAGCAGCAATCGGCGATACATTCGGCGTTTGAATCGCGGGGAATCGCGACCGGGGCGCGTCCTTCAGGATTGAATGAGCCCGCGATGCGGAGTTCCGCTGGATCGTCGTCTCCGGGATGGCAGAGGTTTGGAGGTTCTGCTCCGGCAGGCGGATATGGCGGAGCGCCGCGCTCTCTGAATGTGGCGCCTCCGATGGTGCGCCAACGAGAGGCGGCTCCGGGCTACAACTCCTCGGGATATAGCCGGGGAGGTGGATACTATGGCAGTCCGGCTCCGTCGTTCCGCAGCGCGCCGTCGTCGCCACAGTACCGCGCGCCGGCTCCGCAGTACCGTGCTCCGGCGCCTGCGCCTCAGTACCGTGCTCCGGCGCCTGCGCCTCAGTACCGCGCTCCGGTGCCTTCACCTCAGTATCGTGCGCCCGCGCCTTCGTACCGCGCGCCCACGCCTCAATATCGTGGCAGCCCTGCGCCTTCATACCGCAGCGAGCCCGCTCCAAGGGGTGGGGGCGGTGGAGGTCACGCGCCGTCCGGGGGCGGCGACCATTCCCACGGCGGGCGACGCTGAGCTATTTTCGCCTTTTGCTACAATCAGGTTGTTCCCACCTCGCCTTTGCGGCGGCTGTAGCTCAGTTGGTAGTAGCGCCAGATTGTGGTTCTGGATGTCGCGGGTTCGAATCCCGCCAGCCGCCCCATACGACAATTGGACTGATCTTCAGGCACACAATACCTTAGCTTTCAGGATGCCGCCGTCTCACTGCCGGAGCGGTGATAG
>Ga0126381_100010624_pt1 | contig 10376 bp, 7 predicted proteins | sample PanSoiMetPlot_28_FD_96465 | JGI IMG/M metagenome (GOLD analysis project Ga0126381, IMG submission 96465) | Tropical forest soil microbial communities from Panama - MetaG Plot_28 | ecosystem: Environmental > Terrestrial > Soil > Tropical forest > Bulk soil | place: Panama | collected 2016-02-17 | reverse complement strand
GGCATTCCCGGCCGGATTCAATACTGGCGCTGTAACTGGCGTGGCGGTGTTGACTAACACGGACGCGAACGGAGCTGGCGCGTTCTCTCGCGCGAACTCTGGTGGCAACACCACGTTCGTTGCGGTTGGTGCGAGCAACCTCGCAGTATACGAAGTTCTCTGGGCTGATCCGTTCAGCTTGGAAGACCTCGATGTGCCGGTCGCCCTATCGTTTGTAGCCAACCTCTCGCAGAATCTTCCCGCTCCGGGCGTGAAGGCCCAGTTGGCGGGCGGTTTCGCTCCGTTCTACACGACGGCAGCGGCCGGTCAGCCGTCTGCGAGCCTTCCAATTCCGCGGTTTACGCCAGGAACCATTCCGTCTGACCTGTTCCTCGTCGTGAAGTGCGCTTGCAACCTGCTCTTCCCGTACGTCGTTTCGACGGCCGGCTATGACACGGGTATTGCAATCGCCAACGCCTCGACAGATCCGGGTTCGACGTTTGGGTTCAGCGCCACTCCGCAGTCTGGTTCGGTCCAGTTCTGGTACTACGGTGTCGGCGCGAACAATTCCGCTCCGCCGGCCACGCAGTGTACCAATACTGCCAGCCCAGGCGCTTGCCCGGGTACCACAGTCGTCCCGACGGGTCAGGTCATGACCTACGTGGCGTCCAGTGGTAGCCAGCAGTGGGGTCTTGACAACCGCGCTGCCGGATTCGTTGGCTATGTGATCACGCAGGCTGCGTTCCAATACTGCCATGCGTTCGCATACGTCAGCGCTCTCGGCGCAGGCCCGTTGACGCCAGGAACCTCCGAAGGTTATCTCGGACTCCTGCTCGACAACAACGGGTTGACGAACGTTCCAGCTGCTGGATCGTTCCTCGGCCTGCAGCGCACCACGCAACAAGGCGAAAACCTGGTTCACTAAAAAACCAGCGCATCGCTTAGGGAAGGGGAGGAGCTTCGGCTCCTCCCCTTTTCGTATCTGGCGACCTTTAAGTCCGCCTCCAAAACGCTGCCTGAAACATACCTACTGCTCCGTCCATCTACTTTCTTAAAAAACAGGCAAAAGCTACTCTGTTTTATTGTGTTTAGTTCAAGTACTGTGTTACACTGACCGATGTTCCCGTCCGCGTCCCAACCAGCTTTACGAGGTCTCTTCCCATGCCTAATCGATTCGTGTCCACGGCCAAGCTCTGCCTAGTTGCAGCGCTGCTTTTAGCGGCCATTCCCGTCGCTTACAGCCAGCCCACTGGATACCTATTTCAACTTCCTGGTCCTAATGTCCCGGGCTCGCGCTTCTTTGCCTTCGTCGGAGATGCGAATCCCTTTACTCCGCTCGTAGATAAGAGTGGTCCTTTGAGCGCTAGCCAAGTGCTCGCGACCCCTGATGGGAAAAAGTTCTATTTCCTGGGCGCTGGTGCGGGTGGCGTGCAGTCGATTGATAATACATTTTCAACCTTCGGAAGTGTGAATGGCATTACGGGTTCGGCCTCCACCGCAACAATCACTCCCGATGGAAAATACCTTCTGGTTGGTGGTTCGGATCTGTTCATCGTCGATACTTCCACCGATCAAGTTCTCGCGAACACGGCGAGCATCACCGGTACGGTTGCCGGAATCGCGGTGAGCCGCGATTCCAAAACGGCGTATGTGCTGACCAACTCTGCCTTTGGGAGTCAGGTCATCGCCGTGAACCTCACCACCCGCGCACGCAACTTGTCAGTGGGCGGCGGGCAAGGCAGATATGATTTGCCATTCGGCGGCGCCACTTCCATTCTCTTGTCGCCACTGGGGCTGCTCTATGTCGCGGAAGTGAATCGCATCTACGAAGTGGACCCGAACACGTTGACCCAAACTCCTAACGGAGAGATCGACGTCGTAGCGACTCCCGGACCGCTCCATGCTACTCCCGACGGAACCACGATCTACTTCGTGAACACCACACCGCAAACGGGAGGTCAGTCGATTCTCAAGCTCACCGTCGCCGGACACAATGTCACTACCTGGCCGCCTTACACGGGGACTCCAGCACCGCAATTTGACGAAGTGTATATTGCCGGAAACTCCCGGATCTTCGCGTATTCCTCCCAAACCACTACACTTTGGGATATCACGCCCTCGCCGCTCGGCGGTGTCGTTAGCGCGCTGAGCGCGGTTGTTCCGGTCCAGAATATTCTCGCAGTGGCCGTCTCCGGCGAAGTGCCTTCGGCGAAGTTCCTCTACCTCCTGATCGCCAATGGAAACCAGACGAATATCGCGCGCATTGACCTGGCTTCAAACACTGTCAACATTCAGGGCCAAGACATTCTCAATTCCGGCATATTTCAATATGTGGGAATTCCCGACCAGGGCGGCGCCACTGGTTTTCTCGTATATAACAATCTGCAAGTGATCAAAGGCGGCGGCGCGACCCTTCCGTTGATTGCTCGTGTGCTAGACGCTTCGGGACGCCCCGTAAATAACGCTGCGGCAACGTTCTCCACGGACGCCAGCAATGGCGTCACAATAGCGACCCCAACGCAGCCGTCCAATGGCGATGGATACGTGCAAACGAACGTGACGCTTCCGAACACTCCGGGAACCTATACCATCACTCTTACCGTGGGCGGCGCGAGCGTTCCCTTCACTCTCACCGTGCCAGGAGCGGGCTGTGGCGCGAATTGCACGGGCTTCCAGCAGGTTACAGCTGTCCACGGAGACGGTCAGATGGTCCTCTTTGGAGGGTCCACCAGCCTCGGGGGGCAACCGCTCGTAATCAAAGTCACCGATGCCAACGGGAATCCACTTAAGAACATTCCCGTGTCCTTTTCTATAACTTCCGGCTCCGGCAATCTCGTCAACACCGCTTTCGGTACGGACGACAACGGCTTGGCGCAAACAGACTTCTCGGCAACGTCAGCACCAGCGGGGGGAGCGTCTTTCCAAACCATGACGATCAACGCAACCTGCGATCAGGGCTCTGTTGATTTTACCGTCGTCGTGTTTATTCTTCCTTCAGATGGCAGTGCACAGCCTGAGGTACACCTCATTGCACCGACCGTTGAATCCGGAAACATCATCACCGCAACCCAGGGCGCTGCACTACCCAATGCAGTGGTTGCCGATATCTTCTCCGCCTATTTGCAACAGAGCCCGATTCCCGGTGTCGGAATACGAATCGCCGATGGCTTTGACACGTCCAAGGATGGGCCAGCTACCTGCCAGGCCGGTGGGAAGTCCGACAACTCCGGCCGGGCTACTTGTAGCCTCGTAGCTGCCTGTCAGACGGGAACCTACGGAATGTACATTTCGGTCGGCGAATACAAGTTCTTCGCGGCTACCCTTAAAATCCTTAAAGGCGCCGCGGCGAGCGTCGCCATCGGTGCAGGTAATAACCAATCCGGAAAGGCCGGAGATACGCTTCCGCAAACGCTTTACGCTATCGTAAGCGATCCCTGCGGCGGCACTGTCTCTGGCGTGCAGGGAACCTGGAAAGTCACATCGGGTTCCGCCACGCTCACTAGCACCACCAGCACCTCCGATAGCGCCGGCCGACTTGGCACGAAGGTCGTTCTCGGACAAGTGCCCGGACCCGTCCAGATTACTCTCACGATTCCCAACATTGGTATGGTCACCTTTAATGCGACAAACAGTGTCGTCATACAAAGCGTGAACGTGTTCAGCGGAAGCGGACAAACCGGCTATACTCTGGCCGCCTTCCCGCAACCGATTGTCTTCCAGGTGAAGGACTCCCAAGGAAATGTAATTCCTGGCGTTGCCGTCACGTTTAGCGTGGCTTCCGGTTCCGCGTCGGTAAACCCGACAAGCGCCATCACCGACGCCCAAGGCCGCGCGTCGACTACCGTTACTGCGGGCACGGTAGCGGGAGTCATCACGATCACCGGTTCCGCAGGTGGTGTGTCGGGTTCCGCGACTGTTACTGCAACTCCTCCGGGACCGCAAGTCACGGTGGGGAACATATTCAACGCCGCAGTGGATACAGTTTCGGGTTCGAAAGCTCTCGGCATCGTGCCGTGCGGACTAGCAACGGCTCAGGGTCCGGGGCTCGCTCCGAATCTGATTGGCTCCGTCTCGGGCGCGACCCTGTTCGGTCCGCTCCAGACGACTGTCAATGGAACCTCGCTGACCGTGAACGGAATCCCCGCGCCGATCCTGACGTTATCTAACATAAACGGTGTGCAACAGGTGAATTTCCAAACGCCTTGCGAGACGCCCGTTGGTTCCGCGACAATCGTCATCACTGCAAGCGGCGGAACAACAACCATCCCCGGAGTGAGCGCCTACCAGGCGCAGCCCGGAATCTTCAACTATCCCGGCGCAACCAATAAGCCGTACGGCGCAATCTTTAGCGCCGCCGACGGGAGCGCCATCACGCCTAGCAATCTCGCTCAAAAGGGCGGCAGGTATTTCCTTTACGCCACCGGCTTGGGTCAAGTTACGAACCCGCCGACATCTACAAATCACTCGGGTACGGGTACGCAAACGGTTACCTCTCCCGTAGTGGTCGGTATCAACGGAGCTGGGATTGCTACCGAGCCTGCGCAATATGCGGTCGGCTATGTTGGAATCTACATCGTTTACTTCACGATTCCGCAAACGGCCAATTCCGGAACCGATATCCCGCTTGCGCTCCAAATCGTGCTGAACGGCCAAGGCGTATTCGCGAACACCGTCTACCTGCCCGGAATTCAATAAGGGCAGCTTAGCTTATCGTCCAAGGGGCTGTTGACTCCAGCCCCTTGGCGAAATCCGTCGATACAGGAATCGATCCTGCGGGTGGATTCGCGGGATCATAGGACGGCAATCCCGGCACGCTGCAATTGGGGCAAGTAGGTAGGGGTTGCTGATTCCCTGAAGGAACCCAAGTGTATCCGGTATTTTGACGAATGGTCATCGTGATCAGCGGGTCCCACCTCCAAACCATAATCGGAACGTCGATCTTATACCCGTCATTCGCAAGCTGCTGAGCGAGCGCAGCCCGTTCCCCATCATCCGCCACATCACGCAAAGCCTGAACTTCCGGGGGTTGTTGCGCCCAATACGAGTCCACTTCATTCGATGGAGCGCCTGCGGTAGGGGATAAAGCCGCAGCATCCGCAGTTGTCGCGGTCGGTTCGGAATCCGAAGGTGAACCAGCGGGGGCCGTTGAAGAAGTCCTGGTCGGATTCACCGTGACGAGAAACTGTCGACTGCCGGAACTTTGGCCTCCCATAGCTTGAATGTCGACAGACAAGTTGGAATTCGACCCTAGGTATTGTTCAAGTGTTCCGGCTAGTTCCTGAGCAAATGAAGTTGTTGAGTTTCCACCAGTTGCAACGTTCAGCGGGAACGTAGCAGGGACAGGTGAATTATTCGACGTCGCAGATGTCACCATCAAATACAAGTACCTCCATCGGAGGACTTGGCATTCTGGGGACCAATTTATGCGTTTGGCTAGGGCTTTTTATCGTCGTCGTGGCTGAAATTAATCGTAATTTCGGCCGTCGCGACGAACGGGACAATCGTCACATGCGCGTACACAACGGACGGTGGTTCCTTATCTGTCGGCTTGAAGTCCACGAGGACGTACCCGGTCTCGCCGGCCTGCAAATCCATCTTGTCAAGCGTGATTGACAATCCAGGAACCGGATCCATCGGAGTCAATTCAAGCTTTACTTGGCCTGGGGCCCCATTCTTAAAAGGAACCTTGCCTGAATTGGGTCTATCCAGACTCAAGTTAACGATCAACTTGTCGAGGCTCGTATTCTGCTCTTTGAGAATATTCTGAGCCGCCGCCATTACTGTATCCGCATTGATCTTCGGCACATTCACGCTTCCGTCTTTATTCGGCCTAATAGCCTTGAGGTCGGAGGGCCCCATCATCGTGAGCCATTCCTGCCCATTACGGTCGTGATACCAAACCCACTTTCCGTGCTCGACCTTCCAGGTAGTCACCATCGGAAGAGTAACGACATTGTCCTGCAATCGAATTTGCCAATTGCGAGTGATGGTGCAGGTCACGGTCGCTTTATCAAATTTGTCGGAGTACTTTATGTCATCGATTTTGAAGGACTTAAGGGTCATCTTACCCGACGCGAAGTACTCTTCTTTCGTATCGTCGGCAACCATATCCATGGCCTTGTGCAAGTTGGTGGCGCCTTCGACGTGATAATTGAAGAACTCATTCACGCGAGCGCGAAGCGCTTTGTCCACCTTCTCCGGGACCTTGGGAACCTGGCCCATCAAAGAACAAACCGCAAGGCTTGCAATCAAAGCACGTGGGAACATGAACACCTCAGGAAAGTAGACGCCAAGCCCGAGAAAACGTTGGGCTAATGCGTCTCTTTAAAGGATAACATTCGGGCTCTAAATTAGTGCCGCACGCAGAACTGCACAAAAAGGAAGGGATGGAGCCACCCGCTAGGATTTAACTGGCGACCTGCTGATTACGAAACAATACTATTTGCGCAGACCGCTAAAAACTCGGATCATCGAAGCACGATTCGCGCGTCTATACCGCCCTGCGCGGCGGATGTTGAACAGGTTTCTGAACAGGTCAGCCATCTTCCGCGTACAAATCCGTTCTCCTCATCGATTCCCCATTCGTGCAGGAGGGCCTTCGGCGCGCCGGGCCGCTGCTCGCTCAATCCTTCCCGGACCTGATCGTCTAAAAAATCGGCTCCGTACGATTGAATCCATTGCATGCGTTGAAGCGGGAAACAGCGCGCCAGAGCCTCGGCTTCTCGTCTTGCACGAGCGGCGAAAACGGATTCTTCACGCTCCAGGTCACTGGCCATTCAAGTTACGCCCTCCCTTGGGGCCAGGACCGGCTGGTCCCGATCTTTCTCGCGACTCAGGCGATCCGACAGAAATCGCCTCAGATCACATTTGAGAGTGCCGCTGCCATGCTCGACACCTTCGGGATGCAGCCTGGCCCGCGTCATTCGCCTCCCCTCGCTCCCAACCCTCCACTTGGGCCGAACTCGACCAAGCCACCCAGCGCCACGTAGCTTTTTCCAGCGTAATCTGGGTTTCCATTTCGTCAGTATCGGCGGCGATTTCATCGAGCGCGGTCCGGCATTTCGGCGGGTTGTAGAGCATTACCGACCGCCATATACTTGTGGGCTTGCAGCGCGGTTTCGGATATCAGGTTCTTCGAACCTAATAAGATCAATCGCGAGCGAAGCGCTTTCTACAGCCATCACTTCATCGGAATTCTACTCGAACAAATAGGCTTATGGTTCAAGCTCGGTCGCTCCCCTGCGTCGAGATAGGCATTGCGCGCGGGCGGAGAGCCCATCCAATTTCAAACAGGTAGTCTGGGGATAACGATGCCTTCCGACGCGAGTCGCGCCGCTATGACACGGCGGTATCCACACGGTCTGGTTTATTAACGCGATGTCTTTTCAATGACGAGGATCGCAAAAGTTCCCGGTAGTACGGGTCCGCGTCTCGCCCCTGCGGGGACTGGGCCGAATTTCGCTGACGCCAAAAATACCCGATGAGTCAGGGGCTCCAGCCCCATGTTGCGTGACCCCGTCGGAGTTTCGATGGTTTGCAAGACGTGGTATTGGTCCGCGGAATCCTGGTGGACTATCGTTAGCGTGCCATCGGCATTGGACGCGAACGCATCGCCTGAGCCGGGGTCGTATCCGGCGCCATCTACTCCCATACCGATCGGAACTGTCGCCACTACTTTTCCGCTCTGATAGTCGGAGACCGCCATTACCCCGCTGCGACATCCGCTGAACAAACGATGATGCGTAGTGTCCAGAGCCATTGCGACAGGCTGTTTGCATCCGGCGGTCGGCCATCGCTTGGAGACCTTTGCCATCTTGGCGTCGATTTCGACCACTTCACTTGTGTCCGTAAGATTGGCGTAGATTTTCCCGTCGCCTGCAGAGGCTCCGTATTCTGGCTTGCCGCCCAGGTCAATGTCGGTGATCTTCGCGCCGGCTTTCGGGTCGATCACGGTAGAAGAATGCGCCTCACCGTTGAAGGTGAACACACGATTTGAGGCGCCGTCATAAATCACGGCGTCGGCGTCTTCGGCTGCCGGAATCCTGTCGAGCGCCTGGAAGCTTTTGAGGTCGAACATTACCACGGAAGCATCGTTGCCTGACGTTGCGAATCCGTGTCCCGATGATGTGGCGATGGCTGTTCCGTGCGCGCCTTTGATGCCAGTGACTTCCCAAGCAGTTTTCCGCTGTCTTCGTCCACCACCATGACGCGATCCTGGCGGCCGATAAAGACCCGGTGATTGGGTGGGTCGGGTACAACGTAATCCCAACTTCCGTCCCCGCCGAGCGTGTATCTGTGGCTCACACGGTACGAAGAAGAAGTCTGGGCGAGGATGGAAATCGCGACGAAGAACATTGCGGCTGCGGGGCGCATAGGAATCATTCGCATACGTCGCGAGGATATCAACGTAACCTAAATAGAAACTTAAGAAACGGCTGGCAATCGAAGCGCCGCACGATGGAATTTCAGTTTCCTTTTAGGCTCGGTTGTTACTCTGGTCGGCGAGTTCATGACCAGACGCTTTCGTGTTTTCTTGCTGGCCGTTGCCGCGCCATTGGTGATCACTCAGACTGCAATTGCCCAAAGTGCTTCATTGAGCGGCCGAATTTTCGATCAATCCGGCGCGGTCGTAGCGGGCGTCGAGGTCAAGCTTCGGGGCAAGTCGACCACACGCAATACGCGGTCTGGACCGGATGGTGTTTATTCCTTTGCCGATCTCGCGGCAGCCGCATACAGCATTACAGCCACTGCTGCACAGTTCGCAATTACTGAACATCCGGTGACGCTCGTACCGGGACCGAACCAGATCGACCTTGAGCTGCGCGTCGCGCTGGAGACGCAGCGCGCCGAGGTCGGTGACAACGATTTACCTACAGTCAGTACCGATCCAGCGAACAATGCCGGAGCTCTTGTGCTGAAAGGACGCGATCTAGACGCTCTTTCCGATGACCCAGAGGATCTCATCGCGGATTTGCAAGCTCTCGCCGGTCCCTCTGCAGGTCCATCAGGCGGGACCATTTTCGTGGACGGATTCAGCGGCGGTCAGCTTCCTCCGAAACAATCCATCCGTGAGATCCGCATCAACTCGAATCCGTTCACTCCGGAATTCGACAAGCTCGGCTACGGACGAATCGAGATTTTCACCAAGCCAGGGTCAGACAAATTCCACGGGTCGATCGGTTACAATCTCGCAACAGATTGGTGGAACTCGCGGAATCCTTTCGCTGCGCAAAAGGCGCCGTTCCTCTTACAGGAGACAGAGAATTCGTTTTCTGGTCCGCTGACAAGGCGCAGCTCGTTTACGCTCGACTTTGAACGGCAAGCAGTCGACAACGGCTCCATTTCGAACGGTGTCGTGCTCGATCCGTCCACGCTCTTGCCTACGCCGTTTACGAGCATTCTCAAGACACCGCAGCGGCATTGGCTGGTGGGGCCGCATGCGGATTACCAGTTGGATGACAACAATACTCTGTCCTTTCGTTATCTCTACACCAGGGCCGCCATTACGGATGCGGGAATCGGCAGTTTCGATTTGATTTCGCGCGGATATCACCAACTCATCACGTTCAACACCGTCCAGGTCATGGAGAATTTCGTCCATGGACGATTGGTGAACGAAACACGCTTTCAGTTTTTTCGAACAGGGCTCGGCACAGATGCGAACAACGTATCGCCGGTAATTCAGGTATTTGGCGCATTTAATGGCGGAGGGGCAACTACTCCGCGTAGCACGGATCTGCAGAGCAATTACGAACTTCAAAATTACACGTCTCTGCTGCACGGTACGCACTTCTTCCGCTTCGGCATCCGGCTTCGGAGCCAATGGGATGACAACTACTCGAACAGCAACTTTAACGGAACATACACCTTCAGCGGCGGATCGGGTCCGGAATTAGACGGCAATGGCCAGATTGTGCTTGGCCCTTCAGGTACACCCGTCATTATTCCGATCTCGTCGATTGAGCAATACCGCCGCACCATCGTGTATGGCTCACAAGCTCGCGAGTTCGGTGGAGGACCGTCGCAGTTTACATTAACGGCAGGAATTCCCAGCGTGAGTGTTCATCAATTCGATGTAGCGCCGTTCTTCGGAGATGACTGGCGCATTCGGCCGAATCTCACGCTCAGTCTCGGCCTTCGTTATGAATGGCAGACCAATATTAGCGACTGGCGCGATCTTGCGCCGCGTGTAGCTTTGGCTTGGGCTCCGGGACCGCTTAGCCGGGCGGGAAAAACGGTGCTGAGAGCAGGCTTCGGAATGTTCTATGACCGCTTTCCTCTGGGCAACACACTTCTTGCCAATCGTTACAACGGAGTTTTGCAGCAGCAATACGTTGTGACGAATCCGGAGTTCTATCCGGCGATTCCCCCGCCGTCGAGCCTCTCTAAGGCTTTGG
>Ga0126381_100010623_pt1 | contig 10376 bp, 9 predicted proteins | sample PanSoiMetPlot_28_FD_96465 | JGI IMG/M metagenome (GOLD analysis project Ga0126381, IMG submission 96465) | Tropical forest soil microbial communities from Panama - MetaG Plot_28 | ecosystem: Environmental > Terrestrial > Soil > Tropical forest > Bulk soil | place: Panama | collected 2016-02-17 | reverse complement strand
CGGTCTTCCTTGCACTGCTCGTAGTGATAGCTGTAGCTACGATCGTCATTACTCCCGACCCGACTGACGATGTTGACGGAATCCTTCGTTCTCGTCATCCATTGAGGTCGCCAAGTCTGGGTGAGAGCGTTGGAGTTTCGCTTGTACTGTTCGCTTTGGCGGCCTTGGATGCCTCTTCTCCACCCATTCCGACCACACCCAACCTGCTACATCTCATCTGTATATCCCGTTGCTAGGATCCGCTGCTCACGAATTACTGCCTTCAACGGCGCGGGTGTGGCTAACTGCTCTCACTCGCACAGACTTCCTGAACCGCTAATTGGATCGCGTTTGGTGCATTGTAAAGCACGATTTCGAAAGCCACGGCCATGACGGCGGGAAGAGTTTCGCGTATCTGCAACTAAACTTTGGGCGGCTCGGGCTGTGCAAGCAAACAGGTGCATTCGAGTGATCGGTTGTGGTGCCTACTGTCCGGCGTCACCGTGCGATCTACCTCAACTACCCATCAACATTAAGGAGGTTGTATGAATGCGAATGTGACCCCGTTTTTCCAGGCGTCCCAAATGCAAAGGTTTTCAGAATAGAGAAAAAAATGAATGCTGCAACAACCCGTTCAGTGACTATCTTTTTTGCGGTCCTGATTATTCCTGACCGTCACTGCGACCGGCCAGTCCAAGAAATGCGCGCCAATCGGAGGCGTGATTCTAACCGACCTCGGCGTGACGGACGCCAACAGCAGATGGGAAACGCCACAGGAGACCTAAAAGGCGCAGTCGGCGTGAAGATCCTCAACACCGAGGCGTCGAGCAAAATACCTAAAAGTTGTAGCTCTAGCCTTTACTCAACACAAATAATGGGCGGATCTTAGCAGGCACACTAACAGCTGAGCAGGGCCGAGTCATGACGCGGAAACGCTGGCAAGAAGTTTGCGATATGTTGAAGAAAGCGCTGGAACTGGCGCCTCAGCAGCGCCCTGCCCTTTTGGATCAAGCCTGCGGGGCTGATCGCTCCCTGCGGCAGGAACTTGAGGTGCTGCTCGCTTCGAACGACGATGCGCGCTCCAGCTTCTTGCGGGGCCCACCGCTCTTAGGACCTATGATTCCGCAGCCAGAATCCTCTACGAAGGGGATGTTGACGCCGGGGGTCAAGCTAGGCCAGTACTTGATTCAGTGTCTTATCGGCGCCGGCGGAATGGGAGAGGTGTATCGCGCCCGCGACACGACGCTGAAGCGCGACGTCGCTATCAAAGTGCTACCGGAGTTCTGGTCCCGCGACGCCGGGCGACTTCACCGTTTCGAACTGGAAGCTCAGGCTGCTGCTGCCCTGAATCATCCCAACATAGTCTCGATTCATCATGTCGGCCAACACAACGGTTCACCGTACATCGTGACCGAACTGCTTGAGGGCGAGACCCTGCGCGAGCGGCTTAAGGAGGGCCCGACGCGCCTGCGCGAGGCGCTGGACGGCGCGACAGAGATAGCCCAGGGACTCGGTGCGGCACATGACGCGGGAATCATCCACCGTGATCTGAAGCCGGAGAACATTTTCATCACCAAAGACGGCCGGGTAAAAATTCTCGACTTCGGGTTGGCCAAGTTCGGCCCAGCTAAAAGCACAGGCATCGACGGTCCCACCGTCACCGTGCAGCCGACCAGTCCCGGACACGTTCTCGGCACAGTTGGTTACATGTCGCCCGAGCAAGTGCGCGGACAACCGGCCGACACTCGCAGCGACATCTTTGCCACTGGCGCTGTCCTGTACGAGATGCTCACTGGCCATCGCGCCTTCCGGAAACCGACGTCAGCCGAAACAATGAACGCGATCCTGAACGAAGACCCGTCAATAATGTCCCAAGTTGCACCAAACCTCCCCCCTGGGCTGCAGAGGATTGTGAATCGGTGTCTTCAAAAGAACTCGGAGCATCGTTTTCAAAACGCTTCGGATTTGGCATTCGCGCTGGAGGCGCTGTCGGAATCGGCGATCATCTCTCCGACGGACGCACATTCGCACCAGCAGGTAACCGCGACTAGACTGGCAACAGCGGGGCTGATCGTACTACTCGGTGTTGCGGCCGTCGCTTACTTTTGGATGCGAGCTTCGGCTGTACCGAGAGTCTCCAATTACGTTCAGCTCACCCATGACGGCAAACAGAAAAGTCTGATTGGGACAGAGGGTTCGAGGCTTTTCTTTTCCTCATCGAGTTCTGACTACCAAGGCATGCTTGAGATGTCCACCTCGGGCGACGAACCGAAAAGGATTTCAGTCCTGCCTTCGGCCGCTTTCAACCCCCTTTGTCTATCGCCCGATGGCTCTAGGCTTCTCGCGGCAGAGAAGCCGCCCGGCTATAGTACGGGACCACTCTGGAGTCTACCGCTCTTTGGTGGGTCACCGCGGAGGATGGGCGGCCTGATAGGACGAGACGCGGCCTGGTCGCCCGACGGCAAGTCGTTGGCTTACTGCAACGGGAGCAACGTATTCGTCGCCAAGGCCGATGGCACCGAGTCCCGCATGTTGGTCGCAATGAAGGGCCCGGCAGTTGTCTATGATCCGGTCTGGTCGCCCGATGGAAAGAGCTTACGAGTCGACGTTGCAGACCGTCTGGGTGGTCACCCGTCGATTTGGGAAGTTTCACTGGACGGCACCGGCCTACATCGTCTGTTGCCTGATTCGAGCAATTCACCTGACAGCGAATGCTGCGGCAAGTGGACGGCTGACGGGAAGTACTTTCTCTTCCAGTCGAGTGGACAGGTTTGGGCACTGCCTCGAAAAGCGGGTCCTTTTCAAAACCAACCGAACCCTATCCAGTTGACGTTCAGCCCGCTGGTAATGAACGACCCAACGCCCAGTACCGACGGCAAAAAACTCTTTGTAGTGGGTAAGAGGTTCAATGCCGAGCTGATGCGTTACGACGTGAAGTCCAGTCAATTCTTGCCATTTATGGGAGGTATCGCCGCGGAATTCGCTTCGTTCTCCAAGGATGGTAAGTGGGTAGCGTATGTGTCCTATCCGAGTGGCGCCCTTTGGCGCAGCAAAGTAGACGGAGGCGAACGTTTGCAACTGACTTACCCGCCTTCGTATCTGTTTCCGCCGTCGTATGCTCTTGTGCCGCGCTGGTCTCCTGACGGCAAGACGATTGTGTTCTGTGAAACAGATTCACATGGTGCGGCCAAAGTCTATGAGGTGCTGGCAGATGGCATGTCCCCGCACCTGCTGATACCGGATGACCAAAGTCAACAATGGGACCCGAACTGGTCGTCGGACGGGAGCAAGATCGTCTTTGGCGGCGCTGCCAACGATCCTTCATCGACCATCCGCATCCTTGATTTGAAGACTCACCAAGTCGACACGCTACCTGGATCGCTGGGTCTCTTCTCTCCCCGCTGGTCCCCGGATGGACGATATGTTGCAGCCTTTTCGGTTGATTCAACCCGTCTTCTCCTGTTTGACTTCGAGACCCGAACTTGGATTGAACTGGCCAAAGGCAGGCCGGGCTGGCCGGAATTTTCTCATGACGGACGGTATCTGCAATTTCTCGATAGCACCGGATCGGGTACCGTGTGGAGAATTCGCCTCAGCGACGGAAAGAGAGAGCGAGTGGTAGACCTGAAAGACTTTGTAAGTGCAGGCTACTACGGCAGCTCTCTGACAATCGCGCCGGACGATTCACCGTTGCTTCTGCGCGACTCAGGAACCCAGGACATCTACTCTCTCGACTGGGAACGACCCTAGCTTTGCTTACCTAAAAGCTCGACAATCGTTACTCGTCATCTGGATCAAGCGGAGCGCCCCTGTCGTTCAGAAGTACGCAGCGTCCGAGGGTGCCTTGCGGTGTGGAACAGGATTAGACTTTGACAAAAGTCGAAGTAGTCGGACAGATCATCGGCACGCGCGTCAGCGTAGCCGAACGAAGGCAATCCAAAGTTCCCCTCGATGGACCGCACGATGCTGCCAAACTCATGCGGGCTGGGCACCTACTCGTATGCCGGACCGTCAAAGCGCGGTGAGAACAAGCTGGCTTGGCAGTTCCAGAGTCGAAGCGTGAGAAGGAAATGGCGCCATGCGCGCTTCTAATACCCCAGCCACCCTCGAGACTGTAATCGTCGCCTTGCGCTAAACTACCTCAAACAATCCATCGCGCTTCGTTCAGCTCAAACGAACGGCATGAGCGATGCCTTACTTACCCTGGATCAGAAGGCGAAGTGGGCTGAGCGGCGTGACCGGAAAGACCTCGTAGGTCATAAGGTCATTCGCAACCAGTGGTAGCTCGGCCAGTGACGCCTTAGCTTGTTCGACCGACTCGACATTCATGAGAAAGATCGGCCCTAGCTTCTCACGAAACCAAAATTGCTCAATCGAGCCGTCGAGATAGTGTTGGAGGGTGGCCGAAACTTCGGCCGGCATGTACTGCTGAAACTTGTCGGCGGTGTGTTTTGGGGTTGCGATAGCGAAAACTTTCATAAGTGCTCTCCTTTTTTTGATCTTCATGTGAAGTAACTACAAACCGGATGTTCTTCGGCGCGGCGCAAATACAAAGGAAGAGGAGTGACAGTACTCTCCCACTGGCAAGTGCCGCGACTACTTCGCTAGAGGACCAGCCACAATACCGTTCGCAGACGAGAATGATGAGCCCACACCGGCGACCACTGCGGTTTGGCGGTTCAGCCCCAACTTGGTCCTCAATTGATACGTGGCTTCGATCCCCGTGCAATGAGCGGCCAGCAGGTTGGCTACCTGGTATTCCCGAAGCTTGATAGCCGTCCAGTCCACAACATCATCGCTCGCGGCGAACAGGTGCAGCCCTCCGACGATTCCGAAGATCGGCCTATTCCGGTAATGCTTTTCAGCTACGGTCGTTATGTTCACGATGCCGGCGTGTCCGCAGCCAGTGAGGATCACCAATCCTTTTCGGGTGTCGAGAACAACTGATGAGTCCTCTGGGACGTTGTCCTCCACGAGTCCGGAAGGCGTCAGAACTCTTCCCGACCCGCTCCAATTGTGCTCCGGATAAACGCGTTGGATTGGACCGGTAAAGTAAATTCCAGGCGCCAGTTCCGCACCGGACGGGTGCAGGACGAAGCTTCCGCCTGTCGCTTCATACTCTTTGCGAATCGCGATCATCAGATTGCCTTGGCCAGTTGGTGACGGTCGGCTATCAAAGATGCCTGCCGGCACATGCGCGAGCGAAAGAGCGTCAGGATTTTGTTTCATGAGCTCACGCCGAAGCGTGAGAAGGCCGCTTACATGATCCCAGTGAGAATGCGACAGGACGACTTCGTGCACGCCAGACAGGTCGACATTCAATTCCTGCGTATTCTTCAACACCGTGTCCGGCCGAGCGCCCGTGTCGATGAGCATACGATGGCGATCAACTTCGACAAGCGCAGCGAAACCCCACTCACCGATGCCACGTGGTTCGCCTACCAGCATCGTCGAGAGAACGGTAATCGTGAAATTTTCGAGCGAACTTTGAACAGTCTTATTCATGGGAAGAACTTCCTCTGGAACACAGGTGGGCTGGAAAGCGCGGTAAAACGGTTCCAACGTTCAAGGCCGCCGTGAGCATCGTTTTCTCCTTGGCTCCCTAATTGTGCATTTCCGGTATTGCGGAAAACGTCTCGATGATCGCCTCCGCTATTGCGTGGGCATACTCGTCGAGCACGAAGTGGCCTCCGTCGAAATAGCGCAGATCGGCCGTCGGCACAGTCTGCTTCACAAATTCCGGTGCCGCCAGCAGGAAAAGAGGGTCATTTCGCCCCCACACGATGAGAGTTTTTGGCTGCCGGCCCTTCAGATACGCGGCCCATTGCGGGTAGAGCTGGATGTTCGTCGCGAGGGTCATGAAAAGTCTCGACATGAAGATGCGACTCGCCGGAATCGAAAACGTATAAGCGTCGATCGCCCAATAGTCTGGATTTAGGGCGTCGGGCCGGCGTGCGCCCCTCTTGTGAAGAAACATATCGCGTTCCACGGTGGCAAATTGCTCAACCTCGGCAAGACTCTCTGGGGTTTCAGGACCGCCGAGCCGCTCGTAGACCTTCAGGCGCTCGGGATTCCACCCCTCGATTGAAATGGTGAAGTTCTGAAAAATGAGGCCGGCGATCCGGTCAGGGTGGGCCGTCGCGATCCGCATCCCGATCGGGCCGCCGATGTCATGCATATATAGAATGACGGGCCCGGGGGCGCACTGCGCGATGAACGCGTCGATGGCGCCGACCATGTCGTCGAAGGTGGGTCGCAGGACGGTCGGAGCGGGCGCCTCGCTATACCCCATACCGGGGTAGTCCGGCGCGATGACATGAAACCGATCAGCCAAACGCGGAATGAGGTCGTGGAATGAGTACGAGGACGAGGGAAATCCGTGGAGAAGGACGATGTTCGGTTTCGATGGGTCCCCAGCCTCGCGGTAGAAGATCCTAAGGCCTGCAACGTCGGCGGTGTTGAAGTTCATAAAGCTCCTTCTGCTCATTCGGCGACGAAGATCGCTGCCACTTTCACAGCTTTCACCCCGCTCTCCGTCATCACTCAATAAGGCGCAAACTGTATTACTGCGTAAAGCCGCATTTCTTCTGGCGTGCAGTTATCTCTGCTGGGGAGCGGGAACCGTGAACCCCACCACCTCACTGCAGTTAGGGATCGGCCTGTGGATTGTGTCCGCCAATTCGAGGCGCACTTTGTGCAGGCCGGGCGGCAATCCCACGAGGACCACCGTCTCTCCGCTTGTATCGATTGCCGGCCAGGCTTGGTCATCCACGTAGTAGTGCAGGTGGCCAATGCGCGGCGACACTTCCAACGCGGCTTTGCCGAATACCGGGACTATGCGTAAGTTTTCCGTCCGGTACTGAATGAATACCCGACCCAGGGCCAGCTGTTCGGGAATCGGGGTATCGACAATCAGTTTCGCGGGCGCTTCATTCTGAATGGCGACCAGCGGCGTCGCCCCTTTCACGTCCCTTTGCGGTTTGTGCTGTGGCAGAGAGCGCAATAAGGGCAACCGCAATGCCGATCACGGCAGCCCTCACTGCGTACTTTTTTGCATTGTTGTGTGGTGCAGGGTTGAATCATGATGTTCTGCTTTTCAGTGGTAGCGGAGTGTTGGTTTAATGATCATAGGTTCTGATAATTCGCCGTCATGCTGTTAAATGTGTCTTGGAGCGGTGCGCCGTGAATCCGGGCCGGCGTTCCTAATGTGGCGGTAAGCTGAGCATTGAGCCAACTTTTGATGTCCGCCATGACCACTTCCTTATCTAAAATCGTTTGGGTCGTGAAAGGATCCCTCATAGAGCTTCAGGGTCTTGTCTGCCGAGCCCGCCATGTCGTGAAAGAGCTGGCTGCCGGCCGGCTTCGCATTTTTGTCGAGCGTGCCGTGGAGAATCAGGACTGGCAGCGTGATGAGCGGAAAACCTTGCTTGACCCGTTCATCGGCACGGACCATTGCCGCCATCGTCTGACTAGGCTGAGTTTCTTGGCCAACGAGCGGGTCGTCGTTCAGGGCCTCGACCACATTGGGATCTCGCGAGAAGGTCTCGTTCTTGAGATGGAGAATGTGGGCATGCGGTGCGAGGTGGCTTATGCCTTTGAAGACGGCAAGGACAAAATCGGGTGCGGGCAGTTGGAATGCGAAACTCTCATAGATCAGACCAGCGATCTCCTGCTGATGCTCGAGCGTGTAGAGGCAGGAAACAACACCTCCAGCCTGTGACCAAGCAGAAAGAGCGGCAAGCCCGGTTCCCGTGACTTCGCCAGCGCAGCTACACTCGCAACGTCGCTGACGTAGTCCTCGAAGTCGTCAACATAGAAACGCTCGCCATCGGAATTTCCGCGGCCGCGCAAGTCCACGGCATACACGGCTAAGCCTGCTGCAACCAGTTGTTCGGCCACCCACGCGTAATAGCCACTATGGGCGTTAAAGCCTGGAACAATGATGACGACAGCGCGAGGTTCTTGTTTTGGACGCAGCGACCGAAAGAAAATACTTAGACCGCCTGCCCCTTCAACTCTTTCCCCACTATTTGTAAAGTCTGACATTGGAATTCTCCTTTTGTGAATTTAGGTTCTCAATCTTCCGTGGCGGCAGTTGGCTGCCGTACGGAGCGGTTGGTATAGCTGCGACACTCGAAGCGCCTTCATCTGTTCCTTGGACTGGAAGAAAGCTTTAAGGCGCGTAAGTCCGATTTCTCGCGAATGTTGTGTGCCGGTAGTGTGTCCACAACCTGCCCGGTCCTGCATACGCCGCTGCCTCAAACTTGACTTTGCTGGCCACTGGCAGTGCAATCCGTGTTATGAGCGATTCAGAGACCAGCGAGATCGTAAAGTTGCAGGAACTCCTTCTGGGACGGCTTGAAGAATTCGGCATAGGCGAGAACGCGACGAACAATCTTGCGCGGCAACTTGCACACATTGCGGTTCTGGGAAGAAGGTTCGGGGAAAACACGCTTCCGTTGTTTCTGTCGCTGCGGCCGGAGCATGTCCATGCCTTGTTCGAGTTGGTGAATGCCATGAAGCGAGACCTTGACGAACTCCGAGATGCTATTCAGGACCTGGAATCGGATTTCCCGGCGCTGGTCAAAGCATTCGTCAGTTGAAGCTTCAACGCTCGCGGTTAGCTCGGCGTTTGGTCGCCCCAGTGGTCCAAAAGGCCGCTAAGCGGCGATTTCTCAAAGTAGAGCTAGCTAGCCGCAGAGGCTTCAGCGGCATGGCAGCAGTTCTACAGACCCTCTTTAGAACGATGTTTCGCAAGCGTGCAGGCCGCTAGCCTACGTCACCTGGCAGTGCATCGACATGACAAGTGGTAGGAGCTCAGGAAGGCAACTGAACACGCTCCAGGATGCGAATGAAACGAGGCTCACTGCGGAGACTGTCGAAGTGTTGAGCCATCCGACTACCGGGCATGCCAGAGTTGAGCCAAATCAAACGCCCGGATCGCACGTCGCACGCGCGTTCCAGCCAATCGAGCGCCTCGGCAGGGTGGCCAAGCCCTGTGTGAAAGCCGGCGATATCGACCATCGACGCATGCCAGCCGTTCCATCGTTGTAAAACGTAAGTCAGGTCCTGCTGGTGTAATCCGGCCATACCTGCCTTCTCGTAGGCGGCACGAATCGCCTCGTATTCCTCGCGTGGACGGTTCCCCACACGCAGAGATGTTACGTATTCTTCCGCTGCTTCGTCATGCAATCCTTTGGCTTCCAAGCAGGCTCCGAGCGCGGAGTGCGCCAGGCCGAAATTCGGATCCATCTCGATTGTCTTGCGAAGCGCCGTGATTGCAGGATCGTACTGCCGGGCGGCGAAACGCATCATGCCGACGAAGTTATTCACCGGTAAAGAGAGGGGATCCATCTGAAGAGCTGCATGGATATGAGCCAGCGACTCGTCAGTGCGACGGTGCGCCGACAGGAACAGCGAATAGAAGTGATGTCCGTGTGTGCAAGTTGAGATTAGTTCGAACGATCGTTTCATGCTTGCTTCGGCTGCGATCCAATCCCACTCATACATCCCCTGTATAACGCCCAGGGACGCGTGGGCGTCCCCGGAGTGAGGGTCAAGTTCCAGGGCGCGCAATGCCGCTGCTTTCGCCTTAGGCATGGCCTCACTTGGTTCCATGCGGCCGAAGCTGTAGCCCAGGTAAAAGTAGGAGTCGGCAATGCCCGTCCAGGCCGGGGCGTACAAGGGATCTCCATCGAGAGCATGCTGAAAACACTCAATGGCCTTTCGGAGATTTGGTTCGTTGCGCTTGTTCCAGAAGTAGCGGCCGCGGAGGTAGGCATCATAGGACTCCGGATTGATGCTCCGGGGAGTTTCGTAGCTGACGGAACGCTGCTGGATATGGGTTCGCAAACCCGCGGCAATCGCCTTGGTGAGATCATCGTGCAAAGCCAGGATGTCGCGCAGGTGATGGTTGAACGACTCGCACCAGAGAAGATCCTCGCTGCGCGGGTCGATCAGCCGACAATTGATTCGGAGATTCTGACCTGAGCGTAAGACGGACCCTTCTACGATCACATCGGCATTCAGTTCCTGCGCAATGGCAGCCGCACTCTTCTTGGTCTGCTTGTAGCACATCGCCGAAGTACGAGAGATGACGCGAATGCCACCCAAACGCGCAACCGCCGTGATCAGGGCCTCAGTCAGGCCGTCCACGAAGTAGTCTTCGCTCGAGTCGGGCGAAAGATTCACTAGAGGAAGGACCGCGAGCGATTGAATACGTTCGGCGGCACGCGGCGTCGGCCCGGAGTCAGGCTGCGCAGCGGCCCGGGCGGACTGGGTGCTGCGTCCCAAGATGAACTGCAACTCAGTGACAAGCTCACTTGCGCTGGCATGCCGAGCTTCCGGAGATTTCTCCAGCAAGCGAGTGACGACAGCTTCAAACTCTCTCGGAAGAT
>Ga0126381_100010622_pt1 | contig 10378 bp, 11 predicted proteins | sample PanSoiMetPlot_28_FD_96465 | JGI IMG/M metagenome (GOLD analysis project Ga0126381, IMG submission 96465) | Tropical forest soil microbial communities from Panama - MetaG Plot_28 | ecosystem: Environmental > Terrestrial > Soil > Tropical forest > Bulk soil | place: Panama | collected 2016-02-17 | reverse complement strand
GAATGGTGCAGGCGAATGTTCGCGCGCACAGTGGAGCCAGCGGCGGCGCGGCAGGAAGCGGTAACGGATGAGAGTCCAGATGGCCAGCCATCCATCGGCAAGGCGAATCTTCTTGCCCTGTTCAGCCGAACGCGGACGATACGAGACCGCAACTTCCTCGATCTTCTCTCCCAGGCGGCATAGTTTCGACGTTACCTCGGGACAAAACTCGAAGCGCCGGCACTGGAGTCGTAGTTGCGCGAGCAACGGGCGTCGAAACACCTTGTAGCACGTAGCCTCGTCGTGAATTCCGGCACGGTAGAGAAGATTTGTCAGGTGCGTCAGAAGTTTTGCACCCAGAAAGAATCGCAGACCACGCTCGGGGCGATCAGGTCGGACGCCATAGACAACATTCGCCCTTCCTTGCCGCAGCGGCTCTAGCAGAGCGGGATAGTCGTTGGGATCGTATTCCAGATCCGAATCCTGGATCAGAACATATTCTCCGCGCGCGTAAGCGAGCGCAGTCCGAATCGAAGCTCCCTTCCCGCAGTTCCTTTGGTGGAACACAATGGTGACATCTTCGCGGTGAGGGAGCGCGAGCAACTTTTCGCGCGTTCCGTCGCTCGAACCATCGTCCACGATAATGATTTCCTTTTTCACAGGGGAGGCGAGCACCGCCTGCAACAAGTCCTCTAAATGGAGTACCTCGTTGTAGACGGGCACAATTACCGACACGCATCCCAGCCAGCGGTCTGGACTGGCCGGCAGGCTCTGTCGAGGAACAGTCTCGAGGGAATTCACGCTAGAACTCTATTTAATCACACTGCCGGGGACGAGGGTGAACCGGCCAGCTTTCCCGAGAGATTTGCCTCCGAATTTCCACAGACTTGGACGAAGTAACAAAACATTCACGTGAGCTTAATTTTGCCGTCATTTTGGCGAAACAGGTATCGATAACACTTTCCCATCCGAAAAAACCTAGATCGGAGGAATCAGGCAGACGGTGACCTACATGGAGAGTCCGCCCTCTGCGGCTACGAACGGATTCAGTGGTTCAGCCGCCAATCTCTCCGGCCCGCCCACTTTGCCGGACACCACCAATGCAGGCGCGTCGCGCGATGTGACGACGGCGCTGACCTATGGATTGGAAATGCTGAAGTGTGGTGCCATGCTGGTAAGCGAGCAAGGCCAGGTGCAGTTGGCCAACCGAACTGCACTCGCCATGTTGCAGAAAAACGATGGCCTGGCGTTATTGCGCAGCAGTCTGGTCGCGGAGCGGCCAGCCGATACCCGCTTCTTACATCGCGCGTTGCAGGAAGCCATCAGTTATCCGGGGCGAGGAGAACCAGTGCAATCGCCTTTCATGCTGGAACGCAGGTTAGCGACCAGCGCATGGATCGTGCGCGTGATGCCAGGACCAGGCCTGGATTGCTGGGAGTCCAGTGGACAACGGACAGCCCTGCTGAAATTGTATGATCGGGATCCCGACCTGGTGGTGGACGAGAAGGCGCTGGTGTTGATTTATGGCCTTACGCGTGGCGAGGCCGCGCTCGCTGCCAAGGTGGTGCAGGGCAAGTCGATCGAATCCGCGGCCGCCGAACTTCACATTAGTCCCCACACGGCGCGAACCCATCTGAAGCGCATTTTCATGAAGACGGATACTCACCGCCAGCCCGAACTCGTGGTTCGCATCCTGATGATGGCGTGGTAGAGAAATTTTCCAATGGCCAGTCTGAGCCCGCGGGCACTGCCTACCCTCGTCTGCCGCGGGGTGAGTCTCTTGATATCTGCGTCCACTCTTACGCTGCAACAGATCTCGAAGAATACCTCATTTGAGGGATTACGAATTCGTGGCCCGGGCACAGAGTGTGCCATGAGGAGGGCTTTTCACATGAGATTCCACCCGGGTATGGCGAAGCGCCTCGCCGTGCTCTGCGCCCTATTTCTCCTTGTGCCCATGGCGATGTGGGCGAGTTCTTCCAAAGCCGCCCTGGCGTTTGCGTCCCAGACATGTGTCTCCGCCCCCGGAAGTATCTGCATAACGAACGGAGGGGGCACGGCGGTGGGAGGGACGACGGGCCTGTTGTTGGACGGAATCACTCCCGGCTCCGTGCTGTCGACGGTGACCGCAGTCGGCGGCCTTCCAGCGGCGGGAACGCTGCAATTTGCCACGGGTGCATTGATCTCCGGATCGCTGAGCGCCGGAGGAGTATTCGCACCCCGTATGCTCACCATCAACATTAGTAGTTGGAACAACTTTTCCGGCGTCTTGTTTAGCGGGACCTTCGGCGATCCGACCGCCGGAGTTATATGGGCGTTTACTGGGACAACCGGCACTGGCGCTAATAAAAGGTGGAATTACACTCTGACTGGAGCGATAACCGGAACTTGGTATACCGGGGAGACGGTGTCCGGCTCGACGGCGCAATTATTCTTTAGCAGCAAGACCGCATACAACGGCGGACCGATTAGCCTGACCAGCGGCACCACCTCTGTTCTCACCCCGGAGCCGGCCAGTATCGGATTATTGGGCACCGGACTCGTTTTGATGGGATTTCTCGTCCGCAGAAGAGTGAAGCGGGATCGGTAAGCATAGCCGGAATGGCATGTCCCCCCTGGGTCGCAGGCAAGCCATAGCAAGCTTCGTCCTGCACTGCCTTCCTCGGGAGGTCTGTGCGCGGCGCAGACCTCCCGATGAGTTTCTTTATCAGGATTCGTGGGAGAAACCGAAAACCCCTTTCGGTGTAGTCAATCCGGGCAGCGGCGGTTGTACCTCAATTGGGGGATTACAGATCCAGGAGACCGCTTCATGATCAGCTGCACAGGAGCGCTCATGAGCTGCTACGAGATCCAGGACAGTGGCTACACCGGCCAGGTTTGGCCAAGCACAAGCTATCCCAAACAGTTTTACTTTTACTCAGTTTCGCGTACTCCCCAGCGCGAGCAACTATTTGATGGAGTAGCGGGTGACATCGCCGAAGCGGTCTCCACCATGCAGGCGCATATCCGATTCCTGGCATCGGATGGAGGGTCCATAGCGAAGGAGTGACCGAGCAGTTCTATGAAAACAAGCGTGAACGTACAGGGGAAGTTCACACATAAAACCCAGGTCGACCAGGATCAAGCGCCGCTGACGGTAACCGATCTTGGGCCTTTTGACAATAACCGAAATGACATTGTTGCGCTGAATGATGTAGGGCAGGCTGCCGGCGTTTCGCTCAATCCGGGAACCGGACGCATCGAAGCATTTCTTCAGGAAAATGGCGACGCACTTCATTGGGTACGCTGGGAGGCTCGTTCAGCATCGCCCGCGGCATTAACAATCGCGGAGAAATAGTAGGCGGTTCTTTGACAAGTGGCGACGAAAACTTTCATGGCTTCGTTTACCGGAATAACCAACTCCATGATTTGAACGCCATGCTGGAACCGGGGACAGGGTGGGAATTGGTCCAGGCTCTTGCCATTAATAACCGCGGCGAAATCCTGGGGTTGGGGGCACGGGAAGGCGAGGACCGGATTGTGCTGCTGCGGCCGAAAGTCTAACGTCACCTGGCAAAGTCTCTCCGGAAGGCAAAGAAAAGACAGGCGTTTGCGCAAGACGGGAGGGTGTTACAATCGCTCGGTGAGGTTCGCACTCGGGTAGCACCTGATGTGCCCGGCCCCGTTATGGTCAGACGGAGTGAACCCCCTCTCCGAAGCTTTCATGATCAATGGCAAACGCATATCGGTCGTTATGCCCGCGTATAACGCGGAGAAGACGCTGGAGGCCACGGTTGCGGAAGTTCCGCGGTTGGTAGACATCCGCATTCTGGTCGACGACCACAGTCGCGACGACACCGTCAGAGTGGCGCGCCGATTGGGGCTGCACGTGTTCAAGCATGATCGCAATTACGGGTATGGGCGAAACCAGCAAACCTGCTACCGTGAGGCTCTAGCCTCGGGTGCCGATGTAGTGATCATGCTCCACCCCGATTACCAATACACGCCGCTGCTGATCACCGCGATGGCGAGCATGGTTGCGTACGGAATCTATGATGTGGTGTTGGCTTCCCGAATCAGTGGCGGGCGTGCGCTGAGCGGTGGGATGCCGTTTTATAAGTACATCGCGAACCGCCTGCTCACGGCGTTTGAGAACCTTTTCCTGCGGGTGAACCTTTCTGAATACCACACCGGTTATCGCGCCTTCAGCCGCCAGGTGCTGACGGAACTGCCGCTGCTCGAGAATTCTGACGATTTCGTTTTCGATAACCAGATGCTGGCACAATGCGTACACTTCGGTTTCCGCATCGGGGAAGTATCTTGTCCCACTAAGTATTTTGAGGAAGCATCCTCGATCAACTTCCGGCGCAGTGTAACTTACGGACTTGGTGTGCTGGCCACCACGCTCCAGTTCGCTGCTCAGCGCATCGGCCTGGCGCATCTGCCAAGGTTCAGCAAGCACGGCCGCAAACTGGAAGCCGAGCGCGAACCTTACTACGCATCCCATACGGCTGCGGTGTAATGTTCTGTAAATTGCCTTTACGATTCCATAAATTTACCCGGAAGAAATCCCATAAATTTACCTGGAAGTAACATAGATCTCGGTATTCCTTGTTAGGATTACGCCCGCAAGGCCCCCCCGTCGATCAGTCAATCTGGCAACAGTCAGTCTGGCAATCTGCGAGGAGGGCTGGCCTTGGAACCTGCACCCGTCGTCGGCAACCGGAGTTGCGCGCCCGTATTCGTGGTTGGAAGCCCCCGCTCTGGCACCACGCTTCTCTATGACATGCTTCTTTCCGCGGGTGGCTTTGCCCTTTACCTTGGCGAATCCAACATCTTTAATCTGTTGGCACCGCGGTTTGGTGATCTGACAATCCGCGAAAACCGGCAACGGATGCTGCGCGTTTGGCTGGGCAGCAGTTTGTTTCGAGTTTCCGGGTTGCAGCCTGGCGATGTGGAATCCAGAATCCAGAACCATTGCCGGAGTGCGGGGGATTTTCTCCGCATTGTAATGGATGAGCTGGCTCGGCAGCAGGGTGCGCGGCGGTGGGCGGGAAATGCTCCGGAAGAAATCCTACACCTCGCTGAGATCAAGAAAACACTGCCAGAGGCACTGGTCATTCATGTCATTCGAGACGGCAGGGACGTAAGCGTGTCGCTTTCGAACAAACATTACATCCGGCCCTTCCCCTGGAAAAGGCGCGAGACTGCAGAGGGGGCTGCGCTCTATTGGGAGTGGATTGTAAAAAAAGGCCGGGCTGCCGGGGCCGAGTTGGGAAACGACTATAGGGAAGTTCGTTTTGAGGAATTGGTGTGCGACCCTGGTTCGGTTCTTTCCGACTTGAGCGCCTTTCTGGACCATGATCTGGACTACGACCGCATCCTGGAGAACCCGATCGGTGCGGTGTCGAAACCCAACAGTTCGTTTGCTGGCTCAGGTGAGGGAGAATTCAATCCGATTGCGCGCTGGAAACGGCAGTTGACGACCGAACAACTCACGCGGATCGAGGGGCTGGTCGGTGAAACCCTCACCGAACTTGGATATGAACTGGCGACCTCAGGTCGCTATCTCTGTAATCCGCTCTATCGAAGCTGGAGTCGTCTCCTGTATCGGCAATTCTTCGAACTTAAGCTTCAGTCAAAGAAACGCCGCTTTCTTGGGGTCTGGCGCAAGCCGTTGACTGCGAAGGAGGTCGATGCCATGGTTCTGGTCGATGAGATCGGGGCGGCGCGCCTTCGAACGGCGCAGGAAGTAACTGCGCATTGCAATGCGGCGCAGAACTGAATAAGATACCTAGTCATATGCCGAAATGGAGGCAGAAACTGGTGCTGCGGTCGGCGACGGCGACGACCTGTGCGTTGCTGACATTGGTTTCGTTTTCCTGGGCATCCAACAAGTCGCCCAAGAAATTCCAGAGCGGCCTCTCCCACCCCCATCCGACGTTAGCCAGAAACGCAGAAGGAGGGCACGCACATTCGAGCGGGCCCGCCCCCTTGCCATCTAGATTACAAACCGCAAAGCAGATGGAACTCAACCGCCTCGAGCATCAGAACGCGACGTTCCTCAAATCACAGTCGGTCCAACGAAACAGACCATCGGGAACAGCTGCACACGTTCGTCCTGAGTCGACGACCCATTCCTCCGGCATCAACTTCAGCTATCACCCTCCCCGTGGTCAATCCACCGGAACATCGGGTGGTCACAAACACTAAAACGGCTTTCTGTAGGCAATTTTTTTAGGACTCGCGTGTGATTCAGAACTGGGAGAGACCTCGCGCGGTAAAGCTTGCCAAAAAAGATCTCGACTTGAGAGCTGGCTAGCGTGTGTGTTTGGAATAGTCGAGAAACCCTTGCCGTAGTCTGCTTGGCTTGGATCGGGTCCGGCACTTTTCCGGTTGCAAGGCCGGCATAGCCTCCATGGGGATTGCATCGAAAGCAGAAATCGAGATCGGGGAAGCCTGGGATGCGACGAGCATCGGCGATCCTGCCAGCCCGGCTTCCGGGGTTGTTCATTTGTGGCGCCGGGTTCTTCATGCCTCGGCCGCGGAACTGAACTCGTGTTACGCATTGCTTTCGAAGGAAGAAAAGGAAAGAGCGCTTCGTTTCCGACGGGAACGACCACGGCGAGATTTCGTGCTGACGCGAGGAACGCTTCGCTGGTTGCTGGCTCGCTATTTGAGCACCGCAGCCCAGGATCTGTCTCTGCACAACACTCGAAATGGAAAGCCATTCCTCGAAGGCGAGAACGACTTGTGCTTCAACGTCTCACACACTGACGGTCTGGCGCTTCTGGCATTTGCGAAGCGACGGGCAATCGGGGTCGATGTAGAGAATATGGGGCGCGAAACCGAGGTGGAGCAACTGGCAGAGCGTTTCTTCTCCCCCACCGAGCGGCGGGCGCTGAGACAGCTTTCCGGAGAGAAATTGAAGGAAGCTTTCTTTCGCTGCTGGACCAGGAAAGAAGCGTATATCAAAGCGAAGGGCGACGGTCTCGCGCTGCCGCTCGATCAGTTTGACGTTTCCATCGCGGCCGGCGACCGGGATGCGCTATTAGCAACGCGCCCCGATCCTGCCGAATCAGCTCGATGGACGATCTCGGATGTATTTCTCGGACCAGGATACGCGGCAGCCGTGGCGGTAGCGGCCAATGAGCAGAACCCGTCTCGACCTGCTTAGCGTGAGATGGGAGTTGGCAACAGCGCGGGGGATTTGGAGAAGCAACGGTCCGGCTTCGATCGAGGCGAGGCCAAGGTAAGGGGATCGAGAAAGCGATCTTGGTTTCGAGGTTTCGACGCTACGAACGGGGAGATGCCAGTCAATCGATGATGTACGGACTCAAAATGGTGCTGAAGTACCTGCTTGGCACTGATAAGGCCGACAGGAATTTTCGTGTTTATGCTGACGATACGTTTCTTGTGTCGTATCCCCGCTCGGGAAACACGTGGACGCGTTTTTTGATTGCCAATCTGGTTTATCCCCAGCAGAACGTGAGTTTTCTCAACATTGAGAAGCTGATTCCCGACACCGCATCACAATCCAGCCGCGCCTTGAAGCGCACTCGACGCCCCAGGCTGATCAAAACCCATCAATACTTCGACCATCGCTATCCCAAGACCATCTACATTGTCCGCGACCCTCGAGATGTCGCGCTTTCCTACTATGACTTCCAGCGGAAATACATGCAAATTGAAGATGGCCATCCTGTGGAGCGCTACGTCGAGGATTTTGTCCACGGACGGCTGGGCTCGGAGGACTGGGGAACCTGGGGAGAGAACGTCGCGAGTTGGATTTATACCCGCGCTGGGCGGAAGGAATTCCTGCTTCTTCGCTATGAGGACATGCTGAAGGACACGGTGTTCGAACTCGGCCGAATTGCTCGTTTTCTGGCGATCGATACCGAGCCTTCACTTTTAGAGCGCGCGGTCCGGTTGAGCTCTGCCGACCGCATGCGAGAATTGGAGAAAGCCGAACAGGACCAATGGATTGGAACCAAAAAGCGCCGCAAGGATATTCCGTTTGTGCGCTTCGCCAAAGCCGGGGGATGGAGAACTTCTATGCCTGAAGCCTGTGCGCGAAAGATCGAATCCGCCTGGGGCTCGATTATGGCCTATCTGGGCTACCCTCTCATGGGGGAGAAACAATCCGACAGAGTTCTATCGATCAGCTGCTGAGAGCTGCGGAAATCTATGTCTGCTCACACGACATGAATACGAAGAAAATTGTGATTATCGGCGCGGGACCAACCGGGCTCGGGGCAGCTTACCGACTCCACGAACTCGGTTATGAAGATTGGACCCTTTACGAAAAATCTGACCATGTGGGCGGCCACTCTTGCTCGCACGTCGACGAGAAGGGTTTCGTCTGGGACGAAGGGGGCCACGTCATCTTCTCCCACTACCCCTATTTCGACAAACTCGTCGACGACATGCTGGGGAAGGAGGAGAACCACCTCATTCGCGAGAGTTGGATCGTAAAAGGCGATTCCTGGATTCCCTATCCGTTTCAAAATAACCTGCGATATCTTCCCACGTCTCTGCAGGTGAGCTGCTTGCTCGGCGCCGCCAAGGCAACAGCCAACGGCAACTCCCGCCAATCGGCAAATTTCCGCGATTGGATTCTGGCGACTTTCGGCGAGGGAATCGCCGAAGCCTTCATGTTCCCCTACAACTCCAAGGTGTGGACCACGCCGCTGGAGCAGATGTCGAAATCCTGGATCGCCGAGCGTGTGGCAACGGTCGACTTCCGTCGCCTGCTGGAGAACGTGCTGTACCAGCGCGACGACGCCGGCTGGGGGCCTAACAGCAAATTTCGCTTCCCTCTTCACGGGGGAACGGGGGAAATTTACCGGCGCATGGTGGAGCGCTTTCCCGCCAAAATCAAAACCGGAAAACAGCTGGCCGCGGTCGACGAAACACAGAAGCGCGTCTCTTTTGCCGATGGCACGGGAGACACCTATGACGTGCTGATCTCTACGGCTCCGTTGGACCTGTTCACCGGGATGCTGAGGTCAGGGGATCAAAGACTCCGAGACGCGGCTGCCGGTCTCAGTCACAACCATCTGGTGGTTATGGGTTTTGGGCTGGAGAAGAGGATTGAGACGGGCAAATGCTGGATCTATTTTGCCGACCAAGAAATGCCCTGCTACCGTGCGACCCATTTCTCGCATTATTCGGCCAACAATGTTCCCGGCGGGGACACGACGCGTTACAGCTCGATCATGTGCGAAATGTCCCATCGCATTGGGGAAACACCCGATTCGGCGACCGTAATGGAAAAAACCATTGCCGGTCTGATTCGCGCGGGGATTCTGGAGGAACAGGACCGAGGACGCATCGTTTCACGATACTATCGCCCGGTCGAGTATTCCTATCCCATTCCAACCCTGGAGCGCGACCGGGCGCTCTCTGTGCTGCAGCCTGCGCTGATGGAAAAAGCAATTTACTCCCGCGGCCGCTTCGGAGCCTGGCGTTACGAAATTGGCAACATGGACCACTCCGTCATGATGGGAGTCGAAGCAGTCAATCACATTCTGGCCGGGGAGAAGGAGTCGGTTTTTTACAGTTCGTGAGCCTGACAGCCATGCCATCCACAACTTCGCAGTCCTCGCCTCGAATCAGTGTAATTATGCCGGCGTACAACACGGCGCATTTAATCGCTGCCTCCTTAGACTCTGTGTTTCAACAAACCTTCAGCGACTTGGAAGTGGTCGTAGTCAACGACGGCTCGCCCGATAGCCCGCAACTGGAAAAGGTCCTCGAGCGCTACTTGAGGGACCATGGGGAAAAGATGGTGTACATCCGTCAGGAGAACAAGCGGGCCGCGGGAGCCCGAAACACGGCTATCGTTCGCGCGCGCGGTCAGTATCTGGCCTTTCTCGACTCCGACGATTGCTGGTCGCCGGACCACCTGGCCTCGCAGATGAAGCTCTTTGAAGAAGATCCGACGGTGGACTTTGTCTACAGCAACGGGCTAGCGGTAGGGGACCCAAACCACCCCCGGGAGTTCATGCAGCGCTGCCCTTCCCATGGCACTGCCGATTTCGAGGCCCTGGTGGTGGAACGGTGCCAGATTCCGGTGTCCACCGTAGTGGTTTGCAAGAGTGCGATCGTACGGGCGGGAATGTTCGATGAGACCCTACCCCGTTGCGATGACTACGATATGTGGCTGCGAACCGCCTTCTACGGCGCGAAAATCAGCTACAGCAAGCGAGTGCAAGTGCGCCTGAACGGCGGCCGACCTGGTTCGCTGAGTGCTTCGCGGGTGCGGATGGCGGAAGCCTATTTGACCATTCTCGAAAAGATCATGAAATCCCTCCCACTGTCGGAATCTCAGCGAACCCTGGTGCAAAGGCGGGCCAAGGAAATCCGCGCCCATTATTGCCTGGAGGAGGGCAAATACCGCCTCCAGCAGAGGGAATTT
>Ga0126381_100010620_pt1 | contig 10379 bp, 7 predicted proteins | sample PanSoiMetPlot_28_FD_96465 | JGI IMG/M metagenome (GOLD analysis project Ga0126381, IMG submission 96465) | Tropical forest soil microbial communities from Panama - MetaG Plot_28 | ecosystem: Environmental > Terrestrial > Soil > Tropical forest > Bulk soil | place: Panama | collected 2016-02-17 | reverse complement strand
TGGCGGGGAACTACAATACGCACTTCATTGACCGGCTCGTCGCAACAAACGGAAAATAAACGTGCATGCGTCTTGTTCTCCCAAGGCTGTATGTGATATTAGACGCAGCGTTGCTTACCATTCCCGAAAGAGAATGCGCGGGCCAACTTGTGGATGCTGGTGTCCGCCTTCTTCAGTACAGGAACAAAGGCGCGTCCTCCCGGCAATTGCTCGAAAGCGCGAAGCGTCTTTCCGGGGAGTTGCGACCGCGTGACGTCACGTTTATCGTGAACGACCGCTCCGACGTGGCCGCCCTTGCCGGAGCCAGCGGGGTCCATGTCGGGCAAGAGGATCTGAGCGTCGACGACGCGCGCGCCGTCGTCGGGCGAAACGGGCTGGTTGGTGTCTCGACACACAGTCGCGCGCAGTTCGAACAGGCTGCAGGCAGTTCGGCAGACTATATTGCTGTGGGGCCGATCTTTTCCACGTCGAGCAAGGCCAACGCGGATCCAGTGGTTGGAACGGAATTTATCCGCGAGGTGCGGCCACTGACGGACAAACCCATCGTGGCCATCGGGGGAATCACGCTAGAGCGCGCCAGAGAAGTCGTCCAGGCGGGAGCGGACTCGGTCGCCGTGATCAGCGACATTCTCCGCGCGCCCGACCCGGGACAGCAAGCGCGGCAGTTTATCAGAATTCTCGAAGACGCGAACCACGCCTCGGTGCCTAAGGGCATCTTAAGGAAGTGACGAATGGCTGAGAGCACGCAAGCGATTGCATCGGTAGCGACAAGCGAGCGTGGCTTTGTCCGTGCCATCGGCTTGTTCGACGGGACGATGATCGTCGTCGGCTCGATGATCGGCTCGGGCATTTTTATCGTGGCCGCGGATATTTCGCGCCAGACCGGCTCAGCGGGTGGCTTGCTGCTCACCTGGATTCTCACGGGATTACTGACGATTTCTGCGGCGCTTTCCTACGGCGAGCTTGCGGCCCTGTTTCCGCATGCTGGCGGACAATATGTGTATTTGCGCGAAGCCTATTCTCCGCTTTGGGGATTTCTTTACGGCTGGACGCTTTTTCTGGTGATTCAGACAGGGACTATCGCCGCAGTGGCGGTGGGGTTTGCGAGATATCTCGGTGTAATCTTCCCGGCCATCTCTCCCCAGACGTGGATTATCCATCCCATTTCGCTCGGATCGAAGTACGCGATTAGCCTCTCCGTGCAGCAACTGGTCGGAATCCTCATGATCCTCTTTATCACGTTTCTGAACACCTTGGGCGTTCGGCTGGGCAAGCTGATTCAGAACGTCTTTACTAGCGCCAAAACGCTTTCTCTGATGGGCTTGATTTTTCTGGGGATCTTCGTGGGAAAAAACGCCGGGGCGATTACAGAGAATTTCAGCCATCTCTGGGCCGTGCACAATCCGCAAACGCTCGAGCCCGGCGCGAATTTCCTGAAGAGCTTCGTTCCCACAATTTCGGCCTCGAGCGGTGCGTTTGGATTGCTTGTAGCGTTTGGGGTCGCGCAAGTCGGATCGCTGTTTTCCGCCGATGCCTGGAACAACATCGGCTTTACCGCGGCGGAAGTGAAGAATCCGAAACGCGACGTCGCGCTTTCTATGGCCTTGGGCACGACCATCGTTATCACCCTGTACTTCCTGGCAAATCTCGCTTATTTGTTTACTCTGCCCCTGGTACAGATTCAAACCGTTCCCGACGACCGCGTCGCCAGCGCTGCTTTGAACGCCATTTTTGGCCCCATGGGCGCGGCGATCATGGCCGTGGCCATCATCATTTCGACGTTTGGTTGCAACAACGGACTGATTCTTGCCGGCGCACGCGTTTCTTACGCGATGGCGCGCGATAGGCTGTTCTTCCGTTCCACGGGCACGTTGAACAATAAAGGGGTCCCGGGTTCGGCGCTGATCTATCAAGGGATTTGGGTAACCATCCTGATTCTGATGCGCACACGCCATGTGGATGCGGCGGGCGCGGTTACCTACGGCAATCTCTACAACGACTTGCTCGCTTACGTGGTCTTCTCCGTGCTCATTTTTTATGTGTTGACCATCGCCGGGATCTTTGTGCTGCGGGCAAAACGGCCCGAGGCCGAGCGGTCTTATCGAGCGCTCGGTTATCCGTTTTTGCCCTTGCTGTATATCGCTGCGGCCTCGGCCATCATGTTTGTTTTGCTGCTTTATCAAACGCAGACGGCGTGGCCCGGTTTAGTCATCGTGCTCTTGGGCGTCCCGGTCTATTGGCTGTGGTCGCGACGGAATTCCAGGTTGGCTCCGGAAAATCGCTGAATTTTCTTGTAGGGCAGAAGCGCCCCGCGCCACTACAATGCTCTAGGCCAAATTGGCAGGGATGAAGGAGACGGGGAGATTCCGAGAGGAGGAGTTGCATGGGCAGCCCCTTGTTTGCGACGAAGCCGATTGACAAGCTGATGAAAGAGGCGTCGGACGCGGGAGAGCACACCCTGAAGCGCGCGCTCGGCCCGGTTAACCTGGTCACCCTCGGCATCGGGGCTATCATCGGTGCGGGAATCTTTGTCATCACCGGACAGGCAGCGGCGCAGTTTGCCGGACCGGCGATCATTCTTTCGTTCGTGCTTGCGGGGATCGCATGCGCCTTTGCGGGCCTCTGCTACGCGGAATTCGCCTCACTCATCCCGATTGCCGGAAGCGCCTATACCTATTCGTACGCAACGCTTGGCGAGCTGATCGCTTGGATTATTGGCTGGGATCTGATCCTAGAATACGCCTTTGGCGCCGCGACCGTGGCGGTCGGTTGGAGCGGACACCTGCGGGCGTTCCTGCGCGACATCGGATGGAATCTCCCCGCCATGCCGACTTCCAGTTTCACTTTGTTTGGCCTGCCGGTGCAATTGAGGTACGACTACATCGGTTTCCTGGTCATCTTAGCCATCACCACGATCTTGGTGATTGGCATCAAGGAGTCGGCCAATTTCACGACCGCGATCGTGATTCTGAAAGTTGCGGTTGTCTGTATGTTTATTGCTCTGGCCACCATGTTCCTGGCATCCCATGCCTGGAAGCCGAATTTCTGGTACCCCTTTATTCCGGCGAACACCGGAACGACGGGCGAATTTGGCTGGTCGGGCATTCTGCGCGGCGCCGGCGTGGTGTTTTTCGCGTATATCGGGTTTGATGCCGTCTCAACCGCGGCGCAGGAAGCCAAGAATCCCAAGAAAGACATGCCGCTCGGGATTCTCGGCTCACTGGTGATTTGTACGGTCCTTTACATTCTGGTGTCGGGGCTGCTGACACACCTGGTTCCCTACACCCAGCTCAACGTGCCCGACCCAGTGGTTGTAGGAGTTCGGGCGACCGGCTATCAATGGGCAACGTTTTTGGTGGAGCTCGGCGCGCTGGCTGGCCTTGCCACGGTGATGCTGGTGATGTTGCTCGGGCAGTCGCGCGTTTTCTACTCCATGTCGCGTGATGGTCTTTTGTGGCCGTGGGCGAGCAAGATTCATTCGCGCTTCCGCACACCCTATATCAGCTCCATAGTCGTTGGCATTTTTGTGGCCATCCTGGCCACCCTCCTCCCGCTGCATATCCTCGACGAAATGACCAGCGTGGGTACACTGCTGGCGTTTGTGCTGGTTAGCGCGGGGGTGTGGGTCATGCGTAGGACCCATCCAGAACTGCCGCGACCCTTCAAGACCCCGCTTGTGCCCTTGGTGCCCATTCTGTCTATCGTGTTTTGTGGCGCGCTGATCTATGGCCTGTCTCCGGCAACGAAATGGCGGCTCGTGGTCTGGTTGGTCATCGGGCTGGTGATCTACTTCACCTACAGCGTGAAGCACAGCAAAGTTCGCAACGCCGTGAAACAATCCTTAAACGAAGTGCCAGCAAGCGCCCCGCACAGCACGCATATCTGACACGACCTGGTCTTGGAGCGTGGTTGGCTCCGCGCTAGCATATCTTCGGGTAAAGTATTCCTTCCGACGTGGATAGGCATGAAACCCTTTCTCTCAAGCCTGAAACAAGTCTGGAGCCGCTTGTCGTGGCTGGACATTGTCTGCTCGGCGATTGTTGCGTTAGGGCTGCTGGTCCAACTCCTTGGCATTAACGGCGGGGGGGCCAGCTTCCTAGAGTTCCTGGCGGTCGTCGCCGCGATTTATCTTGTCGTCCGTTTTTTCGGATGGTGGAAAAGCCGGCTGCTCTGGAGCCTGAGAAACAGACTCATCGTCGCTTATTTGTTTATTGCGGTTGTCCCGATCGTATCCATCGTCATTCTCGTCGTACTGGCGGCCCGGATTCTTTATTCGCAATTGGGTGCTTACCTTCTCTACGAGGATATCCATCACCGCATCGAAATGATCGCCGAGATTGCGCAGCATATTGCCATCGAACACAAGACACTACCGGCGAGCATTAGCGAGAAGGAATCGGAACGAATCCTCGCGGCGGAATCCAATGCCGTCCATGCCCGTGAACTCCCCGGACTGGCCATCGACTTCTCGAGCAACCTCTCGCTGCTCGGAGTCGCTGGGAAGGGCAAAAACTTATTTGCTGGTCTGCTGCAAGACGGAGATTCACCTTCGGAGCCGCTTTGGCTCATCAGCCTGCAGAGGATTGAGGATGCGAAGGAACCCCGCGCGGTTGTTCTTCGCGTGCCGGTCAACGCGGATTTCCTCAACACCATTGCGCCGGATTTGGGTGTCATTCAGCTCAACGTCATGGACAACTACCAAGGGACTGGATCCCCGGGGGTCCTGTACTCGTCCGATGGCAAGCAATACCGCGTGGCGGATCGCATCGTGGCCAAGAACCGCACACTCCAAGCGCCGCTGTTTTGGCTCGATTCGCCGGTGAACGTCGTGTCTCGTCTCGAGTCGGTTTATGTGGCGAAGGACGGAACACTAGAGCCGGCTCGGCCCTTGCTAGCCGTTTCCAATGCCCGGCCATCGCGGTTGAACGCGCGAATCTTCACCTCGCTCGGAGAGCTTCGCAATACTTATGTCATCTTGTTCGTTCTTGTCGTGATCGTTTTCTTTCTGATCGAAGCGGTGGCGTGGACGACCGGCATTGTGTTGACGCGGCGCATCACGCGGGCGGTCGCCGATCTGTATAAAGCCACGAAGTTTGTCGAGACTGGAGATTTTTCTCATCGCATCCCCGTCGAGCGACTGGACCAGCTCGGCGTTCTGGCCGACTCTTTCAATCAGATGACGGGTTCGATTGACAGGCTCATCGAAGAGCGGAACAAGCGCCAGCGGCTAGAGAATGAAATTTCCATCGCGCGCGAGGTCCAGAATCAGCTCTTTCCCAGTACGCTGCCTTCGGTTCCCGGAGTCGAGATCGAGGCCATTTGCAAAGCGGCGCGCTCGGTGAGCGGGGACTATTACGATTTCATCCAACTCAGCCCCACGCACGTGGCTATCGCCATCGCCGACATTTCCGGCAAGGGGATTTCTGCCGCGCTGCTAATGGCGAGCTTGCAGGCGGCGCTGCGCAGCCAGACGCTCACGGAAGGCAGCCAAAGCCTCAGCACCGCCGAACTCGTGGCGAGGCTGAACAAACATCTGGTGCGCAACACGGGCGACGACCGCTTCGCCACGTTTTTTATCGCCGTTTACGACAGCGTCACGCGGACCCTGCGGTACACCAATGCCGGTCATCTTCCTTCGTTTCTGATTTGCAATGGCTCGTCGCATCTGCTGGACAAGGGGGGCATGGTGCTTGGCGTCCTAGAGGATTACTCCTACGAGCAGGGCGTGCTCGAGGTTGCACCCGATTCACTGCTCATCGGTTACAGCGATGGTCTGGTCGAACCCGAAAACGTTTATGGGGAAGAATTCGGCATCGCGCGCCTCCGGGAGGCGGCTATCCGGGTGCAGAGCGCGAAACCGTTGATGGTCGCGGAATCGCTCATGGCCGCGGCAGAAGAGTGGGCAGGAACTCCCGAACAAGCCGATGATATGACCGTCATCGTGACGCGGCTCCGGTAGTACGCCTGTTGGGGCTACGCTATACTGAAAACCTCTTCAAGAGATTTGCTGGGGAAAAGCATGTCGCTTCGGAATCGTGTGGCGCTGGTGACCGGCGGGAGCCGGGGCATCGGGCGAGGGCTGGCGCTGCGGCTCGCGCAAGATGGCGCGCGCATCGCCATTGCCTATCGGTCGAATAAAGTGGCCGCGCAGCAGACGCTGCGCCAGTTGCAAGCGGGTGGCGCGGATTGCGTTGCCGTCGAGACGGACATCACCGAGGCGAATCGCTGCGATCAGCTGATCAAAACGGTCGCGGACCGCTACGGACGCTTGGATATCGTGGTCAATAATGTCGGCGATTTCCGGTGGGGCATGCTCGGGGAATCTTCCCTGCCGGATTGGCAGAGCATCTTTGCCTCGAATCTTTTTACGGTTCTATACATGAGCCGCGCAGCGCTGCCCAACATGAGGAAGGCCCGTTGGGGACGCATCATCAACATGGGCGCGGTGGGAGCGGAACGCGCGTTTGGTCAAGCCAAAATTTCGGCGTATGCCGCGGCCAAGGCCGCCGTGGTTGCGCTTTCGCGCTCCCTGGCGCTCGAAGAAGCCAAGAACGGCATCACCGTCAACGTTGTAAACCCTTCTAGCATCGACGAAAATGAATTGACACTGGAGGAGGCTCGCCGCATCCGCGATGCGCGTTTCCCGATTGGGCGCCCGCCCACGGTCGAAGACGTCGCTGCCGCCGTGGCCTTTTTTGCTTCCGAAGAGGCTGAATACGTCACCGGGCAGGTCGTCAATGTCAGCGGCGGCTGGATGCTCTGATCGTCTTGTGAACTTCGCATGAAAGCTCTCACCGCTGCCGAGATGCGCCAGGTGGACCGTCTAACCACCGAGCGCTACGGCATTTCCAGCCTCGAGCTCATGGAAAATGCGGGAACCCGATTTTTTGAGTTCCTGCGCTCGTCCTATGGAGACGTCGCCGCGAGTCACGCTGCCGTTCTTTGCGGCAAAGGGAATAACGGCGGCGATGGGTTCGTCGCGGCCAGGCTTCTGCAAGAGATGGGTCTGAAGCCCAACGTGTGTCTCTTCTCGGGAGAAGATGGTGTTCACGGAGATGCGTCCGAAAATCTCGCGCGTCTCAAGAAGTCGGGTGCCCGAATTCAGGAGATTACCTCCTGTGGACATTGGGAACAGGCGCGCGGTGAAGTCGCCAAATCGCGCCTGATTGTGGACGCCCTTCTCGGCACGGGCTTGAAGGGCAAGGTCGAGGGTCTGTTAGCTTCGGTCATTGAAGACGTCAACAAGATTTCGCGCGCGGCCACCTCTTGGCGCCCCGAAGCAGTAGTTGCCGTGGATACTCCGTCGGGCCTACCTTCGGATGGAGAGTCCTCTGAGGGGCCTGTGGTTCGCGCACACGCGACCGTCACTTTTACTGCTCCCAAGGTCGGTCAACTGGTTTCAGCGGATGCGGCATGCGGCGGAAGACTTTACGTACGGGAAATCGGATCACCTCATGAATTAATCGCTGAACTTGGCAAAGGCAACGTCTCCTGGATCGAGCCGCGAGAATTCTCTGACCTTGCCCTCGTTCGTCAAGTGGATTCGCACAAAGGCAACTACGGCCACGTCTTGCTGATCGCGGGATCGGTGGGTAAATCCGGCGCGGCCATTTTAGCCGGTCGTGGAGCGCTGCGCTCTGGAGCCGGTTTGGTGACCGTGGCCACTCCGCAGCCCGTGCTTCCCATCATCGCGGCGTCTCAAGCGGAGCTTATGACCGAGCCTCTGGCTTCCACGAAACTGGGCACCATCGCAGCGGCAAATGGAAATACCGACCGCCTTCGTGCTCTTACGCAGGGCAAGACCCTTCTAGCGATTGGGCCCGGGATGGGAACCCACAAGGAAACTCAGAGATTCATTACTGCCCTGGTTCGGCAGACCCAGTTGCCGGTGATTCTGGATGCGGATGGATTAAACGGGTTTGCTGGACGAGCGCGCGATTTGGTCAAGCGAAAGACCAAGCATCTGGCCCTTACGCCACATCCTGGTGAGATGGCCCGGCTACTCGGGGTGTCGAACGCGACCATACAGGCAGACCGGCTGGCAATTGCCTTGAAGGCCGCCAAAGCCTGGCAGGCGCACATAATTCTTAAAGGATTTCACACGATTCTGGCCACGCCGGATGGCCACGCCTTTGTGAACACAACGGGGAACCCGGGGATGGCCAAGGGGGGCTCAGGAGACGTGCTGACTGGAATTCTTGCCGGGACGGTCGCTCAGCTCGGTGTCCAGAATTGGGCGTCGGCCTTGGCGCTCGGCGTTTATCTCCACGGCCGGGCAGGAGATGAAAGGACCCCCCGACAGGAAGAAACCAGCCTCCTGGCCGGCGAAATAGCAGATACTCTCCCTTACACTTACCACCAGTTTCTCACGGAGTTGCGCGACCTTGCCTGAGCAGATTATTACACATTCTGCCGAGGAAACCATACGATGGGGCAGGGAGTTCGCTAAGCGACTGAAAGCGCCGGTCTTAGTGCTCCTGACCGGCGACTTGGGCACCGGGAAGACGACTCTGACCAAGGGCCTCGTCTCAGGCCTTGGCGCCGCCGATGAAAACGACGTTACCAGCCCTACTTTTACGCTCGTTCACGTGTATGGCAGACAGGCCAAGGTTTACCACGCCGACCTCTACCGCATTGAGAGTTTTCACGACTTTGAGACTCTAGGACTGGAGGACATGTTTCTGGCCCCGGCCGTGGCTATTCTCGAATGGTCGGAGAAGTTTCCGCTCCCGTCGCCTTGGCCCATGGTTCGCGTTCGGCTAGAGCACCTGGGAGGTGATTCTCGCCGGATTTCCGTGTCGAATTCCGTCTGACTTGCCTTTCTCCCCTAACTATCTGGTTACGCCTGTCCCTTGGACTCCTTGCTCGGCCCCTCCTACGGCTGTTAGGTTGGGGGGAGCTCCGTGGTCGACGCACATGCCCAGCGAACACTCCATATTGAGATCGTCCGAGACGCCCGGAATCGAACTGCAGGGCTATAACGTCTCGATCCCCATGGGCACGCTGGCTATAGGCGTCGATAACATTCACCACGACGTTTTCCTCAGCCCCAAGTTTGTTCAGGCGGCTCGCGATTACCTGCTGGAACTCATCCGCCAGCACACGAGTTCTGCGCATTCTCTCGGGATGGAGCCGCGGCCCGCTCGTGGGCCGGATTCCGTAGCGTTCCGCAAATTGCTTTCGGAGCTTCTCCAGAGTGCGCTAACCCGAGCCAAATACCACAAGAATATCGAAATCGATCTGCTTTTCCGTTTAAGCCTGCTGAAATTCCTGACTTCTGAAATCAGCAACCAGTTCGCCAACATTATCCTGGAAGGAAAGGAATGGATTCGCCAGCGCGGCGAGCATTTCGAGCGCAGCCAGCAGGCCCACGTGATCAAGGCGCGCTTGTCCGAATTGCAGGCTTCACGGCGCGCGGTCGTTCGGCGCGTCGGCCAGCAAGTTGCCCAGATTCTTGCTGAAGTCGAAGAGCACAGCATTGCCAAAACCCGCCGCGCCTTGTTCGGAGAAGATTTTGCTCCCTACTACGAGCTATGCAAGAACCGGCTGATTTTCCTCGACGGAGGCAAAGACGACCTCTTTTTCCTCGAGAATTATGTGCTGCTGGGCAATTACGTCCGTGACCCGGACCGGTTCGAGGCCATGGACGCGCTCTTCCAGGAATTTCTCCGCGAGGCTGGAGTCACCATATCCGATGATCCAGCCCATAAAGAGGCCGTTGAAACGCATACTGCTCTCCTCGGGGGTGTTCAGGCTACTCGCAATGAAATTACGAATCTCGAGGAGCAGCGCGAGGCTACGAGAAAGCGCCTTGACCGGGGAGAAAGCTTTTTCAATAAGCTTCTGAGCTCAGATGACCCCGCCGACCTTAAGGCTTCTTTGCACGACATTGAAGGCCGGCTCAAACACCAGGAGCTCAAGCTCGAACAGCTTGGTCCTCAGGTGGAAGACGCGCGCCAGAAGCTGGATTTCTTCCGCAAAGGGAAAGCATCGAGGTTTGGCGAGTACCTCGATGAACCGGAGAACGCTCAGCGTTTGTTCGACCCAAAAGACGGACCGGAGCAATCCGCGCCTCTTCGCGCGCAGCTCTTGACCAGGCTTCTTGACCGCCTGGAGCAGCATGAAATGCTGCTCCATGTCCTGGCCAGCTATGAAGTGCGTCCCATCGTTGATGAATACTGCCCGCCCTTGCATCTTCAGCAGCTTCGCCGAGCGCTGGTTTCCAGGGATGAGCTGAAGCAAGTGGAACGAGTCATCAAGCAGGTCCCGGCCAAAAAATTGTCCTTGAGAACCATTGAGGAGCTCTCCAGGAGGATCCAGCGCTACTCCCGCGAGGAAATGAAGGAAACGGTATTGCGCTTTGCCAGCGACTTCCTTCG
>Ga0126381_100010619_pt1 | contig 10379 bp, 7 predicted proteins | sample PanSoiMetPlot_28_FD_96465 | JGI IMG/M metagenome (GOLD analysis project Ga0126381, IMG submission 96465) | Tropical forest soil microbial communities from Panama - MetaG Plot_28 | ecosystem: Environmental > Terrestrial > Soil > Tropical forest > Bulk soil | place: Panama | collected 2016-02-17 | reverse complement strand
CCCAAACCCGACAAAAAGAAAAATAAGTAGAACCAGTAAGATCGTCATCAGGATGTGCATGGTGTCGGTGAATGAACCAGTCGCACCGCGCAGATGCATGGGGAAATAGGAACCCACCTGAGAGACGATGCCGTAGGCGACCAATAGAATCCCCGTCGTGCGTAACGCCGACTGGCGACCGGCCGACCACCAAACGCCAACACCGAAAGCGACGACCAGAGGGCTATAAGGAATAAGGGCGAAAATCCACCTGGTCGGGGAATCAATTGCAAACAATTCGCTGATCGATTGAGAGGCGTAGCTATAGGAATGCCAACTCATGGCGGCTACGATATCGGCTGCGACATAGAGCAGCGAAGAAAGGATGCCACAGACGAGCAGGACATCTCGAATCACTGCGGTCCGTCGCAGTTCTCTTCCCGTGTGAACGACCTGAGCCGGCATGACTGTTACCATTCTGGCGGCCGCTTGTTACCCGGCTAGGTACTCACCCAAGTACAGGGTTGGCCATGGCTCAGGGCTGAGAACCCAGCATTACAGCAGCATGATTCTGCGGGCAACCACGCAGTCGCCTCATGGACGATTGGCAACCTCGAACAGATCATGACACCGTCGTCGGGCGAGAGCAGTGACCATGGTCACGTCCTTTACTGGTGAACTGTTATGGCAATAGCAAGAAACAGCTTCGGCCTTGCAATGGACGTAGCTGAATAACCCTAAAGATTGTGCTGGTGCTGGTGCGATCGGTATTCCTGGCTGTCAGTTATCCCATGGTGGCGTTTTTGCCCGGGACCCTGCGCCTGCGATGATGGGGAGCGTCTATGTCGCGCTCGGAATTTTCTTGCTTTTGGCCGCGGCCACTCTATCGGCGCACCGCGGCCTGTTCGCTTTCACGGCGTGGTCGCGTTTTGCTCACGCTGCGAAGATGGGATTACAGGCTTATAGAAATATTGTTCTGCGGAGAGGCCAGTGGATGCTGCTTCGGCTTTGGCGTCGTTCTGCTGGGTATGCGGCCCCGGTTAGAAGTTTTCGGGCACCGCGACCCAAGCAGGCTTCTTGATGCCTTGTTAAAGACCACCCGCTGTGAAAAGGAATAGAACCAGTGTGCTGAATTTTGTTACAACCGTGCGAACAAGCAAGAACGACGTCCGGAATTTTCTTGCCTTGTGTGAATCCATTAGTGCACAATTCCCGCAACCGTCTTGGTCCGCGTTGAGGAGGATACATGTGGATTCGTACAAGAGCACCTCATTGCGTGCTTTTGTTGCTAGGGCTCGGTTGGTTGCTTTCAGTTCAGAACGCCGCGGCAGGCGATGTTCCCGCTCCAGAATCATCTGCTAAGACCCGCGTCTACTACATCGCGGCGGAAGAGATCGAATGGAATTATACCCCTGACGGAAAAGACATGATGATGACCCGCGCGTTTGATCCCTATGCGCGCGTCTTCACAGCTCCCGCCGCTGACCGCATCGGCAATATGTATCGTAAGGCGATCTTTCGCGAGTACATGGATGACAGCTTTGCTACGCTGAAGCCTCGTTCGCCCGAGCTTGCGCACATGGGCCTGCTGGGACCAGTGATTCGCGCCGAAGTGGGAGATACCATCAAGGTCGTCTTTCGCAATCGGGCAAGCTTCCCGTTCAGCCTGCACCCCCACGGAGTGGCGTACACGCGCGATTCAGAAGGCGCTATGTACGCTGACGGGATGAATCACCCGGAAGCCAACGGACTCGTGCCACCCGGCGAAACCCACGTGTACACATGGATTGCGCGAGAGCAGGCCGGGCCAGGTCCGCAAGACGGCAGCTCGGTGGTGTGGATTTACCACTCACATAATTACGAACCGAAAGACGTGAATGCCGGCCTCATTGGCCCCATCGTGATCACACGCCGGGGCCTGGCCCGCGCAGACGGCTCGCCCAAGGATATAGACCACGAATTTTTTTGCCTCTTCATGCTGGTTGACGAAAATCAAAGCCAGTATTTCGAGCACAACCTGCGCGCCCATGTGACGGACGCCTCGAACCTCAATCGCATCGAGGCGATCCCTAAAGACCCCGATGGCAATGCCGATCTTCCGCTCGGCCGCGGTTTTGCGATCAGCAACGTCAAATCCACGATCAACGGTTATATGTTCGGTAACGGCCCGGTAATGACCATGCGCAAAGGTGAGCATGTCCGCTGGTATTTGATGACGATGGGCAACGGATTCAACTTCCACACTCCACATTGGCATGGCAACCTAGTGAGCGTTCGCGGTCAATACATGGACGTGCTGCCCACTATCGGGCCGGCACAGTTCGTCGCAGCCGACATGATCCCCGATATGCCCGGAACGTGGATGTTCCACTGCCATGTCGACGATCACATGAAAGGTGGCATGCAGACGATGTACCGGGTGCTTGATAGCGATCTCGGAGCTGGCAAGCGAGCATCGTGACGACCACGTCCAGCGGTAGATCCAGGAACGCGCAGGGCAGGGCAGCGAGAGACACTTCGCGGAATCAAGCGATCCCGATATCGCCAATCGGCCCGACGCTATGTCGTCGCGCGGTCCATCAAAATGGCTGCCTCGTGATTTCCAATTGAAGCAAAGACGGCACGCCCTTGGTAGCGATAGTCCCGATAGGAAGCACGCAGCCGGTCTGTGAAGCCGAGCTTGCGAAAGACATGCTGGGAGACCACGCCCGTCGCCTCGGTAATGGCGTGCGTATATCCCTTTGCATTTCCATTCGACAGGCATGCGGTGACGAGTTGTTGGGCAATACCACGCCCTGAAAAGTGCCCGTCGACAGCCAACATGAAAAGGTGCAGATATTGCCCAGCCGGAACGGAGTGGCTCTTCCGATATTCCTCGTCGAGGCCGTCTAGCATGGTAAGAATCGGCAGGAACTTGTGGCTGAAGCTGGTGGTGGAAAAGGTTGGAGGCATCGCAAAGTCGTCGGTAAGCAGCACGCCCGCAAATTGGTTGGAAGGGAGACTGCGGGCAACGACGGTCAGACCATCGGTCACGGCCTTCGCGCAGAGGGGGGTGGCGAATTGCTCGATTTCCGCTTCCGTCAATCCCATGGCGATCGCTGGCGGGTCGGCAGTGCTAAAGGCCACTGCAAGCAAATGAGCGGCGGCGTCGGTATCAGAGGCTCGGAGCAACCCGCATTCGATACTGCTCATTTCCGTTTGATGGATGACAGTAAATCCAGCTCGGTCTGAAGCGGAGCAGCTGCTTTCGGACTAGGACCCGGATAACTACAGGCGCGTCACTCCCTGCCAAGGGGCGCAGTTTGCGGTGGAGCTTGAGACGCGCGGTCAAGTCCGGCCCGTTACAGGTTCTACTCTTCCTCTTCTTTTTCTTCTCCCCTAGCCACTTTTGACTTCTCAATGATCTTTTCCTGCAACTGCGCCGGCACGATATCGTAGTGGTGCATCTCCATATTGAAGCTGCCGCGTCCCTGCGTCATCGAAGTCAGGTCGGCGCCGTAAGTCAACATCTCGGCCATGGGCACCTCGGCATTAATAATGGTATTGCCCCCACGGTTATTCATGCCCTGAATGCGGCCGCGCCGGGAGTTGAGGTCGCCCATGATAGCCCCAGCAAATTCGTCGGGCACTGTGATTTCGACGGCCATGATCGGCTCTAGCAGTGTTGGTTTGGCCTGCTCCATGGCTTTCTTAAAAGCAATGCGTCCGGCCAGTTGAAACGAAAGATCATTCGAATCCACCTCGTGATAAGAGCCGTCATAGAGCACGACTTTGAAATCCACCACCGGGTAGCCGGCTAGGTAGCCACGGGCCGCGGCGTCCCGAATTCCCTTCTCCACGGCAGGTATGAAGTTCTTGGGTATGGCCCCGCCAAAAATGTCGTTGACGAATTCAAACTCACTGCCCCGTGGCAGGGGTTCCATCTTAATCTTGCAGTCGCCAAACTGACCGTGGCCTCCGGTTTGCTTTTTGTGGCGGCCCTGCACGTCGGCGCGACCGCGTATCGTCTCCCGATAGGGCACCTTGGGAGCCTTTAAGTTCACCTCCGTGTGGTAGCGTTTCTTGAGCTTTGAAACTGCCACTTCGATATGTTGCTGTCCAGTGCCGGCGATGAGAAATTCCTTGGTTTGTGGGTCGCGGAAGAAACGCAGCATGGCGTCTTCTTCGAGCAACTTGTGAATCCCCGTGCCCAGCTTATCTTCGTCCGCCCGGGACTTGGGCTCGATGGCGAAGGTGATAGCGGGTTCCGGCAGTCTCACCTTGGGATATTGAATGGGAGCCGATTTGTCGCCCAAGGTGTCGCCCGTGAGGGTGTCCTTCAACTTCGCAACCGCGCCAATGTCGCCGGCATGCAGCTCCTGTACCGGCACGGCCGTCTTCCCCTGCATGACCGAGATATGGGAGAGCTTTTCGGGCGAGTTGCGAGAGAAATTCACCAGCGAAGCGTCGTTCTTCACCACCCCGGAAAACATCTTGAAATAAGAAATTCGCCCCGCAAAAGGATCCGAGACGGTCTTGAAAACATAAAGCGACATGGGGTCGGCGTCGGTCTCCCGTCGGGACGGAGGCTCGCCATTTCCCGAACTCACCTCGCCGCGAATGGCCTCATGCTCGGTAGCCGCGGGGGTGAACTCGGCGATGAAGTCCATTAGCCGATCGGTGCTCACGTTGCCCAGCCCGGAGGCGAAAAGCACGGGAAAGATTTTGTCCTCCCGAATGGCATTGTGTAAGGCGGGAATCAGATGCTCCTCAGGAATGGTGCCCTTTTCGAAAAACTCCTCCATCAGCGAATCATCCCCTTCGGCCACTAACTCGACCAGCTTCTCGTGTGCCGCCTGGGCGGCCTCTCTCATATCGGCGGGGATTTCGCCCTCTTTGCCCTTGCCGCTACCCCCGAGCTCGTAGGTATAGGCCTTCATCCTGACCAGGTCTACCACGCCCGAGAGGCTCTTTTCTTTTCCAATCGGCAACTCCAGGGGTATGACGCTCCGTCCGAAGGCCTTGGTTAGGGATTCCAACACGCGCTCCGCATCCGCCCTCTCCCGGTCCATGCGGCTGGCGACTATGACCCGCGGCGTACGATACTCCTCGCAGTAGTTCCAGACCCGTTCGGTCACGACTTCCACCCCCGCAACTCCGTCGACTACAACCAGCGCGGCATCGACGACGGGCAGCACCAACTTGGCTTCGTGCACGAACATATTGAATCCGGGAGTATCGAGAAGGTTGATCTTCGTCGCTCCCCATTCGGCATAGGCCAGACCGGTTGAGATTGACATCTGGCGAGAGATTTCTTCGTCATCGTAATCGGTCACGGCCGTGCCATCGTCCACCCGTCCCAGCCGCTGGCTTGCGCCCGCGGTGTACAACATGGCCGACACAAGCGAGGTTTTTCCCGCATGCCCATGTCCCACAAGCGCGATGTTTCGGATGTTTTCTCCCAAGTAAACTTTCACGATGTACTCCTCCGAGCGAAGCCAAGAATCTACCATAGCGCAATTTCCGGGCTCAACTCAGGCTGCCCGTCCGCGCCCGCGCTCCCTGTGCCTCAACTCCACTTTCGGCTTCTCCGCGCAGGTGTCTCAAACGTCCTTCGGTTCCGTATCGCGGTTACTTTTTGTAAAAAAGCACCATCCGTCGGGCAACGACGGCTCTTCTGTGATGTAATGGTAGCCACTCTATGCGGCGGTGCTTAGCACAGATCGCGTTGCTTGCGACATGCCTAGGCCCACTGTTTCCGTCGTTCTCGCCGGCCCAGCTCTCGAGCCTTCACCCATGCTGCTACCGCAGCGGCAAGCATCGTTGCCTGGAGCCTTTGAGCCCACTCAAATACGGATTTCACTCGATCCACACCCAGTGTCCCTATTCCGCGCTCACCACAGTTGCGCGATCGCAGGCATCCCGCCAAGACACCTTCCAGCTCAGCTCTCCTCCGTCGAGGAGTGCACGGATAGTGACTGGCGCAGATCCTCTGGTGGCGGCCACTCGCCGCCAATCCCCGGCACGCGGTCCACCCGGTTTTTCCCCAATTATCAGATGAGAATCACTTGTGGAGTTACGGCGTCGCCCGTGCCCCGCAACTTAGGCTGCCCAAGGCTGCCGATCGTAGCTCCTACTCCGTGTCAGAACCGGGAACGACGTGCGCGCGCCACGGCGGGCGTTTCACTCTTCCCACCGGATGAGCTGTAGACGCCGGGGACGGCGCCCAGGCAGCGCTACTGAGAGAAAGCTATGGTTGCAAAAATATTATGCGCACTTCTCGCGGCCACCACCTTCGTGGGCATGGCAATGGCTAGCATCTTCGGTAGCGTTCGAGGCGTGGTCCATGACCAGCAGCATCGGCCCATTGAAGGAGCAACCATCGAGCTGCAATCAAAGTCCTCCGCTTGGGTGAAGACTCTGAAGACCGACAGTAACGGCGAGTTCTTGTTCATTGCCGTTCCTTTGGGCGAGTACTCGATCGCCGTGAGCAGTCCAGGATTTGCGCCGGCCATTGAAAGTGCAGTGGTCCACTCCGGTACCGAGCCGGTTGTGCATTTTCGGCTCGGGCTCGGCCCGGCCAAGGAGACGGTAAACGTCAGCGAAGCGCCGGTGGCCAGACCCACCGACTCCGCTACCCCCACGACTTTAGTAGATCGTTTGGATATCGAACGTACGCCAGACGCCGCCCTCACCAACAGTCTGGCCATGATCACCGATTACGTCCCCGGAACCTATGTAACCCACGATCAGCTGCACGTACGCGGTGGCCATCAGACCAGTTGGCTAATAGACGGGATTCCCGTGCCGAACACCAACATTGCTTCGAACTTGGGCCCGCAAATTGATCCCAAAGACATCGACTACATGGAGGTGAATCGCGGTAGCTACGGCGCAGAATTTGGCGATCGGACATACGCGGTCTTCAACATCGTGCCGCGTACCGGGTTTGAGCGCAACGATCAGGGCGAATTGTTTCTCACCGCGGGAAATTTCTATCAGACCAACGCCCAGATCAGCTTTGGCAGCCATACACAGGATTTCGCATACTACGTCAGCCTCAACGGGAATCGCAGTAATATCGGTCTCCAAACGCCGGTTCCCGAAGTGGTGCATGATGCCAGCAATGGATACGGCGGTTTCGGCTCGCTCATTTTTAACCTCGACCCCGCCGACCAGTTGCGCCTTATCACGTCGATACGCAACGACTACTACCAAATCCCCTATGATCCCAACCCGGGAGACATTGAAAACGCCGATAGCGCAGAGAATGGCTTTGCCGCCCAATACCCTAGCATCGGATTGCGTGATGGCCAGCATGAAAGCGATCGCTTGATAAACTTCTCATGGGTACACACTTTCAGTAGCAAAACGCTGGTAACCGTCTCGCCCTTCTATCATTTCAATAGCGCAAATTACTCGAGCAATAGCAATGACGTGCCGGTTGGCTCAACCGACCATCGCAGCTCAAGCTACGCCGGTGGCCAGGCGAGCTTCGGTACCGGGTTCGCAAGAAACAATGTGCAGCTAGGCGTCTATGGCTTTTACCAGCGGGATAACGAACTGCTGGGTGCGATCTTCAACGACGGTAGCGGCAATCCGCCGTTTTTGGATCAAGAAAATCCCACCGGAAGTCTGGCCGCTTTGTTCCTGGAGGACAAATTCCATCCTCTGTCCTGGCTGACCCTGACGGCGGGTCTCCGCCCGACTCACTTTTCCGGCGGAGTCAGCGAGAATTCCATCAGTCCCCGGTTTGGCGTTGCCCTCCAAGTGCCGCGCCTGGCGTGGACATTCCGCGCTTTTTACGGCCACTACTATCAGGCGCCGCCGCTAAGCACCGCCTCCGGTCCAGTGGTGCAATTTTGTAATGTGAATAGCTGCGGGTTTCTGGCACTTCACGGAGAGCGTGACGAAGAACACCAGTTCGGTGTGACCATTCCCTAACATGGGTGGACGCTTGACGCCGACAACTTCAGAACCCTTGCGGGTAACTTTTTCGACCACAGCTGTATCGGATCGGGCGCCTGCTTCCCTATCACCATCGCCAAGGCCGTGATCGACGGCTGGGAGCTCACGCTGCGCTCGCCGCGCATCGCCCGCAGAGCGCACATTCACCTGGCGTATTCTAATCAAGTGGCCAAAGGAGCCCTACCTATCACCGGTGGTTTGACGAATTTTCTTCCGCCCGGCCCGTTGTTTTTCCTGGATCACGACCAACTCAATACCATGAACGTAGGCGGGGATACCGGCCTACCTGGGCGGGTCTACGCGGCAGCCAACGTGTATTATGGTTCGGGGTTCCGTAATGCTTTTCCGGGACAGCCTTATCCAGGAGATCACTTACCGCAACATACCAGCTTCGATCTCTCTCTCGGGAAAGACTTCGGCGAACGATTTTCGGTGTCCCTGAACTCGACCAACGTCGCCAACCGTCGCGTAGAGCTGGACAACAGCCAAACATTTGGCGGCTTTCACTGGAACTACCCCAGGGAAATCTACGTCGCATTGCGCTATCGATTTCACTACTAAGAGTTTTGATGTCGCACTTGTTGCATGATTTCTAAGATGGAGAGACAAGGATGATGTACGCGAGAGGAATGCGGAACTGGTCTTCGGTGGGTCTGCTTTTGTTGCTCATGCTGCCCGCATGTCGTAAACCAGCGGCGCCCACTGCCGACCAGAGTTCTAGGGCGAACGATTCGAGATCGGAAGAGAAGCGCTATCATTTAGAAGGCCAGGTGGTCTCGACCGACAAGCAGTCCAAAATGGTCAACGTGGACAGTCAGCCCATTCCCGGTTTCATGGACGCAATGACCATGGCATACGCGGTAAAACCGGAAAGCGAATTCGACCGCTTAGCGCCAGGGGATCACATCACTGGTGATGTAGTGGTGGGGGGCGGCAGCATCTGGCTGGAGAAAATCGTGGTCACATCCCATTCTGCGAAAGCGGCTTCAAAGTAACTATGAGATACGTTTTCCTCGTAGCGGCGCTGATTGGAATCGCCGCCTCCGCTTTAGCCCTGCATGAACACTATCGAGCCTACGGCGATTCTCCTTGCAACATTAATGATCGTTGGGATTGCGGCATCGTCAACCACAGTCCGTATGCGGTGATTGAGGGGATTCCGGTGGCGGTATTTGGTATCGTCGGATATCTCGGGCTCGGCGCTCTGGCCGTCTGGCGCGCTTATCGCTTCATGCTATTGCTGGCCATTCCGGCGCTCGGCTTCTCGCTGTATCTGGCGCATATTGAGGCTCGTGTCCTGGGAGTGTGGTGTCTTTACTGCGTTATTTCACTGGGCATGATCTCTCTGATCACACTTCTCCTCCTCGGAGTAGTAGGCATGCGCGTGGTGCGCGCAACCTGATGCTTGCCTAAATTTCTGGCGGCAGCGAAGTTATCTAGAAGCGAGTGGTAATAGGAGGGGAACGAGAGAGGGGAAAATAAAAAGGCGGCCCAGCAAGCCGCCTTCGAACTAATTGTAAGTGGTTGTTAGACCGCCTTCACGTTCTCGGCCTGCCATCCCTTGGGGCCTTTTACAACATCGAACTGGACTTGCTGACCTTCCTGCAGGCTGCGGAATCCATTAGCTTGAATGGCCGAGAAGTGTACAAAGACATCCTCGCCGTTCTGACGGCTGATGAAACCATAACCCTTGGCGTCGTTAAACCACTTTACTGTTCCTGTTTCCATGGTGTTGCTATATTCCTTTAAATTGAAATCGCGCTGAGTTTTCGCTGGACGTCTGCAGGCAGGTCACGCACAAGGCGGGAGTTGCTACAAAGTACCGCAAGAACAAAACGCAATATCATTCTACATGAAAGGGGTTGGGTATAGCCAGCAGAGCACGTCCCCTAAACAGTCCAAAGGCTTACGTCCTCGGAGGCCCGGTGGTTGCAAGGCTTTCTGGCCAGTTTGAATGTTTATCCAATGCGCTTCAGAACCGGACAACGAGAATAGAAGAAAAAGCAAGCGCTAAACAGAGCACGATTTTGCGAATCTATGCGTTTTTTTCTTGTACGCGCTTGGCAAGCCGTGGCGGTAACCAGTAGGGAATAAAAGGCGAAATAAGTTGCCCTTGATTCGTGAAGTGCCCGGTTGCTTGGAAGACATTCCTATGGGGGTGGTAATAAGCCCTTCGGAGTTTTGGGGTCTGTCGCCATGGCTGCCACGGACTAGCTAAGTTGTCCATGATCCTTCCGGCTCACAACGGATCATGAAATGTCAGGCCTTGTTGTAAGCTCCGTCTGAGCCTGGCCGCGACCAGAGGTCGCATCTAGACTGGCGCGGATGAGCCCGCAGCTAAGTTTGACCTGGACGCTGTACGGCACAACGGATTGTCGCTGATTGCGCGAGCACGAGAGGGAGACTCCCACTACTCCTAGCGTCTGTCGCAGCTTGGGCTCAGAGAGGAGCCT
>Ga0126381_100010617_pt1 | contig 10380 bp, 7 predicted proteins | sample PanSoiMetPlot_28_FD_96465 | JGI IMG/M metagenome (GOLD analysis project Ga0126381, IMG submission 96465) | Tropical forest soil microbial communities from Panama - MetaG Plot_28 | ecosystem: Environmental > Terrestrial > Soil > Tropical forest > Bulk soil | place: Panama | collected 2016-02-17 | reverse complement strand
GGCGATGAGCGGAGCGTTGATCACGCCCGCCACCCAGTCGCCGGAGTCTCCACGCCGCACGGAGACTTCGCCATCGATATGGCTGATGCGCGCCACGGCACGCTTCAGATCGTCGGGATCCTGGGCGCGGGCAGGAACCGCGATTCCGGCCGCCAACAGCCACGCGCCGCTCCAGAACAGCCACCGCAACTCAACACGACTCATGGCGAACCCTCATGTTTCCCCCTGCCGTGAAGCACTATTGGGGCCATTGTTCAGGTGATTGATTCTAAGAAGCTTATGAATTGCGAAGACTCGCCGCTGGTGGCCGAAAACCACCACCGCTGGCCCGGTTGCAGCAGCGGGTTGCGGGAAGTGGGCAGGTGGCAACGGTTGGCAATCTGCAGGCTGACTGGTAGGCCGGTCCGCGCGGCGACGGGCAATCGACGCGCAAGAACCATCCGGCCCCACAACCACCCAGCGATGCATTATACTGCGGTGTCGTGTTTTCGGGGATACTGCAGGACTTTCGCATTGCCCGGCGCGCTCTAGCGAGGGACCGAGGGTTCGCGCTGATTGCGATTCTGTCGCTGGCGCTCGGCATCGGCGCCAATACGACGATCTTCTCGCTGGTGAACGCGCTGCTGCTGCGTCCGCTGCCGGTGCGCGAGTCGTCGAGGCTCGTCACGCTGTTCACCGTGGACGCGCACAATCCAGGATTCTGGCTCAACTCCTATCCGAATTACAGGGACTACAGAGACCGCAACACCGTGTTCTCATCGCTGGCGATCTGCGCCACCGCATCAGTGAACCTCTCTGGACACGGGGAGGCGCGGCGGGTGATGGCGCAGTTAGTTTCGGCCAACTACTTCCCCACCCTTGGCGTCATTCCGTCGGTCGGCCGAGCATTCCTGCCGGAAGAGGATCGCCAGCCGCAAGCGGTCGCGGTGATCAGCTACGACCTGTGGATGCGGCTTTACCACGGTAACGTTGCCATCACCTCTCAATCCGTCACTTTAAATCAAATGGCCTATCATATTGTAGGCGTGGCGCCTAAAGGCTTTCACGGGCTGGAGGCCGTGTACGCAGCCGACGTATGGGCGCCGTTCCGTATGTACGAGCAGCTCTATCCGCTGCCCAGGCTTGTTGAGCAGAGGCGATTCCTTGGGCAGACGGTGGTCGGGCGGCTGAAAACCGGGATAACGGCAGGGCAAGCCGCAGCGCAGATGGACGCCGTTTCGTCAGAATTGGAACGCGAGTACCCGATCGAAAATCCCAAGCGTCGCGTGAAGCTTGTACCGATAGATGAAGCAACCCTTAACCTAAACACCACGCGGCCCGGCATGACGAAGGCCGGCGCGGTGCTTCTCATCGTTTCCGGACTCGTGCTCCTGATCGCTTGCGCGAATGTCGCCAGCCTGTTACTGGCGAGGGCCGCGGCACGAAGGCGGGAGACCGCGATACGGCTTGCGGTCGGCGCGGGCCGCTGGAGGGTGGTGCGGCTCTTCCTGGTGTTCAACGTATTTCTGTCGCTGGCGGGCGGACTCGCCGGCTTGGCGTGTGCGCAGTGGACGCGCGAGTTGTTGTGGTCGATGCGGCCGGCGAACTTTAAATATGCCGCCGCCCTTCCGCCGCTGGACGCGACGGTGCTGGCGTACAACCTGGCGGTTGCGGTCCTCACGGGCCTGCTGTTCGGGCTGGTGCCGGCGCTGGCTTCGGCGAAGCCAGACCTCGCGACGGACCTGAAGGAACGCACGGGCGAGCCGGCCTACACCAACGGCATGTGGAACCCGCGATCGATCCTGGTGGTCGCGCAGGTGGCATTCTCGCTGGTGGCCCTGGTGGGCGCAGGGCTGTTCGTGCGCAGCTTGAGGAACGCAGGGGCGATCGATCCGGGCTTCGACGCCGCCCATCTTGCCACCATCGATTTCAACATGGCGGACGTGGCCTACGATGAGGCCCGCGGGCGGGAGTTCCGCCGGCGGGCCGTGGAGACGGCGGCGGCAACTCCGGGCGTCGACAGCGTGTCGATGTCGCAGGACCCGTTCTTCAAGGTGTCTTTGCAGCGATTCGTGCTGCTGGGCGGCCGGGACAATCAGGGCTCGGGCAGGCCGACGCTCACCAGCCTCACGTGGGCCGGTTATTTCCGGACGGCCCGAATTGCCCTGCTCCAGGGCCGCGATTTTGGCATGGAGGATGACCAAACGGCGCCCCACGCAGCGATCGTGAACGAAACGGCGGCGAAGCTTTTCTGGCCGGGCGAGGACGGGGTGGGGAAATCACTGCAATTCGTGGGCGACCCGATACCGGCGCAGGTGATCGGAGTCGCGCGCACGGTGAGCTACAAGGGGCTGGGCGATCCGCCGCAGCCGGTGATCTATCTTGCCATGCAGCAAGTCTACCGGCCGGTGGTTGTGCTTACGATCCACACGCCGGGCGACCCGGACGCCGCCGCGGCGGCGGTGCGGCGCACACTGCAGAAGATGGAGCCTAACCTGCCGCTCGATGCACAAAGCGTTCGGACCACCATGGGAGATCTGCTGTGGGCGCAGCGCATTCTGGCAAACCTGCTGGGCGCGTTCGGCCTTCTGGCGCTGGCGCTGGCGATTGTAGGCATTTATGGAGTTGTGTCGTACAACGTCAGCCAGCGGGCTCGCGAGATCGGCGTGCGCATGGCGATGGGAGCCACGGAGGCCGACGTGGAGGCGATGATTCTCGCGCAGGGGATGAGGCTTGTAGGGCTGGGACTGGCGATCGGCATGGCGATCGCGCTGGTGTCGAGCCAGTTGGTCGAAAAGCTGCTCCTGGTGGTCGGCCCTCGCGACGCCGTGACCTTCATCCTTGTGCCGGCGATCCTCTGGCTGGTGTCGGTTGCGGCCTGCTGGTTCCCGGCGCACAGGGCTGCGCGGATCGATCCGGCCGCAGCGTTGAGGAGAGAATAGCTGACAGCAGCTGGAAGATCAGCCCCGGCGGCGCCAAGCGCCGCGGGTTTTTAGCTGATTGCCGTCAGCGGTAAGCTGTTAGCTTATTACTAGTGATCCACGTTCAAAACGTATCCAAGCTGTATCGCTTGTACCGAAGGCCGGGGGACCGGCTGCGGGAGATGATTCCCGGCAGCGGGGAACTCCATACGGATTTTTGGGCGTTGCGCGATGTAGAGTTCGCTGTGGAAAAGGGCGAGACGCTGGGATTGGTGGGACCGAACGGGTGCGGCAAAAGTACGCTGCTGCAGATCGTCAGCGGAATCTTGCAACCTACTTTAGGCAGGGTGGTTACGCGTGGACGGATTGCAGCGCTTTTGGAACTGGGCGCGGGATTCAATCCGGAGTTCACCGGCCGGGAGAACGTCTATCTGAACGGCGAAATCATGGGGCTGAGCCGCGCGGAGATCTCGAAGGCCATGCCGTCGATCGAAGCGTTCGCCGAGATCGGCGAGTTCATCGAACGGCCGGTGAAGGAATACTCGAGCGGCATGTATGTGCGGCTGGCATTTTCCACCGCCATTCACGTTGACCCGGAGATCCTGATCGTGGACGAAGCGCTGGCGGTGGGGGACGCGGTATTCGCCAACCGGTGCGTGCGGAAGTTCCATGAGCTGCGCGAGCGTAAGGTCACGGTGCTGTTCGTCTCGCACGACCTCGGCCTCGTGAAGCAGATTTCCGACCGCGCCATCCTGCTGCTGAACGGGCAGATGGTGTCGATGGGCGAGCCCAAGGACGTGATCAACCGCTACATTGGGCTCGTGCTGGAAAAGCAGGCCCCGGAAGCACGGCAGCAACGGGTGCGGGCCAGTTTCCGGCATGGCGACGGCGCCAGCGAGATCCGCGGCGTGGAGATTTTGAATGCGCACGGCGAGCCGACGGCGTCGGTCGCGAGCGGCGAGGCGATCACGGTGCGGGTCCGGTCCCGATTCTACCAAGCGGCTGAGGATCCGATGGTCGGGATCCTGATCCGCACGCGCATCGGCATGGACGTGTACGGCACCAATACGCGGATCGAGCAGTTTTCTCTCGGTCGCATGGCGGCCGGCGACGAGCTGGAAGTGGACTTTCACATCGAGTGCTGGCTCACGCCGCAGCAGTACACTCTCACGGTGGCGACGCAGAACGCCGACGGCTCGAGCCACGACTGGCTCGACGACGCCATCTCATTCGACGTGGTGGATGCGCGCGTGGCGGCGGGCGTGGCCAATCTGAGAGCGAAGATCGAATGGCGCGTATCGCAGTGAAGGTGCATCCGAGGGCGCGGCAGACGGGCATCGCGGGGCGGTTCGGCGACGCCTGGAAGCTGGATCTGGCGGCGCCGCCTGTAGCCGGCAGAGCCAACGCCGAATGCGTGCGATTCTTCGCCGAGCTGGCCGGAGTGGCGCGGTCGCGAGTGCGGATTCTGACAGGCGCAACGGGTCGGCTCAAAGTGGTAGAAGTGGAAGGGATGGAGCAGGCGGAACTGGAGAAGCTGATCGGATAGACTGGAGATTCCGTTATGGACCTTGCCAACATTCAGCAGCAACTGCGCGAACAGAAACTGGACGGCTGGCTGTTCTTCGACCATCACGTGCGCGACCCGCTGGCATACCGGGTCCTCGGGTTCACGCCGGTGCGGACGCCCACGCGGCGCTGGTATTACCTGATTCCGGCGCAAGGCGAACCGCGCGGCATGGAGCACCGCATTGAACAGAACATGATCGGCGCACTGCCGGGAGAGAAGCTGCCGTACTCGAGTTGGACCGAGCAGGTGGAATCCCTGCGCAAGCTGCTGCGCGGCATGAAACGCGTGGCGATGCAATACTCTCAGAACTGTGCGATTCCCTATGTGTCGATGGTGGACGCTGGGACCGTGGAGTTGGTGCGCAGCGTTGGAGTGGAAGTCGCGAGCTCGGCGGAGCTGATCCAGTATTTCGAAGCGCGCTGGTCGCCGGAAGCGCTCGAGTCGCACCTGGAAGCGGGCAAGTGCGTGGATCAGGTACGGGCGGCCGCATTCGCGCTGATCCGCGAACGCACGCGCAACAGCGCGCCGGTAACCGATCTGGAGGTAAAGCACCTGGTGCGCGACGGCTTCGCGAAAGCCGGCTTGTTCACCGACCACGGGCCGATTGTGGGGATCAACGCCAACGCGTCGAACCCGCACTATGAGCCCAATGAGGAGCAGAACTCACCCATCAAGCCCGGCGACTGGGTGCTGATCGACATGTGGGCGAAGCTGGACCGCGCCGGCGCAGTTTACTACGACATCACCTGGACGGGTTTCTGCGGAGACCGGCCGTCGGAGGAGATGAAGAAGGTATTCGGAACCGTGAAGGATGCGCGCGACGCGGCCATCAAGCGCGTGACCGAGGCTGTGGCCGCGGGCCAGCCCCTCTGCGGATACCAGGTGGACGATGCCTGCCGAGGCGTGATCCAGTCGAGCGGCTACGGCGAATATTTCACACATCGCACAGGGCACTCGATCGGCGTGGAAGTACACGGCAACGGCGCCAACATGGACAACTTCGAAAATCACGATGAGCGGCGCGTGGTGCCGTGGACGTGCTTCTCGATTGAGCCGGGAATCTATCTGCCGCACTTCGGCGTACGCTCGGAGGTGAATATGTTTGTGGGCGAAAAAGAAGCGCGCGTCACCGGCGAGATGCAGCGCGAGATGCAGTTGCTGTAAGCAGGGAGCAAAGAAGCCAGGAGCCAAGGAGCCAGAATGCAGGCGGTTGGCGTCGTAATAGCGGCTCTGATTTCGTTTGCCGCCGACGGAAACCGCATCGCGTTGAAACTTGATCACGGTGCGGCGGAGATAACGTGGGTCAACGAGAGCACCTTCCGGTATCGCCGCACCCTGGTGGGACAGGCGATGCCGCCAGTCCAGCCGGCCGAAGGCCGGCCGCTAGCCGACACTGATCTCGTTCCGCTCGAGATCAAAGAGACACCCGACGCACTCGTCATTCTCTCGCGGCTCATCGAGCTTTCCGTCTCCAAAAAGGGCGTCCTGCTTTCTGTTCGCCAGCGCGACGGTACGCCACTCATGCAGGATGCGGAGCCGCCCGTCACTACCGGCGACGGTGTCGAATGGACGCGAACTTCGCCGCCAGGTCCGTTCTATGGTCTCGGTCCGCGGGCAGAGCCGGAGCTGGATTTGCGAGGCAAACGCATCGAAACCGACCGTGCCTTTCTGCTGACCAGCGGCGGCTACGGCGAGTTTCATCCCGGACCGGGCAGATTCCGGTTCGATTTCCAGAGGCAGGGTACTTACCGGGTTACTGCCCCGCGCATCGACTACTACTTTTATTACGGGCCGAAGTTCAAGCAGATCTTCGAGCACCATCACGAGGCGCGGGGATCGAGCCCGGAATGGCGCGTGACGGATGAGCCCGCGGCCTCGTGGGGGACACTGCGCACTTCCCTGCTTCGCATGGTGCAGGCGGCGATGTCGGCAGAGCTCGACCCCTGGTTCGATTTGACCGAGTACAAGAACGCTCCGGCCGACCTGGCGGCGCGCGCGCGGCAGATCGGATCGCTAGTGCCAAAGGTGACGGCCGCAGGAAACGGGCTCAGCGGCTTCCGGCAGCAGCTCGACAGTTTCTTCTCCTCGTACGTGCCGGACGTGGATTTCCACGGATACCCGGCCTGGCACGCGCTGCCGTTCCAGTTTCCCGCCGATCCGGAGTGCGCGCATCATGCGGACGAGTTCATGCTGGGCGACGAAATGCTCGTCGCGCCCATTTACGACGCCACCGGACAGCGGTCGCTCTACCTGCCGCAGGGTGTGTGGACGAACCTCGAAACGAACGGAGAGCTGCAGGGCCGGCGCACCATTACAGTGAAGACGGCTTCCCTGCCGGTATTCGCGCGCAACGGGGCCATCGTGCCGCTGGATTCGGGCGGAGGAATGGCGCTGCACTACTTCCCTACCCTGCCCGCGGAGTTTTTCCTGGTGGAGGAAGACATCGCGAAGTACTCGCAAGTCCACGCCGCGCCGGCGGGTGATGAGATGCGGCTGGAGATCGAATCCGCCAAGGACCGGGATTACGAATGGGTCGTTCACCATGTGGCCTGCCCCAGCGCGGTGGGATTCGGGGACCTCCAATACCGTAAGCTCGAACGTCCGAATCCGATGGCGGGCGGCACGTGGTTCTACGACGCGGCGCAACGGAATTTGTACGTGAGGGTAAGCGCGAAGGCGGGCGGGGATGCGATTGTGAATTTGAAGTTCTAGCTCTTAGATTTTAGCTGTCAGCTCCTGGCTTCCAGATCTAACGGGCAAGGGCTCTCCGGAGGTATTCGCCTGCCACAGAGTTTCGTCGCGAACAAGGCGCAAGCGAATTCTGGCCGTGGCCCTTCGAAAAGGAACGCTGTCGTAGCCTCACAACGTTCTGACGCAATTCCTTCCAGATATTGCCCCCGGCAAAGATGGCCTCGGCCGGGCAAGCGGCGCAATGTCGTCCGTCCGCCTCTGGCGTGACCTCGAAAACCACTTCAGGCAGGGTTCTATTCGTACCTCAGCGCGTCTACCGGGTCAAGTCTTGCCGCTTTTGTCGCCGGCCAGACGCCGAAGAACATGCCGACGGCGACCGACACCGAGAAGCCCGTTACGAGCGCCCATGTGGGCACTTTCGACGGTAGGGACGGTACCAGCGCGCCGACCAGCATCGTAATCAGGACGGCGATCACGATGCCCAGGACTCCGCCGGCGCCGGTGAGGGTCATCGCTTCCACCAGGAATTGTCCGACGATGTCGCGGCGGCGCGCGCCCAGGGCTTTGCGAACACCGATCTCGCGAGTCCGCTCGGTGACGCTCACCAGCATGATGTTCATCACGCCAATGCCGCCCACCAGCAGGCCCAGGCCCGAGATCGCGATCGCCACCAATCCGATTAAGCCGGTGATGCGGTCGAACTGCTGAATGATCTGGTCGGGTGTGGAGATGGAGAAATCGTCGGGCGTGCCGGCTGCGAGGTGGCGCAGGCGACGCATGGCGGCGTCCACTTCGTCGTAGGCGTCCTGCCGCTTGCCGGGCAGCGCCTTGGCCGTGATCATAAAGCGGTCCACTTGCGGGTAGCGGGTTTCGGCGGTGCGCAGAGGAATGATCACAGCGTTATCGAAGCCGTTCTCACCGAAGAATCCGCCCTTGGCTTTGTCGAAGACGCCGATGATGGTGTACTCGGCGCCGTCCATCAACATCGCGCTTCCGATGGGATCGCCCGTGGGAAAAAGGGCGTCGGCGACGTTGGCGCCAATCACCACCACGTGCGCGCCGCGCTGCTCCTCCTCGAAGGTGAACGGGCGGCCATACTTGTAGTCGCGCGGCGAGATGTCGGACATGTTAGTGGATTGGCCGGTCACCGCAATGGTGTCGGATTCGTAGCCGCGCACTTTGGCAATGAGCGGATTGCCGTCGACCACGGACGGAATCAGAACCTGGATGCCGACATCCTGGACGGACATGCAAGTCTTGCGGATGTACTCGGCGTATTCGGGCCGCAGGTGGCGGCGCTTGCGCTCCTTGGGCGGGAGTTGCTGATCGGGCGCGCTAGGATCGCCGGAGCTGCGGAATAAGAATATGTTGTCAGGGCCGAGGTCCTGAAAGAACGTGACCACGCCCGCGCGCAAACCGGTGAGCAGCGAGGAGACAACCACCACCGTGGTGATGCCAATGACGATGCCGAGAATAGTCAGCAGCGACCGGAACCGGTGGTTCCACACCGCCTGCAAGGCCATGTTCATGTTTTCGCCGGGGCTGATGTTCATGGCTGCACCAAAGACCTCATCGCGGAGACGCCGGGAAGCGGAGTTCGCGGAACAATCCTTTCCTGAGTTTTTCGCCGCTCCTCCGCGCCGGCGCGCTGACAAGACTTCAATTCCATACTCAATCCGCTCGCAGCGCCTCCACGGGATCGAGCCGCGCCGCCTTCGACGCCGGGTACCACCCGGACACCACACCGACGATGGTCGAGACCGACATGGCCAGGATCACGTAGCCGAGCGTGATGTGAAGCGAGAGCTCGAACATGCGCCCGAGCGCCAGGGTGACCAGCGCTCCCAGCCCGACCCCCATGGCTCCGCCGGTCATGGCGAGCACCACGGCTTCAATCAACACCTGCATCATCACGTCGGCGTGACGGGCGCCGAGCGATTTGCGCACGCCGATCTCGCGGGTCCGCTCGGTGACGCTCACCAGCATGATGTTCATGATGACGATGCCGCCCACCACCAGCGAAATACAAGTCACGGGGACGACGACCACGGCCACCATCCCGAGCAATTGGTCGATGAAGCCACGCACGGCATCGGGCGTCATAGTGTCGAAACTGTCCGGCTGGCCGGGACGGTCGTGGTAGCGATCGCGCAGCGCGACGCGCGTCTGGTCGAGGGCCTGCTCCATGTTGAGTCCGCTGCCCGGCCTCGGGCGAGCGAAGACCGCGAAGCCGTTGGCGCCGGAGCCGTACATGCGCTCGAAGGCGGTGGCCGGAATGTAGATGGACTTATCCTGATCACGGCCGAAAACCGAGCCGAGTTTCTCCTGAACGCCCACCACGGTGAACTCAAGTCCGTTAATGCGCACGATTTTGCCCACTGGCGAGTTGTCCGAGGGAAAGAGCGTGTCCTTGACGGTCTCCCCGATGACGGCCAATAGCGCGCGGGAACGATCTTCCTGAGTGGTGAAGAAGCGGCCGTCGACCACGCCGATGTCGCGGATGGTCGCCATGTCGGCCGAAACCCCGATGATGACCGTATCTTCGCAGGTGAGATTATCGTGTTTTATGTCAGCCACCTGGTTGCGGTACGGGCTGTAGAGAACGTTGTTGCCGTTGAATGCCTCGAGGAAACGGTAGTCGTCCCGCCGGATGGGTTTGTTGCGGCGGATTTTGTCGAAGTATTCGCGGCGGCTCAAGCGGCCGGTGCTCGCGATCTGAGCCACGAGGAAGGATTCCGACCCGAAAGCCTTGGCGGTGCTCTGCTCCGCATACACGCCGAGCCCTTCAATGGCCGCGCCGACCATCACCACGCTGGCCACGCCGATGATCACACCGAGAAGCGTGAGGAAACTCCGCAACTTATGCGCGCGGATGGAATCCATCGCCAGCGTGAACGCACTTTGGAAATTATGCCAGGAGCGGGCCGCCCCTGAGATTTTTACGGACATCTGCCTCCAGGATAACTTGACACACTCCCCGGCCTAAAGGCCAGCGATTCTCGATTCCTGGTTCAACCTGCAATGGCCTGCGCCAGGCTGAGTCTCCGTCCACAGAAGCGCTCCGCTGAACCCCCCCTTGCGCATCCCCCCGATGAGTACCACCGGGGCCGCGTACAGATAGTCAGCCTCAAAGTACAGACGGGAGAAAAAATTAAAGGATGGCCGCCACGTCGGCCTTGACTTTTACGACCTTCTCATAGAAGGCGTTTTCCGTCTCCGGGT
>Ga0126381_100010616_pt1 | contig 10381 bp, 9 predicted proteins | sample PanSoiMetPlot_28_FD_96465 | JGI IMG/M metagenome (GOLD analysis project Ga0126381, IMG submission 96465) | Tropical forest soil microbial communities from Panama - MetaG Plot_28 | ecosystem: Environmental > Terrestrial > Soil > Tropical forest > Bulk soil | place: Panama | collected 2016-02-17 | reverse complement strand
CAATTCTTCTGGGGCGATTTCTGCGACTGGTATCTGGAAATCGTAAAGTTGCGGCTGGATTTCAGCGAATCAGCAGACAAGCAGGCCAGTAAGTCAGCTTTAGTAACACTCTTAAGCACTTTTGAGGCTGCGTTGCGGCTGCTTTCGCCGTTCATGCCATTTCTTACCGAAGAGTTGTGGCACGCTGTGTATGACGGCAAAGCCCCCGCGAAGTCGATCGCGTTGTCGCGCTTTCCACAAGCGGACCGCTCACGTGAAGACACGAAGATCGAAGCTGACATGCTGCAGTTGCAGGAACTGATTGTCTCGATTCGCGCCACGCGTAAGGATCTCGGCGTGGAAGAGAAGGCAATTGTGCCCGTTCGGGTTCGCGCCAACAATGGCCTAGAGCAAGTGTTTGGAGACAATGGCGTCATCGTACAAAAACTCGCGCGTACAGAGACGATGGATTTTGTAAAATCTTCGCTCGAAGGTGCCGGCGTTCGCTCGACTCCGGCGTTCGACGTTCAGGTTATTTATGAGCGCAAGATCGACGTCGCTGCCGAGCGCGAGCGGATTGCGAAAGATCTGGCGAAGTTCGAGAAAGAGTCGGCCAATGCCGAGCGACAGCTTGGGAATGAAGCCTTTCTCGGCAAAGCACCGGCGCATGTCGTAGACGGTTTACGAAAGCGCGGTGCTGAGCTCATCGTGCTGATCGAGAAAACGCGCAAAGCGTTGGACGACTTAGACGGTTTGGCATCCTAAAAGGACCCATATGGATTGGAAGAGCAGGCGGATCGAAGCAATTCTGGAACAAGCGCTGGTGGAAGACAAGGCCACCAGCGACGTCACTACTGCAGTCACCATCGATCCTGCTCTGCGTGCGTCGGCCACGATCATCGCCAAGCAGGATTGCGTCATCTCAGGCCTCGGCTGCATTCCGCGCTTCCTTGATATCTTTGCTCGCCTTGATAAACGCAGCAGCGGTCGTTACGAGGTGGTGAGCCATCCTGAGATCTTTGAAGGCGTGCGGATCAAGAAGAGCCAGGCCATTGCCGTGATTCGCCACAACGCACGCGTTATCCTTGCGTGCGAACGAGTCATCCTGAACCTGATGCAACGCATGAGTGGCATCTCAACGATGACGCGGCAATACGTAGACGAGATTGCCGGAACCGGTGCACGCGTATTGGACACGCGCAAGACAGTTCCCGGCCTGCGTATCCTCGATAAGTACGCGGTGCGTTGTGGAGGCGGCGAGAACCATCGCATCGATCTCTCAGACGGCATCCTCATCAAGAACAACCACATCTCGCTCGGCGGGGGCATCGAAAAAGTGCTACAGCGCGCACACGAGTTGCGGAAACCGGGACAAACGATCGACATCGAGGTGCGCAGCTTCGAAGAGTTGGAAAAAGCGCTGGACAATGGCGCCGAGTCGCTGTTGCTCGACAACATGACGCCGGCAGACGTAAAGAAGGCAGTCGGCATTGTGCGCGGACGCGGCCTCACCATTCCCATCGAGGCGTCAGGCGGAATCACTATCGAGAATATACGCAAATACGCGCTCGCCGGAGTGGACTATATCTCAGTCGGCGCGCTTACGCACTCCGCGGCGGCCGTTGACCTGAGCATGAAGATCACTGCTGAGATCTACTAGAGCAAGGCGAAGAATCCCAACGATGCCGGATTATCCTATCGACCCATTTGATATCCACGCGCTTGACCGGGATCTAGCCGAAACTCCATTCGCTGGCAAATTACGCTTCTTTCCCACGATCCATTCGACAAACACACATGCCATGCAGGAAGGCGATGCAGGTGCTCCTGAAGGCATGGTCTATTTCGCAGACGAGCAAACGGCGGGGCGTGGGCGCGGCACGCATGAGTGGTCCTCCCCTCCGGGCTCGGGATTGTACGTGAGTGTTCTGTTGCGGCCTCGCATCCCACCTGCTGACGTGCTTTGGCTGTCCCTCGCGACAGGCCTTGCGGTGCGCGATGCAGTCATGGAGGTCACGTCGCTTGCTTGCGACCTGCGCTGGCCTAATGACTTGCTTTTCGGGCGGCGGAAGTACTGCGGCATCCTTACGGAACTCAATGCCGAAGTAACGCGTATCCGTCACCTCGTGATAGGCATTGGAATCAACGTCTATCAGCAGCAATTCCCGCCCGAATTGAGCAACCTTGCAACATCCCTATATATCGAAACAGGACGTGCGTGGCCGCGTCAGGAACTGCTCATTGCCCTGCTACAATCACTTCATCGCGAAGTGCTTGCACTTTCTCATTCCAATGACGCGAACGCCACAAGGCAATCTGTCCTTGACCGACTCGAAAAGGCCTCAACTTGGGTGCGCGGCAAGCGGGTGCGGGTGGAGGAAGCGGAGGGCTTCGAAGGCGTCACTGAGGGACTCGATACACGCGGTTTTTTGCAGGTGCGTACGCAGCAGGGATTGTGCACAGTCTACTCAGGCGGTGTTCGCGAAATAAAAGAAGCCCGTGGGAAATAGATGCTCCTAGTACTCAATGTCAATAACACAAATACTATAATCGCGATTTATCCTCTCCATGGCGATGGAATCGTGGGTGACCTGTGGGCCACCTGGCGTATCAGCACGCGGCACACGCAGACAGCAGATGAGTACGGCATCCTGATCCAGAGCCTTTTACTAAGCAAGGGAGTGGAAAGCAGTGCGGTCACAGCCATTGTAGTAGCATCGGTGGTGCCACCCATTGACTGGATTCTGCGCGTCTTCTGCGAACGCTATTTCCATCACAAGCCGCTCTTCATCGAACCAGGCGTCAAGACAGGATTGCCGATTCTCACCGATAATCCGAGTGAAGTTGGCGCAGACCGCGTGGCCAATTGCGTCGGCGCATTTCAGAAATACGGCGGTCCGTGCATCGTGGTAGATTTCGGCACTGCCACGAACTTCGATGTGATCTCGAAGAAGGGGGAATTCCTTGGAGGCGCCATCGCACCAGGACTGAACATCTCCGCCGAGGCATTGTTTGCGAAGGCGGCACGGCTTCCACGGGTCGAAATCAAGAAGCCGGCGAAGATCATCGGCACGAACACCGTCGACAACCTGCAGATCGGCCTCTTCTACGGACACATTGGCCTGGTCGACAGCATTCTCGAACGCATGATCACCAAGCTCGGCCCAGACACAAAATGCGTGGCTACTGGAGGTCTAGCCCGACTCATCGCCGATGAGTCGAAGTATATCTCGGAAGTGAATGACATGCTCACGCTCGACGGTCTGCGCATCATCTATGAACGCAATCGAGCCGCGAAGAGCAGCGCGAATACAGCGGAGGCGCAATCTTCGCGCTCCTGATATTGTCGTACTTTGGAAAACTATTTCAACTATTTCACAGAAATCGAAGAGCACTTTCAGCGTCGCCGTGGGTCATTACTGTTGCTTTCAACGCTGGATTGGGCGTTGATCGGGACATGGCGGGAGGCAGGTGTTCCGCTTGCTGCAGTGCTGCGTGGCATCGATTCTGCTTTTGAAAAATATGAAGCGCGCAAATCGCGCACGCGCGTTCGCCGTGTGAATGGCCTGGCCTATTGCACACAGGAAGTGATGTCGGCTGTTGAGGAGATGAAAGAAGCATCTGTCGGTGCTGCTCCAGAGCGGGGGAATGAAGAGCCGGCAGCGGGCTTTGAAACTGATCGAATTGCCGCCCATCTGGAATCGTGCGCGAATGAACTTCTGGCAGCGACACTGGCAGGTATCGCACAAGAGACTGCGCATGAGATGAGCCAGCGACTGCGAGCGCTGACCACCGGGGTTCGCGTGGAGCAACCAAATCTCGAAGAGCTGGAACGGATACTGACTGTGCTGGAAGAAAAGCTCTTTGCGACGTTGCTGGCAACAACTCCCGAAGCTGATCTGACAGCTGTCCGTGAGCAGGCATCGCGCGAGTTGGCCCCATATAAGCGGGGCATGCAGGCAATGCAGATTCGCCAGATTGAACAGCAGTTTCTGCACAAGCGTCTGCTTGAAAAATACCGGCTCCCGCGCATGAGCCTTTTCTATATGAGCCAGTCATGAAGCTTCAGATTGAAAAAGCTGTATACGGCGGTGCAGGGCTGGGACGCACTGATGGCAAATCAATCTTTGTCCCCTTTACGTTGCCGGGTGAAATCGTCGAGGCACGTATCACAGAAGACAAGCGCAGCTTCGCCAATGCCGATCTCGATGCCGTGCTTGAGTCATCGAAGGAGCGGACTGATCCGCCGTGCCTGTATTTTGGCCAATGCGGCGGATGTCAATATCAGCATGCATCTTATGCACAGCAGGTGGAAATGAAAGCCGGCATCCTGCAGGAGACATTACAGAGAGCGCACCTTACATCGATTCCTGAGATCGTTCCCGTGTATGCCGAGCCGCTCGCGTACCGCAACCGTATACGTCTGCACATACAGCGGCAGCCATTCGCGCTTTGCTACAAACGGCGCGCATCGCATGCGAATCTGCCAGTGCGCGAATGTCCGATCTCATCTGCTTTATTGGAGAACGCTCTGGCTATGGTGACGAATATCGGCAGCAGGTTCTTGCAGGAATTCGACGAGGTTGAATTCTTCACGAATGAATCTGGCAGCGAATTGTTGTTGTCTCTGTGGACCCGGCAGAAAATCAAGAACTTGTCGCGGGTACTCCAGCAATTCTGTGAGGCGCTACGAGAAGAGCTTTCGATTCACACGGGCGCAGCTGTCTTTTCAGCAGCCAAGGGTGAAATGTCAGAAAAGAAAATCGCAGAATGGGGTGCGCAGGCGCTTACGTATCGCGTTGGCGAGTACGCATACCGGGTAAGCATTGGCTCGTTTTTCCAGGTCAATTGCTTTCTGATCGACCACTTAGTTGAACTTGTTACATCGGGTTTTTCTGGCAAAATAGCGTGGGATTTATATGCAGGTGTCGGCTTGTTCGCGCGACCACTCAGCAAGCGGCATGAGAAGATTGTCGCGGTCGAAGCTGCTCCGGCATCATCGAACGATCTGCGACACAACATCTCCGGCTATAACAACCGAGTTGTGCGAAGCGGGACGCTGGAATTCTTACGGCAACAGGATGGAGTGGCTCCGGACCTTATCGTCGTTGATCCCCCACGGAGCGGGCTTGGCAGCAACGTCGTCTCGATGCTTACCAAAGTAAGGCCGCAGACCATCGTTTATGTCTCATGCGACCCGGCAACGCTCTCGCGGGATCTTTATGCGTTGGTAGAATCCGGTTATCACCTCAGAACCATGCATATGGTGGACCTGTTTCCGCAGACCTTTCATCTTGAAAGTGTCGCTGTGCTGTCGCTTGGCTAAGGTCTGCCTGCATTTGGCTGCGGTGATAGCCAACCATGTCCCAGACAGCGCACCAAGCCGCGCCCTCATATGCAACTGAACCGTTACGGTTCCATTTCGTTCCACTACTGTTTGTTGCCGTATGTTTTTCGTTCGGCATTTTTGTAACAACCTTTGCATGGCTGTCGCCCGTGCTGCTCCTCTTTGAGCTCCTTCTTTCCTGCGTCTTGTGCCTGCTTGCTATTTATAAAGCTCACAGAATCTCGCTCGTACCGCTAGGAACGGTCTTTCTTCTGCTCGGGGCTTTATGCGCAGAAGTTGCGCCGCGGCCCGATCCCCAGATACAGCTTAGGCTGCTCGCAGATGGCACACAGCGCATGATCGAAGGAACAGTGACTAGGCTCGGGCCGGCACGGCGTATTGAATCCATACCGCCTTTTTCCGATAAAGCCAGCGAAGAACAAAGCGAGCAAGTACAACTCAAACTCACATCGGCGACTGGAAATGACGGAGTATTCCATGCCGTTGCCGGCGGCCTTTCGCTTACGCTCTATGCACCGCTCGATACCACATTGCCGCGCCTCACCTGTTCCGATGTGGTTCGTGCCATTGGCACGATGCGACAGCCGGAACACTACCTCGATTCCGGCGTGTGGAATGAGCGCGAATATATGCTCGGCGAAGGAATAGGCGCGTTTGGCAGCGGTAAAGCAGCTTCCCTCATCACAGTTTCGAAATCAAGCTACATTTCATTCTCCTGCTGGCTGTACACATTACAACAAAGCACGAGCTCGCGACTCATTGCTTTTACTGAGAGCCCGAGACTATCCGCGAACCTGCCCCATTTTCTTCAGTTCAATCAGGAAGACGCAACCATGCTGACGGCCATGCTGTCCGGAGACCGCAGCTATCTTTCGCGCGGCGTGCGCACAGGCTTTGAACGCACGGGGTCGTTTCATCTGCTTGTTGTTTCGGGAATGCATCTCGCGATTTTCGCCGGGTTGATTTTCTTCATTGCAAAGAAGGTGCGCATACCGCGCATCGCGGCCGTGTGTATCACGATTCTGCTTGCCTTTTGTTATGCGCTATTTACCGGATACGGGCAACCGGTGCAGCGCTCATTCTGGATGATCTCGCTGTTTCTCATCGGACGCCTGTTGTGGCGCGACCGCAGCCCGCTGAATGCAATCGGCTTTGCTGCGCTGGTGCTGCTTGCAATTCGTCCTCAAGGGCTGTTAGAAGCAGGATTCCAGATGACGATTCTATCCGTGCTGGCAATTGCGGGTATTGCCACGCCGATTGCAGAGAAAACTTTTGCGTCTTATCTCGCAGCGTCGCGCAATATCTGGCTTCTACCGATTGACCCAACACTTCCTCCGCGAGTGGCACAATTTCGTGTCAGCCTGAGGCTGCTTGTAGAACATGCGCGCCTGTTTGTTGGCCTTCGTATATCCAACTGCATTCCATTGATCGTTCGCTTCTCGCTGCGCGCTCTTGAGCTTCTGTTGATTTCTGTCATCGTGGAGCTTGTGATGTCGCTGCCAATGGCGCTTTATTTCCATCGTGTCACCGCCGTTGCGCTGCCGGTGAACCTTCTCGTGGTTCCTCTGCTCGGCATTTTGCTGCCTTCAGCGATTCTCACCCTGCTTGCCGTCCTGATCGCTCCCGCGCTTGCAATTCTCCCCGCTGTGGTGACGGCCGCTGTGCTTCACGCAGTTTTATGGGCTGTACATTTGTTCGCGGATTCGATGACAGGAGACCTACGCATACCAACTCCATCGATGATGGCGATTGTTGTGTGGATCGTTGTGACTGCCACAGCCATATATTTCGTTCGCTCGCGTAGATTTGCAGTCGCAGTTGCACTCACTTCGCTTGCTGTCGCAGCATCGGCCGTGATCGTGCCGCATCGTACCCTCTATCGGCGAGGCTTGCTCGAAGTAACTACCATTGATGTAGGGCAGGGCGATTCGCTTCTAGCGATTACGCCTGAAGGGAAAACACTGCTGGTCGACGCGGGCGGCATTGCTGGAGCTTCATCTGATTCGAAGTTTGATATGGGAGAGGACGTCGTTTCTCAAGTATTATGGTCGCGTGGCATCCGCAGACTGGATGCGGTAGCGATCACTCACGCTCACACCGACCATATCGGTGGAATGCCAGCGGTGTTGGCAAACTTCCGCCCTCACGAACTATGGATTGGGCACAATCCCGATTCACCGACCTATAATCGGCTGCTGCACGAGGCAAAAACGCTGGGCATCGAAATGCAGCAGCATGTTGCAGGTGATCTGTTTCGCTTTGGCAGTACGGAAATACGTGTACTTTCGCCAGCTGCGGATTATCAACCGAAGAACACTCCAGGCAATGATGATTCTCTTGTTCTGCGCGTAAGCTATGGCAACACATCCGCTCTACTGGAAGGCGATGCGGAAAGTCCAAGCGAGGCGCGCATGGTCGCGCTTGGCGGTCTTCATTCTGACTTGTTGAAAGTCGGCCATCATGGCAGCAAAACATCCACCACGCTCAGATTTCTTGAAGCGGTGTCTCCATCGTATGCAACCATCTCCGTCGGGCAGCATAATTATTACGGACATCCGAAACTTGAGACACTGGAAAAGCTTGAGGGCGCAGGAGTTCGTACATATCGCACAGATCTGCTTGGAGCGTCCACGTTTTATCTCGATGGAAAACATGTGACCGCCTCGGCCTGGAATCTAAGCTCTGTGCCATAACCGTATCAATTCGATCACGTCTGGCATCTTTTCCATTTCCACCGCGTCCCTACCGTTGTACGATGACGGAAAAAGCAAGCCCCCGACGTCGCCTATGGAGGACAAGAATGGGCCCAAGTGAAGTTGATGGCAACCGAGACCTTCCACACACACACATCAACTCCCCTGCTACAAGCGAAACTCAAATCCAAAGCCAGGAAGAGCTGCGCGAAGAGCAGCGCAAAATACGCCGCCTGCAAATGATGATGAATATGGTAATGTCCGTCATTAGCCAGGACCACACGCTGACGGTGGATGAAGCTGCTGAGATGGTGGCAGACAGCCGCCGCGCCGCACTCGCCATGTTCCCTGACAAGGAACTGGCTTACAATCTGATTTATAAGCCGCGCTTTCAACGATTGATGCGCGAGCGATACCGAATCCAATAAAACTTACTTCTGATCGATGCCAGTAAGTTGGAACGTGATCGTTCCCCAGAAGAGCCGTGCACGCATTTGCACAGGCATGTGGCGCTCGTCGTCCGTGTACCAGATCCAAATATTGCCGCGGTTCTTTACCACGCCTGCGTCCGCCAAAGGCTGTACCCGGACTGTCTGATAAGTACCGGTAGGCGTTTTGAGGGATTCCTTGCCCTCAATCTTCATTGTGACGGGGATCGTCTTGCCCGCGTCGAATACAGGCATCTGAAAGCTTTGACCTACCTGCAAAGGCAGGGCCGCTGTATAAAAAATGGCGGAGAGCAAATCAGAGACGCACGACGAAATCGCAGACTCCTGATGCTTGCTGATGCCAGAGATAAGGTTCTTCTCATTGAGAATCGCCTTACTCTGCCCATAATCGAATTTCAGGTCGCTATTCACCTGACGGCGGCCTTCTATGAGTTGCTTACTGAATCCGGCGGAACAGCCGGTGCGGCGATTGAACGAAGACTGAAAGCGATCACTCACGCGAAAAATAAGATTCACGGCGCCAATCGATTCACCTTCAACATTGATGCGCTGCACGTCACCGTCTGCTTCCTGCCGAAAAGTCACCGTGCCTGCGGGAAATACTCGCCAATCTACGCTGTACGTAAGACTTTGCTTCGCGGGTAAACCGAGACCGGGGTGAGGAGCTGTCAACTGTGGCGCGCTTTGGATCACTGCGCTCGCCGAAGTCTGAGCCTGAGCGCCCGCCAACAATAAAAAACACAACACAATGGGGAAGAATCTACGACACCAATTCAAAATGTGTGCTCACTCTTCTAATGCTTGAAAATAATTCTGAGGGCGAGCACAGCATAAATGGCCGTCGCACCCGTGAGTGCATTGTACTCGCGGTGCTTGCGATACAAAGGAAAAGAAAAAACCCCGCATTCCGTATCGGAACTGGAGGTAACCGTATGTGCTGGAGTCAAACGAGGCACCAGGCGAGGAACTCTCATGGCATACGTGCCAAAATCTGCAAATTTTGATCGCAAAAACTCCTCCTCTGAGCGGATCACCGGAACATAAATAACCGCAAAAAGCAAAGCCAGCAACAGCACAATCACAATGCTCTTGGATGCCGCTGCAAAGCCAAAGGCGATCAGCATTGACCCGAGATACAGAGGATTGCGCGTATAAGCATACGGACCGGTCATCGTCAGTTCAGCATTCTTCTTCACATATCCTGCCGCATAACCACGCAGCCACAGACCAGGCAGTACCAGGAGTAGGCTCCAGGCCATCGACACAAACGTGGGCTGTGCCAGCCATATATAAACTCCTGCAAAAACGAAGCCAAGAGGCACACGAATACGCCGTGCAATTCTGTTCCAGTCAGCAGGCATCTTTCAAAAGCTCCATTGCGGCACTCCAAACCTCGTCCGGCGATATGGTCAAGAGGCCCGCCTCCGGCTCAGCGCGTCGGCTGTGATCGCGCTTGCTCTCTGGATGGCGCAACACTCTAAATTTGCCGCCAAAAGGTCCGTTACGTGCCGGATCGGTCGGACCGAAGATGCCCACGACAGATTTTCCGAGTGCTGATGCAAGATGCAGCGGTCCCGTATCGCCGGCAATCACTAACGACGAACGTCGTGTAAGCGCAATCAGTTCGTCGAGCGCTGGTGAAAGTGTCAAAGCTACGTTACCGCTTGCCGCATCTAATTCACTTGCCAGCGTTTCCTCTCCAGGCCCCGAATTGATCACCACACCAAAACCTTTTTGTGCAAGAAATCTCGCCACCTCACCATACCGCTCAGTCGGCCATCGTTTAGCTCCCCACCCGGCGCCTGGGTTCAAAATGACAAACGGCTTTCCGCCAAATACTGTAAGCTGCGAATCGCAATACCGCTCAGCGCTCTCGCTGATAGGCAACCAAGGCAGCATGATCGGAAGCTCTT
>Ga0126381_100010615_pt1 | contig 10381 bp, 6 predicted proteins | sample PanSoiMetPlot_28_FD_96465 | JGI IMG/M metagenome (GOLD analysis project Ga0126381, IMG submission 96465) | Tropical forest soil microbial communities from Panama - MetaG Plot_28 | ecosystem: Environmental > Terrestrial > Soil > Tropical forest > Bulk soil | place: Panama | collected 2016-02-17 | reverse complement strand
TCAGTCTGCAAGTAGTAGGTTGGAGCAAAGTCGCCAGAATTCTGATAGGACCACTCCTGTTGCAGAGGGATTCCAAACAGAGCGACCCGGCCGACTTCGGTTCCCATTATTTTGAGAAAATCGTGGATATTAATCCCTTGCTGAATGTAATTGGTCAGATGAAAGTGCGAGTCATTGAACTCGGGCTGTCCTGTCGGCGCACTCTGGGCATTTGTTAGGCTGTGTCCTGCGAGCACTACCGCAAGCAGAAGTACACTGATCCCAGGCATTGTGCGCGGCCTGCGTGTCTGCTTGTTAGCCATGGACCGCCCCAGCAATCCTAGTCATAAACAAGTTTTCCTACTCCGTCACGACCCACCCGACTAACCGACTTTCGGGAGCCTCTCAATAAAGGGTGGTCAACCCGACTGTAAATATCTTCCCAGTGAGCTGCCCGATGTAGAAGCCGAATGTGCTGTTCACAGGCGAGCGATCAACGTTGATCAGCTGGACATTGAGCCGGATGTTCCGTGTGTTCCAAGGATAATAATTAGTGCCGCCAATGAACTCTTTCGAGTCGCCGTATTGGCCAAAGACGTACGATGTAGCCCCGTAGAGCTCGAATCTCTTCGGCACGATCATATCCGCTACTTGAACGTAGAAGCCATAGTCTCGGACATCTCCCACGGGCAGCTTCCCGTCGGCAACGAATTGGTCCAGTAACCTGCCGTAGCCCTCACCCTGAAGCCAAAAACCGTGATATTTCATTCCGGCGGATGCCGAGGCCATCTGATAGCGCGTCTTTTCTACTGTCACGCCGCTGGCCAATGCGCCGGTGTCAAAGACGTTGAGGCTGTCAGCAAGACGCAGGGTGGTGTTGCCAGCCGGGGTGCCAGTCGGCGACTGGCGATCTTCGGGGCTGTATGTGTAAGCGAGATTGAATCGAGTCGCAAGATTCTGATGATTCTCGAAGTCTCCAAAAGCACCGCGGGGACCAAACTCTCCGGTTGTCGGCAACCAGGTTAAGGCAGCGCCGCCCGAGAGTTCTCGGTCGAGCTTGACCGCAGGTACGTCCAGGTTACTGTTGTTATTCCCGATCATCCACCTGTACTCAAGCCTTGGCAGCAGGTTTCCCTTGGCGAACACACCTTGCGAGAAATAGGGCCGGAAGAATTCGTCGGCCATCACTCGGTCGTAGGACTCCCAATACGGGTGTGAACCTTGTAAAGACATGGTGCCGGGATAGGCATTCCATCCCGCTCCAATGGTCATGAATTTCCCGAACATGTAATACAGGGCACCGCCTACGGCCACCTGGTTTGTGTCCTGCACGGTCCAAAGAAACGTGGAGTACTGGAACTTGGGACTGAACAGCCATCCTTGAGAAAACAGCATGACTCGATGGAACTGAAAGTCCTGGCGGGGAGCGACGGTAAGCGGACGCCCCAAGTGGTCGATTCCCGATTGGTCGCCGGGAAACTGATTTAGATACCTGACCGCCATATAGCCGCTCAAATTCAACTCGCCGTACTTGCTCCTTCCGACGGTAAATCCCCTGCCGGGATTGAACTCTCCGAAGATGGCGGAATTCCCGTCCGAGGATTGCGGAAGCTGGGTCTTATCGTCTTGGTCGCTCTGGTTTTGAGGGGAGCTTTGAGCCGCGGTCGACTGCTGCGCAGGTACCGATTGTTGGGTGCGGTCAGAATTCGCTTCCGTGTTCTTAGCACCGTAAGTGGAAAGGGTGATGTCCTCCGCTGGAGGAGCTGTGCCAGCATTCGCCGCAACCGGATTGGCGGCATTCGATGGACGGTCTGGTGCTGTACTCGCTTGCCGCGCAATAACTCCACGCAGCTTCTCGAGTTGGTTCATCAACTGCTGGTTTTGCTGTTCGAGCTTTCTGTTTTGCTCGACGAGTTGGTCGATGGTTCTTAAAAGGTCAGCGTCGCTTTCGGTGCTGGAGGGACCGCTGTTGTCCACTTTAGGTGCCGATTGAGCATTCGCATTGGTCGCGCCGGTCGCGGAAACGAGCACCAGTGCGAGAATCCAAGATGTCGCTATCCGGCTAGCGCGCGTCATGACCACGTGCGTTCCAATACATAACGCGACATTACCGCTGGCGGATTCGAGGTTCGCGCTGACCGGTAAGTGGGATCCGCCCTTTTATCGGCCACCGGCATGTTCTCCACCGGGAGCTTCTTTCCACCCGACGGAGGTGGGTGAATAGAGGTTGTAATTCAGCCTGTTGGCGACGTATTCAATTACCTCTTGTGCCTTGACACTATTTCCGGCTTCGTCGAGCGGTGGAGCAAACACGGCGATCGCACCTTTTCCGGGAACGATAGCTACAATTCCACCCCCGACACCGCTCTTTGCAGGAAGACCCACTTGCCAGGCCCACCCTCCGGAGCCGTCATAGAGACCGGCCATCGTCATCGCGCTCAGAATGTGGGGCACGTCTTCCGCTTTCATTACCTGAACTTTGGTGGCAGGGTTAACTCCGTTATTCGCTAACGTCGCTCCCATACGAGCCAGTTGGAGAACATTGACGCCGACCGAGCACTGCTTGGTATAAATGTCAACCGTCGTAAATGGATCGGCGTAAATCCGCTCATACTTCGCCAACAACATGGACAAGGCTTTGTTGCCAGTATTCGTTGCCGCCTCCGACTGGTATACCTCATCAATCAGGGACAACTTTTCTCCCGCAGCCTTGCTATAAAAGTCCAGAATTTTGTTCCATTTTTCGTCCGCGTTTTGTCCCGAGATCAGACTGACGGTGGCGATCGCACCGGCGTTGACAAAGGGATTGCCGGAGTGGGATGGCATGTCCACGACCGCTTCAGGGGAGTTGAAAGGCCTGCCGGTCGGCTCAGAACCTATCTTGTCAAACACCTGTTGCGATCCCAGTTCCTGCATAGCGAGTGCCAGTGAGAAGACCTTGGAAATGGATTGGATCGAGAACGAATAGTTGATGTCCCCTTGTGTAATGACCTGGTTGTCGGTAGTGACGATGGCGATGCCAAACAGCTTGGGATCGACTTTTGCGAGATAAGGAATGTAGTCAGCATTTTTCCCGTTGGTGTCACTCTGGAATTTGTTATAGGCTTCCCGAACAACGGATTGCACCATCTCACGTCTAGGGGAAACGGGGCTGGAGTTCTGGCCAGAACTATGAACTGCAAGAGTAATGTTTGAGATCGCAACCGCAATTAGCAGCGCAACTCGCGTCCGCGTCGTTTTCATATGCCCTCCCGTATTCCTTTATGGCTGGTTCATGCCTACCGATCGCAAAATCAAGTAACTCGCGCACGGGCAGGCGAATACCTTACCGACTCGTATTTGAGAGCACTCAAGAGTCTATTGCTCTGACAGAGAGCAGCAACTGTCACTTTGAACAGTCGCAAAGTCTCTCCTTCTCCTCAGCGATCTCCATCATGGGGAGTCCTTCGGCGGTAGCAACAAGCAATTAAGTGCATTGCCACCGTCCGTGGTTGGCGTTATTTGTTGCTTATTCTCCGCTGAATCCCATCGTCGATAAAACGACTCTGATCTGTATATTATTCAGCTAGGAGAAGCGAGATGATCCCTAGAGTAGAAGCGATCCTGAAAGAATTTCGTGCCGAAGTTCCCCCGACGCGGCGGATGCTGGAGCGCGTGCCGGGCGACCAGCTCGCATGGAAGCCGCATACCAAATCGAGGTCGCTCGGTGAACTGGCAACACACATCGCCGGAATTGCCGGCATGGCTGAAAGAATCGCAACCACAGACGAGTTTGCTCCCGGCAGCGCCTCGCCCCTCAAGCTCACCACCATCGAGGAAATTCGGGACCGCTTCGACCAGAACGTCCGCAGCGCCGAAACAGCGCTCAGCCATATGAGCGAGGAAGCCGCAAATGGGAAGTGGCGCTTGGTTTTCAACGGCAAAGAAATCTTCAGCAAGCCGCGCGTAGAAGCATTGCGCAGCAACGTCCTCAACCACCTTTATCATCACCGCGGACAAATGTCAGTCTATTTGCGTCTGCTCGACGTGTCGGTGCCCGCAGTCATCGGGCCTAGTGCAGACGAGAATCCGTTTATCTAGCACCTGGGTGCGACCGGAGTCAGCACCGCGGCTTTGAGCTGTAAGACCTGGAATGTGCACCGCCTGACCAGTAACGCGCTTGTTGCGAATGCAACCACGCGTCGCGCGCAGCCTTCTTATCCCACCCCGACCGTCCGAACACCCGCAGATCTACGATCTTCAAGAAGAAGAGGCAGTTGTAAAGAACAGCAGAAGTGGCTGCCCGCATTTCGACCAGAATCAGGAACAAAGGAAAAGCTGAGTTCCCTGACAAAACTGACAGTTGTGAAAGCAGCAGGATGCAATCAACATACGTCAGCTATTCAGTTCACATGGCTCCGCAAAAGGACAGCGCGATGCGGACAAAACAGCCCATATCTAAGTTCTGCGCCCGAACCATCACCACAACTTTTCGGTCATGGCGACACCATCCGTCTAGTTCGACAGCAGTCCGCACCCCTGCTTAGTCGGACATCGGACGGCATCGCCCAGGAGAAGGAGCATTTATGGGACCCCGTAACTTAGTGTTTATTGCTTTACTATCCATGGCGCTTGTTCTGCCACGAATGACCCTGGCCGACACCATGACGGCTAAGCAGATTCTCACGACGTTCAATGCCGTCATCACCGGCACTTTCACCAGTGCAGCGGACGTCGAAGGGCGTCTCGTCGCGGGGACGATTTTCCAGCCCAATGGCTCCCCAGGCTTCTACAACATGCCCAGTCCAATCGCGAACAATGTCACGAACTTTCAGGAGGTCAATGCACTGAATATCACGGCGTGTGGTAGTACGACGGGAGCCCGGTGCATCGCCAGCAATGGCGCTAGCGTTAATTGGGTTAATAGCCAGACCGGCGCCTGGTTTTTCAATTCCGGCCTGGGTCGACCCCCAGGCATGCTCGTGCACAATTCGCCGTCGTTTACCATGAGTCAATTCACGGTGCCGCTCAATGCACTCGAGGCTCAACTCAGTACGCTAACGGCAAACAGCACGGCTATCAATTCTTTCGGGACATTAGTCTTCAACATAACCCCTGGGCCTAACGGAGTCGCGGTGTTCAACGTTCCGGTGGCGACGCTTCAGGCGGCGGGAGGCATCATGTTCACCGGCTTCTCGTCGAACCAGACCATCATCGTCAATGTGACCGGGACGGCGGGCTATACCTATATGCAAGGCACCGCATTCTTTAACCCACCCGCTAGTTGCACCCCTCAGCAGCAACCATGCTTCAACAACCAGCTGATCTGGAATTTCCAGAACGCGGGCACTCTCAGTTTCTTTAACTGGAACGGTTCGGTGCTGGCGGGTAACGCGAGCGTCACCGGCACCGGCGCGCCGATCAATGGTTTCCTCTACGCGGCGAACTACACCGGCCTCCAACCAGGATCCGAATTGCACAACTTTCCCTTCGTTGGCGAGATTGAGGAGGAGGAGGTAGTTCCCGAGCCCTCCACTTGGACGATGTTGACGCTCGGCATCGCCGGGCTCGGCCTGCTGGGCTGGCGGCGCGGGTTAACCAAAAGCGGCGCTCTCCTCTAAGCGGGCCTTTCGCTCGGCCGGCGGCTCGCCCCGCCGGCCATTCTTCTGGTCGCAGATGTGGCCGTCGATTGCGGAGTACACCCGCGCCAGCGATGATCCGCAAATCAGCTTTTCTGCCTCGATCGTTTTCTCGAACCCGCGAGCCGGCGCGTCCAAGGTGCGAACTTTGGGTCCAGCACTGTGAGGCGCGCGATCCAGACACGTGTCGAGTGATCCGCTTCTTGACGGCAGTCGCTCTGTACCCCAGATCGTGACGGACCGGGTATCGATTCTCCATCTTTAGTGGATTGCGGCACTGATTCTAAATTTGCGAAGGAACCGCAGTGCGGGCACGTTCGCCAGCAAATGCAAACGTGCCTGCAATGGCAGATGGCAGACGGCCGGTACCGCGGGAGTCTCCGGATACTCGCCTTCGCTGAGGAGGAACAGCTAACCAGAGCCCAATTTGGGAGGGGCTGAAGCTGCGAATCGGTCTCAGCCACAGCCCGCGGTACAAACTTGTCGATAGGGCCGCAGAATCCTCACTTCTCCTTGGAAGAGAGGCATTCGATTTTCGCCACCTTGATCGTTAGCGACGGTGCGTCCCGTCGATACGGCGTTGTAGCGCGGACTGCGCTGTTATCGGGCGGACCACGGAAAGTCCTTCCACCGCTCAGGAAACGGCCTACACCACTACGGTTGCGCCAATTGCTTGCGAATGTCGGCGGCGTCCGTGTAGTTGGGGTCGATCTTTAGCGCCTGCTCGAAATGTTGCCGCGCCAGCGCTGGTTTTGCATCCTTTTCGTACGCCTCACCGAGATGATAGTGGTACGTCGCACTCTCGGCCTCTTTGTTCTTAGCGCTCAGCTTGATCGCTTCCTCGAACATGGTAATTGCAGCCTCATACACTCCTTTGCGATACAAGGCCAATCCCAGAGTATCGGCAACCTCCGGCGATTGCGGCATGGCGCGCCTTGCCGACTGCGCCAATCGGAGGGCCAGGTCCAGGTTCCCATTGGTTTCAAGCAGTAAGTAAGCCAGATTGTTGGCTACTGCAGGGTCGTCCGGTTTCAGTTCGAGAGCCTTCTCATAGGAAGATCTTGCATCTTGAAGATCGTGTTTTTGCTCGTAAACTCCACCGCTCGCGATATAGAAAGCCGCTTCTTTCGGGTTTTCCCGAGCGCCTCGTGACCAGGTAAAGAGCGCGTCATCCAGAGCACCCCTTGCAGTCTGCATCTGACCCAGCTTTACGATGGCATCCACGTTATTTTGGTTCAGATCGGCTGATTTCGCGAACGCCGCCTCGGCAGCCGGCTTGTCTTCCCTAGCTAACTCGACCGAGCCCAGGAGATCGTAGAAATCACTGTTGTTCGGCGAACGCGCAATTTGCCCATGGATGCGGGCCATAGCTTTATCGGGCTGCTTTTGAATGAAATATATCTTCGCCAATCCCTGGAGCGCATCGAACGAATTCGGATCGTGACCGAGCGCCTGCTCGTACCAGCTCTCGGCAGCCGGCAAGTTCTGCTCCGCGAGATTCAAGCCGCCCATTTCGACGTAGCCGACAGCGGCTTCCGGCGAAACTTCGATCGCCTTGCGCGCATCCGCTTCACCCGCGGCAAACCGCCCCTGCGCCATCAAGGAGGCGGCGCGGAACGCGTAACCCTCGTTCGCGGCGGGCTCGAGGCGGATCAACTGGCTCGCATACTGCTCGAGACCCACCATGTCTTGCTTGCGTAGAGCAAACGCCGCCAACGCCCGATAGCCATCGACCATGTTGGGCTGAAGGTGCACCGCCTGCTGCCATTCGCTCGCCGCCCGCGGCAGTTCTCCCTGTTGGCCAAAAGCCAGGCCCAACTGATAATGGGCTACGGCGAAATCAGGATCGTCCGCGATGACCGACTGTAGGGTCTGGATCGCCTCGTTCACCTTGCCTTGTCGCAATTGAATCTCGCCGCGGAAGACGAGTTCCTCAGGGTCTTTCACCTTGGAACTCAGCAGTTGCTCATTCAGCTTGTCCGCCTCGTCCAGGCGATTCTTCATAAGTAGCAGCTGAACATAATTCTTCGAAACCACCATGTCTTTTTTATGCGCCTTGTGCAGAGAAGCGTACTCGGCCAGCGCCCGGTCGGTATCGCCGACTTCAAAGTAGTAATCCCCCAGCATGCGATACCCCATCGAATCGTCGGAAAAATCGTGTTTCACGCGATTGAGGAATTCTTCCGCTTCCTTTTTTTTACCCTGTTCAATGTAGAGCTTGGCCAGGGAGGCGCGTGCGTTCACGTCTTTCGGGTCGGAGGAGATCACGCTCTTGACCAGCTGCTCGGCCTCCGGGTAACGGCTGCGCGACTGGTAAAATGCCGCCAACTCCATGCGCGGGGTCGATGCGGTACCTTCGAGGTCGATCGCCTTCCTGTAATTCGCCTCGGCCAAATCGAACTCGCCAGCTTTGGTCTCGACAAGAGCGAGCGCCAGATAGGAATCGCCTTTGTTGGGAGCGAGCGCGATGGCTTTTTGAATTTCCGCAAGCGCTTCCGGATATTGCTTCTGCGCACCCAGCAGGTTCGCGATGGTCAGGTGAGTGTCGGGATCATTCGGCTGTTTCGCTAGCAAGAAATCGGCGTGCTCTTTCGCTGCCTTCAATTCTGACGTATTGGACGTTGCTGCGTAATCAGACGCTAGCATGTTCGCGATATCGGCACGGGCTTTGTAATTGTCCGGCTGCAACTCGATAGTTCGCGCCGTCTCGAGATAGGCGCGCTGGGGGTCTTGCAACTCAAGGTAGGTTCGCGCCAGCTGGTAGTGGGCGTCAGCAAACTTGCTGTCGATTCGAATCGCGTTCTGAAACTGTAGGGCGGCCGAGCGGTATTTGGCCTCCTTAAAATACTTTTGTCCACTCTCAAAATACTTCTGCTTGCGCACATTGGGATCGCGGGAACAGGCAGCAAGCACCAGGGCAGAAAAGCCCACAATCAGCACACCACAAACCAGCGGCGAACGTTTCATTGGCGGTCTCCTTGGGGGAATACGCTGCGAGTTACAACTCCTGGTTGACCTGACGACGGAATGGCAAATGAAACAAAGAGCCTAGCTACTACAGGCGGGTCGCGTTCTGCTCGGAATGGCATGCCAGCAGCCCGCCAAACGAGAGTACGGCAGCCTAGGGCAGTGAATCTGATTTTCTCGAGAAACTCACGATCGTCTACTGTCACAATTGACAGGGTTAGATCGGCAACGTTTCGCCTTTCCATGACGACTCGGATCGGCCAACCGACCGCTCGGAACGCTCGAATCTTTGCTGGATGAGTGAAACCTTGAGAGGGGTCGCCGGACCTAGGGTGCGGCTAACGACTCAGTATGGCGACCCTAGAAGGAAATCGCCACGCCTCGAAACCGCGTCGAGGCATCGATCATTGCCCGTTCTTCTCCGGTTTGCCGGTGTGGAATGAGCGTTCCACCGCGTCCTTCGGGTCGGTCGTGAAGGCGTGATCGCGCCAGAGCCAGCGCAGCATCTCCGGCAGAATGGCCCCGCCCATCTTTTGGCCATGCTTGTTCATTCCCCAGGCGTAGTTCACGTCGTAGCCTCGTCGGGTGAGCGCCTGCATCATGCGCACATTCTGGAGGAACCAGTCGCGGGCGGGATTGTAAGAGCCGTCGGGCATCTGACCGCGCAGATCATTGCGGCCGTCACAGAGAAATACGCGAATCGGTCTTTTCTCGCTCTTCATGATGAGGTCCGGATAAGCATTGCCGCCGCGTATGTCGGTGAAGCTGCCCACATTGCTTAAGACTTTGCGAAACTCATTCGGACGCTCCCAGGCGACGGTAAACGCAGCGATCGCGCCGGAACTGGAACCGCCGATTCCGTGACGCTCCGGATCGCGCGCGATGTTGAACTGCTTGTAGAGAACCGGCAGAAGCTCGTCGACCATGACCCGAGCATATTTATCATCCAGCGAGTTGTATTCGATGACCCGATTGACGGTGTGGTCGCCCCATTCCTTGGCGTCGGGCTCAGGCTGATCGGGACGACGGCCAGGATTGATGAACACGCCGATCATGACCGGCAGTTCGCGGCGGAAGATCAGATTGTCCATCACGTTCTGCGCCCGCATGTCGCCGTTGGGGTCCAGGAAGGCGTGGCCGTCGTTGAAGATCATCAGACTCGCGGGAACCGCAGGGTCGTACTGTGCCGGAACGTAGACCCAATAGGTGTGCTGCGTGCCGGGATAGACGTTGCTCGGCAGAGTAAATGGCCCACGGATTTCGCCCTTGGGGACCCCGTCCTCGGCGAGCGAGTCGGGGCCGAGGTGATAGAAAGCGTCGGGATCCGGAGTGGACAAGAGCGCTTGAGAGTTCGTCGCGCTCGGGTTTACCGATTGTGCTGGGCTGAGTTCGAAAGGCGCGAGCGTCAGAAGCAAAAGCGCGAAAATTCTGCGATTCATTGCGCCGAAAAGATATCACGCGGAGGGGGTTCACGCATCCCGGCGGCCGTGCGCACGGCGACCGTAGTGGTGGCGCGGCAGCGCTCAGCAGGGAACGAGTTCAGCAGAAGGCTGGGTGCGTTTGGTATAGTCTGTGTTGCTTATGTATCGCGACTTCCATGCCCTGGACCGCTGGACCAAGAAGCAGGTGCACGTGCTTTATCAGGCCCTGATCGTGGCGGTGGCGACTCGCCACGCCGATGCCGTCGACATCAAGTTCCTGGTCGACGGTCGTCCAGTGTGGGTGGCTCTGCCACTGGCTGCGTGGAACGAATATAAGAAGCGCACGGGCAAGACCATCACCGATCCCCTGGCGATCGAAATTGCCGGACATTTTCT
>Ga0126381_100010614_pt1 | contig 10382 bp, 10 predicted proteins | sample PanSoiMetPlot_28_FD_96465 | JGI IMG/M metagenome (GOLD analysis project Ga0126381, IMG submission 96465) | Tropical forest soil microbial communities from Panama - MetaG Plot_28 | ecosystem: Environmental > Terrestrial > Soil > Tropical forest > Bulk soil | place: Panama | collected 2016-02-17 | reverse complement strand
CGACGACCAACGCCGCGCCGCAGAAACCACCGATGGCCCACTACTCATCATCGCCGGTCCCGGGTCCGGCAAGACCCGCACGCTCACCCATCGCATTGCTCACATCATCGCTGACCACGACGTCGCTCCCGAGCAATGCCTCGCCATCACCTTCACCCGCCGCGCCGCCGCCGAGATGCGCGATCGGCTGATAGATCTGTTGGGCAAACATGCCGAGCGCATCGCCATCCACACCTTCCATTCGCTCGGCCTGATGATGTTGCGCGAGCAACCTGACGCCGCCGGCTTGCAGCGCGGATTTCGCATCGCCGACGAAGCGGAGCGGGTCGCGTTGCTCGCCAAGACGCTCGGTCTCAGCGACCACAAGGCCGAGACCTTGCTGCGCGTGATCTCGCGCGCCAAGCGCGGTGGCAATCCGCAAGATGCCAACCTGGTGGAAGCGATCGCCGCCTATCGGCGTGCGCTGCGCGCCGCAAACACCGTCGATTTCGATGACCTCATCGGACTCACGGTCGACCTGCTCAAGGCAAGCCCGATTCTCGCGGAGCACTATCGCTCGCGCTTTCGCTTCATCTCCGTCGACGAATTTCAGGATTTAGATGCTCAGCAATATCTCCTGCTGACACTGCTCGCGCCGGCCGATGCGAACATTTGCGTCATCGGCGATCCCGATCAGGCGATCTACGGATTTCGCGGCGCGGATGCCTCCTGCTTCGAGCGTTTTCGCAAGGACTATCCACGCGCCGCAATGGTCTGCCTCGCCCGCAACTACCGATCGAGTGGAACGATCGTGACGGCATCGGCGCAGGTCCTCGCCGCTGTTCGGCCCGATGCCGGCATTGCCGAAATCGTGCGCGACATGTCCGATCGCATCACCATTCACGCGGCCGCGACCGAGCGCGCGGAAGCCGAATTCGTCGTTGCATCGATCGAGCGCCTCATCGGGGGACACACTTTTTTCTCGCTCGATAGCGGCCGTTCGACCGGCGCACGCGCCAACCTCTCGTTCTCTGATTTCGCCGTCCTGTATCGAACCGACGCGCAGTCGGCCGCGCTGATCGAAGCCTTCGAGCGCTCGGGCATGCCGTTCAAAAAGCACGGCGACGTGGCTCTTGGCGACGACCCCAGCGTGCAAGCCTTGCTGCGAGCGATGGGGCCCCTCGACGAGACAACAGAAAAAACCATTGTCGACACGCTGAAATACGCCGCCAGTCAGCTTGAGCACAAGGATCAGGCCGCGGGCGCCGCGATCCGGTCCGCGCTGCAACGCCTGACGCGACTCGCGCAGACCTGCGAGGAAAAGGGCAAGCATCTATCGGACGCAATCGCGCTTGCGAACGATGTCGACCTGTTCGATCCCCGCGCCGACCGCGTATCGCTGCTCACGCTGCACGCCGCCAAGGGCCTCGAATTTCCCGTCGTCTTCATTACGGGTCTCGAAGATGGCCTGTTGCCACTGCATTGGGGTCAAGCGGACCCGGCGAGCGCTGCAGAGGAGCGGCGCTTGTTATACGTCGGCATGACGCGGGCAAAGGATCAGCTGATCCTCACTCGCGCGCTCGCGCGCCTCTGGCGTGGGCGCGTTGGTGAGCAGAGCCCGTCTCCGTATTTGGCGGACATCGAGCGCGAGCTGCTCACGTATCAGCGCAACGAAGTGCCGCGGCGGCGGCCGGAGAATCGACAGCTCAGCCTCTTCTGAGCAAATCCAATCGCGTACATTGATGCATAGCGAGCACGCATTCCGCTCAATGTCGCGGGCCGCCTGCGTGCGTCTCCTCCGGAGAGCTCAGAACCATCCCGGTCATGGGTTCGATCCAGGTCAGATGATTGATCACCTGCTTCACCCCCGGGGTATTCTCGGCGACGACCTTCAGGCCGTCACCCTGCTTTCCCTCGGTGATCGTGCCCCAGAGCTCGACGATGCCGTCGTGGACAACGACGTCGATCAGCGCGACCGGAGCCCAGGCCTGTTTATCCAATTCGCTGAGGATCTGGTCGCGGATCGCGGTATCGCTTTTTGCCGGCTCCGGCGTCACTCGGCCGAGGCTGGCGAGCGCATGCATCAAGTTGGCGCGACTGACGATACCGATCACGGCCTTGCCGCGCACCACCGGCAAGCGCTTGATGCGATGCCGTTCCATGATGCGCACGACGTCCTCGAGCGCGGTGCCTTCCGTAACCGTCACCGGATCGGGTGTCATCACCTCCGCGACCGTCCGCGCATGGCTCTGGACGTAGTCCTCCGCAAGCTTGCGCGGCCCCACCAGCAATTCGAGCCAGCGCGAACGCTTGGTCTGAGTGCCGGTCTCAGCACGACGCAGAAAATCGCCCTCGGTAACAACCCCCACCAGTTTCCCCGATGCGTCGATCACAGGCAGCCCGCTGATATGGTTCTGCAGCATCAGACGTATCGCTTCGAGCACCGTCGCCTCAGGGACAACGGACACCACCCGTCGTGTCATGATATCGCCGGCTTTCATGGGGGTTCTCCTTTGTCGGTTCCCTTCTCAATAGCGTGTCGCCAAGCTTTGGTTATTGACGCCGATCAAAAACCTAGAAATGCCGATATCAAAGGTGGCCGGCGGCAAATCCGCTAGGCGGAGTACACCTTGCTACATGTCGCGTCGGTGCCACCTGATTGCAATGACCGTGCAATGGCGGCAGCGATCTTCTTGCCCCCAGACCCCGACGGCTCGATCGGGTTGGCGTAATCGGAGGGATCATCGCAGACCAGTCGCAGGTCGATAACCGAGAGACGCCGCTCGAACGCCACACGAAGAATTACATCGTTGAAAATCGTCAGTCCCACCCGGGCGAGGGGGCCTTCGGGTTCGCCAAGATTGCCGTTGTATATCGTGCAAACCGTGGTCTCGCGCTTGAGCCTCAACGCTGCGTCAATCGCGGATCGATATTCCGCCTCAAATTGAGACATGCGCCGGCCAAAGATAGTCAGGGTTTGGGCAGTGGACGAGACGGGAGCGTGCAGCAGATTGCTGCTCCTGATCGCATCGTTGCCACCCATCGAGACGACCAGATGGTCTTCATCGCGCACCCTCGCCAGCTGTCCCCTCAAATCGGCCGTGACGCTGCCGTCAACCGCGAGCAAGGACGCCTGCCAATTCTGCGGCAACATTGAGCGCAAATGTGCAACGACATCCGGCTCGCCGTCGGTGTAGGCGGCGTTGTCAAAAATTGAGTCTCCGAGGAGCGCAACTTTGCCGCTCATGACCTGCCTCACTTCCCCGATGCCGAAATAAAAGGAAAATCAAAGCCCTAAGTCGTCGATGCCGCAGCATTTACGCATCTGATCCATTTTTGTAGGGTGCCAGAATTCGGAGGCTGATGACAGGCTATGCAAGACGGCAGTTCCGCGCTCACACTGGTGTTCGGCGGCGACCCCGGGCTCTACGCCATCGTCCGGCTCTCGCTCCTGGTCAGCCTGTCCGCGACCGTGCTGGCGACCTTTGCGGCGCTGCCGATCGGTGCTGCGCTCGCCCTGGTCCGGTTTCCCGGCCGAGCGTTCGTCGTCGTCGTGATCAACGCGTTCATGGGCTTGCCGCCGGTCGTGGTCGGACTTGCTGTCTATCTGCTGCTGTCGCGCTCCGGACCGCTCGGCTTCCTCGGCGTCCTGTTCACGCCGAGCGCCATGATCATCGCGCAGGCGTTGCTGGTGATGCCGATCATTGCCGCGCTCACCCGCCAGACGGTCGAGGATCTCTGGGCTGAGTACAGCGAGGAGTTGACCGCCATGCGCGTCGGGCCGCTCCGGCGCGTGGCCACGCTGCTCTGGGATGCGCGCTTCAGCCTGGTCACGACGTTGCTGGCAGGCTTTGGACGCGCCGCGGCCGAGGTCGGAACTGTGATGATCGTTGGCGGCAACATCGACGGTTTCACGCGCACCATGACCACCGCCATTGCGCTCGAAACGTCAAAAGGTGATCTTCCGCTCGCTCTCGGGCTCGGCCTGGTCCTCATCACCCTCATCATCATCGTCAACGCAGCGGCGTGGGGCGTGCGCCGCGTCGGCGAATTCCGTGCGGGTTGACACCATGCGTGCACCGGCGAGCGAGTTGCCTATCGTCTTCGACAAGGTCGCGCTGCGCGCCGGCGACACGCCGATCGTCGAGGATATGACCCTAACGCTTGCCGGCGGCGCTCCTAGCGTCCTCATCGGCCCGAACGGCAGCGGCAAGAGCACGCTGATCCGGCTGGCCATGGGTCTCGCGGCACCGAGCGCCGGCCGTATCACCTGGGGTCACCGCGATCACACCGACGGGAAGCGCCGTGCCATGGTGTTCCAGCGTCCGGTGATGTTGAGGAGATCGACGGGCGCCAATGTGGCTTATGCTCTCGCCGCCGTCGGAGTTGAATCGCGGCTACGGGCCGAATGCGTCGACGATCTTTTGGCGCGGGTCGGCCTTGCGGATCTTGGTCGGCGGCCCGCGCGCCGGCTCTCGGGCGGAGAACAGCAGCGGCTGGCGCTCGCGCGCGCTCTCGCGCGCGATCCCGAAGTGCTGTTTCTCGATGAACCAACGGCAAGCCTCGATCCCGCCGCGACCAAGGCCGTCGAGGAGATCGTGCAACGGGTCGCGCAGTCCGGCGTAAAGATCGTGCTCGCGACCCATGATCTTGGTCAGGCGCGTCGCCTGGCGTCCGACGTCATCTTCCTCAGTCGCGGCCGAATTCGCGAACACGCTCCGGCCGCCGATTTCTTCAAGTGCCCCGGTACGCCGGAGGCCGCCGCCTTTTTACGCGGCGACCTCGTGATCTGAAACCACATCGTTCAAAGGACCGCATCGATGTCCACCCGCCGCATCTTTCTCATCGCAGCATTGGCCCTTATCGCCACCGGCTCGACCGCGTTCGCGCAGGACAAGTCCATTGTCGTGGCATCGACGACATCGACCGAAGATTCCGGCCTGTTCGGCTATCTCCTTCCGATCTTCAAGGCGAAGACCGGCATCACCGTGAAGGTGATCGCCCAGGGAACCGGTCAGGCACTCGACACGGCACGGCGCGGCGATGCCGATGTCGTGTTTGTGCACGCGCGGCCGGCGGAAGAGAAGTTCGTTGCCGAGGGCTTCGGCGTGAAGCGCTTCGACGTCATGTACAACGACTTTGTCCTGATCGGCCCGAAGAGCGATCCGGCCGGCGTCAAGGGAACGAAGGACATTCTTGCCGCCCTGAAAAGCATCAAAGCCAAGGAGGCGCCGTTCGTCTCGCGTGGCGACCGTTCCGGCACGCACCAAGCCGAGCTGGCCCTGTGGAAGGACGCCGGCGTCGATATCGCCAAGGACAAGGGTCCTTGGTATCGCGATATCGGCCAGGGCATGGGCGCCGCGCTCAATACCGCATCGGCGATGAACGCCTATCTCCTGTCCGATCGCGGCACCTGGATTTCGTTCAAGAACCGCGGTGATCTTGAGATCGCGGTTGAAGGCGACAAGCACCTGTTCAACCAATACGGCGTGATCCTGGTCAATCCGGAAAAGTTTCCACACGTGAAGAAGGACCTCAGCCAGACCTTCATCGACTGGATACTGTCGGCCGACGGCCAAAAGACGATCGCCGGTTACAAGATCGACGGACAGCAATTGTTCTTCCCCAACGCTACGCAGAAGGGTTCATGATTTTCGCGCGCATCCTCATCATTGCGGCGATGGTCATGGCCAACACAGCACTGGCGTCTGAGCCCGTGCTGCTGCATGCGGCCGGCAGCCTGCGCGCGGCCCTGACCGAGATCGCCGGCGCCTTTGAACGCGGCTCCGGAGTGACGGTCGAAGCGACCTACGGCGCGTCGGGTCTGCTGCGCGACGCGATCGAGCGCGGCGACCGCGCCGAAGTGTTCACGTCTGCCAATATGGAGCACCCGCAAGCGCTCGCAAGCAGCGGCAAGAGCGGTCCGGTTGTTCTGTTTGCGCGCAATCGTTTGTGTGCCCTGGTACGGCCCGGAATCATGGTCGAGTCCGACACGCTGCTCGATCGCATGCTCGAGCCCGGCATCAAACTCGGCACCTCGACCCCAAAGGCCGATCCGTCTGGAGACTACGCGTGGGAGGTCTTTCGCAAGGCCGATGCGCTCAAGCCAGGATCGTTCGCCGAGCTCTCGCAAAAGGCGTTACAGCTCGTTGGCGGTCCATCGGCTCCGCAATTCGGCAACCGCAGTCCTTACGGCATGCTGGTCGCGGATGGCCGCGCTGATGTATTTCTCACGTACTGCACCGGCGCGCAGGTGGCAGCGCAGGAGAACCCCGGCCAGCGTGTGGTCGCCTTGCCTCCTGCGCTGGTGGTTGGCGCCGACTATGGTCTCACGGTACTCTCAAGCGCATCGCCCGCTGCATACCGATTCGCCATGTTCATCTTGTCGGTGGACGGACAGCGCATTCTCGCCAAGCACGGCTTTGCCGCGCCCAACCTCCCGTCAGGAGCCACGCAATGAAGATCAGCGCCCGCAACAAGCTGAAAGGCAAAATCGTCGAGGTGAAGAAGGGTGCGACCACCGCTCACGTAAGGATCGATATCGGCGGCGGCACTGTCGTAACCGCGTCCATCACCAACGAGGCGGCTGACGAGCTCAAGCTCGCCTCGGGTCAAACCGCGTACGCCATCATCAAGGCGAGCGATGTGATCGTTGGGGTGGATTGAGGGTCAATCGACGCGAACCGCTATACACCATTGCCCAGCCTACGATTAGCGCGCTATCTGCGCTGCACCCATTCGTCGCCAATTTTCTCGTAGCTTCGCTTCACCGCCGCCCAAGCGATGCGGTGCGCGGCTTCTTCCTGCCGCGGGTCGCCCGCGTGCGCTGCGAAGGCGTGGTTGAAGGCCTCGCGATAGATCGATCGCGCGTGTTCGGGCAAATGATTGCGCACCGACGGCGGCAGGTCGCTGTTCTCGCGATACGGCATCGGACCTCCTCGAGCGAAAGGCCAAGCCGTCGCCCGTTAGAGCGCATTCCGTTCCAATGGAATCGGATGCGCTCTAAAGATTCATGCGTTTGCGCATATCCTTTTCGGAAAACCGGTGTCCATTTTTCCGGGATATGCGCTAGAACGAATCGAAGGCCTTGGCAGTCAGCCCGACAATGTCCTTCGGCGTATGGATGATGGCGTCACTCACCGCCTGCACTCCCAGCCCCGAAGTCGGGTTGATGTAGATGTCGCGCTTCTTGGCATCGGCGAGGAATTCCGGATCGGCCACCACTTTGTCGAAGGCTTCGCGCAGCGCCGCCAGCCGATCAGCCGGGATATCTTGTGGCGCGAGCAAAGCGCGCCCGATCGCGGCACCGGCGGAAATGAACTCCAGCGCCTTCTTGGCGTTCGCGTCGTCGGTCAGTTCCTGCATCAACGGCACATTCGGCAACTCGGCTTCGCGCTTGATTCCTCCCTGCAGGATCGGGACAAGGGTACCATTCTCGATATTGTCCTTGTCCTCGACACGCATCGCATTCCACGCCTTCGAGACCATGTCGACCTCGCCGCGGATCAGCGCGAGCGTGTACGCCGACGACCCGTCATAGCCGCAGATGATGTTGAGCGGCATGCCGGTGAGCGCTTTCAGGGCGGCCGAATATTGGAAGCTCTGCGAGGCGCGGCCGCTGCAGCCGACATTGGCTTTGCCGCCATAGAGATCCTGCGCCTGCTTGAACGGCGAGCCCTTGCGAATCACGAAGGCGGCGTTCACCGGAGCGAACGAGCCGAGATAGTTCATCTTGGTTACGTCCCATTTGCCCTGCACGGGATCCATGAGCTGGATGTAGGCGATGGTCTCGGGAAACAGCGCGATCATCGAGCCGTCGTGAGGCGCGCGCACGTAGAAATGCGCAGCGGCCTTCGAGCCGGCCCCGCCCGGCATGCTCTGCACGATGACGGTCGGATTGCCAGGAATGAACTTCCCGAGGTGCGCTGCGGCGAGCTGGGCATAGAGATCGTAGGATCCTCCCGGTGGGTGGCCGATGAGAATCGTGAGCTCGCGCCCCTTGTAGAATTCCGCCACCGGATCCGCGGCGGCCGGGTTCCCGGCGAGTGCAACAAAGGCGAGCAGCACAAGTGCGCACCAGCTGCGCCACACGACTTTCACCATCACGTCCTCCCGGATCCGCTCGGGATCCCGTCCCACAACAACTCTCTTAGCTCTTCCCTGGTTTCTCGACCTCGCGCACCGGCGTTTAAGGCGTGAGCCCGCCGCGTCGCCGCGCCAACGTCTCGATCCCGCTCTGCGCCCATTCGCTGCGGACCGCGCGCCGTGCAAACACGTCCCAGGCGTCATCCCAGTCGCCGAGCGAATAGCCGTGCCACGGCGCCTGCGGGGTGATCGCCGGCAGGCCGAGCTCCTCCCAGATGCCGCGCGCGTTCTCCATGAATTCGCGCGCGGGCAACGCGAGCGGCGGCATCGGATGCTTGAGCGTCGCGTCGATCAGCAATGTCGCATCGCCGCCATGTTTGCCAGACTTCGGCCCGTGTCCGCCGGAACGATAGGGTGCGATGTGTACGTCCTCGCCCGGGTTCGAGCGGTAGGCGATCGACCACAGCACCGCATCGACATTCGTCGGATCGATGTCGTCGCTGACGGCAACGATGACCTTGCCGCAATCCGCGCGCAACGTCGCCGCCCCATGCATCCCACGCCAGACCTCGGTAGGCGGCGCGCCGGGCGCGAATTGCAGGAAAATGACCGGGCGAACATTGGTCAAGGGTTCGTGCAGCACGACACGGCGAATGCCTCTGACCGAGAGCCGATCGCGCAAATGCGAAAGGAACATCGGCTCGTACGCGACGCGCTTCATCACGCTCGATTCGCTCGGCGTCACCTGGCTGATGATCGACACAAAGACCGGCGAGCGCTTGTGGGTGATCGCAGTCACCTGCATCGACATGTTGAAATCCTCGAGCGCGACATGACCATGGCTTTCGCCGAACGGCCCCTCGGGCTCGAGCAATTCCGGATCGATCAGACCTTCGATCACGATTTCCGCGTCAGCGGGCACGTCTACATCGATCGTCACCGCCTTCGCCGTGCGGATCGGGGCGCCGGCAAGCGCCCCAGCGACCGCCATCTCGTCCTGGTCGATCGCCAGCTTTTGTGGCCCGGTGAACAGCACGATCGGCGCGCAGCCGATGACGATCGCGCAAGGCATCGGCTTCTTCAGCTTGCGATACTTCTGCCAGTGCAGATAGCCGCCGGCACCGCCGATACGCGACGCCATGCGCACGCCGAGCCGATCGGGCGCTTTCAGCTGACCGCGATAGGTGCCCATGTTGCGCACGCCGGTGTCGGGATCGTGCGTGATGCAGAGCGTCGCCGTGAGATAGGGTGCGGCATCAAAGCCCGGCGTCGAAATCGGAACCGGAAGCGCGGCAAGACCATTGCCCTCTCCGCGCAAGGCCTCGCCCTTGATCACGACCTCCTGGCACGGTGGCGACTGAACCATTTCCGGCGCGATCGGATTCTCGACTGCGGACGTCCAGGCCCGTTCGATCTCCTCCTCCGGCCGACCCATGCCCAATGCGTAGATGCGCGCGGATGCCGCAAGCGCGCCCACTGCGACCGGAATGTCGTAATGGCGCCCGTGCGAGTCAACGACGTTGGTAAACAAGAATGCGCGCCGCTGGTCCTCCGGCAGGCCGCCCTGAAACTGCCAGCGCACCAGGGGATGCAGCTCGGTGTCCTTGTTGATTGGACGATCGACGCGCGTGAGCAGCCCGTTCGCTTCCAGATTCGCCAGATGCGCTTGGAAATCGTGCGGCGGGCCTTGCACCGCTGCCGCGCCTAATCCCCGCTTGCCTGGGCTGTCCAACATGGTGCAAACCTAAAACGCGATACGCCAGCGGCAACCTACAATCTGGGGGCAGAGGGAGCAACGTCGGTCGCGCTCGGATTGGTTGCTGCATTCACCATAGGATCAGAAGGCACTTGCTGCTCGACAACGCCATCAGCGCACTCGCGATCGTCTTCGATCCCTTGCGCTTCGCGACCATCTGTCTCGGTATCGTCCTTGGTCTCATCATAGGGGTGATTCCCGGCATCGGCGGACTTGGCGGCTTGGCGCTGCTCATTCCGTTCACTTACTCGCTTGATCCGCACACTGCGCTTGCGTTTCTCATCGGCATGTGGGCGGTCACGGCCACCTCCGACACGGTGCCGGCAATCCTGTTCGGTGTTCCCGGCGCTGTCGGCTCCGCGGCGACCGTTCTCGATGGATATCCAATGGCGCGTCGCGGCGAAGCCGGCCGCGCGTTCGGCGCCTCCTTCACCTCATCGATCTTCGGCGGCCTCTGCGGCGCGATCCTACTCGCGGTGTCGATCCCCGTATTGCGGCCTTTCATGCTGGCGATCGGCACACCGGAGCTGCTCGCAGTTTGCGTGCTCGGCCTGACGCTCGT
>Ga0126381_100010613_pt1 | contig 10382 bp, 8 predicted proteins | sample PanSoiMetPlot_28_FD_96465 | JGI IMG/M metagenome (GOLD analysis project Ga0126381, IMG submission 96465) | Tropical forest soil microbial communities from Panama - MetaG Plot_28 | ecosystem: Environmental > Terrestrial > Soil > Tropical forest > Bulk soil | place: Panama | collected 2016-02-17 | reverse complement strand
TGCCTGCTCCAGTTCCCGATCGCTTCTGTAATTCCGGCAACACCAAAAACCCTCTTCCAACACAACAACCACGCTGCACTCTAAACAAACCAAACCACTTTCACCACACAAATATTCCCACCGAAACGGGCAGAACAGCCCCGTCACCTCACTAACTAAAATAGAAATCGAACCGAACCCAAGATCCCGGCCAAAAGCCGGGCTTTCACTTTAATCAGAAAGCATCGGAAAAATCGGAACGAGGAAAGAGAGGGTGCCCCATTCATGCCGCAGCGGTGGGGTCCACCCTCACCCCAAACGAGAACCCGAAGCCACCACATCCGGCACAAAACAAAGCTCCAACCAGCCCGCCTTCGCCGCCACCCCGACACCCTCAAGCGAAGCCGTCACCCAGTCCGCCCCATACAACTCATCGAGCGAGTGCGTCCCCAGCACAGCCAACTCTCTGCATCCTGCGGCAATCCCCGCCCCCACGCCCGACGGAGCATCTTCCACCACGACGCACTCCTGCGGCCCCATTCCCAGCATTTCCGCCCCCCGACGATACGGCTCAGGATCAGGTTTGCCCCGCTCCACCATATCCGCGCTGATGAGCCGTTCCGGAACCGGAAGCCCAGCCACCCTCAACCGCTCGACTGTCAACCGATGGGTCGCCGAGGTGACAATCGCCCACCTGTTGGCCGGAAGGCTCTCGAGCAATGCCTTCACTCCGGGAAGCACCTTCAGATCTTCGGTGTCCGCAACCTCAATGTCTTCGATCACCCGCAGCCCCTCATGAGCATCCATGTCAGGTCGCAGGCTCTTCACAATCTCAATTGCGCGCATTCCATGCGGAACCTCGTAGTTCTCGGCATCCGGAATGCCATACATCTTCGCCCACTTCCGCCACGACCGTCGCACCGAGCCGATTGAGCTGATCAGAACGCCGTCCATGTCGAACAGCAGCCCCTTCGTCTCAACGCAGATCCGATCGCTCACGCCCCACCTCCTGCCAGCATCGTGGTCTCCGGCTGGGGTGAAAGCACAAATTCCTGCGCTGCCTTCAACACCTTCGCCACCGACTCCTGCGAGCAGCTCTCACAGTAGACCCGCAGCAACGGCTCCGTCCCTGAGGCCCGCAGCAGCAGCCACGTCTCCGCGGCATTCTTTTTCGCAGCGCAATCTTTGTTCTCTAGGAAGAACTTGATGCCATCCAGCGTCTCAACCCGCAGCACCTTCATTCCGGCAATCTCACTCACGCCGGCCTTCGCGCGCGCAATCGCCGACTGCTTCACTGCATCGCTAATGTGCATATCAACGCGCCCATACTGGTGTTCGCCGAACTCCGCCTGCAGCGCTGCAACCAGCTCGCCCAGCGTCTTCTTCTCGTCGGCCATCACGTTCGCAAGCAGCAGGCTGTTCAGCAACCCATCCCGCTCTGGAAGGTGCCGGCTGATACCAACGCCGCCCGACTCTTCGCCGCCGATCAAAATCTCCTTCTCCAGCATCAGGTCGACGACGTACTTGAACCCAATCCCATGCTCGTTCACCTTGCGCCCATACTTCGCCGCGATGCGGTCCACCATCTTCGTAGTGTTGAACGCGCGCGTTACCTCACCCGGCCACTTCTTCCGCTCCAGTAGCCACCACATCAGCACGCTCAAGATCTTGTGCGCATCCACCAGGTTTCCGTGCTCATCCACCGCGCCGATGCGGTCTGCATCGCCGTCCGTGACCAGCCCCGCGTCGCACCTTTCCGCAACCACAGCCTCCTGTGCGGCCCTGATGTGCGGCAGAATTGGCTCCGGATTAATCCCCGGAAACGCCGGATTGATCTCACTCCGGACCTCGACAACCGGAATCCCCGCCTTCGCTAGGATGCCCGCAACCACCCCGCGCCCCGCGCCATACATCACATCGACGAGAAACTTGTATCCCGATCGCTTGATCGCCTCCAGATCGACAAACCGCTCCAGCGCCGCGATGTACTCCGGCAGAAAATCCACCTCTTCAATCGCGGCAGGCGCAGCAGCCTTCGCCAGCGGCTTATTCAGGTAGCTCTCAATCGAAGTCATGATCACCGGCGTCCCCGAGCCTCCGTAGCTCGCCTTGTACTTCACGCCGTTCCACTCCGCAGGATTGTGGCTCGATGTAATCATCACGCCACCCGCAGCCTTTCTCTCGCGCACCGCAAACGACAACGCCGGGGTGGGGGTTACGCCGGTCGCCAAAGCCACCGGAATCCCCGCCCCGGCCAGTATCTCGGCCACAAGCTTCGCAAACGAGCGAGAGCCAAACCGTGTGTCCCACCCGATGCACACTCCGGCCTTCGCATCCTCGTGGGCCAACACATAATTCGCAATCGCCGACGAAGCGACGCGCACATTGGCATACGTAAAGTCATCGGCGATGATGCCGCGCCACCCATCCGTCCCAAACTTCACCACCGTCTTTGTCTCACTCATAGATTGTTCATGACCCGCTAAACCAAGTCCTCACGGCCCGCCTGCTTCAACTCTGCAACTACCTTCCCCACGTCCTGAGAGCGCTCGCGTGTCGTAATCAACAGCGCATCGCCGGTCTCGACGACGACCAGGTCGTTCACGCCAACCAGCGCCACCGCTTTGCCGGGTGCATACACATAGTTGCCCCTCGAGTCGATGTTGATGCACGGCTGGTCCGACTTGTCGAATACGTTCTTCCTCGCCAGCTCCTCGGGGCCACAGTCCGCCACATGCTCATGCAGGGCCGACCAGCACCCCAGATCATTCCACCCGAAGTCCGCCGGCAGACAGTAGATCTCCGATCCCATCTCGCCCTTCACCGACCTCGGCTCCAGCACCGCATAGTCGATGGAGATGTTCTCGCACTGCGGATACAACTCCGCAAAAACGCAATCGAACTCCGGCGTCCCATAGGCATCCGCGATCCGTTCCAGCAGCGGAGCCATCGCCGGGCAATGCTCCTTGATCGCATTCGTCAGCGTCCGCGCGGTCCAAAGGAAGATCCCACCATTCCAAGCATAGGTCCGCGCCGCCACAAATGCCTCAGCCAGCTCCCGGTTCGGCTTCTCCGTAAACCGCTTGACCCTCCTGACCGCAACTCCTGCAGAAGCCTCAACGGGAGCCCCGCACTCGATGTACCCGTACCCGGTCTCGGGCCGCGTCACCGGAACTCCCAACACCACGATCTTGTCCCCCGTGGCCGCCAGTGCCGCCCCCGCCCGCACAATCTCAGCAAAGCGCTTCCTGTCGTTCACAACATGATCCGAAGGAAACACTCCCACCACGGTATCGGGATCCGTCTTCGCCGCAAGAAACGCCGCCAACCCACACGCCGGCGCGGTGTTCCGCGCCGCCGGTTCCTTCAGGATCCGCCCCTCGGGAATTTCGGGCAACTGCTCCGCGATCATCTGCTGCAGCAGTTCATTCGTGATCACCCAAAAGTCTTCCGCCTTCGCCAACGGGAGCAAGCGGTCCATCGTCTGCTGAATCATCGTGCGCTCACCATCGAGCGCCAGGACCTGTTTCGCCTTTGCTCTGCGGCTGCGCGGCCAAAACCGAGTGCCACTGCCGCCCGCAAGAATCACCGGAGCAAATCGTGGCTCCGACGTACTGGCCTCCATTGCCATACCACTCCAATCAAAGGAAAGACCGCGCCGAAAAGCTCGGCAGCGGTCTCTCTCTCCACACCAAATTTACCCCAACTTCGCGAAGTACTCCCGCATCCGCTTCACGCCTTCGTCCACAATATCGTGCGAAACCGCGTACGACAACCGGATGTGCTCCTGGGTACCAAATGCCTCACCCGGAACCACGACCACATGCGCCTCGCTCAGCAACTTCGCCGCCAGATCCGTCGGCGACTTCACGCCCCCCTTACCGATGAAGTTCTTCACGTTGGGATAGACATAGAACGCGCCCTCGGGCACCGTGCAGGTAAGCCCAGGAATCGTCTTGAAGCCTTCGAGCACTCGGTCACGCAGCTTGATATAGTCGGCCCGCATCTCCGCAACGCAATCCTGGGATCCGCTCACAGCCGCAATCGAGGCTTGCTGCACCATGCTCGCGGTGTTCGACGTCGACTGCGACTGCAGCTTGCTCATCGCTGCAATCACCGCTTTCGGCCCAAGCGCATAACCCGCGCGCCAGCCGGTCATCGCGTAGGTCTTCGACAGCGAGCCCAGCACAACAACGTGCTCTTTGCAGTCCAGGAACCTGCCACCGCTCACCGTATTGCCCGTGAAGTTCAGATACACGTAGCACTCATCCAGAAGCACGAAGATGTCGCGCTTGCGCGCCAAGCGAACGATCGCCTCAAGATCCTCCGGCGCAACCACTGCGCCTGAAGGATTCGAGGGCGTGTTCAAAATGATCGCCTTCGTCTTCGGCGTAATCGCATCCTCAATCATCTTCGCAGTCACGCGGAAGTTCTCCGCCTCGTTCGTCCGGATGTACACGGGAACGCCACCGGCATACTGAATGATGTCCTTGAACGACACCCAGTACGGCACCGGCAATATCACCTCGTCGCCATGGTCCACCAGCACCTGGATTGCATTGAACAGTGCCAGTTTGCCGCCGGTCGTGAACACACACTCATCGACTGCATAGTTCGACCCAAAATCCTCCTTGTGTCGATTCACGATCGCCTGGCGCAAGCTCGGCGTTCCCGCCACGTTCGTATAGCGAGTGAAGTTCTTCTCAATGGCCTCAATCGCGGCATCCTTAATGTGCCGCGGAGTGTTGAAGTGCGGCTCGCCTGCGCCGAAGTCCGCCAGGTTGATCCCCTCGGATTTCAGCTTCAACGCCGCAGCGGTGATAGCCATCGTCGCAGAAACTTCAATGCGGCCAATCCGGTCCGCATAAACCTTGGTAGCAGTCGCTGTGTTCATACCTCTAGTTTGGCAGATTTGCTCACCAAGCGAAAGCTGACGACTACGAACACGAACGAACTGTAGTAGCCTTCCCATCGATACAGGAGAACTCATGAATCGGTCCGTCGCCGCCACCTTCGTTTTCTGCGCCCTAGCTATTTCAGCCGCCCAAGCGCAGGTCAAAACCACTCGCGAGCAGATCCTCTTCTATACCTCCGACTGGAAAGGCGAGCGCTTCCCCGACGGCCGCCCCAAACTCCCCGACTCGCTCCTCACCCGGGCCCTCGACGTCTCCATCGAGGACATCTGGGACTTCCTCCGCGAGCACAAATACAACAACCAGTTCGAAGGCAACTGGCAGTCGCTCCATCCCGACCAGCCGTTCGCCGGCCGAGCCCTCACCGCGCAATACATGCCCTCCCGCCCGGACATGACCAAGGCCATCATCGCCGAAGGCAAAACCGAGGGTCGCCAGAGCTTCAACAACAGCTGGCCCATCAACGAGCTCCAGATGGGTGATGTCTACGTCGCCGACGGTAACGGCAAGATATTCGAAGGTACCCTCATCGGCTCGAATCTCGGCAGCGGTATTGCCGCCCACACCCACTCCGGCTTCGTCTTCGATGCCGGGATCCGCGACGCCGAAGAGAACCGCGAGATCGCCAACCTCAACGGCCTCTACCGCGGCTATGATCCGTCATTCCTCATCGGCATGACCATGACCGCCATCAATGCTCCAGTCCGCATCGGCCACGCCACCGTCCTCCCCGGCGACCTCGTACTCGCCAAGCGCGACGGCGTCATCTTCATCCCCGCCATCCTCGCCGAAGAGGCCATCGCCTCGGCCGAGTTCACCAAGCTTCAGGACACCTTCAATTTCGAGCTCAACCGCTCTGGCGCAAACAAGGGCGAGTTCGAAGGCGGATGGAAGGCCGCCAAGTACGACGCATTCGTCAAATGGATCGACGCCCATCCTGAGAAACTCAAAATGTCTCGCAGTGAGTTCGACACTCTGCTTCAGCAGCACCGCCACGAGTAAACCGGCACCGTGCGATCGTCGCGGGGCATAGCACTTGGAATCGCAGCACTCCGCCCCTATCTTGAAGATGCAAAGATTTCAAAATAAATCGCTTAGTCCTGGTCTTCCTACGAGGCGTAAGAAGGGTCCGGTGCGGAGGTCTTTTTATTACTCCCGTTCTTTATGGGTGGTTTTGTCAAGTGGGGTCACTTTTTCCACGGGCTGCCTCTCGGTCGGCAGCCCGTTTTGTGCAATGGCTAGAACTACTGGACACGGCTGTTGTGCTTATCACGGTAGATTCGCTTGGACTCTTGATTCTGCTGCTTGTTGATGAGCGACTTATCAGCCTTGGTGAGGTGGCCGTTGTCCTGTGCACGCATGGCCTTCTCTTCTTTATTGATGGCCGTCTCCTGCTTCTCCAGGTGCCCCGTTTCCGCGGCGGTGAGTTGGCCGCTCTTGACACCCTGGGCGATCCGGTCCTGCTGGTTCTCCTTGCGCTGGTTGATCTCTTGCGAAGTCTGCGCGGAGAGAGCAGCAGCTGTAAGAGTAAGGGTTGCGATAAAAGCAAACTTCGTGAAGTTCATAATGAAAGCTCCTGTATTTTTCCCCGGCGACTTAACCTTGCTGTCTCCGTTTCGCTCGGAATAGACCCAGAGCTCCCGAACGTGTTGCGTGATTCGCGAAGACTATATTTTTCGTAAATCACGCGACTTTCCAGGAGCTTCCGGGTATGGTGTCGCATTTCTCCGCGCAACTAGCGCGAGCGTTGCAATGAATTCTGCCGCGAAGAGAAACTAGTTCGTCGCAGTGGGTGAGGTGTAATCCGGAGCAGACAGAACCTGCAGGCCCGGAGTCGTCAACAGCTGCTGATCAATCAGAATGATCGTCGTGGCCGAGCCTTGCGAGTATTTGACTTGAGGCCCCGTATAGGTCGCAACGGTCGTACTCGTAGCCACGGTTCCCGTGGGAAGGAGGACCAGCGTGTAAGTGCCGGTGGGAATATTCAGATAGCCAGTGTTCACGTTGAAGATCAGATCGGTTGTGATCGTCGTTACGTCCGTGAGTTTCTTGCCTGCGGGAACGAGGTAAGCATCGAGACTGCCGACCCGAGTGGCCTGGTCGATGAAGCGCAGCGCGATCTGGCCGCTGGGGGCCGACTGGCTCTGGTCTTTGAGAGTGAGTTGCTGGAGGCTGGCGGCTGAGCTTCCGATGAGGATTGTGTGCTGGGTGGCCGTGACGAACGTGGCCTTGTTCGACGAAAAAACCTGCTTTGTCCCTGCGGCGTTGGCGTTGGTTGTATAGGTCCCGGGGTCGATGGGCACATAAGACGTGATCGTTCCGAAGCCCAGGTTGTAGGCAATCGCAACGTTGTTCTGGTAAACATCGAGACCTGGCGCGTCAGGTGAGGCGTTGATGATTCGGACCTGGGATGCCGTGGGGCTGCTGACGATGCCTTGGCAACCCGAGAGAAGAGAAGCAACCGCGAGCAAAGCGGTGCAGCCAGCGGCCCTGCTGGCACGAAGTTTCGGCCAGGGAAGCCTGTGGCCCGGGTTGAGCGTCTTAATGAGGGGCATCGATATGGATCACTCTAGACGATTTCAAGGGGATAGGCGACGACGGATTGGCCACGCAAGTGGCACGGTGTTGTTATTGACACTGGGTATTTGCGCAGATTCGTGGGCGGCGGGGCCTCAGCAACAGGGCGACGCCAACTCGATCACTGCGGCACCTGCGGCTGTTGCTGTGCCTCGCGTCGAGGCCATTGTGAGCATGCGCGATCACGCGGGAGCTAAGAGCACCGGGGCTCTCCCTGCGCACAAGTCGAGCTACGAGTTCACGGTGAAGAGCGCGGAATGGGTAGACACCGGCGTTGTGCTGGCTGCCGGGGAGCAGGCGAGCTTCACGGCGACGGGGAGCTTCACACTCGCGGATGGTCGCGTCGCCACTCCAGATGGTCTTGACCGCGGGTGGAAGGACCTGATGCGAATCTTTCCGCTCAACCAGGCGAAGGTGGGCGCGCTGGTTGGGCGCGTGAGCGATGTTGGCGCATCAGTTCCCTTCGCAATCGGTTCGAACGGACAGGTGGCGATGCCGACGACCGGCAAGTTGTTTCTTGCGGTGAATGCGAGCAGCGATCTGGACCCGACCGGGAGCTACACCGTCAAGGTGAGGTTTGCTCCTGTGGCGAAGGCTCGTGCTACGGTGCCACCCGCTCCGGCGGTTCCGATCAATACCCTGCTGACGCCGGATTTGTTCGCCGACATTCCACGGAGAGTGACTGACCGGGCGACGGAAGGCGGAAACCCTGGCGACATGGTGAACTTCGCGCTTGTGGGCACAGAGGAGCAGGTTGTGGCCGCGTTCAAGGCGGCGGGCTGGACGCATGTTGATAAGAACGTCCAAGAAGCGATCCTGAATGGGCTGATCAAGACTCTGAACAAAGAGTCGTATACAGAGATGCCGATGAGCACTCTGTACCTGTTCGGCCGGCCTCAGGACATTTCCTACGCGAGGGCCGACCCCCTGATGGTCGCAGCGGAGCGGCACCACCTGCGGGTGTGGAAGACGGAGAAGATGGTGGGGGGCAGGCCCCTGTGGGTCGGTTCGGCGACCCATGACATCGGGTTTGAGAAGGACCAGCGGAACGGGGGGGTCACGCACAAGATTGATCCGGAGGTCGACAAGGAGCGGGATTACCTGTTGCAGAGCTTTGACGCCACGGGAGCGTTTTCCAGCGCGGCTTACGTGACTCCGGCCAATGCTTTGCAGGAGGCCAGGACCGCGACCGGCGGCAGTTTCCACTCGGATGGGCGAATTGTTGTGATGGATCTTTCGACGGCTTTGAAGTGACCCCCTCCCTTTTGTGCAAAGTATTCATAATACAAGTGTTAGGTCTGGACATAAAGATATGAACCAGCTTGGCGATTGCTCTGCCCTGAATGGCCTCTCGCGGACCGTTGTTCGATTGCTACCGGGGAGTTATCCGGAACTCTTGTCTTCGCCCTCTCCAGTGTGACCGACTGACTAGAAGACTTTCCCCGAAGCAACCTTTTGATTTTGTTGCGGTTATACTGCAACCCCTTGACAACCTTCCTGAGGTCTGAATGCCTAGGGAAGGCTGACGACCGGCAGGTCAATGAAACTGGCATTGCCGGAAGAGTGGTAGATGCGCTGGGTGGCCTTCTGGTAGTCGGGGGGCTTGGCCCAGAAGATGTTGGGGACGAAGGTCTGTGGGTTGCGGTCGTAGAGGGGGAACCAGCTGGACTGGATCTGCACCATGATGCGGTGGCCGGGAAGGAAGACGTGGTTGGCGACTGGCAGGTTGAAGCGGTAGGTCAGAGGTTTGTTGGAGGCGATGGGCTTGGGGCTGACAAAGCTCTCGCGGTAGCGGCCGCGGAAGATATCCATGGAGACGCCGAGCTGGTATCCGCCCATATCGGGCTGGCCCGCGACCTCATCGGGGTAGACGTCGATGAGCTTCACTATCCAGTCGGAGTCGGTGCCTGAGGTGGAGGCGACAATATTGGCGATCGGTTGGCCGCTGATCTTCAGGGGCGATGTGAGGACATCGGAGATGAAGGTGAGCACGTCGGTCCGGCCGGAAGCCTCACGTTGGTCGTCGACGAGCCACTCGGACCAGGTAAGCGGCGGGTCGTATCCGATGGGCTGGATGGGTCGGGCACGGAATGGTACGGGCTTAGACGGGTCCGAGATGTACTCGTCAAATTCGGTGCCGGTTGTAGCCGGCGCCTCGAAGGAGAGTTTGGAGCCGGGATGAAGATACAGGGATTTCGTGTGCGGGGTGGGGTCCCATGACTGGAGGTTCTCCCATTGGTTGGCGCCGGTCACGAAGGCGGTGACGGGAGCGACGCTGGAGACGGGGGCATCGTCTTTGAGGTAGTGATCGAGGAATGGCCTGAGGATGTTCTGGCGGAAGTAGCGACCGGTGTCGGAGTTGAACTTGATGGGGCCGAGCTCTGTGACCTCTTCGATCTCCTGGCCGTGGTGCCACGGTCCCATGACAAGGAAGACCTTGTCGTTGGCCGTGTCTTTTGGCTTGACGGCCTTGTAGACGGCAATGGCTCCGTAGATGTCTTCCTGGTCCCAGAGGCTGTGGACAAGCATGAAGGGCACGTTGAGGGGTTGTGCGGCGAGGACCTTGTCGACGGCCTGATCGCTCCAGAAGGCGCCGTAGCTGGGGTGGTCGAGGATCTTCCTCCAGAAGCCCATCTGCTCGAGGCCGCGGGTGCGGCCCAGTTCTCCTGCAGAGCCGGCACGCATGTAGAGGTCGTAGTCATCGAAGGTCGAGGTCCACCAGCGCGCGTCGTTGGAGCGGGTTCCCTCCTGCTCGTATATATAAGGCATGTTTTGCTGGCGGAAGGCCCCGTTGTGGAACCAGTCGTCTCCCATCCAGCCATCGACCATCGGGTTCATGGGTACCGCGACCTTGAGCGCAGGATGCGGATTGATGAGCGCCATCAAGGGCAGAAAGCCGTCGTAGGAGATGCC
>Ga0126381_100010612_pt1 | contig 10383 bp, 6 predicted proteins | sample PanSoiMetPlot_28_FD_96465 | JGI IMG/M metagenome (GOLD analysis project Ga0126381, IMG submission 96465) | Tropical forest soil microbial communities from Panama - MetaG Plot_28 | ecosystem: Environmental > Terrestrial > Soil > Tropical forest > Bulk soil | place: Panama | collected 2016-02-17 | reverse complement strand
CTGGAAGATGCACATCCGGCGTCTTGCCTATCCGCTCACGGGTTCGTCCGAATGGATCGAGATGGAGGGCACGACCGTTACGAACAAGATCTGGGACGGCCGTGCCAACATCGCCACCGTCGAAGCCGACGGCCCCTCCGGCCACCTCGAACTCCTCGCGCTGCGCCTCTATGATCCCCGGGTGCATCAGTGGAACATCAATTTTGCCACCGTTGATTCCGCGCAGCTCAGTGTTTCTGCTGTCGGCGGGTTCACCGATGGTCGCGGAGAGTTCTATGACAGCGAACTCTTTCACGGCCGCAACATCCTCGTCCGCTTCACCATCTGGCCTGTCTCACCGAACGAGGTCCGCTCTGAACAGGCCTTCTCCGCGGACGGCGGCACAAACTGGGAGACAAACTGGATCAATACCTACACCCGCGTTAGTGACAAGTAAGGCGCGTGATAGCCGCCATAGTGATTCCATAGATTTGAGGGATCGGTCCCGGTGGACGACGCATCGGTCCGCCTGGACACAAAAACGAAGACGAAGACAAGGACCGAGGACGAAGAATGCTTAGCGCCGAATCCTTCACTCGCATTAAGGAGTAGCCAGCCCCATGGTCATCGAAATGCGCACCTACAAGCTCAAACCTGGCTGCCGCGCCGATTTCCTCTCCATCTTTCAATCACGCTCCGTTCCTGCTCACCAAGCGATCGGCATGAAGATCCTCGGACCTTTCCTCTCCATTGACGATCCGGACGCCTTCTTCTTCATGCGCGGCTTCCCCGACCTCGACTCACGGGAGCCCATGAAGGCACGCTTCTACGAAAGTGAGCTCTGGAAACTCGAGCTTGAACAAAAGCTCATGCCCATGATTGATCGGTACGATGTGGTCCTTGTCGAAGATCCTGGGGGACTCATCCGTTGGCAAGAAAGAGTGCGGAAGGAGGATGACCCAGTGGTTGTTTGAGGGGGTCGTCAACGCCGTTCACCACATCGCAATGGCGGCGCTGGCGATCCAATGGACGGAAAATAAAGCGCCTCGGCAAGTCCCGCGCATACCAGGTGTGCCAGAATCGAGCGCTGGTCCCACCCTTCGAAGGCGATCCCGCATATTAATGTGGAGAACTATCTCATTCGGTTGGCTGCACAGTCCCGCCCTTCCTAGGATCATTTGGTTTGAGAAGAAATCAATCCTCCTCACCAAGATTTTTTGACGAAGGACAGTGCAACGGCGGCTTCGCTGGTGAACCACCCAGGAAAACGAACGTCTCCTGCAAGATATAGGCTGAGTTGTCAGGGCGCTGGGAGAGGTGCAGTTTTCCGTATTGGCAGTCCCTCCGTGATCTCGTAGATCACATCTGAACTCAAACCCTGAAAGTTCTGAATCAAGCCGCTGGGCCAGCGCACCTCAAGCCTGCTTATCGATGTATTCTTGCCCAAGCCGAAGTGGAGGCGTGTGTCATTGCTCGATAGGTAACTTCCGCCACCGCGGACTTCGTCCACCTGTGTCATATCCGCAGTGGTAACGGTCACTCGAGCTCCGATCGCCATCTTGTTGCTTTTGACGCCAATCAAGCGAACAAGAATGCGATGGTTGTGATTCTTTGTTTCGTTCAGAAACAAGGAGGGTGGACCTGCGACGTTGAAAACCAGTGCGTCAAGATTTCCATCGTTGTTCACATCTCCAAAGGCAGTACCTCGACGGGACTGCGGAGATCCGGCATTCAGCCCAGATTGATCCGCGATGTCCTGAAATGACCGTGCTTCTTCGTTTCTGAAGAGCTGAAGCGGTTCTTTGTATGGAGCTTCGCCGGGCAGCCCGTCAAGCAGACTCGAAAAGTTTCCACACGCAATAAGGATGTCGGGCCAACCATCGTTGTCAAAATCACCAAATCCCGTTCCCCATTTCACCGGCCAGAGGGTCTTCGCCGAGATGCCCATCGTAAGCGTGACATCCGCAAACTCGTCCTGGCCCAGGTTCCAGTAGAGGCTGGCTGGCTGGCGTCCATACCTGGTGACGAACAGGTCGAGCTTTCCATCGTGATCGAAGTCTCCAAAGTCCGCAGCCATATTTCCATAGATCTCCCCATCTGCACCGAATGCAGTTCCCGAATGCAGTCCAATCTCCTCGAAGGTTCCATTGCGCAGATTGTGAAAGAGGTAGTTATATCCCCCGTCGTTCGTCACGAAAAGATCCGGCCAGCCATCGCCGTCGTAGTCGCCCCACACCACGCCCATTCCGTGGAGTTTCTGGGGATTGTTGACGCCGGCCTTCTGGGAGACCTCCTCGAATGTTCCATCTCCCCGGTTTCGATAAAGCAGATCAGTATCTCCTGGCATGCCGAAAGGCAGTTCGACCAGCACGCCTTTATAGAGCGTTGTCTTTGGATCGGGCAGGTGGCGGACATCGGTTGAAACATATCGCGCCACAAAGAGGTCAACATTGCCGTCCCGATCGTAGTCGGCCCATGCTGCGCCAGCGCTGAATCCACCACCACCTACGCCTGCTTTCTCGGTCACGTCCTCAAACTTGCAGTTGCCAAGATTGTGATAGAGGACGTTGTGGCCGTAACCGGTCACATAGAGATCCGGCAATCCATCGTTGTCAAAGTCCGCTACGGCAAGTCCGGTTGCCCATCCTTTCGTCAGCATTCCTGAAGAGGATGTGACATCGGAGAAGTGGATCTTGTTTCCTGTGCCATCTTGCTGGTAGAGCGTAACCATAAGATCGCCGCCAGCCAGGTATCGGTCGATGCTCGAGTCTCTCACCACTGCGATGTCAAGCTTTCCGTCGTTGTTGCAGTCGAAGAATGCGACTCCGCCGCCATTCATCGTGTCGACGATGTAACGGCGTTCCGTGGTTGTCTGTGGGACCGTCGTCAGTCCAGCTTCTCTCGCGATGTCCCTGAACCTGACGGGAGGCCCAAAATGCCGCGAAGACGGCGCTACAGAAGCCGCTGGTTGTTGAGCCGTTGCATGGTCACCTTCAGGCTGCAAATTCTGGGCGTAAGCAAGGGACGCCGATAGCAATGCGGCCACGAGGATAGTGAAAGTCGTTATGGATCCAATTCGTAACTGCAATATGCATGCTCCGCAGCGCATCAACGAATTCTATCCTCGACCGAATATCTCCATGGCCGCAGTTCTGGTCAGAAGTATCTTAATGGGAATCACGCGGAATTGGGGCACCGCTGCGTCCTGTTAAGAAATCCAGATCAGCGCCTTCGTCCGCTTGCAAGACGTGGTCCCAATACAGCTTTGCCCATCCGCGCTCAGGCGGAGGCGGAGAGATCCATTGCGCGCGCCGAAGAGCCAGCGTGGCATCGTCTACTTCCAGATGAATCGTTCTCCTCGGTACGTCTATGTCAATAACGTCTCCTGATTGCACCAGTGATATTGGCCCTCCGATGGCCGCTTCAGGAGAAACATGAAGAACCACTGTGCCGTAAGCTGTCCCGCTCATACGCGCGTCAGATATGCGCACAACGTCATTGACGCCCTTGCGCAACAGCTTGGCGGGTATCGGCATGTTGCCGACTTCTGCCATGCCAGGGTACCCTCGAGGACCACAGTTCTTGAGGACCATTACAGAGGCTTCATCGATGTCAAGATTCTCGTCGTGAACTCGAGCGTGAAGGTCTTCAACGTCCTCGAAGACCACAGCGCGACCGCGGTGCCGCAGCAGATGCGGACTGGCCGCAGAGGGTTTGAGTACCGCTCCATTTGGCGCCAGATTTCCTCGCAAAACCGCGATGCCGGCTTCCGATTTGAACGGCTCGGTAAATCGGTGGATCACTTTTCGGTTCCAGCATTCTGCGTGCTCAACATTTTCCCAGATCGTCTTTCCGTTGGCGGTTAGTTCATCGCGATGAAGCACATCCGCCTCGCCCAGCTCGCGCAACACGGCGGGAAGGCCTCCTGCGTAGTAGAAGTCCTCCATGAGATGTGTGCCCGACGGCTGCAGATCGACCAGGCAAGGCAAACTAGACCCAAGCCGATCCCAATCTTCGAGGCTGAGCCGCACACCCATACGCCGAGCGATTGCAAGCAGGTGAATAACCGCGTTGGTCGACCCGCCGATTGCCGCGTTGTTGAAGATGGCATTTTCCATCGCTTTTCTGGTTAATATCCTCGAAATGCGGAGATCTTCCTCCACCATGTGCACGATGCGCCGACCGGTAAGCTGAGCCAAAGTATTACGATGTGCATCCACCGCTGGGATGGCTGCATTCCCGGGCAAGCTCATGCCTAGCGCTTCCACCATGCAGGCCATCGTGGAGGCTGTACCCATGGTCATGCAGTGCCCTTTCGAGCGGTTCATGTAGCTTTCGGCTTCAAAAAACTCGCTTTGTGGCATCTGACCCGCATTGACCTTTTCAAGCATCTTGAAAACGCCGGTCCCTGAGCCAAGTTCGCAGCCTCGAAACTTGCCGTTCAACATTGGGCCACCCGACAGGCCGATCGTGGGCAGATCACAGGAAGCCGCGCCCATCAACAGGGACGGAGTCGTCTTATCGCAGCCCATGAGCAGAACGACACCATCAATCGGATTTCCCCGAATCGACTCTTCCACATCCATGCTGGCGAGATTTCGAAAGAGCATTGCAGTGGGACGCATCTGCGATTCTGCCAGTGACATCACAGGAAATTCCAGCGGGAAACCACCTGATTCCCACACGCCACGCTTGACCCACTCGGCCAATTCGCGAAAGTGCGCATTGCACGGATTCAGTTCAGACCAGGTGTTGCAGATTCCAATAACAGGACGTCCCAGGACGTCGTGAGGCCACCCCTGGTTCTTCATCCAGCTTCGGTACGAGAATCCGTCGCGATCATTTTTTCCGTACCAGGACGCACTTCGCAGCTTTTGCATGCTTTTCTCCATTTCGGGTCCATGGCTCAAGGCGATCAAGCTCTTCAGAAATCTTGTGCTGAGCAGGCGTCACGCAAGCATCCAGTAGAGAACAGACGTGATCGCAGTCAGAACAGCGAGCTGCAATCGCCAATCCGATATTCCTCGGAATCGCTCCGCAAGCCCGTTCCAATTCACCGTAAAGCGATCGAGGGCGTTCGGATCGGTCTTCTTGGTAAACGCCGAAACAGCAAAAAGCGTAACGATACTTGCGATTGATCCCCACAAGCCGCGGTAAGCGTAGTTGAGAGTCAGCGGACCTGCGTGAATAAAGGGGAAGAGCCTGCTGCCAGCTTGAGGACCAACCAATTGGTCGATTACGAATACGAGGGAAAACACCGATCCTACCACAACTGATGCGAGTGCTCCTGCCAATGTGACCCTCCTGCTCAGAATGCCAAAAACGATCGCCGGCGCGACTGGCAGCTCGAGATAAAGACTCACAGCCTGCAGATACTTGTACAATCCGTCCGGTGTCTTATAAACGGCATAGGCTGCCATGACGCCGAGCAAGGCAGCAGCGGCGATGGCAAGTCTCCCGAGCCTAACCTGAGCTTGCTCGCCGGTGCATGGACGGAAATAAAGAATGAAGTCTCGGACCACCAAGGTTGAGACTGAATTCATTACTGAAAGCGTGGAGCTGATCAACGAAGCGAGAAGTGCTGCAAGAACCAAACCGCGTACTCCCGATGGCAGCAATTCATTTAACAAAGTTACAAAGGTTGTTTTACTCTCTCGACCCGGAAACAGAGCCAGGGCGATTACGCCCGGGAGTGCAAAGATAAATACAGGCAGGATCTTCAACAAGACTGTAAACATGGCGCCCCAGCGTGCCTGGTCGAGATTGCGCGCGCCTAACACGCGCTGAACATTCACCTGGTCTACGCCCCAATAAAACGTCCCGCCATAAATCGCTGTCAGCAGAACCCCCAGGAATGGATAGTTTGGGTCGTAGTACGGTCTGGCTATGTGCATCGCCTCGGGAACTCGAATGCTCAAAGCCTGCCATCCGCCCACGCGGTGCAATCCCGTAAACAACATCGCCAAACATCCGGCGATTATGATTCCAGCCTGGATCCCGTCTGTATACGCAACCGCGGTGAACCCACCAACAATTGTGAACAGGGCAGCTGTAATACCCATAATCCAGACCACGGTCATGACGTCCCACCCAACGAGCCCGCGCAATACCAGAGCGCCTGCATAGAGATGAAAAGCCATTTTGGTCGCGATCGAGATGATCAGCATCAGGCCGGAGAAGAGGACCCGAGCCATGGGATGAAAGCGCGCCTCAAGAAACTCAGGAGTTGTGAACACTCGACTCCGGATATAAATGGGAAACAAGAAGAAAGAGGCAAACCCTAGGGTCCAGCAAGTCGTGAGCTCGACAGTTCCAGCGGAGAGACCGTAACGGTAGGCGTCGCCAGACAGGCCAACCAGGTGTTCTGCACCGATGTTGGTCGCAAACAATGATGCGCCGATCAGTGGCCAGGCAAGACTTCGATCGGCAAGGAAGAAGCGGCTGCTGTTGGAGGCTGAATCTCTGCGAATAGCGAGGTACAGACCGACAAAGAGAGTTGTACCTAAGACTAGACCACACGTTAACCAGTCGATCCAACCGAAAGAGAAGGCCATAGTTCAGTTCTCTAAACAAGTCCGAGTCCAAGAGTGCTAGATTCGCCGATTGGGTCGTTCTCACCAGCGCGCGGCAGAGTTAGGCACGCTTATTGTGCAGTGACTCCTCCATCGATGATCCAATTGCTCCCCGTTATAGATTTGGCAGACGGACCGAACAAGAACACTACCAAGTCAGCGATCTCGTCAACCGTAGTGAATTTCTTAAGCAGCAGGCGATCCAAGAGACGATCGACGTCAATCTCGCCCTGGGCGATCAAGCCCTCGGTATACTTCGTCAGGACTGCACCCGGTGAAACGGTTACGACCCTTATCCTGGGCGCTAATTCCACTGCGATCGCCCGCCCCATGGCCACCAGGGCTCCCTTTGTGGCGGCATAAGCAGTTAAGTTCTTATTCCCGATGACCGCATTGACTGAGGCGATGTTCACGACGCATGGATCAGAAGCACCTTCATCGAGCGCCCTGACGAATTCCTGAATCAGAAAGTAGGGGGCACGTTGGTTCACGGCGATCACTTGGTCGAAATCCGATATTGTCGTTTCGAGTAACGGCTTATGGAAACTCCATGCGGCGCAATTCACCAACCCATTGAGATACCCCAGTTCGGTCAATGTTGAATGCATGAGCTCTTGGGCGGCGTTAGGCAATGCCAGGTCCTTTACAAGAGCGATGGCAGAGTCTCTGAATATCGGGTCGTCAAGGTGATCCACGACTGCTGGATTGGAATCGACGAGCGCCAGGCGCGCATGCGCGCATGCCAGATGGCGGGCTATGCCAAGGCCCAGACCCTGGGCCGCCCCGGTGACAAGGATTGTGCGATGTCTTAAGTCAAGATTCAAAGATTGTTACCTTCCTTTCCTCGAGAACGGGAAGTTATTTGACTCTACGTCGCACCGGCTTATCAGTCACGCTTGAGATCTATTCGACTCGTCCTTGCATGGAAAACGAAGCCACATCTTCTGGCGACCTTAGCTCCCCCGCAGCTTCGGCTAATTCATCCAGCGACATCAGCAACCCTTTCAGCTGATCAGAACACTCGCGACTGACCCGCGAAAGAGGCTTTCTGCTCTCCCCGACCGGAATCCCGCGCAAGAGGGCCGATTCGCGCGTCACAGCCAGCCAGTGAGGATCATTATCGGCTGAACCTAACGCGCGAAATTCAAGCCTGATCAAAGGAACTAAACGGTAATAAAGTTCGCGTGCGGCATCGAGATCTCGCTCGAGCGTTATCAACCTGAATAGCTTCCGGGCACTGGCGGGTGCGATCATCGGAAGGCAACTGATCCAGCCATCGGCGCCTGCGGCCAAACCCTCAAAGGCAATCAGATCGTTCCCGACGAAAACCGTGAACTTCTGGCCGCACAGAAACTTGGTATCGCGAATCCTTCCCGCTTCCGCAGTTGACCATTTAACTGCCTGCACGACTCCCTCTTCGGCCAGTTGCTGCACCTCCTCGGGAGTGAAATCAATCCCACTCGTGCCCGGCACGTTGTAAAGCATGATGGGAAGGTCAATCGCATCACGCACCCTGCGAAAGTGAGCGAACACATCACGCTTCGGAGGGCGGAAGCCGTATGGTGGCATCACCATGAGACCTTTGCACCCGGCCGATCTCGCGTGACGGGCGAGTTCAACCGCAGCCCGCGAGCTGTACTCAACTATGCCGGCAATAATGGGAACGCGGCCGGTGGCTTCTTCCACCACCGCATCTAATACTGCCTTGCGCTCGTCCATGACAAGGGCGAGAGGTTCCCCAGAGCTTCCCAAAGGAACCAGGCCGTCTACGCCTTGACTCAACAGAAATCTCACAAAAGCACGAGTGCCGCCGAGGCTTACTTCTTCGTCGCTCTCAAAAGCAGTGATGGTTGGCGCGAAGACGCCTCGCGGTGAGAACGAGACTGGATCAGACAGAGGCAAATCTTCCCCCATTATTTGGGATCCGCCTGGATGAGTTACAAGGTCCGAGTGACACTACGCACGCCGTGCAACTGTGAAATGAGGGCGGTGGTCTTGGGACCCTCGCCCTCATTTGTTGTCAAGATAGACGATCTTTTCATCTCTCAGAAGGAGAATCTACCCGAGAGCTGAATAGTTCGACCGTTTATCGTGGTTCCTGTGATCTGACCAACGCCTGAGTTACCGATAGTGCTGTTGGGATTTTGGAAGCTTGGATGGTTAAAGAGGTCGACAGCATCCATCCTAAGGTGCACTTGGCCTCGCTCCCACCCCGGCAGGCCCCAACTCTTGACCAATGAGAAATCGACATCGGATACACCGGGCCCATACAAGGAATTTCTCTTGTTGGTGCCAAAGTTATTCGGTGCCGGCGCTGCATATGCGGCCGGGTTGAACCACTGCTTGATCGACCCACCGCCGCCAGGATTCCCAACCAGGTTTGGATAGAGAACCGCGGCAGCGTTGCCATCTCCACCATTTCCACCCAGCGAACCACTTGGCTGAGAGCTGGACATAATTACAGTAAATGGACTTCCCGAATAGGCCACGATGGCAGCTGAGGCTTGCCAACCGCCCAACACCGCATCGGCTGCCGTCGAGTTCAGGTATTGGTGTCCTTTTCCGAGCGGCACCGCATAGAGGACAGTCCCCTTGAAGGTGTTTGTCCTGTTAAAGTTCGAGGGCCCGTAGTTGGTCGAGGGAGTATAAGCATCCTGATAGTACACGGCGCTGAATTGGTTCCCCCAACCGGAAGAATCCATGTCGTCATACAACCGAGACCATGTGTAAGCGAGTTCAGCGGCTAAGCCATGTCTCGTTTGTCTGTGAAGCATGAACTCCGCTGCTTCGTAGTTCGAAATGCCGTTGTAGGAACCGGTACGCGAGCCGCCGGAACCAACACCGATGCCGGTAAACTGCGGGAACGGCCGGGCCGCCTGGCCACCGCCAAGCTTGCCAGCGGGCACTTGGTTGACATCCGCCTCGAACATCAGGTTGTTCCAGTGGCTGGCGACATAGGCCGCCTCCACCACCATATCCTGGGGCAAACGGCGTTGTACGCCGGCAGTCCATTGCCAGCCGTTCATGATTCCGAGATTATAGGGGGTATAGGGGATAAACCCGTCTCCCTCAATAACCGTTTTGCCCGCAATCGTGGGCAAAATGTAAGAAACAGGGTTGCGGCCGGAGATGATGGGCAGATTCGTCCCGCTCCCCGATAGCTGCACAACCGGTGTGACGTTGTTATTGGCGACGAGATTTCCGGTAACGCCCGTGCCAAAGCCAACGGCTCCGCCGACGGTGTCCATGCTCCACAGGGCCGAGTATTGCCCCACAGCACCCCGCACCACCCAGTTATTCGTAGCTTGCCAGGCGAATCCGAGGCGAGGCATCACCATGGTCTTCGTCTGGAACAAGTTCGAATGCTCTCCGTTCAGGCCGGCGAACCAGATCGAGCCCATCGAGTTGACAGGAAACTCGGGACTGGGGCTGGTAACCGGATTGGAAAGGGTCGGGTCAAATCCACCCATATGATTGTGGTTTTCGGTAAATCCGCCATGAATTTCAGCCCGTACGCCAAGGTTGACGGTCAAATTCGGACGTAACTTGATGTCATCCTGAGCAAAAAGCGAAGCATTCTTGGCTCGCATTTCATGTGAGGGTTGGGTCGATGTGCTCCAGTTATTCACGTCTCCCAACAGGAAGTCGGCATAGCCGACGCCGCCCTGGGTGAACTGCCCAGAGAACTGGACAGATGCCCCATTGATGCTGCCCCATGGAGTCGAGTTATCCTGCGCGAACATCAGCTCGCCGCCAAAGTGCAGAATATGTTTCCCTTTGATCAGGGTAACCATGTCCGAGGGAACGAAGGTGTTTTCGATGAAAACGGCGT
>Ga0126381_100010611_pt1 | contig 10383 bp, 8 predicted proteins | sample PanSoiMetPlot_28_FD_96465 | JGI IMG/M metagenome (GOLD analysis project Ga0126381, IMG submission 96465) | Tropical forest soil microbial communities from Panama - MetaG Plot_28 | ecosystem: Environmental > Terrestrial > Soil > Tropical forest > Bulk soil | place: Panama | collected 2016-02-17 | reverse complement strand
GCTTCAGACGCCGCTCCATTTCGAGCACAGCGTTGCGCAGCGCGTTGGTGGCCTTCTTCGCGTCGGTGATCACCGGCGTCAGCAGATGCGGAACGCCTTCATACAACCCCATTTCCAGGCGCTTCGGGTCGACCAGGATCATCCGAACTTCTTCCGGGGTCGCCTTGCAGAGAATCGACATGATGAGCGAATTGAGCATCACGCTCTTGCCGGCACCCGTCGAACCGGCAATCAACAGGTGCGGCATCAACTCGAGAGCCGCCACTTTGATGCGTCCGCTAATGTCTTTCCCCAGGCAAATCGTGAGGCGGGAATGCGAATCTCGAAATTCGTCGGACTCGAGGATCTGGCGCAGGCTGATCACCTCGCGCCGGGTGTTGGGAACTTCGATGCCGATGGTCGGCTTGCCCGGGATGCGCTCGATCAGGATCGATTCGGCGTGCAAGCCTAGGCACAAGTCTTCGCTGAGCGTCGTGATTCTCGTGTACTTGATGCCGGCCTCCGGCTTAAACTCGAAGGTAGTTACTACGGGGCCGGGATTGATCTGGACCACGCTGCCTCGAACGTTGAATTCTTCGAACTTGCTCTTGATCCGTGCAGCAATGTCCTTGAGCTCTGCCGAATCGTAGGGGTTTCGCGCAGGTACTTCGTTGAGGAGCGCGCTGGACGGCAACCGGTAATCCGGGTGCTCGGCCATCTCGGGCGCCTTCAGCCTTGGTTGACGCTCGCGGCGCGGCTCTGTGGCCGGTGCGGTTTCGAATGGCGGAGCGGACGCAATCGGGTCAATCGCGACCGTTGTGAACACGGGTGTGTCAGCTGGCTGCTGCTCTTCGATCTCGTGAATCGGAATCTCTTCCTCGGCCTGAGGCGCCGGCGATTCCTCTTCGGCGCAAGCTCCAAAAGCCGCCGGTTCACCGATCGGGATTGCAGGCTCGGCCGCTTCTGCATAGGCAGCTTCTCGCGCTTCCTGTTCGGCCAAGGCCCTGCGTTCGGCACGCAGGCGGGCACGCTCCAAGGCCGCTTCATGACGCTGGTGACGCCACTCATCCCATCGAACGTGCAGCACGACCAGATAGTTCATTAGCGGCCGCAACAATTGCGCCGCCATGGACATCGAGAAGGTCGACACCAAATAGAGCGACAAGATCAAGCAGACCAGCGTCAGAATCGCAGTTCCGACAAGGTTCAGCGAACCGCGCAGCGTCTCCGCCAGCAACAGTCCCAGCATCCCGCCGGCCGAAAATGTTCCCGCCCACGGCCGCCACGGGCCTCCCAGCGACAGCGCCGTCGACAGGCTAATGAACAATAGCGCCGCGCCGAACACGCGCACCGCGGCCCCGTCGATCTCTTCTGAACGCAGCCATTTCCACGACAGCATCCACAGAAGCACGGGAATCGCGAAAGCTCCGAGGCCCAGCAGTTGCAAGAATAAGTCGCAAAGATAGGAACCTGCTGTCCCGGTCAGGTTGTGCGCGCGCACTGCGCCTGCCGCCGTGTTCCAGGACGGATCCTGAGGATGGTACGAGATCAGAGAGAGGGTAAAGAAAAGGCCCGCAAAAAGAAACACCACCCCTGCGGCTTCGTTTAGTCGCTCGAAGCGAGTCGGTCCCAGGATTTTCATTCCGCGCCAGCGCGGAGGAATGCAGCAAGAGCGATTACTATTATGCCAAAAACGATACGGTAATAAACGAACGGCATCAGGCTGTTGCGCCGAAGATAACGCAGGAAAACGGCGATTACCAGCGCTCCGGCAATGCCGCTAATCGCAGTTCCGGCGGCGAAGGGTACTTGCATATCGTGCGGGATGCCGCCCTCTTTATGAACGTCCCAGAGTTTTTTCAACACAGCACCGGCGATGATGGGCGTAGAGAGCAGGAATGAGAATCGCGCGGCGGTCGCGCGTGTCAAACCGCGGAACAAACCAGTCGTGATGGTGATTCCGCTGCGCGACGTTCCCGGGACCAAGGCGAGGGCTTGCGAGAGTCCAATCGCGATGCCGTCGCCCCAGCCCACTTGATCGATCGATTTCCGTTCGTTTCCGGTTTTTTCCGCGATCCACATCAGCACGCCGATGCCGATCAGCATGCCGCCGATTAAATAGGGACTCCGCCAAGACGTTTCTGCCTGCTTATCGAGGAAAAAGCCCGCCACGGCGGCCGGAATGGAAGCGATGGCTAACAGCCACAGCAATCCCTGATTTCGCCGCAGTTCGTCGTCACTTCCGGCGTTGATTCCGAAACCGTGCGCGATGATCTGAATCCAATCGCGGAAAAAATAGATCAAAACTGCGATCAGCGTTCCCGCATGTAGTGCGACGTCGAACGTGAGGCCCGGATCCTTCCAGCCGAATAGCCACGGAACGAACCAGAGATGCGCCTGGCTGCTGATTGGGAGGAATTCGGTGAGCGCTTGGACGATCGCGAGAACCACGGCTTGGTAGAGTGGCATGAATAGCCATCCTACCAAGTCGAGCCTGCGAGCCGAACGGGTCGACTTACTTCGATTTTGCCGGAGCTGCGGTACCGGTGGCCGGAGCGTTCTTGCTGGCCGATTTACTCGCCTTGTGGTGTTTCTTGGTCTTCGAGGTTGGCTTCGCCGATGAACTCGTCGAGGCATTCGATTTGGTATTGGTGGCGGGCGCGGGAGTGGTCTGCGCAAACGTCAGTGAAATTCCCAACGCGGCCGCAAAAGCGAACACGAGAAGTTTATTCATGCTTCCAGCTTAGGAATTGAAGATGAATTCACCCGGAATATACGATTAAAATTACCCGGAAGTTGACATTAACGTGATATGAAGATTGTAACGCTGCTGTCTGACTGTACGTCTTTAACCACAACCCTCCATCGCGTTACCCACTATCGAACCACAACTTTCGCCAGGCCGGCGTTGCCTGCGCTATCGTAGGCGCGCACTACCAGCAGGTGCTCACCGGCGCGCAGCCGGTCGATCGCAATGTGAAATTGCTCGCGCGGCGAGTCCGTAATCCCGTCGGCCGCCTCCACGGGCAGCCACGGACCGGCATCGAGCGAATACTCGCAGCGCCGCAACGGCGACGTCTGATCCACGACATCCGCATCCACCTCGGCGCGCTCGCCGGCGCGGCGCGGAGCACTTAGGGTAACGGTAGGTGGGGTGTTGTCGATCAGCACAGGCGCGCTGACCAGCTCCTCTTCGCGAGCGGAATCAGCAGCGTTCGACGGCCTGTCCGACGCCACGACACGGAAGTAGTAGCGCCCATCGGCCAAAACATCGCCGTCCAGCAGCAGCGAATTCTCGAAAATATTGGCACGCAGCAGCTTCCAGTCCGACTCATCTTCGCCGCGGAAGTACAGCGAGTAAATCAGACGATCGCCATCGGGATCGTCGGCCTGCCACGTAATCTGGATCTGCGATCCAGCCGCGCGCGACAAGGTCTGCGTCGGTGTTCCCGCGGGCGTCGAAGTATCGCCCGATTCCGTCACCGTGATGCTGTAAGCAGCAGAACTGCTGGAATTGGTGCCAGCAGCACCCTTGGCCGCTGGCGCCTGCGTAGTCACGTTAATGCTCCGCACTACAGGCGGATTATTCTGGGGCAGATAGAATACGCGAACGTTCTCGGCCGTCGCGTTGCCGCCATCGAGTTCGGCGCGCCATTGAATGTATCGGGCGTTTGGACTGCGAATGATCGAATCGTGGGGGTCACTCGACGGCTCTGACCAGTCACTCCATGTCTTGTCCGGCCGGGCGGAATTCCCCGATCGTGTGGCAAGCCGGATTTGGCCGCCCGCGCCGCGCCACGTGATGCGTCCCCAACGCGCAACGCTTCCGGCATCGTGTACCGGCGACTCGTAAGTGCCAGACGCACTCGCCGATCCATCCAGCCGCAAAAGTTTTCCCATTTCGCCAGTCGCGGCGAGCAGCCCTGAGGAGTCGCGCAGCAGCCGCGTCGCCTCGCCCTCATTGGTCTCGGCCAGCAACGTCACCTTGCGATCCGGGCTCAGGCGATATATGCGGCCCTGTGCATCGGTCGCAAACTCGAGGGATCCAGTCGCTTCGGCCACCAGGCTGTAAATGTTTTCCTCCTTCGAACTCCACAGCGTCTCAACCGTGCCATCGCGGTTGATTTTGTAGATGGCTGACTTGTCGACACCCGGGATTTCTGCCAACGGACTTGTCGTCGCAGCATTCTGCGCTCCTTGGACGATCGGCGCGCTGGCGCTCGGCTTCGGCTTGATTTCGGGTCCCGCCTGAGCCTTGGTATCGGCCGAATCGGACACAGTAATGGATGTAGCCGTCGTAGTCACGGTGACGCTCGCCGGCGCCACGGCGCCAGGAAGCAACGGACCCGAACGGTTCGCGACGGATCCGCCGAGCGCTGCCGCGTATATGGTTCCGTCTGCGAGCGGCACGATGGTTCGAATCTCCGGCAGGCTGGCGTTATAAAGTACGAAAGCCTTGTCCTTGGCGCTGACGCGATAGAGGATTCCGTTGGGCTCTGTGCCGGCGAGCAGATTGTTTTTTGCATCGAACGCGAGCGCCGTGACGTGCGATTGCCCGGTTTCGTAATACAGCTCCGGTTTGCCGGTCTTATCGACGCGGTAGATGTTCCCCGGGTCCCCCGTGGCAACGAACAGGCTGCCGTCGGGCGCGAAGGTGAGCGCCCAGATGTACTTCGCCTTCGGCGCGAAGAATTCCACGGGCTTTCCGTTTTCGAAGCGGTATACCTTACCTTCAGGCGAACTTGCGGCGTATAGAACGCCGGCAGAATCTAGTGCCAGCGCGAAAATTTCCGGTTCATCCGAAGTCCAAACCAGCGTGTTTGCGCCCGTCGCAGTAACGTGATACACGCGCCCGCGATGCCCGGTTCCCGTGTAGAAGGAGCCATCCTGCGCCCGTACTACGCTCCAGATTGCGGACTGTCCGGACGAAAACAGCGTATCGATTTTCGGCGCCAGCCGCAGCTTGCCATCGCGGTCGAGCGCGGTTCCGGAGAACCGTCCTTTCAAAAAATCCTGATAGGAGTTCATCTCCCAGCTTGTGGTGGTGGCTCCGGAAAGCGCAGCGAGCGCGCCCCAGAGCGATGCCAGCACGCTGAGTCTTGCGATTCGCTTCATTCCTTCACTTCCACTGGGACCGTCTTCGATCCCGTCACTACGGCGTCGCCGGTAGGAATCTCCAACTCATCCACTTTCGATCCACGCGGCAGCCATAGGCCTTGAGCCGCCTGTGCCCGCGCCAGAATCAAACCGATCGATGCGGGCGGATTCGGCAGGTCGCTGCCCTGGACTTGAAACGCAGGATCGGTTCGCCAAACGCGAACGTAGGCGTTACTGTTGGTTCGCAGATTATTCAAAAACCCTACCAACTGGGTGGGCGATTTTGGAATATTGGCAGCCAGTTGCTGGTAGTCGAGCAAATTGGAATAGTTTCCGTCCGCCGCGGTGAAATTCAACACGCCGGTCTGTTCGCCTATCGGTACTCGATAGTGAACCGTCCTCTGCTCTTCGACGCCGTTCTCGCCGGCCAGCGTGACCATCAGATCGATGGTTTCGCCCGGACGCGCTTCTTTGCGCGATGCGGTGATCTGATCAATCTGCAGGGCGCGCTTTCGTTCGGACGCCTCGATCTCCAGGCTGATCCCTTTGATCTTCAACGCATCGAACCCCGCCGTCAGGACCGCTGAAAGCGGCGAAGCAACGCCCAGCGACGCCTGCGCGGGTACGTTGAAGTCGCCGGAATAAGTATTGTCCAGTTTCAACGGCTGCAAGCCGGGATCGAACTCCACCGCACCGCGAATCGAGTAGCTTCCCAAACCCAGAGTCCGTTCTGTGGCGTCAATCATCGAATATACTGCCATCTGCAAAATGAAAGGCGACAGGATGCGGTCTTGTACCAACTGCATGTGATACGTCAGCGGCCGGCGGTGACCATCTCGCATCGACACAGCCAGAGGTATCGTGTCCGCCTTACGGCCTAGTTCACCGTAGATGCTCGTGCTGCGGTCCTGCGTGATGGTCCCCATCCATTCCTGGGGCGAAGAGATCTTGAAGGAGGCTTCCAGGTTCGGCAGGAGGGCCAGCACTTCAGCACGCGCGAACGGCAGTTCGGTCTCGCCAGCGGACATGAACCGGTGCCCGAATGCGTATACATGCTTGCCGTCCACCTGCGTCACCGTACCTTCTGCGCCGATGGCGTAGTCGCCTGAAAGCAGATTCACTGAAATCATGTCGCCAGGCCGAAGTTGCGCCGGGTTCCCCATCTTGTTCGGAAGGGCACCGCCGCTCGAGACGCCCTGGCGCGGCGACAAGCCCAGCTTCTTAAGGTCCGGCGCGAAATGTTCCAGCGTTTCCGCTGTGAATCCGCTGAACGAAACTGGCGTCGCAATCTCGATCAGGCTTCCAGCTTCGACTCCGGTTTTTGCCGGCGCCAGGGGAATTTCGCGCTGAACCACCGCCGCTCGCTGCGAACCTCCGGCTGTACCCAACGGCTCTGCCACCGCGAGCATTTCTTCAATTGGCCGGATCCCGGCGATCGGCTCCTTGGCGAAATTGAAGGCCAACGCCACAGCGCCCACCAGGCGGCCATCGATATAAACCGGACTGCCGCTCATCCCCTGCATTACGCCGGTTTTTTCGAGCGGCCCGCCCGACAGGCGCGCCAGAATGACGTTCTGTTTCGGCCCGATGTTCTCCAATACGCCGAGAACCTCGACCTGAAATTCCTCGATTTTATTGCCAGAGAATACCGTTCGTCCAATGCCCTTCTGCCCGGCGCGGATGTCGCGCAACGGGAAAATGGCAGTCTGAGAAAACAGCTCCGATGCTACAATAAGCAGGACGAAAAAGCGCAACACGCCCACACGTCTATTTTAGTCTGCCCGGGTGCTTGTTACCGAACCCACGCATCGGACCGGCGTAATTTCGCGGTTCGGGTGGAGTTCATGGCGACCATTTCCTCCGGCGTTTCTGAAGAGTCGTCCCGGCGCAGCCGCTGCGCTGTCTTGGCCGAAGATCGCCGGTTTACCGGACTGCAGATGGTCTGCTACGCGCCGCTGCTTGGCGGCCTCGCGCGTCAGTGGGCCACTGCTGAGGACATGAGCCACGGATTCTTCGTGCCACTGGCTGCCGGTATTGTTACTTGGCGCTGCCGGGCGGAAATTGCGACAAGTCCCGCATCGCCGAACTACTGGGGGCCCGCATTGGCAGCGTGGGGCCCGCGCAAATGGTCCTTGGCACTCCGGCGGCACAGCTATTCGCCGCGCGGACTGCATTTCTCGGTTCTCTTACCGGTGCGTTGCTCATCGTCGGCGGAACGCGCGTCGTCAAGATCCTGGCCTTTCCTCTTTTCCGGCCCACGTTCATGTTTCCGATACCCGCCATCGTCTATGCACGCGTTACGCTACCGCTGCTGTTGTTCGAGTCGAGCATTGCTGAAACATTCTGAATCTCGGAGTACTAGTCCTGCGCGAGGGCAATGTCCTGGAAATGGCGAGCCAGAAGCTCTCGGTCGTCGAGGCTTGTAGCGGTATACGATCACTGTTCTCCTGGCGTTTCTGGCATTGGTTTACGCGTACTTCTTCGATCGGCGTGTCTGGATGCGCGGGGTTTTGTTGGGTGCCACGATCCCCATCGCGATCGCCCCGAACGCAGCGCGAGTTACGTTGATGGGACTGATCGGTGAATATCGTGTCGATCTTGCCCGTAGGTTCATGCACATCGCCGAGGGGGTGGGTTCTGTTCGCCCTCGCGCTCGGCCTCGTAATTTTATTGCACCGATGCCTTCCAAAATCCTGACCGCGGTGCTCATCCTGCAGGCAGTGCTGTTCTACGGGCTCTCGCGCGGCGAACTTGCTGTACCCGTTCGTCCGCTGAGCGAATTCCCTCCGCAAATTGGGGAATGCCAAATGCAGCGCGACAATACGATGGACGAAGGTGTCAAGGAATCTCTCCGCGCCGACGATTACCTCGCGCGAGACTACTCGGCTTCGCGCGGCCGAACGATCGGTCTATTCCTCGCGTTCTTCAAATCGCAGCGCGCCGCTCAGACGCCCCACTCACCGAAGAACTGCCTGCCCGGCTCGGGATGGATCTGGAGTGTCGCTGAAACCGTGCCGTTTCGATCCCAGGACGGGCCGCACTGGGCGAAGTGAATCGCTACATTGTCTCGAGGGGCGACGACAAAGCCGCGGTGCTCTATTGGTATCAATCGCGCGATCGCGTGGTCGCGAGTGAGTATCGCGCTGCCGCGTTTACAGCCTGGGACTCGCTGCGCTACAACCGTACCGATACTGTTCTGCTTTAGATCGTAGTTCCTATCCTCGATAATCACGAAGACATTGCAACGCTGTCCAGGATTGCGTTCATCGAGACTGCTTTTTCTACACTACGCGGACTCTTTCCAAACTAACCACTGCCCGATACAATCCAGACAGTGGATTACGAAGTCATCGTTGTAGGTGGAGGGCCCGCCGGCGCAACCGCCGCGAAGTTTCTCGGCCAATCCGGTGTCTCCACATTGGTGCTTGATAAGAGCGCATTCCCTCGCGAAAAGCCCTGCGGCGGTGGTATCAGCGCACGCGTGGTCCAGCGCTTCCCATACGTGGAGCGCAAGCTTCCGGCGATCGCGACACACTGGGTTTCGAAGGTCTATTTCGAATCGCCCGATGGTTCCGCGGTCAACTACGAATCCGGCCAACCGCTGTACCTGATGATCCGCCGCGTCGAGTTTGATCACATGCTCCTGTCGCTGGCGCGCGCCGATATCCAGGCGAACGCACTCGTGCGCAAGCTCTCCATCGAACCCGATCGCGTCATCGTTTCCGCCGACCTCGACGGTCAACCACGCGTTTATTCCAGCCGCATCGTTATCGGCTGCGACGGCGCCAATAGTGTAATCGCCCGTGCTGCTGGCCTTCGCGCGGGACGCGCTCAAAGCGACTTCGCGATCGACATGATGGAGGAAACGCCCTTCGACTCGCTCAGCCCGCGGGAGCGCGACAGGATGCACGTCTACTACCGGATTCAGGGCCAATACGGTTATGGCTATGTGTTCCCGAAGTCGCAGCACGTTAATCTGGGCGTCGGTTTTAAGCTCGACTACTATCTGTCCGCGCTGCGCGGCCGCCACTATTCTTATCACTCGACCTTCGTCAATGAGTTGAAATCGCGAAAACTCATCGATGGCGATTCGAACGAACAAAACTTCCGCGCGTTTCCTCTGCCGATCTCTGGGCCACTCGCGCGCACATACTGCGATCGCGTTTTGCTTGCGGGCGACGCCGGCGGCTTCGTCAACGCATTTACTGCCGAAGGAATCTACTACGCGATGGTGACCGGCGAACATGCCGGACGAGCCGCTGCGAATGCCGTCCGCGCTGGCCGCTTCGACGCGTCGCAGCTCTGCCAATATGAACAATGCTGGCAGCACGAGATCGGCCTGGAGCTTCAGAACAGTGTCAAGATTCAGCGCCTGCTTTTGGCCGATGCGACGCGCATCGACCGCATCGTCCGTGCCGCTGCCCGCAACCCTGCCCTAGCCGAAACGCTCGCGCGCTACGCCACCGGCGCCCTGTCACACCCGCAATTCAAGCGCGCGTTGATCGCTCGCGCGCTTCCCTTCTATATCCGCGAGAAGATGAGAGCGGCAGCAGCGCTCATGCTTTGAACCAACGCTTCGTGTATTCAACGGTGCGCCGTATCGATTCCTTGGCTTGCTCGTCGAGCACTTGGCCGGTGGCCTCTTTGCGGCGGCAGTTGCTATTCGGAAATACGCCGCGCAACTGAAGAATGTACTTTTGTCCGGCCACTCCGTAGGCCTGCGCTTCCATGATGAGTAGCAGGGTCCTGCTGAACACATCCATCGCCTCATCGTGCTTGCCGGCGTTCCAGTCCTTCCACGCCGCGACGTACAGGTCGGCGAATCCCGCCGCCGGCATGTTTCCGACCGCGCCGCGCTCGAGTTCGTCGAGAAACGTGGGACCGTGTTTCCCGCTGAAGACACCGCGCAGGATCTGCCCGCGCTTGGCATAATCGGTCAACCGCGGAAGTGTAGCGCCTGCCTCGTCCTTGGCATATCGCAGTGTCGGAATCTTCTCCGCCATTCGCAAGACCAGATCCACACTCATCTGGCCAACGGTCTGGATGATCAACGGCCGGCTGCAAGCTTCGCCGATCGCCGAATAGTACTCCATCTACTTCAACTCATCCTTCCCCTGATTCAGCGGAATCGCTATGATCGCGTCTGCGCCGATCTTTTCGGCGTGCCGCGCGTACTTCACGGCGGTCTCTGGATCATTAGCGTGCACTCCTATGACGACAGCCTGCCGCGCTCCCGCTTGTCCGGTTTTGTTCGCTTGCACGAGCATGCCCGCCCCGGCCGGCTGCTCGTCGAATGTCAATTGCGGC
>Ga0126381_100010610_pt1 | contig 10384 bp, 8 predicted proteins | sample PanSoiMetPlot_28_FD_96465 | JGI IMG/M metagenome (GOLD analysis project Ga0126381, IMG submission 96465) | Tropical forest soil microbial communities from Panama - MetaG Plot_28 | ecosystem: Environmental > Terrestrial > Soil > Tropical forest > Bulk soil | place: Panama | collected 2016-02-17 | reverse complement strand
TTCCCTAAGATCGGTAACTCGTGCGGCACGTCGGTACACCCCGATATCAGGAGTACGCGAAGGTTCCGCCGCTCAGCGGCAAGCTGCTGGGCTAACGCAACGCCGTCCATCTCGGGCATGACCACGTCTGTTAGCAGCAAGTGAATCTCGCGGGCGAAAGCGCGTGCCTTCTCCAGCGCCTGCAGCGGACCGGAAGCGGCGATCGTCTGATAGCCGCCACGTCGAAGCATGGCTTCGACGGTACGTAGCCCATCGGCATCATCATCGACGGCCAAGACGGTCGGAGCACGTTGATCCATTCGCACCTACAACCGACTTTATTACGGCTTCTTAAACGGCATTAGTGGAGAAGACTACCCTGCAGTCCGAAACGTCCGCATTGAAACTGCGGCGGCGTGTTCTCGATTACAAATGATTAAGGTGATGACTGCAAGCGAGCGGTCTTTGGCAACAGCCACTCGCGCCCAAAAGCGTTTAGCTCGGGCTTGGCGTACTCCGTAGCCCGTCGCTCCTGCCTTCGCCGCCTTGGCCGCGCGGGCCTTGGCAGCGTTCGCAGCAAGTTTTGCCTTTGCGGTTCCTCCTGCATGATCACCGTCCCGGCGGCCAGGCTCGATACACCCGGACCGACGTGGCCATTCGTTAGCGGCGATCTTGCAAAACCAACGCCGGCAGTTCTCAGGCCCCGCTGCGAGACCGATTCAACAACGCCTGCCGTTGGCATATACCGTTCACATGCACTCTTCGGGCGTTAACCTAGAGCCGGCTTGGGTCCTGGTTCCCATTGCCTTCCGTGTCCTCAGGGCACCAGCGGCGCCAAGTTCGTCACGGTGCCTTGGAGGATGCTTTGAATCTGCTGCTTCGTCTGGTTGCTCTTGGGTGCCGGGTTTTTGGTATCCTTCACGCAAATTCGTTTGCTCGAACCATGCACTAACAGGGGCTCGCAGAGATTGGGCTTCACCGCCTGAACCACGGCGGCGTTGCCATACAGCAACTCGCCTCCCACCCAGACCATTTGGACGTCCTGCAAATGCGTCTTCAGTAGGCTTTCAGTAGCGTCAGGGTCCTGGGAGGCCAGGACTGTGATGTCGGCTTTCAGCCCCTGCGTCAAAGTCCCGATCTTGTCGCTTACGGCCAGAGCCTTGGCCGGGTTTGCGGTAATCATTGGAATCCAATTGGCTTTGGGAATCGCACCGGCGAACTGCTCTTCGTTGACTTTCGCAGCGATGCGCAGTTCCTGGAAGATGTCATCACTTCCGGTGGGGTTCCAGTCCACACCCAAGGAGACCGAAATTCCGTGCTTCAAGGCCAGTGGGATTTGTGTGGTCTGCCCATAGAGCACCAGGTTGCTTTGCGGTGACCAGATCAGCTTCGCGCCGACTTCCGCCATCTCCTGAAATTCGGATTCTCCAAAAGCGGTGCCATGAATGATGGCGGTCTCCTGCGCGAGAAGTCCCTTCTGCTTCAGCGTCGCGAATTCCTCTTTTGATTTCGGATCGACGCCTTCTCCCAGGTGTACCACGAAGGATTTCGTAACCGAGAAATCCATCTTTTCCTCGGCGACATTGAAAGTGTTGATATCCAGGATGAAGGTGCGGATGTGCTTCGGGTCGATATCGAGCTCGTTCTCGTTTTCGGCGTTGCGAATCAGAGTGCGAACACACGCCATGTCGGGCGAGGTGCCTTGGATCGTAGTGATTCCGCTGATCAGCGCCTTCATCTCTCCGTATTTGATTGCCTCGCAGGAGAGTTGCTTCTGCTTCAGGAGATCATAGGGCTTCTTGAACTTCTTGTACTCTTTCGAGTCCTGCCACTCGCTGCGATTCTTTGTGAGGTGCGAAGGCGTGAATTTTGGGAGTACGTTGTATGCGACGTGATTGTGAGCATCGATAAAGCCGGGGAAAATCCAGGCTTCCGTGATCGCAAAGGAGGTCGCACCGGGAGGGACCGTGCAGTCTGGCCCCACGCAGGCGATCGTCGAGCCTTGAATTACAAGCTTGCCATCCACAATCCCGCCGGGAGTGACCATCTTGCCGTTCAGCGCAAAGGTATTGGGATCGGTGCCGGGGCTCACCGTGATGGCGGCCCAGGCAGGGACCGTCAGCAGCAAGATTGGAAAGAGCCGGTTTTTGGCGTTCATCCTTCGGCTCCTTGCGATATCAGCAGAATACTGGGGTGGTCCCCGGCCTCGGGTGGAATCTGGCTGGTCGTGAGCCGTTGCGCGATTCGGCCCGTTCCCATCCATTTGGGCATTCCGAACCCCAAGTCGCGAAGGGGAATTGAGAGCACGTCCTCCGGTCCGAACGCCGGGCCGGGGTAGGACGTGAGATCGGGCGTGCCGTCGGCATCGGGTGTTACTCTGGCTCCGATCGCCTGAAGCTGGCTGCTCCAGTTTTGAAGCACCGCGGCGTCCGGCTGCGCCGTAGGATGCTTCAGAAAGAACACGCGGTGACTGGCTTTCCAAGCCTGAGCGCCCGGCCAGGTATCGATGACGTGTTCGGCAGCCTTCCCAAAGCCGAGAACCGCTTGAATGCCGGGTACTGCGAGAGCATCCAATAGAGAGTTCCTCCATTTCAGTACAGCGGGACGATCCATAAAGTCCTGCATCTCGGCATCAAACTGCCCGAAAATGCTGTACAGAACGGAATTCACCATTATGTAGGAGCGCGTGAGGCCCAACTTCGCGAGAAAGCGCTGCACACGCTGGCCTGCCTCACCAGCAAGAATCCGGCGCACGACATTTTCGGAGGCGGCTGGATCCTGACCAACAATGAGAACTCTCGCAGAGCCGTCAAGCCGGCCCCGGTAGTACATGGGCCCCCATTCGAGTCGGAACCGTTTGGGCACGCCCTCGTACTCGGTGAGGGGCGCCTGTTCGAAAATGGTTCGGATCGCGGGCGGAGGTCCAGGGTCCCATTCCATCAGCCACAGACTCCTTTCCAGGGCAACGATTTAGCATCTACGGTCCGGTTAGAATCGTAGACCAGGATATCCAGTTTAATGGTGATTGCAGGCTCGGTTTCATATCACGCTCAAAATTCCCGCCCCCGATCCTCGCCAATGACCTGAAATCGCTGATTGAGAGAAATGCTGAAATGCTCACCGTCGACCAGAAGCAGATCCGTCAAATGTTCCTCTCGTTGGTTGACTTTTCCCGGCCGGCAACCTGGCGCGCCGATGAAGAACCGCGGCGTTCCGGTGCCGCTTAGGATTTGGTTGCGTAGCCCTTCGCACAAGCAGAGTAAAGAGCGAACCTGAAAAACAGCGCGAGCGGCGGCCGCACGCAAGTCCCGTTGTGCTCGATCACGCTGTGCGGGGATCCGATTCCGATCTGATCTCCCCGAGCGCCGTCTTCAGGGACTTCTGGCGTTAAGATTTCGCGATCCCTGAAGACTCGTGCCGTCCTGCCGGTTGCGAGGCGGACGTTTCCGCACCCGGAACCAATGTGCCCGCGTGGCGCCGTTCGCGACTGGACCAGGCAATCCGTAACGAACTTCTGGAATTCGCCTTCCTTCGAACGGATTTATCCCAGCGCCCCGCCACCCCTTTTTGAGAGAATAGAACAACATCACGAGGCGAACCGCGAAGTTCCGCCATCGCACAGCGAGGTTACATGAAGGGTCTCTTCTGTTTTGCGCTTTTGGCCGCGGGGTTCGAGGCACTAGCCTCCGCGCGTGCCCACCATTCTTTTTACGCCGAATTCGACTCCAACAAACCGGTCAAAGTGACTGGCGTGGTGACCAAAGTCGAATGGCAGAACCCGCACATCTGGTTCTACGTTGACGTCAGGAATGCCGATGGCTCCGTGACCAACTGGGGCTTCTCCGGTGGCTCGCCGAACCAACTGATGCGTCGCGGCATCACCAAGAAGGTGATCCAGCCCGGCATGACCATCATGGTGCAGGGATTCCGCGCCAAGGACGGCTCGAACAATGCGAGCGGAGGCAAAGTGACCTTCACGGATGGCAAGAGCGTCTTCACTGCCAGCGCCGAGGACAAGGTGCAAAGTGAGGACAAACCATGAAACCCGTATTCTTGATCGCCTTTTCGCTCGTTATGTCGCTGCCCCTCCATCTCTCCGGCCAGTCGTCCGGCGCAACGAAGGCGTCCGCGCCCACAGCAGTCAAGCGCACGCCGGAGGGTAAACCGGAGTTCAGCGGCATCTACGAATGGCCCAAATCCCTGGGTGGCGAGCAGTGTAAGTGTTCCGCCACCATTTTCGACCGCAAGTTCTTCGCGTCGCTCAAGCCTGGCGGCGAGCCGTTTTACGAGCCCCCGACCGGCGACCCGCATCACGATGAACCTCGTGACTTTTGCATGCCGGCCGGCTTTCCTTCCGGAATGCTATCGGCCTACCCCATCCAGATGTTCCAGTCCAAGGACTACCTGGTGATGGTTCACGAATTTCAACGGATGACGCGGATCATTCCACTCGATGGACGCAAGCATCACGAAGACATCGAGCCTACCTACTACGGCGATCCCATCGGCCACTGGGAGGGCGACACCCTGGTGATCGAAACCACCAACTTCAAACGCTGGACGCTCGACGACAATTTCTACAGCAACCCGAAGGAATCCCGCATGCACAGCGATGCCTTGCGCACGGTCGAGCACATCCGCTGGAAGGACAAGGACAAACTTTCGTATCTCCTGACCATCGACGATCCCAAAATCTTCACCAAGCCCTGGTCTCAAGAATTCCAGATTAAAGCCCGCCCGGACTGGGAAGCCACCGGCCTGCTGGAATACGTCTGCCAGGAGAATAACCGCTGCCCCGGCGGCAAATGCCAGGGCCAGTAAATCGGCATTAAGTCCTGCTTTCGCAGCCGCAGAACCCGTGATTCCAGCTTAGTAGACCGTTTCAGAAGTTCGCCAACATAGCGAAATACCGCTTGCGGCTCCGAGCGGAGCCCCGACCGTCAGACGCTGTGAAGTATTCTTCGATGCGCAGGCGAAACCGCCTGTGCCACCTATGGCATGCCAGTGTTTCGAGTGGTGGGGCGGTGGTTGGGATTACGAGACCGTATTTGCGAAACGGTGTACTTAGCGATTGTCCATGATTGGGGGGCGGCTTCCTAAACCGAAGTTCCTCCTCTTACGGGAACTTCGGCCTAAACAGGGGAAGAACCAAGCCTATTCCAATTCTCCCGCCCGACGGAAAGTGCGCCAAAGTGTCACCAGAAATATCGCCAGGAACAGCAGCGAAAGCCCGGATTGCCACCGCGAATGGTTAGCCCCGGCGTTAATAAGGCGCAAGCCGAGATGCCACAAAGTGGAGAGCAGAAGCCATACCGTTGCGATCATGTACGCGAGTACAAATAAGGACGGGCGTTTCCTGCGGTGACGGACCGGCCGCCTGATCCAACTCCAAGCCCGTAGGCGCACATTTGAATCCTTCATGAGGGTACACAGCAGAAAATATCCATCAGTAGGCAACAATGGCATCAGATTGAAGACTCCCAGGAGCCAATTCATTGCCACTGCCAGTTCCAGCGCCGCAGATCCCGGCGCGACGGTACGCAATCCAATCAGCCCACCCGCCGCGAGTGAGAAATTGGCGAACACGCCCGCGCCCCAGACGGCAAGCCGGCCGCGAAGGGGAAGCGTATAGAGGCCAGCCAGCCTCAATCCCACAATCGGAATGGTTCCAAGGTAGAGTTGAAACTTTACCGTTCCTGACCGGATTCCCCACTGGCTTGCCGCAAAACAGTGGCTTAGCTCATGAACCGTCATCGATAAGCTGGCGACAAGAGCAACTTGCACGAGACTTGCCATACGAGACATGTCGGGAGCTACGGGCTTAGTCATCAGTTGCAGAAGCGATGGATCTCGAACGATGAGGACTGCGGCTACCGCCATCAGGCCTGCTCCGAGGCACGCCGTTGGCCAAGCCAGCGTTGATAAACGCTGAAACCAGCGAAGCAACCGATCGAGAGGAAGTCGCAGAACCGTTGCCGACATCTGCTGAATGTCACGGCCCTGTACGAAGGCTGATTCAGTCAATAAACCTGCCCGCTGGAACTTCCGAAGCAAAGCTTCGACTTCAATCGCGAGGCCCTGCTCTCTTACTACACTGTCCTGAATCTGCGCGAGTGTTTTCGTGCCATCGACCGCCCGCATGAATGCCTGAATGGCCAAAAGCTTTGAACCTGGAACCGTAAGGTAACGATCTGCCGCGATGCTGCCGACAATGTAAATCTCTTCGCATCGGGACGTACGAGGATAGAACAGCCATATGCCTACTCCGTCGATTAGCTTCGGTGGAGGCACGCCGGCTTCGCGTATTGGTTCTTGCGTCACCATATATCGGCATCCGACATACTAGTTGTGCCTCCGGCGCGGCGGTGGCCAAGAGACGCCACCTCAGAAGCACAGAGTCCATTTCTGGCATTACGGAACTGATTGACTTTTCTTAGTTGGGTGAATTCCACACCGCATTCCAGCGCACTGCGCCACTGCCATCCCCTACGCAAACTCAGTCGCGGCATGTATCAGCTTAGTGATAAACAGTGAGTCCGCGTATCAGGCCAGAACGGCCTCGAGCGAGATCAGTATGATCAGACACCAGTTCGCCAGGTGTTGTCCCTTGCGAAGCCTACGGCCAGGCTGCAGTTCTCGTAATTGGCGCCGAATTCAGCGATCGCAACCGACGAATCGCCCGTAGAAGGCTCCGGAAAATCACCGGTATTTTTAGATGGAATTCCCGGTATCCAGTTTCTGAAACGCCGTGAAACGCTTCCCGGCGAGTTGGCACTACTTGTCGTGTCGCAAGAATGGAAGGCATTGAAGTTCACGCCTCACCGGAGGAGTTGGTGATGTTGCCCGAAAATGCCAGCTTCAAGCTGTTCCCCTTTTTGATTCACACAGTCACTCAGGAAGACTGCATGGTGTATCGGATCGGAGGGCCTAAAATTACGATGGTCGCGACCTCGCGTTTGGGTGTCGATGTCCTTCGGAGCCTCAGCAAAGGCAATACCATCCACGAAACGAAGAAGCTGTTGTCTAAGCAACTCGCGCTGGCGGAAGAGCGTTTGGACTTGCAGCCGATCTTAGAAGCGATCGTAAAGGCGAGGTTCGTTTGGCGCGTGAATGGTCAGCCCCTGGACGTGGAACGGCCGGCGGTGCACCGCGCGTTGATTCATGGTCTGCAATTCGCGAATCACTTGACTTTGGAGTGGAGTTGGAATCTTCTGACGAAATGCTTGCCGAAATACCTGCCCCCCAAAACAGCGCATCGGTTTCTTTGCGTTTTGAAAGTGGCGCGGCAGATTGGTAAGAGGCGCTCGTTCGATAACCCAATACGAAGAAATCTTAAAAAGGCTTTCGGGGATGTTATTCCGGTTCAGACGATTGAGTCAATCGCCAACCAACATGAGCGCGAGCAGACCAGGAGAGCCGTGGATAACCTTCTGCTTCGCAACTTACCCCCGCAGAAAATGGTGCGCTGGCTGCGCGAGTCCGTGCGGTTCACCGGGATGGAGCGCCTGCAAGCCGCGCAAGCGGCAGGCAGGGGAGTGATTCTGTGCGGATTCCACTTCGGCGCTCCGCAACTTCTGGTGCCGCTTCTTTGGCGCGCCGGTGTTTCGTTTACTGCATCGGCGGCAATGCTGCCTTCCAAAGGAAAAACGCTGGCGCCTACGATTGTTCTCGACGAAAGCTACGCAAAGGACGGCGTTCCCGGTTGTGGAACTGTCACGCTTCACACCAGATTCTCGTTCCGAGGCTTTCTCGAGATGATGAAAGCGTTGCAGCGAGGCGGAACCGTGCTAGTGTTTCCCGACGGGTATTCCGGCCGTCCCAATCGCGAAATTGCGCGATATTTTGGCCATCTGGCTGCGGAGTTCCGGCCATCCCGTTCACTTGTTCCGTTTCTCGGACACGCCATCGCGGCTAACCTGATGGTGCCCTGGTTATGCCGACAAACGGGTGCCACGCTATTTCCGGTCAAGTTATTGCGATCGGATTCGCAAATGTATGAAGTGGTGCTTGAGCCGCCCTTAGACCTGGCAGTCGAGCCAAGTCTGGAAGCTTCGGCGGAGAAGCTCTACGGAGTGCTGGAGAAGGATATCTACCTGCATCCGGACTCATGGAATTACTGGGATCGCCTGCATAAGTTCGCCGAGGCTCCGGGGCAGGAGTCCGGCGAAATGATGAAAAGCCTGGCCGTGGCTTCGGCTGGCTAAGTGGCGATCCCAACCGGTTTGTCCTACCCTGGACAAATTCGAAAAGAAAGGAGGTGACAAGCATGGACAGCAAACTTACGGTGCAAGCTGCTGCTTCTTCCGTGGAATTGGTTGACTTTACCGACATCGAAGCTCTGGAAGAATCGATGGCCGCGGCAGGCTCGACGCACAGTGGCGGATCGGAGGCGTAGTCTCTTTTCCGTGTAGCGAGGGGAGGGCCCTCCGGATCTGATCTTGGAGGGCTCTGTCAAATTGCCTGAGGGAATCTAACGGTTTTGCAAGGACGACGACCGGGGATATGGAAACCACATCGATGAACCAAAATGTCAGCTGCTGTTATGCCGGCCCGGCGCCGGAGGCATCCGCTGGACTGCGTGCCATTTCCAGCCTGTTAGGGACCCGGGTACTTCTGCCGCTTCCCTTTCCGTCGAGGAGTGTGGAACAGCAGTGGGCCGGGCTCGTAGTGGATTTCGCAGGAAGAAGGTAATCGTATGGAATCGATGCGTATCGTCATTACGGGCCTGGGAGTCGTTTCTCCGGTTGGGAACGGGAAAGAAGCGTTCTGGAATGCATTGATTGGCGGAGTTAGCGGAATTGACGAGATCCGCAGCTTCGACACATCGGCCTACCGCACGCACAAGGGTGGTGAAGTAAAGAGCCTTGAGCCTGGCCGGTATTTCCAGAGCGAGCACATTCCTTCCGCGGCTCGAGGCGCGCTCTTTGCCATCGCCGCGACGCGCATGGCAATCGAAGATGCGCGCATGGATACGGCTCGGATCGATCTGTCGGAAATCGGTGTCTGCTGTGGAACCACAATGGGCGAAAGCCAGCTTCTGGAATCCATGAACTCCAATCTGCTGGATGGACGCCCGGAAGAGCTCGACGCGGAATTCGCCTCCCATTATTCAGCCGAATCCATCCCGGCGAATGTCGCCCGCGAGTTCGGCTTCGGTGGACCAGTCAGCATCATTACCACGGCCTGCTCAGCGGGAAACTACGCCATCGGTCAGGCGTGCGACCTGCTTCGAAGCGGCCGCGCCAAGGTCGTGATCGCGGGCGGCTCCGATCCTTTCTCGCGCATCGCCTTTGCCGGCTTCAACTCCATGCTGGCTGTAACTCCCGATGTGTGCCGCCCATTCGATCTGCATCGCAAGGGAATGTTTGTAAGCGAGGGCTGCGCGATGCTTGTTCTGGAATCCATCGACGATGCGGTTCGGCGAGGCGCGAAGATTTACGCGGAGGTGGCGGCATGCGGGTTGAGCAACGATGCGCATCACATGACCTCTCCCCACCCGCAGGGGCGTGGCGCGATCGCCGCCATGAACAATGCGTTGCGCGAAGCAGCGTTGGCGCCGGAGCAAATCCATTACATCAGTGCGCATGGCACTGGAACGCCGGCCAACGACCGGATTGAAACGGCCGCCATCAAGAATGTTTTCGGCGACGCGGCGCGGCGCATCCCGGTCAGCTCGATCAAATCGATGTTGGGCCACACGATGGGCGCCGCCAGCGCAATTGAGGCCGCCACCTGCGCCCTCGTCATCGATCGGGGAGTAATTCCTCCGACCATGAACTACACGACGCCCGACCCGGCGTGCGACCTCGACTACGTGCCAAATGCCGCAAGAGATGCACGTGTACGGGTCGCGTTGAGCAATGCGTTTGCGTTTGGCGGGAATTGCTCGGCCCTGATCCTGAAGAAGTGTGAGGCCTGACAGCATGCCATACGACACCAGGAAGCGCATAGCGATCACGGGGATCGGCGCGGTCACGCCCGTCGGAAACGGTGCGGACGCGTTTTGGGGGGCTCTTTCGAACGGAACATCCGGGATCGAGCCGGTACGCCACTTTGATGTGTCGCGGTTTAGGGCCAGGCATGCGGCCACTGTCAAGCCTTGCGACTGGGCCAAAATTCACGGCCGCAAGGAATCCTGGTCGGGAAGCCGCAGTGTCAGTTTTACGCTGGCATCGGCCGCGCTGGCGCTCGAGCATGCGGGAATCGACTTGACTCCGGAGAACCGGCCTCAAACCGGCGTGGCTGTCGGAACTACGCTGGCCTGCTTGAATCTGATGGCCCGCTTCGATCAGCAGGCGCTGCGCGAGGGTCCGCGCACCTGCGATCCGATGATGTTTCCCGACACGGGAGTCAGCGCGCCTGCATGCCGCATCTCGATCGCATTCGGCATCAGCGCTTTTAACAT
>Ga0126381_100010609_pt1 | contig 10384 bp, 8 predicted proteins | sample PanSoiMetPlot_28_FD_96465 | JGI IMG/M metagenome (GOLD analysis project Ga0126381, IMG submission 96465) | Tropical forest soil microbial communities from Panama - MetaG Plot_28 | ecosystem: Environmental > Terrestrial > Soil > Tropical forest > Bulk soil | place: Panama | collected 2016-02-17 | reverse complement strand
CGAGTGGCGTCAGTGTGTATGGCCAGATCGACATCGGTGGCTATCCGAATCCACCGGTGATCTATGTGCAGCCGGTCGTTGTCGCACCGGCACCGGAGTACGCCACCGCGCCGCCGATCTACCTGCACGTTCCGCCCGGGCATGAGAGACATTGGCGGGAGCATTGCGGCGAGTATCACGCCTGCGGTCGTCCGGTCTATTTCGTGAGGGATGACTGGTACAACAGGGAGTACGCCCATCACCGTCACGGACACGAGCACGAGCACGAGCACGAGCACGATCGCGACCAACGTTGATGCACCAGGCCGGCCGGCGCGATGGCGCCGGCCGACTCGTGCCCCTGAGCTGCCTGCTAGGGGTGCGGAGGCGCTGTGGAGTTTCGCAGGATCAGCTCGAAGCTCAGCTGCTGCCGAGGGATCGGCCGCGGCCACCCGCGGCGCCGTGGCGAATGCCGGATGATGAGCTCGGTAGCGGCCCGAGCCCTCTCTCTCACGGGCTGGCGGATCGTGGTCAACTGCGGCCACACCATGGTTGCCACCGGCGCATCGTCGAACCCGACGACAGAAAGTTGCCTGGGTAGCTCGAGCCCGCGCTGACGCGCAGCACAGATCACTGCCGCCGCCATGTCGTCGTTACTGGCGAACACGGCGCTTGGCCGACTTGGACCAGCCAACATCTGCTCAGCGCAGGCGAGTCCATCAGTGAAAATGAAGTTCCCGGTCTGCACCCACTGCGGCTTGACCGCTACCCCACGGGCGCGCATCTCGTCAGTGAAACCGAGATAGCGCTGCTCCGTCGCTCCATGCTCGGGCGGGCCGCGTATGAAGCCGACGGCGCGGTGTCCGAGATCGAGAAGATGCGCCGTCATGCGGCGTGCTGCCGTGCGATCGTCGATTCCCACTGACGGCGAGTCGTTCGGTTCGCGCTTCGGGGCGATGCGCACGGTTGGAATAGCGGCCTCGGCTCGCGTTCGAAGCACGCACCAGCAAGGCCACGCTCGTCAGCCTGAGCGCGCACCCGTACTTCAACCTCGCCGGGCCGGAGTCCGGGCATGCTCTCGGCCACGTGGTCAGGCTGTTTGCCGACGCGTTTCTACCGACGGACCGGCAACAGATTCCGACCGGGGAGATCCGCGCGGTGGACGGTACACCGTTCGATTTTCGCCAGCCGACAACGCTCGCAGCTCGCATCCTGCAGAGCGATGAGCAGCTGCTGTTTGGACAGGGCTACGACCACTACTTCGTGCTGGGCGAGTGTGCGGCCGGCCAACCTCGGCTGGCCGCGCGCGCGTACGAGCCGGCAAGCGGGCGCGTGGTGGAGATTCATACCAGCCAACCGGGGCTGCAGCTGTATACGGGCAACCAGCTGAACGGCTCCGTGGCTGGTCGCGGAGGACTGTATCGGCAATCCGCGGGTTTCGCCTTCGAGCCTCAGGACTTCCCGGACGCGCCGCATCATCCGGCCTTCCCGTCCACCTTTTTGCGTCCGGGCGAGACCTATCAGCAGTGCATCGGCTATCGCTTCCGCGTGCAAGGCTGAAAAATTAAACCGAATCGCCATCGGTCCGATCCAACTCAGGCGATGGGCAACAGATGCCGCCGTCTCTCGATCGTCGCAGCGCTCGCGGTGCTGCTGGCTGCTCCTCTGTCGGCAGCAACCGGCTCCACCGAGCTGGTGATCAACGACGTCGCCGTCATTCCGATGGACAAGGAAGCAGTCGACGAACACCAGGTTGTGACTATCCGCGACGGTGTCATCGTCGATATCGCAGGCCTGCCCGCTCGCCCGGTGAGCGCCAAAGCGGTTGTGATCGATGGTCGCGGCAAGGTCCTCATCCCGGGCCTGGTGGACGCTCACGCCCACATCATGCCGCTGCGAGCGAGCGTGGCAGGTGCACACGGCCGCTTCGACCGCCTGAGATCCGAGATCCAACCTTCTCATCCCTACGATTCGCGGGTGCTGTTCGCATTTCTGCGCGAAGGTGTCACCACGGTGTTTCATCTTGGCGGCGGCGGCGAGGACGTACTGCAGCTGAGAGATCTGATCCAGAGGGGAAGCATCCTCGGTCCCCGTCTGGTCGTCGGAAAGCTCATCGACGGACCGCCCGAGGCGGTCGTTGACTATCTCCACAAGAGCCCGCCGCCCTCCTCGGTCGAACATCCCGAAACTGCCGGCGACGGCCGTGCAGCCGTCGAGCTCGCCGTCGCAAATCGCTACGACTTCATCAAGTCGTATCAACACCTGAATGAGGAGACCTACGACGCGGTGGAAACCGCCGCGCATGCCGCGCATCTCATCACCATGGGCCACCTCCCCGAGATCGGCTGCGGCACCTGTGTATCGCCCGAGCATCCCTTCCTGGTGCCGATGAACGACATCGCGCACGCCGAGGAGCTCGGGCGCTATGCGATGCAAGACGACCTCGACCCGCGTGAGCTCACGGTGCTGACAAACTGGGTGGTGCGTGCCCACTCGATGGTGACACCTACACTCATAACTACTCGGGCGATTCTCTACATGTATGTACACCACCATGTTCCGCCGCTACCCGAGTACATTCTGGACACCCTCGACCCTGTTACTCTGGACAACTGGCGGCCGGAGCACACCCGTTATTTGAGCGAAGCGTTTCGCGCACAACCAGGGATAGACCGCTACCCGGCGGGCTTCGATTTCGACCGAGTCCTCACGCGCAAACTCTTTCGCAGTGGCGTATCCCTGCTGGTAGGGGCCGATGCGCAGACAGTCCCTGGACTTGCCTACGGCTACAGCGTTCACCAGGAGATGCTGGAGCTCAACGCCCTGGGACTCACACCCTACCAGGTGCTGCGGGCCGCGACGGTGAGTCCCCACGAGCTCATCGGTGACAGCGCCCGGGCCGGCTTCGTCAAAGCCGGTCAACGGGCTGACCTGGTTCTGTTGAACGCAAATCCGCTGGTCGACATCAGAAACGCGCGCAACATCGCTGGAGTCGTAGTCGACGGGCACTGGATATCCGCTCGCCAATTGCACGAGCGAACAAAGCAAGACTCGGCATATTTTCACCAGCTGGCGAGCAAAGCCGGTCTGGCCGCGGACAAGGCGCGCTACCTCAGTGACTGCGGACCGGGGGCGCTTTGAACCGGGCTCAGGTCAATTCGGAAACTGCAACTGTCGCTCGACCGGCTGGAAATCCGGCTCGCTGCGTATTGGATCCATGAGTGGATCGACTTTCAGACGTTCCAACCCGGGGTCACGCACGCGCATGGCAGTAGCGAGCCACTCCAACGCCTTAGGTCGGTCGCCCCACTGCGCATAGATCTCAGTGAATTGCACGGCGACGTCATCACCGTAACCTGCCTTCAATTTCGCAGCTTCGGCTTCCGCATCCGCTGGCCGTCCAAGCTTGTGGTACACGATCGCCAGACACCATTGGGTGGTCCAGTGACTCGGTGTGCTCTCGCATGAAGCGCGCGCGGCCTGCAGGTCACTCAGCAGGTAATGAGCGAGACCGCGATAGGCGTGGGCCTGCGAATGACCGGGGTCCAGACTGATGACTTCGGTGAAGGCGGCAATCGCGTCACTATAGCGACGAGCCCAAAACAGGCCCTGGCCGAGCCGATAGTGACTGCTTGGATTGAGCGGATCGAGCACGACCGCGCGACGTGCAGCGGCGAGTCCCCCCTCGAATTGCCCCATATTGGTTGCAAAGCGCGCACTCTCGCGCAGCACCTCTGCGTTGCCCGGCGCGAGTGCCACGGCCCGCTGATAGGCTTCGCTCGCTTGCGTGAAATTGAGAGCGCCATTCTCCCACGAGCGTCCCATCGCCAGATGTCCCTCGACGAGCTGCGGGGTGAGCGCGAGCGCCTGGCGCGCATCCGCATGAGCCTTGTCAAAGGTCGCGCGAACGGCGGGTCCCGTTGCGAACTCGACGGCATAGCCATTCAGGGCGAGCGATCGCCCTGCGAACGCAAGCGCATACTTTGGATCCAGTTGGATCGCTTCCGTATAAGCGGCAATCGCGGTGTCAAGCTCCTTTGCTCCGTGTTCCGTGGCATACGCCTTTGCCCCCCGCAGAAATGCGTCGAAGGCGGCGGGGTTATGCGTCCCACCCAGGTCCATCTTCGACGCCTCGTCTTCCAGCAGCCTCGCCCGTAGCTCGCGGGCAACCGCTGTAGCGATCTGCGTCTGCAGATTGAGGGCGTTGGTCAGGTCAAGATCGAAGTCTTGTGACCAGACGTGGAAACCATTGACGGTATCGATCAATTGCGCCGTGATCCGTACCTTGTTACCGGAACGTCGAACGCTGCCTTCCAGGATGGAAGCCACATTGAGTTTGCGTGCAATGGTGCCGATATCCGCGTCCTTGCCTTTGAACGAGAACGCGGACGTGCGGGCTATTACCTTCAATGCATCGATCTGCGTCAATGCGTTGATCAACTCCTCGGTGACGCCATCGGTGAAATATTCCTCCTTGGGATCTCCGCTCAGATTGGTGAAGGGGAGCACCGCCACAGAGTGAGGCGGTGGGGTGAAGATGCCGCTGCCCACCTCGGCATGACTGGTGGCGTCCTGCGGGCGCGCAGAGGCGGCGGCGGGATGCTGTTGGCCGAGGCGCGAGAATAGCCACCACGCCCCGCCCGCGATGACCACCAGTGCAATCAGGAGTGACCCGTACCTCGGGGGTGCAGGGCGCGGAACGGACAGGGCGACCTGCGGTGGATCGAGCGCCAGTGGATGAAATTGGTCAGTCACCGCAGCGGTTTGCTCCTGCGGGCCGACCTCGCCCGATGCGCCGGCGGGCAGCGCCACCGGTGCCTGAGCGTCATCTGCGACCGGGGCGACGAGCCGGTATCCGCGGCGAAGCACGTTGGCGATGTACTGCGGGTCCTTGGGATCGTCTCCAAGAGCCCGACGCAGGACCGCGACGGCCTGGTACACCGAACTTTGGGTTACAACCAGGTCCTTCCAGACCGTGTTGAGCAGCTGATCGACGCTGATCACCTCACCCGCGTTTTCGGCGAGGCAGACCAGCACGCGCATGGTGCGCGGCTCGAGCTTGACGGTTGTACCGTCGCGAGAAATCTCGTCGAGGGCGGGATCGATCCGCCATTGCCCGATCCAAAAAGGCGCGTCGAGGAGATTCAAGAGGTTCTCGCGCCAAACCGCTGAGCCGCAGCCGATTCTCTGAAGTATAGCGACACGCGCCGACGCCGCAGCCGCACGCCACATTAAAAGAATGTGACGTCTTCAACCCATCTTTATCTCTCCTTAAGACCGCAGCCAGAGAGACTTCAAGACAGCCGGACACTGAGTCGGCAACGTTGCGCACGGTTGATTACCCGTTCAAAGCGTTGATCACTCATTCAAGACATCAACTTCGGGAGGCCAATCAATGAGTCTCGTGCATGGTGGCATTGCTGCTGCATCGCAGCATCTCACTTCGAAGGCTGCCGGGCGTTCCGTCCGCCTGGCAACCCTATGCACCCTGACCCTGGCAGCGTACTTTCTCGCAGGTGCCAGGGACGGTGCCCCCTCCTCGTCCGCGCACGCGCAACACACGCCTCTCCCGCTCGCGCAGCAAGAGCCCCGGATCCGCGCAGCAAGGTATCTGGACTTCGATGCGCCTCAGGAGTCGCGCGTCCCCGATGCGCGCCTGCAAGCCGCCGCGCGCCGGGTCTGTGAGCAGATGCAGGACGGCGACGGGATTGGTTCCCTCACGCCGTACAGCCTCTGTGTCCACGAAGCGCTCACGGAGGCGCTGGCAGCTACGGGCGCTCCAGCAGCGCCGCGCGGCCGCAGCGAGTGAATATGCAAATCAACAACATACAGATCAGCAGGCCATGGAACGGTCTCAGGTTGTTGCAGGCGTTGATGCCGAAAGCACGCGGCGGCGGCGAGTCGGGAAATCGCAATCCGAGCACGGGGTACGAGCCCGACGGTCGCGAGCCGCGTGAGTTTTCGAGGCCGCAAAGACGCGCGGGCCCCGTAAGGGTCCTGGTCGTGATGGCCGACACCGAGCTGCGAGACGCCTATCTTCGGATCCTCGGTGAAACCGGTGTCAGCCACGACATCGCGGCGTTCCGTGAGCTGTGCGCGGCGCCCGGATCCTCACGGCGGATGACGAAGTTCGAGGCCTTTTGTCGCGATCGGGCCGAGGCCGCGGTCACCCTGGCGCAGGAGGCTGCGGTGCGCCACGAGCCCTTTGCGATCGCGCTCATCGACGTCGACACCTCGAGTTGTGATGGCATGCGTGCGGCCATGCGCATCAGGGAAATCGATCCCGACGTCGAGATCGTCCTGCGGTCGGGAGGCTCCGCCATCGATCCGTTCGAGATCGGCGGGCTGCTGCCACCGGAGGAGAAAGTCTCCTACTTGCCGGCATCTTCAAGCGCGGAGGAAGTTCGCCAGATGATCATCGCGCTCAGCAGCAAGTGGCTCGCCGAACGGCGTATCGCGAGACTGGCGTACTTCGATCCCCTGACCGAACTGCCGAATCGCGAACAGTTCCGCAACAGGCTGTCGAGCGCGCTCAAGACTGCCAGGCAGCAAAAGCAGCCGCTGGCGGTGCTCTATCTCGACCTCGACAAGTTCAAGGCCGTGAACGACAGACTCGGGCACGCAGCGGGCGACGAGCTTCTGCGCACGGTGGCACGCAGGCTGCGGCGCAATCTGCGTTACGACTATGCCCGGGGAGTTCACAGCGGCGCGAGCGCGCGCCCGGGCGATCTCGCGCGACTGGGCGGCGATGAGTTCATTGCACTGCTGCCCGGTTTGCACACTACCGGCGATGCGGGCCTGGTGGCTGAGCGGCTGATAGCAGCGGTCCGCGAACCGGTATCACTTGCTGGCAGCTCGGTGACAGTCACCCCAAGTGTCGGTATTGCGATCTACCCCAGGGACGGAGCTAACGCCGAAACCCTGCTTCGTAACGCAGACGCCGCGATGTACTGTGCGAAGCGCACGAGACCGGGAACTTACGCATTCTTCCAGCCCGTGATGAACGCCGCGCCCGTGATAACCCTGCCGATCGCCGAAGTCGCGCGCGCGGCAGCCGGATAGCCGACAGACTCCGCCAGGACGCGGTCACTCGCCCGCGCCCGTGCTCATCCCAGCACGGGTGCGGTGCCCTCTTGGGACAGGACACAACGACGCGATCGTGCGCGCCATGGCGCCCTCGCGACATGGCGGCTGCCACCTTCGCAGTGGTGTGAGGATAACGCGCGGGCTGGAGAGCCCGTTTAGGAGAACTCGGTGCTCATTCTGTCGAGATCCGCAGGAGAATCGATCAAGATCGGTGACAACGTAACAGTCACGGTCCTTGGCACAAAATACAGTCAGGTGCGACTCGGTGTCGAAGCGCCGAAGAGCATTCCCGTTCATCGCGAAGAAGTCTACGAGCGCATCCGCATGTCGCACGCGCCGCGGAATGCGCATGACCACGACGTCGCAGGGAAGCGTGCGGTTGCAGCCGACCGGAGGATCACCACCGCGGATAGCGGCGCGGACGATGAGCGCATCTTTGCGCTGATCGCCACCTCTGGCGCGCTGTCGCCGGTGTTCCGGCTCTGCGAGAGTCTGTTGCAGGGGCGCAGCGCCCGAACGTTCGAGAGAGACGAGGCGCTCTATGAGATCGGCGACACGGAGCGCACCGTGTTTCTCATTCTGAGAGGCGTCGTCAGGACGGGAACTGCAACCGAACTCGGTCAGGAGATCACCTACCATCTCCGCAAGGATGGGGACGTCGTCGGCGAGCTGTGTGTCATGGAGGCGGTGCGGCGTGAACGGGCGGTTGCGCTCGAGCACACCGAGGCAATCCCGATCGACTTCGAAGAGTTCGTGCATACCCTGACTGACCAGCCGGGACTGCTACGTGAGGTACTCACCCTGCTCTGTGACAGCCTCGCCGAGGCCTACGATCAGGTATACCGGGTGGCAGACGACGGCATTTTGCGCGGCTTGATCGGGGTCTTGCGCAGCCTCGCGCTTTCGCTGGGACAACCTTGCGGCAATCTCGTGGAAATCAACGCCTACCTGAGTCACGAAGAACTGTCGCAAATGGTTGGCGCCCGCTGCGAGCGGGTATCGACTGCGCTCAATTCGTTGCAGCGCGCCGGATTCGTCCAGTACACCAAGCGTGGCCACCTGCTTCTCGATGTGCAGGCTCTGGAGAGGCGCATGTCATAGATCGTCAGCCAGGGCCCTGGCGATGCGCAACGCCTGCGAGCGCCCGATTGTCCGCATCTGTCCGCGGTATCGCCCGAATGGGGCTGAGCCAGGATTTCGTTTCTTGAGCCTCCTTCGTGTGTAGCCACGTGAATGTCAACACGTGCCATAGAATTCTCTGGACGTAACCTCGTGTTTCGCCATACGGAATATTCTCGATCCAAACATCAGAATCGACAGATTTAGCGGGCAACCACCGCACCACTGCGTTCGCGCCGGCGTTGTAGGCCGCCAGCGCGACAGGAATCTGGCCATCGAACTGATCCAGCAGTGTGCGCAATCGAGCAGCTCCGAGCAGTGTGCTGGTCGCTGGATCGAAAAGATCCGAGAGGTCAGGCTTCGGGCGCTTCCATTGGCGTGCCGTGCGGCGGGCTGTGTCCAACTGCAATTGCATCAGACCTCGGGCATCCGCACTCGACACGGCATCCACGCGATATAGACTCTCCTGGCGAAGGACACCATAGATGAGGCCTGGTTCCAACTGTGCCAGCCGTGCCGCTTGTTCGACTTCTGTATCGAACGGACGGGGATACAGGAGAACGTAGTCGTTGAACACGCGCTGCGCGCTGGCGACCGCGATCGCCTGGTCATACCAGCGCCAGGCCGCCGCCACACGGATCGACTGCAACCGCTGTGCCTCGGACAACGAACCATAGCCGAGCTGCCACTCGGCTAACGCCTCCTGCCGCATGCCACAGAGGAACAGCTCACGGGCGCGTTCCATCGCGGGAACGCGTTCGATGGATGCAAGCAGCTCCTGGTCGGGCGGCAGGGTCTGGAGCAAGGGAATTACGGTTCGATGAAGGCGTGCAGCCGCCATTGCAGAGTAGTAGTTGTCATCGCTCAGTAGTGACTCGTAGAGGCGCCGCGCCTGGCTGGAGTCGTGCAGTTGAGCCGCCGCGCGTGCAGCCCAGTAGCGCCAGCGTGCCGTCTGCCGATTGTTCTCGGACATCGCGACGATCGATTCCGATGCCACCTTCCAGTCCGCGGCCAGGATTGCAGCACGTGCCCGCCACTCCAGGCTTGAATCATCGAAATCGCGGGAAGCCACGAGATCGAAATATTCGAGCGCCGCAGGATCGTGATTCCAGGCCAGCGACAATGCGAGTGCCAAGGCGTACGGGCTCGCGGCTTCGCGGGTCAGCCCGCGCGCGCTCATCAGAGCCTGGTAACGCTCACTCGCCGCCGAAGGATTTGTTCGAGCAAGCCGTGTCCAGCCGGCCAGCAGAGCCATCGGGTCCACGGCGAGGTCTGGGGAAGCGATCAGGGTATCCAGGCCACCTTGCGGGTGCTCGAGTAGTGAGGCCCACTGCAGGTAGGGTCCGACGCCGTCGGCGGGAAGCTGCTGGATGATCTGGCGGGCGAATGCCACGTTGCCGATTTCCAAGGCCAGGCGGACGCGCTTCTCGATGAGATCCGGCGTGAGCAGACCGTTGGCTTTGAGCCAGGCGAAGGGACGGTCGCACTCCGGCAGGCTGCGTGGTGTGAGCCATTGCCTGGCGATGTCCCCGGCGAGGCCCGCCGTCTTTCCGAGCTCGATGCGAGCGGTGAAACTTTGACAACGCTCGGCATCCGTCGCGCCGGACTCGCGATAAGCCTCGATGAAGAGGCCCCATCTTGACCGCCTGGCCAGGCTGTCCAGAAACGCGCGGCGCAGTCCCCGCGACACCGGTGCCTGCTCGTGGGCTGCAATGAAGTCCGCGGCCAGCTGGTCCGCGCGCGCCAGCGAATCGGGGCTGCCATTCAGGGCCTGCCGGATGCGCGCGGCTTCCAAGTACGGATACAGGGGGTAACTCTTGAGGGCCTCGCTGTCGGCGGCGGACTCATCCGGAAAATTGGCGGCGACACGCGCGTAGGCGTCCTGAAAGGCTTTGCGCGCGTCGGCGTAGGACGCATCGGCCTCCGCGCCGTGCACGCTGACCGCGCACAGCAACGTCACCGCGGCGATTGAGCCACAACGGATGAGGCGGAACCTGTCTGCCATGTGCGCAGATTAACGTAAACCACGAAGCAGCCCATCCCGGAGCTTCTCGCGAGTACCTGAAGCTTCGGCTCGTCCCCAGAAGATGCGGCGGGCCCCATAAGGCCCGTACCCAACGACGACGCCAAAAATTCACCAAACCGCCCCAGGATCATCCCACGCCAGGGCAAATCAATCCTAACGGCGCGCTCTCCTGGG
>Ga0126381_100010607_pt1 | contig 10385 bp, 9 predicted proteins | sample PanSoiMetPlot_28_FD_96465 | JGI IMG/M metagenome (GOLD analysis project Ga0126381, IMG submission 96465) | Tropical forest soil microbial communities from Panama - MetaG Plot_28 | ecosystem: Environmental > Terrestrial > Soil > Tropical forest > Bulk soil | place: Panama | collected 2016-02-17 | reverse complement strand
GGGGCCGCCAAAGGGCGTGCCGAACGCAAACCGGTACTTCTTCTCATAGAACTCGGGGTTCACCTCGTAGACGCCGCCCTGGAGATACCAGTCGTTCTTGAAATCGACGCGTGCGACGCCGGCCCAGGTGCTGCCGGGAAATGGAATCCAGTTGGCCGCAACGTTGTGTGCTGGCAAAGTTGCGCAGAACGCGAGGTTCTGGAAATAGCAACTGAAGGGCATGAAGTCGAAGGTCCCCGTGAGGCGCCCGAGCTTGAGCAGCAGCCGGTCGTCGAACAGGTGCTGCTCCCAGTAGAGTTGGTTGAGCCGCGCGTAATTGCCCAGGCCGTAGATGCCCTGGACCTCGATCAAATTCTGCAGACCGGCTTTCACGGTCAGGCTTTCGCCATGGCGATCGGTGCGCGAGAACACGATCCGTGCGCCGGGCACACCGACCAACCGCTTGAGGTTCAACCAGCCGCCGAGATAGAACTGGTCGGCGTACGCCGCCTCGCGGCTGTCGCCTCCACGCACGTTGACCGCGGATTCGTTGGTATAGCTCAACTCCAGATCAACACCGTGCTCCGCAAGTGCGGTCCGCAGACCCCCCCAGTCGCCAAACAACCCCGGCGGAACCTCCGCCGCGCGCGCCACGCTCAGGCCTGCGACAAGAAACACTGCGGTCACACCTCTCAGATTAGTCACTAACAGTCACCAACCGACCTGCGGCGCTTCAAACGCTTCGCGAAGAGAAACTGCCAGCCGCGAACCGGGACAGTTGCAATGGGGTAAGTACTGGCCCTCGTTCAACTGTCGGACACCAACGAGTTGCTCGCTGACAAACCGCTATCCAACACCTGAGAGCGGATAATCGGACTCACAAGAGAATCAATGGTCCCTGCGCCGCTCGGTCACTTCTCTCTGGACGCGACGGTACGTGCAGTCGATTGACAGCCTCTTGTGCCGTTACACTCGGTTTGTTCCCTGCCCGCCCTTCAGCGGCGAGCACGTGTCAACTCTGCTGCCAAGGCGTCGTGTGGAGTCGAAGATGAATTGTCACAGGCAAGGCCGTTTAGGCGTGGAATTGCGAAGGGGTTTTGAAAAGGTAGAGCGCGCGACGCAGCCGCGTGACAGCCGGAAGAGACAAATGCAGGACAATCCGATCAATACCCCACGGCCAACAGGGTTGTGATTAATCCAGCAGCGCACCTCGGAGTCGATTAGACGAAAGTGCCATAGGATCTGGGCCATTGGGCGTCTGATCGATGAAGAGCAGCAAGGGGCTCCTATAGGGAACAACTGCTCTTTGAGCCGTTCTGCTGGAGACGGCGCGCTCACACCTACTGCTTCTGCGGTAAGTCCTCTTGAGGGCTGGCGCAACGGTCGGCTCAGGAACCTTCGCGCCGGACCTGAAAAGCGGCAAACGCAGACGCGGAAAGTGTGAATCCCGCGCGGGTGTCCACACAAGCGTCGGCAACGGCAATCATCGCCTCAGGACGGCGCGATGCCTGCTTTGCGCACCAGACGCGAGTCGTGCATCGTCCATATCAGAGACAAAAGGAACGTCGAGCGCTCGTGCGTTCACGCACGCTCGACGGTTCGTCTACTTATCAATTGCAATCGTGTTGACAACCCGGACCACGCCAGCGACCTGGCGTGCCAGCTGTTCGGCGTTCTCCGTTGCCTCACTGTTGTCTACAAGTCCGGAGAGGTACACCACATGGTCGCGTGTATCCACATAGATTGTATTTGGCGCGTTGAGATCCGGATGCTGCGCGATCGCCTGCTTTACGGCCTCTGTGATCTGCGTATCCTGTAAAACTCCAGGCGAGGACGTCTCGTTGTCTGCATAGGCCGACAGTGCTCCGCCAAAAAGGAAAACAGCGTTCATCAGCATGAAACGTTTTGACTTGCTCATCAATATCTCCTTTGGTGATGCGGGAGTGTTAGGGGTATGAACCCGCATAAATGAGGCTCCAACGCTCTTCAAGCCCTGCACGAGTGCGCATCTGACATCTACAGCCAATGGCGTCATGAGAGTGCAACTCGACGGACTTCGACAGTCGGCCGCGATGTCGCAACCAGAGGCCGATCACTGATACAGCTGTTGAACAAAGAAAGAGCATCTGGATATCTCGCTCATCGCTGCTGAGTGACCAGCCATGATGTAACACGTGGCGCCGAAAACGCGGGCGGCAAAACCATGCACCTGCCAACAATGACGAATCGCAGTCGTTGGCGCTCCAACCGTACAGCCGATGTTCAATCGGCCAGGAACTCGCCGCGCTGCGGGACGAATCGGGCCGCCGCTCCTTGCACGGGTCGCAAATCGTGTAGCGGAGTGCGCCGCCGTGGCGGGCGTCGCGAGCGCAGCGCAGGACGTCCAGCAACGGCGAACGGACTCTCCCAATTCCCCGATGCCATCAGACTGGTGCTTGTCCAGCACTCGCTACGGGAGCTGCCATGCCAGAGCGGCGTTTCCAACGTGGACCTGGTTTCATTCGTGAGTCCGTCGGAGATGCTGGCGGTTTCAGGTCGCTCTTGCGGATAAGGATCCACTCCCCGTGGCGGCTGCCGCTGCTTACCCTTTCGCGTCGTGTTTGCCATGTCGTTTACCTGATGCTTGGTCGGTGTAAAGACTCGCTACCACGACACAAATCGTGCTGCGAGAGGCGCCGCGATTCTTGTATGGGACGAGCAGACTGTCGTACCCGGCAAGATCGTCTTGGACAAGACGGCGAGTGGTCCCGCCTCGCGTTGGCGAGTTGCCTGTTTTGCTGCCGCATTGAGCTCACAGTGCGTCGCATGGCACGGCCGTGAGGTGAGCGGTAGGCGATTGCGCAACTATGCGTGACTTGCGAAGCCGCTGCGCCAGTCAAACCACAGTGGTACTGGTCACCGCAACAGCTGGCGGTCGTAACCACGCTCGGTTTGGCGGCGCATCCGGGATGATGGATCCGTATTGCATGGACGCATTCAACCGGGCGGTAACCACCGGCATTTGCTCACGTGGGAAGCCGGGATTGAGAGTGACGTGAAGCAATACCTGCCTGCCACCGGCACAGAGCCAGTAGTCTCCGAAAGTAACGAGCCCCCCACACCTTCTGAGCCATTGTTGGTCAAAGAGTGTTCGCGCAACTGCTTCGTAGTCGCTTCGGACGCGTGTGGCTAGTGGCTGACTATCTACCGTCACCTCGAAATGTCCGAGGCGCGCAGGCCCATTTCCGCTATTCATTGCCACGATCGCGAAGCACTTCACCGTGTCGTCGGCCTCCCACTCCACCGATATTGTCAATGCGGGTCGACTCAGGGCGATCTGGTAAGACTTCTGCTCATCACTGATACGCGCGGTTAGATTCTTCGTCTCTTCCATGAGTCTGTTGGTTTCCTGCATGAGCTTGAGTTGGCGAGAATAGATCCAGGCCACGAAGGCGGCGACCCCTACCTGGCAAGCAATGAGAGCGGTCTGGAACGCGACGATGACTTGATTGCTCGTCATATGAATAGGCTCCGGCGCTTATCAGAAGCCCTTGGTCAGGGTGACACGCACGGACCGCGGCTCCAGCGGATGAATGTGCACATCAGCGACGCCTGCGGCCGGTTCACCCGGAAGGCGGTCGATGTACCAGAACTCTGCCGCGTTCGCATGTTTGTTGAGAATGTTGTAAATGCCGAGTCCAGCTACCCAGCCAGAGAAGAAGGCGTAGTGCAACTCGCCGTTCCACTCACCATAACCCGAGCCCCTTACGACGTTGTCCGAGGAAAGGGGGAATGCGCCCAGGTATCGATACATGAGACCGCCATCCCAGCGCCCGATGTCCTTCACGTAAGCGGCGAATGAACCGGTGGCGGACGGTGCGTTCGGCACGAACTCACCCACGTGCCCGGTACCGTCGTCGTAGGGTGTCTTGTAACGCGCGCGATCGCGCGAGTAGCTCCCGTACAACGCGAGCCAGCGAAACGGCTGGTAGGTCACAGTGAGGTCGATTCCCCGACGGCGGCTGGCCGGGCCCGCGCTATCCTGCCCCGCGTCCGGGTCGTAAGTGGTCTCCGATTGCGAGTCAAGATTGAACAGCGCGAGGGTGGCTGTGAAGTTGTGCGTGAATTGCTGCCGAATGCCGATCTCCTCTCCCGTTTGCGAAGCCAAAAGTGGTGCGCCTGCCGCGCCGGCGCTCCTACCCTGATTGACCCCGCGCAGGTCATCGCTGTGAAACCCCCTGCTCCCACTCAGGTAGAGCTCCGTGGTGCGGGCCGGCGTAAATACGAGGCTGCCCTTGGGTTGAAAGAGTGCCGCGCGGGCGCTGCCGGCATGAGTCCCGACATCACTGCCGGAGTCGACATCGACACGAGCTCCAAGCACGGATCTGAACCAGGGTGTCCAGTGAGCGGTCGCCTGCAGGTACAGTCCGCCCGCTGCGAGCCGGACGCGATCCGACTCGCTGAAGCTTTGGGGATCATCGAGCGGCGGCAACGGTTGGCGATTCCTCGTCGGCAGACGTGAAACCTCAACGGAATCGAACCGCACTTGAAATCCGGCGAGCCACTCGGTACTGACGCCCAAGAGCGATCCAGTACGCGAATAACTCAAGGAGCCGCCCACCGTGCGACGGTCCTCGTGTTGCGCCTCCTGATCGCCATTGGCGGGATCCACCAGGAAATGGGTGAAGTTATTCCACAGGATGAGGTGGGAGCTGATGGCGTATATATTGACACTGAGCAGACCCTCCCCGAGAGGCTTTAAAAACTCGCCCGACAGACTCGCGCGCTGAGCCTCACCGCCATCGGAGGGGTCGAGCGAGCCGAACCGATCGATCAACCCTTCTGTAATCGCTCGTACAGGCTGGTCCGTCGTGCTGTTCCATTGACCGTGGTAGAACATCCCGCTAAGCGAATAGCCTTCGCGCTCATCCCCGCCGCCGTATCGAACCACCGCGTTTATCTTCCGCTGATCGTCCGGGTTAACCCACGGACCGTCGTAGTGTTGCGCTTCGCCAGCACCGAGCAGATGCCCTGGCCCAAGAGGTAAGGAACCGGCAGCAAAGGCACGTTGAAAACCAAGCGTGCCGACGGCAGCGGTCAACACCGGATCGATGACATTGCGATACGCAACGTGCACTGACCCAACAGAGGAAAAGTCTCCTTCGTCGGCGTAGTACGGGCCTTTGGTGTAATAGATTTGGGTGGCGAGCTCTGGAACCATGAAGTTCAGGTCGGTGTACCCCTGCCCATGGGCACTGGTGGGTTCGTTGACGGGCATGCCATCGACGTAGGTCCCGAGGTTGGTACCATGGTCCAGATTGAAGCCCCGCATCAGATATTGATTCGCCTTGCCCTCGCCGCTGTGGGAGGTCACCTGGAGTCCCGGTACGGTCTCGAGTAGTTGCCCGGGACGATAGGCTGGCGTCAGCGACAGCTGATCCTCGACGACAGTTCCTTCACCGGCCGTGCTGGGCTTGCGGGTAAGCCGACTGCGCTCCGCGCTGACGACGACTTCCTCGGGTTCATCTATCGTTGAACCCGTGATCGCAACGGCAGTCGCGAGCGTGTCGCCAACTTCTGACGCAAAGGCAGGCGAACTAAGCGACCAGCCAACGTATGCCAGCACCCCCACATGACCGCCTAAAACAGTCAGAACGTGACGTCGAGATGCCACTGCGCGAGAACGGCTTCAAGGTGCACCCGCGGCCACGCCCGACCCCTTATCGCGCGAGCATAGTCAGGGCGGCCACAAGAAACACAAAGCCCTGGCCTAACATGATGAGCTCGACGCATTGACATACCACGCGGTCCGGGGCTTCGGACACGCGGCTCTCCACGCCTGGTCGGGTCCGGTCTTCGAGAACCGTCTTTGAGGGCCCGGGTTTGACTGTCACATCGTACGAAGTGTCGAGAACCCGGTCGGATCTCGCGGATAGTGGTTGCATCATCGGTGTCATCGGTCACTCCCGGCGAACGGAGTCGCCCTCACGCGAAGCACGATCGATCTGGTGTTCGCTTCACGCATAGGATCCAGGCGGTCGTCGGGGGCGTCTTGCGCCGACGCGCCGCGGTTTGTTCCCTCTTGCAGTCCCCAAGCTCGTGTATCGACGGCGGTCGCGCCGGCGCGGAAGCGATGCAGCCTGCGTCCGTGCTGCCTCAGTCCCAGTAGCGCGGAGTAGACCTCGCGTTTCGAGACAAACCGCGGCGGCTTGAAGCAATACCGATCGGATCGACGAAGTCGGTCTCTGGCGTGAAGACGCTGGATCTTCGAACGACGATGGGGTTGTGATGCGCAGACGCGCCGGCAAAGGTGAAAGCCGTGAATTTCTGGGCCGGTGGGTTGCGGAGCGGTTTTATGGTTCGTTCAACCCTACTGTTTGGCGCGGCGAACTGCGATGACCGGCTCACCTCAGCTCGACGTGGCGCGCAGATCTATTCACAGGATTGTGCCTTGTGCCACGGCAGCCACGGTGAAGGCCTTGTGTCCCGAGACGGGCAGGCCGCCTTCCCGACTCTGTGGGGACCCGAGTCGTTGAACTGGGGCGCCGGGATGGGGAGCATTACCAACGCTTCCGAGTTCATCAGAGCTAACATGCCGCGCGGGCGTGGCGGCTTGTTGAGCGAGCAGGAGGCGTGGGACGTGGCGACATTCATCGACAGTCAGGAACGTCCACAGGATCCGCGCTACACCGGTTCCGTCGCGGACACTCGCGCCAAGTATCACAACAGCGCGAGCTCCATGTACGGCAAAGTCGTCGACGGCCATCTACTGGGAGGTGACTCCGAGGCGGCCGGCGGCCGGCTGCGTGAGAGCATGAGTCCCGTTTTCTCGCGCACCTGGTCAAAAGCGGATTCAACAGTACAAGAAGCTGCGGTGATCAATTGCGAACATGGCACCAAGGACAGTTTCCCGTTCGTCGCGAAGCGCACAGCCTTCCCCCCGCCTGTGTGGTTTCGCATTAGTACCGGCGGGTCGATCATCGACCCGCCGGTGTTTTACTGCGGCCCGAAGCGTGTGCATCTCAAAGCATCGGGCCTCGAGTCCGAGCCGGCGCCGCAGCTTTCAGATAGACCTGGGCCGTTGCGCACTTCCGGGACAGCGAGTCGCTGCATGAGATCGCTGCGCGACAATTGAAATGACGTGTCGGTGCTGTCAGCGTCGGGCTGGTGCCAGCGGAGGACCGACTGCAGCTTCACCATTGATTTGGCCGTCGCTAGGCGTTTCCCTTAGCTGACCCAATGGAGCGCGGGGCCGCGCCGGCACCAGCTGCAGAAGTGCAGACAGTTGTTGGTGAGCAGACAATAGTCGTCTTCGCCGAGGCGGGCGCGCGCGCGACTCACGACTGCCGACGGGTCAAACGCGCGCGGATCGTCGCGGACGCAAACGATGCATCCCTTGGCGAACTCCTCGAGTGAGACTTCTTCGACCGGACCCCGGTGTAAGCCGGAGCTGAACCCTGCGTAGTGAATGACACGCCCGCTCCCAACGTAGATTCCATGATGTGTGTAGAAGCGACGAGGAGAGATCAGGTGGGCAGCGAGCGGCGGTTCCTCGAAGGGCTGCAGTAGGCGGTCCTGATGACGGGAAACACAATTTGTAATTGGCCAACCCATGTCAGCCACGGTACACGCACGCTCCCGCGGGATATTGGGCCTTTGCGCCGCAATTTTTCTGCGTTTGCCACGGCAAGCTACGCGACGCGTGAAAGTCCGAAAGTCGGTTGCCTTCACCAAGAGATACGGTCGGAAAGAGACAAGTCGCTGCCGATCGGAGCAATACCTGGTGCAGCAAGCGGCCGACGCTGGGGGAAGCACGCGAGCCGATCTGAGTGATTGCAACGTGATTTTAGCTAACCTTTATCGCAAGGCCGTACTGTTGACCGGACTATTGTTGGGAGTACCTTCCATGAGCATTGCCGCTGACATACCTGGTGTTGTCCAACTCACTTCGCACCATTCTGTTGCCGCAACCATTGATCGGCTCGAGGATATCCTCAAGCAGCGCGGCATTCTCGTGTTTGCCCGCATTGACTTCAGTGGCGACGCGGGCCGCGCCGGACTCAGCATGCGGCCGGAGCAGATGCTGATCTTCGGCAACCCCAAAGCGGGCACGCCGTTGATGGTTGCCGTACCCGCCATCGGACTTGATCTTCCGATGAGAGTGCTCGTGTGGGAAGACGCCGACGGTGAGGTCTGGGCCGCCTACAAAGACCCCAAGTATTTGGTGCGGTACTACGGCGTTTCGGCCAACCTGGCAGCGAATCTCGCCGCGGTCGTGCCGATCATCGAGCGAGCAGTCGCTGCAGAGTGATGCGCGCATGGGCGGGAGTGCCGCACGCGAACCGCCGCTTCCGCTGGTCCCCAGGAAGACACGCGAAGGATCCATGCGACGGTTGTTCGCCGGTCCAGCCGAGCTTCGGGCGCGACTCATCGGTATCTACGGCGTTCTCGTCGTCCTGAATGTAGGCGCCTGGGTGTGCGCGCTCATCGTATTCCATGGCACCCCCGTGTCACTGGCGCTGATGCTGATGATCTACGGGCTTGGACTGCGGCACGCCGTCGATGCCGATCACATTGCGGCGATCGATAACGTCACGCGAAAGTTCATGGAGGATCAGCGACGCCCGGTAGCGGTCGGTTTCTTCTTCGCCCTCGGCCATTCTGCCGTCGTGCTCGTCGTAACGCTGGTCGTAACGCGCACCACGCGGACGCTGGGACGCTTCCAGAGTTTTCGTGATCTGGGCGGGACCATCAGCGTCTGTGTCTCGACCCTATTTCTCTTCGCCATCGCCGTCATGAATATCCTGGTCTTCCTCTCGGTCTACAAGAGTTACCGACGGGTGCGAAGTGGTGGCGCTCACGTCGAGGAGGATCTCAGCGCTATGCTAAACAGCGGAGGACTTCTATCGCGCCTGTTCCGACCCCTGTTTGGTCTGGTCACGCTTAGCTGGCACATGCTGCCGCTCGGTTTTCTTTTCGGCCTGGGATTTGATACCGCGACCGAGGTAGCCGTGTTCAGCATCTCCATTTCGCAAGTGGCTCAAGGTGTGTCACTCTGGGGAGTGCTCGTCTTCCCTGCCCTGTTCGCTGCCGCTATGTCACTGGTGGACACCACGGACGGAGTGATGATGCTCGGTGCCTATGAGTGGGCGTTCGTAAATCCGCTGCGAAAGCTCTGCTACAACATGACGATAACGCTGCTGTCAGTGGCCATTGCTCTACTGGTTGGCGCCATAGAGGCTCTGGGGCTCCTCGGCCGCAAGTTCGAGCTGACTGGCGCGCTGTGGCGGGTGATCATGAAGCTCAACGGCAACTTCTCCGACCTGGGTTTGGTCATCATTGCGTTGATCCTGTTTGCGTGGGCGCTTTCTTACCTGATCTTCCGGCTCGTAAGACTCGACCGAGTCTCTGTGCCGCGTTCCGAATCCTCGTCAGTCTGGCCACATCCAGCGGGTGGCGAGTGACTGTCCCGCGGCGCGCGCCCGCCAAAGCTATGGCGCGCTAGTCAAGGCCATCCCATACCCGCTGCACCGCCCGGCCATACATCAATCGGTCAAGAGCTCGGCCGCAGGCAATCCAAACAATCCGATCTTGGATGAGACAAGGACGTGTCGCGACGCTGAGAGATTTTGGGCTCCTGATTTCAGCGTCATCCTCGTTCTCTAGGAGTCTTTACATGCGTTACAAGTCTGTTTTCCTCGCCGCCGCGGCGCTGGCTGCATTGTGGTGCGGCGTTTCTTCAGCCGCCGATCAGGCAAACTTCTGGACCACGCCGACGATCGAAGGCTACGGCAAAATGCACTACCTGCCGGACGCCGCGTACCGCCCGCAGCCCGACCAGACCTACAAGATCGTGTTCGCGCTGTCCCAAGGCGTCAAGTCGCCGACGGATGTCAACATGGCACTCTGGCACGTAGCGCGCGCCGTCAATCTGTATGCCGCCTCCGGCGTTCCTCTCGATCACCTCAAATTCGTCGCGGTCGCATACACCGATGCTCGGCGACCGCCTGACCGCAAACCGCGACATCCACTCCGGCCGCGCGCAACTTTTCGATCAAAGGCAGGTTGGGATTCCGTACGCCGTAGGCGGCTCGATACTGAGCGTCATCCAGCACCAGCGGGGTGGCGGCACCGTATCAGGTGCCGACTCCAGTACCTTGCCCCTTGACTGATGACTTACGCCTGATTCGTATACCTGGCGGCGACTTCATCCATCTTGCGCGCAAACTCTTCCGGAGTCAGGATTCCCTTCTGAAAGAGAATGTTCGTGAACGCCGCTATCCAGCGCTCGTAGTAGCTCGCAGCGCTGTCAATCTCACTGCCGAGGTCCTCGACTCCCCGACGCTTCTCCTCGGTGTTGATGATCTTGTGAAAATCCAGAACATCCGCCAACGCGTGACAGCGCTTTTCCCAGGGCTCGAGCACAT
>Ga0126381_100010605_pt1 | contig 10386 bp, 8 predicted proteins | sample PanSoiMetPlot_28_FD_96465 | JGI IMG/M metagenome (GOLD analysis project Ga0126381, IMG submission 96465) | Tropical forest soil microbial communities from Panama - MetaG Plot_28 | ecosystem: Environmental > Terrestrial > Soil > Tropical forest > Bulk soil | place: Panama | collected 2016-02-17 | reverse complement strand
TGGCACGGAATGCAGAAGTCGGCCGGGCAATCATTGAGGACGGCAATTGAACGCGAATCATGTCCATGGCACCGCTGCAGCTCAGTTCGTCGCAATAGATAAGCCCGCGGAAATCGTCGGGAAGCGGAGCGACGGTGGCCGCGGCAAGGTGCGCGTCGTAGGGGACCGAATGCTTTCGCATTGGAGACACCGAGCGCCGCGTGGGACGAATCTGTGGTTGCGCCCCTCTCGTCTGAGGCATTCGAGCTGCACTTGCCGTGGAGGGTTCAACGGCAGCTGGCACCGCCGTCGTCTTGGTCGGCTTTCTGGTGGAGTACAGGGTGATTGCGGTTGCAATCAGCACGACCGCGGCGGCTGCGGCCCACCGTAATCCCAAAGAGAGATGCGTTTTCCGTATATACTGCGGAGGCTCCGCCGTGCGTTCGGCGATAAAGCGCCGGTAGCCAGCGAGAACCGCTGCATCCAACGACTCAGGGACCGGGCCGTCCGACTCGCGAACCAATTGGAGACTCTTTCCTAGATTCTGGCACTCCCGCACGAATTGGCTGCACCGAGCGCAGGATGCAACGTGCGCGGTGACCCGGGAATCGGACCAGAATTTCGATTCTTCGTTCTGCGAACTGTTCGCAATGTGTTTTCTTATCTCTTGACAGGTCATATCAGACACCCCTCGCTCCCCGTCGCTCCGATGTCCGCCTGGCGGCTCCGCAACGGCTCCAGCTTTTGTGCCAGTAGATTGTGGGCGCGATTCAAGCGCGAGCGGATGGTTCCCACTGCACATCGCAAACGCGACGCCGCTTCTTCATACGACAATTCGCAGAGATCGCATAGCACCACGGCCTGGCGGTAGTGGTCGGGAAGTGTGGCGATGGCAGACTGCACGCGCTCCACGACCTGGTTGCGAATTAACTGCCCGGCTAAAGCTTCCGGCGCCGAAACCAACCCACTGGAGAAGCTTGCCAACGCATCATCACCCGGAAGCGGCTCGTAGCTACGCTCGCGGCGTTCAATACGTCGGACAAGATTCCGCGCGATCCCGAATGCGAAAGCCCCAACATCCCCGCGCTTTTCTTGATAGTTCTCGCCTTCTCTGAGCAGGCAGATGAAGACTTCCTGCGTGACCTCCTCCGCCATTGTTCTCGAATTCGTCATATAAAAGGAGTACCGGAAAATGCCGCTCTTCAATTTCTCGTAGAGGGCGAGAAATGCGGCCTCATCGCCGGCAAGCGCAAGCCGCAGCAGGTCACCATCCGGATAGTGGTCAAAGCTCGGCACTGGTCGTTGTTCCGCTCTAGGTTTGACGGTGAACCCTCACCTTGTCTTCGCGGCAGAGCGGAAAAAAGTTCCACGAATTTGGACTGGGAATCAAAGCGAGACCCGAGCATAGATTCGGCTGTAGAAACATGCAAAGGACGTTGCGTTATAGGGGGTTCAGCCTACCTCGACCAGCCCGTAGGTGTGCTGCCAGCGAGATCGCATCTGCACCAGCGCCCGGCGGATCTCCTCGGACGAGATCTCGGAGTTCGGGCCGGCGAGAACGGCGGCTGCTTCGCGCTTCGCCACCTCGAGCAACTGCCCGTCGCGGGTGATGTTAGCCACGCGGAAGCTAGGCATTCCAGCCTGACGAGTCCCGAAGAACTCTCCTGGGCCACGGAGTTCGAGGTCGAGTTCGGCGATTTTAAAGCCATCATTGGTGTCGACCATGGCCTGGAGGCGGCGCACACCTTCTTCGCTGACCTTGCCTGCGGTCATCAGAATGCAGTACGACTTCGCCGCCCCACGCCCAATGCGACCGCGCAGCTGATGCAGCTGGGCCAGCCCGAAGCGCTCCGCGTGCTCGATCACCATCATCGTCGCATTGGGAACGTCGACGCCGACTTCGATCACCGTCGTCGCGACCAGAATCTGTAACTCGCCTTTCTGGAACATCCGCATGACCTGGTCTTTCAGCTCGGCATCGAGCCTTCCATGCAGCAACCCGACTTTGAGATCGGGAAACACAGACCGGCTCAGCTCCCGGTACATTTTGATGGCCGCCTTCAGCTCGCTCTCTTCGTTCTCTGCGATCACGGGATAGACCACATACGCCTGATGCCCTTCCTGAACCTGCTTGCGGAGAAACTCCCAGACCTTGGGCGACTGATCGTCGCTAACCTGCCGTGTCACGATCGGCGCTCGCCCCGGAGGCAGTTCGTCCAGCACACTGAGATCAAGATCACCGTACAGAGTCAGGGCGAGAGTTCTAGGGATAGGCGTAGCAGTCATCACCAGCACATCCGGCTCAGGAGGCGGCGTGCTCCCATTCGAGGCGGTGGAGGGGCGGACGCCCTCGTCCGTCCTTTCTAGAGAAGCTCGGCCGTCATCCCCGGACTTCTTCATCAGCTTCAGCCGCTGCAGCACACCAAATCTGTGTTGCTCATCGACAATCACCAATCCCAGCCGGCCGAATTCTACCTTCTCCTCGAGCAGTGCATGGGTCCCGATCACCAGCTGCGCATTTCCCTGGGCAATGTGGCGCCGACTTTCGCGTTTGCGGTCAGCCTCGAGCGACCCGGTCAGCAACACGATGCGGTAGCCGGCATTCTCCAGGATCGAGCGCGCTGAGAAATAATGTTGCTGTGCCAGAATTTCCGTCGGCGCCATCAGTGCGACCTGGAATCCGTTTTCAATTGCAATGATCGCCGCCTCAAAGCCGACAATTGTCTTTCCCGACCCGACATCTCCCTGCAGCAAGCGCCGCATCGGATAAGGCTTTTCCATGTCCCCGGCAATTTCTTTCAGCACCCGCTTCTGGGCTGCCGTAGGATGAAATGGCAGAATCTTCTTGATCGCCGCGCGCGCCCGGTCATCGAGGCAAAAGGCAATCCCGGTTTGCGCCTTCTGCTGCCGCCGCTTCAACTCGAGCCCAAGCTCGACAAAGAAGAGCTCGTCGAAAATCATCCGGATGTGTGCAGGAGTGCGAGAAGATTGCAGGTCTGTCAGGCTCTCGCCAGCTTCGGGCCAATGCACATTCCATAGAGCCGCCCGCGGCGAGATGAGCCCCAAATGCGCGCGGACCATCGCCGGAATCGGCTCCGGCAAATCAGGCGTCAGACTATCGAGCGCGGTGCGAATGATTCGCCGAAACCACTTCGAAGTAATCCGGCCAGTGGCCTCATAGATGGGAACGATACGGCCGATCTCAAGCGATTCCGCCGCCTTCTTGTCCGCTCTATCCTCTCCGTCGCCCGGAGAGTCGCCCAAGATTTCAAACTGTGGCTGAATGATCTGCAGTTCCCGCGTCCGCGGATCTTCTTCGACTTTTCCGTACAGCGCGATCAGCTGGCCGGGCTTGAACTTGTCCTGCAGATAGGTCGCGTTGAACCACAAGCACCGCAGCTTGGCGCGGCCCTGCCCAATTGTCAGCTGAAAAATCGGCATGCTACGGGTGCGGAAAAGCCCCGAATTCCGAACTTCGCCCACAACGCTGGCCATCTCTCCCGCACGCAATTCAGAAATGCCGCGGGGATTCAGCCGATCTTCATAGCGGAAAGGCAGATAATGGAGGAGGTCGCCTACGGTGTGAATTCCCTTGGCGGCCAGAATTTCAGCGATGCGCGGACCTACTCCCTTCACATATTGAACCGGGGTCGAGAGCTCGAGCATGCGCGTAAAATTCCGTGGACGTCCCCATCTCCACAAAAAGTGAAGAGAGGGCTCCGAAAAGCATGGTAGCAGGAGCAACGTGTGCCGGGACGTCGCACGCGATGGCTGCAGATCCGCCGCACACCGCGACGGCTGCCAACCGGCGATCCGCCCGGAAACCCTGGGGAGCGTAGGGGTGTCTAAATCGTTAGTGCCTGTGAATTGGCTCCAAGCCCTGGTGGCGATCATTCTGGGCAACGTCGTGTATTTTCTCTTGATGCCCTCGCTTCCTCCTGTAGCCCGGCACCATCGATTCCAGGTTGACCTCGGCACACTGATCGACTTCTGGTTCTGCCTGGTGGCTTACGGGCTGATTCGCACCGCCAGAAGATGGCGGTGAACCCGTGGAGAGATTCGCCGGCTTGGCGGGCGGGTTACTTTCGGAACCTGTCCGTAACCCCACCCGACGATAAAATCCCGGTAATGCCTAAAATTGCGGTTCTGTATGATGCCGGGCAGGCCGTCCTGTCGACTTTCGACCTCGATGAGGTGCTGCAGCGCATCCTGGCAATCGCGCGCGACTATTTTCATCTGCCCAACGTCGCCATCCTCCTTCTCGACAGGGAGGCGCAACAGCTATGCGTGCGTTCTCAAATTGGCTGGGACGCCGGCAAGGATATCATCCGGTTAGGCGCTCACGAAGGCATCACGGGCGCCGCGGTCGCTAAGAAGCAGCCGGTCTACGCTCCCGATGTCAGCAAGAACTCCCGCTATTTCTGCGCCGCGCAGTCGACCCGTTCCGAACTTGCCATTCCGCTGATGGTCCGCGAGGAGGTGGTTGGGGTGCTCGATTGCCAGAGCGACCGTCTCGACCACTTCGATCACGAGACCATCGAGTTGCTCACGCTGTTCTCCACACAGGCCGCGATCGCCTTGGAGAACGCGCGCCTTTATTCCCTGGAGCGCGAACGCGCCCGTCAACTTGAAGCGATCAATACCATTGCGCAGCAAAGCACCGCCGTGATGGAACTCGAAGAACTCCTGACGCGGGTATGTTCGATCATCCAACAGGCCTTTCAGGTGTCTCACGTTTCTCTGCTCCTGCGAGAGGAAGGCGATTTGGTCCTGCGGGCGCATGAAGGCACGCTTACGCCCTGCTTTCCCCTTGGCGGCAGGTTTCCGGTGGCGCAGCGTCCCTGGTCCCACGTCATCGCGACCAGCGGAACCATCGTCGAGAAAGATCTCACGGAGACTCCCGAAGGCTTCCGGATCTTCAAGGAATCCGCTTCGCGCTTGAGCATTCCTCTCATTTCGTTTGGACAGACGTTGGGCGTGCTTACGCTGCACAGCGCAAAGCGCAATGCATTCCGCGAGAATGAACTGCAGTCGCTCGAGTCCGTCGCAGATATCTGCGCCAACTCCATCCAGAACGCGCACTACGTCGAACGGGTGAAGCAACTCGCCTATCTCGACGGTTTGACGGGCATCTTCAATCGCCGGTTCTTCGAATTGCGAATTATGGAGGAGATCGAGCGGGCGCGCCGGTACGGAACGGGCTTGGCCGTCATCATGGCCGATATCGATCAGTTCAAGCGCCTGAACGACGAATTCGGACACCTGCTCGGCGACGAAGTCCTGCGCCAGGTTTCCTCACTATTCCATCAGCAGGTGCGGAAGATCGATGTCGTCTGCCGTTATGGTGGAGAAGAATTTGCGATCTTGTTGACCCAGACCAACGCGGAGCACGCCACCGCGATTGCGGAAAAACTACGAAAGCTGGTGGAAGGCTGGCAGTTCCCAGGGGTTCCTCGCACGATCACGATCAGCGCCGGGGTGGCGGCGTTCCCTACAGAAGGCCGCGCGCGCGACGAAATCATTCGAGCCGCCGACAACGGCCTCTATGCCGCCAAGCAGAGCGGAAGAAATAAGGTTTGCCGCGCCGCCCGCGCTCGTGGCGCTACTGCCGGCCGCTAGCGATCGTCGCTTAGAGCCGTTAGAGCCAGTCTTCCCGCATCATCTGGATCTCCCGGCGAAGCTTCTGCAGGTCCTTCTGCGCCCATTCTCTCTGCCGCTCCGCCTGCCGCCGGAATTCGCTCGACTGCTTGCACATATCCTTCCGCGCTTCTTCCGCGGCTTTCCGCGAATTTTCAGCCGCCAGTTCCAGCTCCGGCCGCAGCTTCGCGAGTTCATCCTGTAGCTTGGTGAACTCCAGCGCCGACCCGGCGCGAATCAATGGTTCGTCGTCGAAACTGTCCTCGCGCAGCAAATCTCCGGAATCCTTCTTCTCGGGCAACGAGAGCGTGAAATTCTGTTCTTTCCGGTCGCGCATGATGCCAACGTTGACGGAATCTCCGCTGCGCGACTTCACCGCATGCTGAAAATCGCTCGTGTCGTGGATCGCCTGACCGTTCACTTTCACGATCACGTCTCCGGCCCGGAAGCCCGCCTTCTCCGCCCGGCTCCCCTTCTCCACGGAACGCACCAGCACCCCATTGCCACCCTTCACGCCGAAATACTCGCCCAACTGTGGCGTGATGTTCTCAACCATCAGCCCGCTGCGCGCCGAGGTTGTGATCATCACCATATTGAATGCCGGAATGTCGATATCCGGAATGTGAATATCTGGGACATTCACATGAATATCCGGTCGAGGCCAACTCATAATCTCTTTGTGCTTGTCGGCGAGTTGCACCTTGATCGTGACCGGCTGTCCGTCACGGCTCAGCCCCAGCGTAACGATCCGTCCCGGCGGAGTCTCGTGGATCATTCGCTGCAGCTGGGCCTTGCTTTCGACTGCGGTGCCGTTCATGGAGAGGATGACATCGTGCTCTTTGATGCCGGCTTTGCCCGCCGGAGCATCCTGGTCAACCATCGTGACTTCGACGCCCTTTTCGTCCTTGAGCTTCAGAGTGCTCACCCGCTCCGACGTCACATCGGCAATGTCGACACCCAGATAAGACGTGTTTCCGTTCTCATCGCTCGAGAAGACCCATCCGCCGCCCGGCTGATCGACCGACCAGTTCTGCGCCGGTGCGGCATGGGAAACGGTCAGGAGTAACGGCAACAACGCCACGCTGGTCAGAACGTAACGACGCATGATCATCCCCCCCCTTTTTAAGTGGCAGTGGTCAGCTATCGCGGAACCAGAAACTGGCCACTGATCACTGCCACTGACCACTCTATTTATCGGCTGGCCCGTAGAATGCAGATATCTCCCGTCGAGGTGTGCACCTTCAACATAGGCCCGCCGCCGTTCAGCTTTCCCTCTGCAGTCAACGTCTTTGGCCCGTACCCGCCCCCCTCACTGCTAACCCGAATATCCTGGAAGTCGGACCGGATGGTGTGGCCGTTGCCCATGTCAACGCTGGCGCGAACGTCAATCGCCACATCAGAAGCGATGTACACCGTGATGTCGCCGACACTGGTCTCTAGATCGGAATCGTGCCGCTCGCTGCCGCTCACGTTCACCAGCTTCAGAGTGATGCCGCCCGCTCCGGTCTCGACTTTGGCAGAAGGCACGCCAAAAAGTTCGATCGTCCCTGCGCCAGTGTTGGCGCCAACGCGGCCCTTCGCGGATGCCAGGCGAATGCTGCCACCGCCGGTCTCAATTTCGGCGGGCCCGCCGATATCTCCCAGTTCGATGTTGCCGCCGCCGGTGCTGGCCTTCACCCGCCCCTGACATTGTTTGATCTGGACGTTGCCGCCACCCGCCTCGACCACCGCGCCCTGTTCGGCGAGAGTGATGTAGACGTTCCCGCCGCCGGTTTGCGCGGCAACCTTCCCCTTCACGTCGCGGACACTGATGTTTCCGCCGCCGGTTTGCAGGTTCGCATCGCCGCCGATGGTGCCGACTTCAATTGCATCGCCACCCGTTTCGGCGCTGAGCGAACCGCCAATGTCGTCCACGCGAATCTTGCCGCCGCCGCTCTCGGCTTCCGCTCTTCCGGAGACACCCGTGATCTCAATCCCGCCGCCGCCGGTCTCAGCCCTTACCAACGCGAGATCGCGAGGTACGGTCACCGAGAACTCCCCGGAGAAGTGGCGCGCGTGTCCGCCCTGCCAATCGCCGACGATCCACGCCGTATCACCCTTCACGTACGCACTGATTTTGTATCTGTCGAACTGGCGGCGAGCTTCTTCTTCCGACGAATGATTGAAATGCGAATGAACGACGTACTGAATACCCGGTTGCTGCCCGCCGTGTACGACCACTGAGCCCATATCAACTTTGACTCGGAGATTTTTTACTCCTGCCAGCGATCCTGTGATCTCCTGTCCCCAGGACCCGCCTTCACGATAGGTATGAACATCCTGCGCCACGCTCAGTGACGCAAGCAGGGCCAGCACCGTCCCCAGCCCCAAGACTTGTAGCGCATGTTTCAATTTGGTTCACCTCAATTCTCGCGGCTAAATCCGCGAATCTCTGATCGAACTCCACTTTGAATGCCCCATTTCCCGGCCGGTTTGGCCGAAGCGGGGATGTTGCCCGTTAATCGATTTCCGGCAACTGTGCCAACATGGTTCGCGCCTGCGACTTGATGTACGTGCTTTGATCCTTCGACGCGAGCGCCATCAACACTCCGCGCACGCTCCCATCGGCCTTGACCGGCTCAATCAGCCGCAAGGCCTCAATCCGCACGCCCTGATTCTCATCGTTCAACAAAGCCCGCAGCACGGCATCGCGCACGTTCGTATCGGTCTTCACGTAATTTCCGAGCGCCTCAATCGACTTCAACCGAACCCCAGGATTGGTGTCGTTCTGCAGCGCGTAGATCAAGGCATCACGCACTTGTTGATCGCTCGAACGCTGCGCCAGTAGACCTACGGAATCCACGCGCAAGCCAGAGTTGTTGTTCCGCGCGGCGTAGAGCAGCAGCTGCTGCACGTACTGGTCGTTCAGCGTCCCGTGATATTCCTGCGGTGCCACGGTGTTGTACTTGATGTCGACCTGATTGGTATTGGGATCCTGGCTGATCGAGGTGATGCCAGCCAGGGAAGCATCCATCGGAGTGCTGTTGTCGCTGGGGTGGATGATCGGGGGAGGCGCATTTCCCGAAACCGGCCCGTACATCTTGTATGTTGTTCCCACTCCGGCGCCAAACCCCAGAATCAGAATCGCCGAAGCCAGAGCTGGCGAGAACTTGATCTGCCGCAGCCAGTTTGCCGGATCGAACGCCAGCCGATTCCACCACGCCCCCGGCCGCGCCGTCTCCAGAGCTTCCTGCAGGCGCATTCGCGAAGACGCCAGCAGATTCGGCGTCGGCTCCGCCGCGCGATCCTGCGACAGCAGCTCGTGAAAGTTCTGCTCGGCCTTCAGTTCGAGCGCACAATCGGCGCAGCGCGCTACGTGCTGCTCCAGTTCGTGACGGGCATCGTCAGCGAGCTCGCCATAAACGTGAAGCACAATGTTTTCTCGTACCCATTCACACTTCATAATCGCCTCTGTACCAAAATTCCTTCCAAACTTCCGCGGGGCCCGAGGTCTCACTGATTTTGCGAGAACGGGGACTACCCCCTACCGCTAGCGCATGTCCGCCAGCGCGCCGCGCAACTTCTGCGTAGCGCGAAACAGCGTATTCTTCGCGGTCTCTTCGGTCGTATGCAAAATCTCTCCCACGGTTCTCAACTTCAGCCCGTGGTAATGCTTCAACTCGAACACCATCCGCTCGCGCGGAGTAAGCTTCTCGAGCGCCCCCGCAATGCGCGCACCCAGCTGCCGACGCATCAAATCGCGCTCCGGATTCGCTCCCGCGCGCGCGTCCGCTACCTGGTCGAGCAGGTCATACTCGCCGCCGTCCGCGTCTTTCGCGACCGGCGCATCTTCCTTGCGCACGCTCTTTTTGCGCAGGTGATCGAGACATAAGTTCGTCACGATCCTATAAATCCAGGTGTAGAAGGAGCACTCGAACCGGAAGCTGCCGATATTCTTGTAAGCCTTAAGAAAGGCGTCCTGGTAGACGTCTTGCGCGTCGTGCTCAGTTCCGGTGAGATGGAGCGCCAGCCGCAGCACCGCCTGATCGTAGTGACGCACCAGTTCCTCGAACGCAGCGCGATTGCCGCTCTGCGCCTCGCGGATCAGCATCGTGTCATCGATGCGGCGGTCTTGGATTTGGCGTTCTAGCCCAGCCATGCAACCCCGCGTGGGGTTCTGGTTCTGACTGCCTCTGTCTACTCTCTCACTTTCACTCGTTCTCGAGTGGGCCCGCCCGCCAACCGCAAGTGGTACTGCCCATGCACCGGCCGGCATTTTGCGTCGTGTCCTCTACTGCCCGGCGTTTGATGTCCTATCCGGGCTTGCACAGGAATAGACGGAGATTCCACAGAACCGTGAGCAGAAATTATAGGCCCTTCGGAGTTTTTCGGGCCAGCCTAGGTGATTCATTGACAAAGATTTAGAAGGAAACGAAACAGCGATATACAGCGTCAACCGTCAATTTGGCATGGAAAGTGCCCTGATTGTGGGGCAAATAGAAGCGCCCGGGAAGCGACGCCTGAGAACAGCCCGTTATTTCCCGTGGCCGGTGGGGGTGCTCAAGAATTCATTCCGTGCCTAATGGCCGGGCGTCCCGCCCGGGACCTAACGCTCCGGGTGGGAGCGTTCCCGACAGCAGTGCTGGCGGGTTACTATCACCGGCTCCTCCGGCACCGAACCGCCGTTCGATATCTGTCAAGACCGACGCACCCGAACGGTTCGACTTACTGGGTTGCCGCTTCCTTCTCGATCACGACCTTCAAATGCGCGGTCACGTCCTTGTGCAGCTT
>Ga0126381_100010603_pt1 | contig 10387 bp, 10 predicted proteins | sample PanSoiMetPlot_28_FD_96465 | JGI IMG/M metagenome (GOLD analysis project Ga0126381, IMG submission 96465) | Tropical forest soil microbial communities from Panama - MetaG Plot_28 | ecosystem: Environmental > Terrestrial > Soil > Tropical forest > Bulk soil | place: Panama | collected 2016-02-17 | reverse complement strand
CCGCCAGTCGCGCTGGCCCGCGGCCAGGGCTGCACCGTGTGGGACGTCGACGGCAACAGCTACCTCGACTTGATCGCCGGCATCGCCGTCAGCGCGCTCGGCCACGGGCACCCGGCGATCGTCGAGGCCGTGAGCAGGCAGGTCGGAACCCTCGCGCACGTGTCGAACCTGTTCCTGCACGAGCGCCAGGTCGAGCTCGCCGCGCGACTGATCGGCCTGCTCGGCACCGACGGCCGGGTGTTCTTCGCCAACTCGGGCGCGGAGGCGAACGAGGCCGCGCTCAAGCTGGTGCGCAAGGCCCAGGGCACGGACCGGCCGGTGATCGTCGCCGCGGAGCACAGCTTCCACGGCCGGACGATGGGGGCGCTGAGCCTGACCGGCAAGGAGTCGATCAGGGTGCCGTTCGGGCCGTTCGGAGTGCAGGTCCGCTTCGTCCAGTACGGCGACGCGGCCGAACTCGAGGACGCGGTCGGCGCGGACACGGCCGCGGTCTTCCTCGAGCCGGCGCTGGGCGAGGGCGGGGTCGTGCCGGCCCCGGCCGGGTACCTGAAGGCAGCCAGGGCAGCGTGCGACGCAGCCGGGGCGCTGCTTGTGCTTGACGAGATCCAGAGCGGCATCGGCCGGACCGGCGAGTGGTTCGCCCATCAGCATGAGGGCGTGCTGCCCGACGTGCTCACGCTGGCCAAGGGGCTCGGCGGCGGCCTGCCGATCGGCGCATGCATCGGCCTCGGCCGGTGCGGCTCGGTGCTATCCAAGGGCGACCACGGCAGCACCTTCGGCGGCAACCCCGTCGCGTGCGCCGCGGCCCTCGCAGTCCTGGACACCATCGAGAAAGAGGCGCTGCTCGCCCACGTGACCGCCGTCGGCGAGCGGCTTGCGGCGGGGATAGAGGGCACCAGGCATCCGCTGATCGCCGATGTCCGGGGTAGCGGCCTGTGGCGAGCCATCGTCTTGACCGGAACGGCGAGCACGGCGGTCGCGGCCACCGCCCAGCGCAACGGTTTCCTGGTCAACGCGGTCCAGCCCGACGCCGTCCGGCTGGCGCCGCCCCTGATCCTGTCGGCCGCCGAGGCGGACTCGTTCACCGCGGCGCTGCCCGGCATCCTCGACGCCGCGAGCGTAGTGCTGGCGGGCCAGGAGGGTGGCGCGTGAGCGGGGCGGGCTCGCCGGTGCGGCACTTCTTGCGCGACGACGACCTGTCGCCGACGGAGCAGGCCGAGGTACTGGCCCTGGCTACCCGGCTCAAGCACGACCGGTACGGCTGGCAACCGCTGGCCGGGCCGCGCGCCGTGGCGGTGCTGTTCGACAAGCCGTCGCTGCGTACCCGGGTCTCCTTTGCGGTCGGCGTCGCCGAGCTCGGCGGTTACCCGCTGCTGATCGACGCGCAGGCCACGCATGCGAGCCGGGGCGAGTCCGTCGAGGACGTCGCACGGGTGCTCTCGCGCCAGGTCGCTGCCATCGTCTGGCGCACCTTCGGCCAGGACCGCATCGAGGCGATGGCCAGCGCCAGCAGCGTCCCAGTCGTCAACGCACTGACGGACCAGTTTCACCCGTGCCAGGTGCTCGCGGATCTGCTGACAGTCCAGGAGGCCTACGGCCGGCTCGCCGGCCTGACGCTGACATTTCTCGGTGACGGCTCATCCAACATGGCGCACTCCTATCTGCTCGGCGGCGCTACTGCCGGCCTGCACGTGCGGATCTGCGCTCCCGAGCCCTACTGGCCGGACAGCGCGGAGCTGGCGATCGCGTCGCGCCTGGCGCACCAGACGGGCGGGTCGGTGCAGGTGACCGCGGACGCGCAGCTCGGCTGCAAAGACGCCGACGTGCTCGCCACCGACGTGTGGACCTCCATGGGCTCCGAGGGCCAGGAGAAAGTGCGGTCTGAGCTGATGCTGCCGTACTCGCTCGACGCGGCGAAGCTCGCATTCGCCGCGCCTCACTGCCGGGTGCTGCACTGCCTGCCTGCGCACCGCGGCGAGGAAATCACCGCCGAGGTCATCGACGGCCCCGCGAGCCTGGTATTCACGCAGGCCGAGAACCGGCTGCACGCGCAGAAGGCGCTGCTGTGCTTCCTGCTGGGGGCGTTCCCGGCGTGAATAACAGTCCGCTGACCAAGGCAGCCAGGCACGCGCAGATCGCCGCGATCCTCAGCCACAAGTCGGTCCCGGTGCGGTCGCAGGAAGAGCTGGCCGAGCTCCTCGCGCAGCACGGTGTGCGAGTCACCCAGGCGACCCTCTCCAGGGACCTGGAAGAACTCGGCGCGGTGCGGCTGCGCGGCGCGGACGGCGTGCTGGTCTACGCGCTGCCGGGTGAGCCGGGGCCCGGCGGCCTCTCCGGCCTCGGGGCGGTGCTGGCCGGCGGCCCGTTCGCCCCATCGGCCGCCGACCCGTCGGCGCGGCTCGCCCGGATCGCCGCCGAGCTGCTGATCTCCGCCGAGGCGAGCGCCAACCTCGTCGTGCTGCGGACGCCAGCCGGCGCTGCCCAGCTGCTCGCGTCGGCCATCGATCACGCGGACTGGCCGTCCGTGCTCGGCACCGTAGGCGGCGACGACACCGTACTCGTCATCGCTCGTGAGCCGGCCGGCGGAGCGGATGTGTCCGCTGCGCTGCTGCGGCTGGCGTCGAGGACCAGGGCGGCCGCGGCCGAAAAAGAACGTCGGCAACCGGATAACCATGAGAAGGAGGTGCCCAGGTGAAGGAGCGGGTTGTGCTCGCGTACTCGGGCGGGCTGGACACGTCGGTGGCGATCGGGTGGATCGCCGAGCGGACCGGAGCGGAGGTTATTGCGCTCGCGGTCGACGTCGGGCAGGGCGGCGAGAACCTCGAGACCATCAGGGAGCGCGCGCTTGCCTGTGGCGCGGCCGCGGCCGAGGTCGTCGACGCCCGCGACGAGTTCGCCGCCGAGTACTGCATGCCGGCCCTGCTCGCCAACGCCCGGTACATGGACTGCTATCCGCTCGTCTCGGCGCTGTCCCGGCCGGTGATCGTGAAGCACCTGGCCCGGGTGGCGCTGGAAAGGGGTGCCAGCGTGGTCGCGCACGGCTGCACCGGCAAGGGCAACGACCAGGTCCGGTTCGAGGCAGGCCTGGCCGCGCTCGCGCCGGACGTGCAGGTCACTGCGCCGGTCCGTGATTCGGGCATGACCAGGGACAAGGCGATTGCGTTCGCCGCCGAGAAGGGCCTGCCGATCAATGTGACCGCGCGCTCGCCTTACTCGATCGACCAGAACGTGTGGGGGCGCAGCTGCGAGACCGGGCACCTCGAGGACATCTGGAACGCGCCGCAGCCCGACGTCTATGGCTACACCAGCGATCCGGCCGCGGGCCTGCCCGCGGAGGAGATCGTGATCAGCTTCGCCAGCGGGCTGCCGGTCGCCCTGAACGGCGAGGCGCGCACTCCGCTCCAGCTGATCACCGAGCTGAACGCGGTCGCGGGGGCGCACGGCGTCGGCCGGATCGACATGGTCGAGGACCGGCTCGTCGGCATCAAGAGCCGGGAGATCTACGAGGCGCCCGCCGCAATCGCGCTGATCACTGCGCACTCAGAGCTAGAGAGCGTGTGCGTGGAGCGCGATCTCGCCCGATTCAAGCGGGGCGCTGAGCAACGCTGGACCGAGCTGGTCTACGACGGGTTGTGGTTCTCGCCGCTGAAGCAGGCACTCGACGCGTTCATGATCGAGGCGTCCCGCCCGGTGACCGGTGATGTCCGGCTCACGCTGCAGGCTGGTCGCGCGGTCGTCACCGGGCGGCGGAGCAACGCCTCCCTCTACCACTACTCGCTGGCGACCTACGATTCGGGCGACACCTTCGACCAGACCCTGGCCAAGGGGTTCATCGAGCTGTTCGGCCTGCCTGCGAAGATCGCTGCCGAGCGCGACCGTCAGATGGCCGGCTAGATGATCGACCCTGATAGTCGGTGGCTCACGATCATGCGCCGAGGGGCCGGACGACGACCGACGCGGCGTGGACCGGTGAGCAGACATGGCTAGTGAGGACGAGCCCGGGGCCAGTCGGCCTGTCCGGCTGTGGGGCGCACGGTTCGAGTCAGGTCCGGCTGAGGCGCTGGCCAGGCTGTCGGTCAGCGTGCAGTTCGACTGGCGGCTCGCGCCGTATGACCTGCTGGCCTGCCGTGCGCACGCCCGCGTGCTGCACCACGCCGGCCTGCTGACCGATACTGAGCTGAGGCGGATGCTCGCTGCCCTCGATGACCTCGGGAAGGCCTGCCAGGCCGGGACGTTCCGGCCGACCGCGGCCGACGAGGACGTTCACACCGCGCTTGAGCGAGGCCTGCTGGAACGGCTCGGCCAGCTCGGCGGGAAGCTGCGGGCCGGCCGCAGCCGCAACGACCAGATAGCCACCGACCTGCGCCTCTACCTGCGGGATCACGCCCGGATCATCGTGGCCAGGCTGACCGAGCTAGAACTCGCGCTGATCAGCCAGGCCGAGCGGCACGCGGACACGCCCGCGCCCGGCATGACTCACCTGCAGCACGCGCAGCCGATCCTGCTCGCGCACCAGCTGCTGGCACACGTGCAGGCGTTCGCAAGGGACGCCAGCCGGCTGCGCGACTGGGACCGCCGGGCTGCCGTCAGCCCGCTCGGCATGGGTGCGCTGGCAGGCTCGTCGCTGCCGCTCGACCCGGACGCGGTGGCGGCCGAGCTGGGCTTCACAGCCGCTGCGGACAATTCCGTCGACGCGGTCAGCGACCGTGACTTCGCGGCCGAGTTCTGCTTCGCCGCTGCACTGCTAGGCGTGCACCTGTCCCGGCTTGGCGAGGAAATCATCCTCTGGTCCACGCACGAATTCGGCTGGATCGAGATTGACGACGCGTACGCGACCGGTTCGTCGATCATGCCGCAGAAGAAGAACCCGGACGTGGCCGAGCTCGCCAGGGGCAAGGCCGGCCGGCTGATCGGCAACCTCACGGGACTGCTCGCCATGCTCAAGGGCCTGCCGCTCGCCTACGACCGGGATCTGCAGGAGGACAAGGAGCCGGTCTTCGACAGCGCTGACACGCTGCTGACCGTGTTGCCGGCGATGGCCGGGCTGGTCGGGACGCTGCGGTTCCACACCGAGCGGCTGGCAGCCACCGCGGCGGCCGGGCACGCCCTCGCGACCGACCTCGCCGAGCTGCTGGTCCGGCGCGGCGTTGCGTTCCGGGAGGCGCACGAAGTAGTCGGCCACCTGGTCGTCTGGTGTCAGGTACACGACTGCGAGCTGACCGACGTCAGCGACGACGACCTGGCCAAGGTGTCACCGCTGCTGACACCAGACGTGCGCGAGGTTCTCACCGTCCCTGGCGCCATCGCGGCGCGAGTCGGGCAGGGCGGAACGGCGCCGGCGCGGGTCGCCGAGCAGCTCGCGCGGCTCCGCCAGGACGTGCACGACCAGGCCGCCTGGGCAGCGAGGTAGCGCTCCGTCAGCGCTAGGCGGTCCCTCAGGTCACGGTGTGGCGGCGAGCCGGTCGTAGGCCGTGAGCGTCCGCAACGCCTGGAGGGTCACCATGCCGCGCCACTCCAGCAGCGAAGCCTCGCTGGGCGGCTCCCAGCTGATCGGCCAGCCACCGTCCGGCTGCTGGCTGCCGGCCAGCGCGTCGAGATGGGCCTCGATCAGGGCGTCGTCGAACAGGCCGCGCGATCGCGAGCCGGGCTCGGACGCTAGGTGCAGAGGGGTCAGCCCATATCCGTCGGCAGCCGGGTCGAGATGGAACATCTCCACCTCGGCCAGGGTGTCCGCGAGCACCGCGCGGTGCTTGTCGGCGCGCTCGCGGTCCGGGACGTGCTCAAGGAATACAAACACTTCGGACAGCTCGTGTGCGTCCTGAATGGGCGCGCCGGACTCCAGCTGCCGCCAGCAGTAGTCGGTCGCCTCCGCCAGCCATGGATGGTTCACGCCCACCTGATGGAGCAGGCCGGCCAGGCCCGCAGTCGGATTCAGGCCGGGCCGGTAGGTCCAGTCGCTCCAGTGCACCGCCCGCGGGAACGACTCGATCACAGGGAAGGCCAGCGGTACTGCGCCGCCTGCCTCGGCCGCCGCCGCGACCCGGCCCAGGAAGTCACACGCACGGCCAACCATGCCCGCGTCCGCAGCGTCGGCCGCGGCCATGGCCTGGAAAGCGATCTCCACGTCGATGGGGAGGCTGGCCGGGCAGCGCTTGTCGGGCTCGAGCCCGTGACCGAAACCGCCGTCCTCGTTCTGGTAGCCGCGGAGCGCGTCCACGACCGCGCTGGCCGGCTGGCCGAGAAAGCGAGTCGCGAACAGCCTGCGCTCCAGCAGGCGGGCTTGTCTCTGCAGGAATCGATCCGCTGCAGCAAACGCGTCGTCCATGCCGGGCACGTTACGGGGACCCTCTGACATTCCGTGCGCGCTATACCGGTCATCTCGCGCGCTCGGAGGCCGCGGGGCCGGCGCCAGCTCCATCGAGGACGTTTCAGCGCCTCAGCTGCCGGTCAAGGAACCGCGCTGCCTCCGCTATCTCGGCTGGGGGAAACTCGAGGTGCCGCCCAGGATTTGCGTGCAGCGTCTTATCGTCCGATCCCAGCAGGTCGAACAGCCTCAGCCCGCCAGCTCGCGGATAGAGTTCGTCGTCCCACTGCACCAGGAAGAACACGGGAACGGTGATCTGGCGCGCGGCGTCGGCGACCGGACCGGTCTCGGCCGAGCCGAACAGCCCGAGCACTGCGGCCGCGATCCGGTTCTCCGCCGCGACGAGCGGAAGGCCGAACCGCGCCCCCAGGGAAAGGCCGAGATAGCCAGCCGGGCCCGTTCCCACCTCGTCGAGAGCCTGCACGGCATCCAGGGCGGCGCGCCAGTCGGCGACGGCGTGGGGGACCGCCTGCGCGTTCCGCGCCCGCCAGCCGTCCAGCCCGAGCAGCTCGCGCCGCTGCGCAGCGGTCAGTCCGACCTCATCTGGAGGGGTCCGGTCGCCGTGGTAGGGGCAGTCGATGGACAGCGCTGCGAGGCCGAGCGCGGTGAGCAGGCCCGCGGTGCGCGCCACGATAGGCGCCGCCTTGTGGCCCCCCGCGCCGTGCCCGACCAGTACGACCGGGCGCGGACCGGTGGCGTATTGGGGCAGCCACACGACAGCGGGCACGGCCTCCAGCGATCCCTGAACGGGCAGAGCGACTGTGCGCATGGCCGGTATCGGCTCCGGCGTTGCGCCGAACAACTCCACCGGCAGGCTGGCTGCGTCGGTCACATCGGCAACGCTATGCGGCCAACACGCCGATCGGTGCGGCTTTCTGGGCGGCGGCCGTCAGCCTGGCTGGCAGTGCGGGCACCAGACCACGGTGCGCTCCTCGAGCGCTGGTCCGAGCTCTGCCCGCTGGATCGGCGTGCCGCAGCGCCGGCACGGCAGGCCGGCCCGGCCATACACCCACACGTTCGCACCCCGGGCACGATCGCCGGTTGTCACGGTGCCCGCGCGGTCCTTGTTCGCATCCAGGAGCCGCCGGGCGAGGTTGACGAGTCCGTGCACGTCGGCTATCTCGCCGACCGGGCGCCACGGGCTGACACCGCGCAGGAACAACGTCTCCGACCGGTAGATTGTGCCGATACCGGCCAGGTTGCGCTGGTCGAGCAGTGCCTCGCCGATCGCGCGGCCAGGGTCTGCACGGAGCCGGCGTTCCGCCTCGTCGGCGTCGAACCCGGGGCCGAGCAGATCAGGGCCGAGGTGACCGACGGCGGCATCTTCACGGCTGGTGCGGATGACCTCGACGATGCCGAGCAGGACCCCGACGGCCTGCCACTCATCGTTGGCCAGGATCAGCCGCACCCGGTAATCGCGGCGCGGCGAACCGGTTGCCGGGCTGATCCGCCATGAGCCGTCCATCTTCAGGTGCGTGTGCACGGTGATATTGCCGTCGATCCGGGTGAGTAGGTGCTTGCCGCGGGAAACGGTCTCGGTAACCGCTCGCCCGGTCAGGTCGGTGGTGGCGTAGCGAGGCACCCGGAAGTCGCTGCGAACAAGCAGTCGCCCGGCAAGGGCCTCGTGCAGCTGACGGGCTGTCCGCCACACCACGTCACCCTCTGGCATGACGCCAGGATGCCACCAGGCTCACGGTGCCTACATCAGCTTGCGCAGGTGCAGCAGGTCGAACACGTTTGCCTGGACCCGGAGCTTGCCCGACAGCCAGGCGCGCATGAAGGTGCCCGGGTCGGCCGCGATCGCGACGATGACGTCGCTGTCGGCGGTGAAGCGCACCTGCGCGGCGGGCGTGCCGTTAGCTGCCAGCCGGACTGGTTCGGCACCATTCGGGCCGAGCCGGGTCACGAACGTCACGCCGAGGTCGGAAATGCGGACGCTCAGGGTCCGGTCGAGCAGGTGCGCTTCCCGGTCCTTCGCATCCATCTCGGCGATGCGGCCCGTCAGGCTCTCCAGCGCCGTCCGGCACTCCTCGGCTGTCGCCATCGTCACCTCCGCTGTCATCCGTCATTGTGCGCCACCAGACAGCATCGAAATGCCCGCGGGCGCGTTACTGCGCGTGAGGTGCTCCGGGCCGCTCCCGCTGGACGGTACCGTGCATCAAGGGGGAGAGCAGACGTGGTGCGCGGCTGGCGGGCCGCGCTGGAAAGTGGTGACACAGATGGACGACCAGGCCCGGCAGGGCGGGACCGGCCCAGCCGGTGACGACGTGGCCGGTGGGGAGCCAGGGAACGACCGGGCGGTCGCCGCTGCCGGGGGCAACGCGCCCGGCACTGGCGACCCGCGGGTGGACGCCGCGCTGAAGCTGCTCGATCGGCTGCCAGAACTGCCGGTCGGTGAGCACGCAGCGGTCTTCGAGCGGGTCCACGCGGAGCTCACCGAGGTCCTTGGCGATCTGGACCCCGAGTCCGCCGGAACCAGCGGCTGACAACTAGCGGCTACCCCGATGAGCAGAAGGCTGCGGCTTGATGCAGAGCTGGTCCGGCGAGGCCTGGCCAGATCACGTGACCAGGCAGCCGACCTGATTGCCGCCGGGCGCGTGGCGATTGGGGGCCAGGTAGCGGCGAAACCCGCCTCACAAGTGCCGACCGACGCGCCCATCACCGTGACAGAAAACAACGATGAGCCCGGCTACGTGTCGCGCGGCGGCACCAAGCTCGCCGGTGCCCTGGCCGCCTTTCGCGGCCTGACGGTGGCCGGCAAGCGCTGCCTGGACGCGGGCGCGTCGACCGGCGGATTTACCGACGTGCTGCTACGGGCCGGCGCGTTGCATGTCGTCGCTGTCGATGTGGGTTACGGACAGCTCGCCTGGTCACTGCGGAGCGACGAGCGCGTTACCGCTTTGGACCGGGTGAATGTGCGAAGCCTGCGGCCCGAGCAGGTGGCGCCGCCCCCGGAGCTCGTCGTCGCGGACCTGTCCTTCATCTCCCTGACGCTCGTGCTCCCCGCCCTGGTGGCATGCTCAGCGCCGGACGCAGACTTCTTGGTCATGGTGAAGCCCCAGTTCGAGGTCGGCAAGGACCTGGTGCGCGGCGGCGTGGTCAGGGACCCCGCCCTGCGATCGGCGGCCGTCGCCGGCGTGGCCGCGGCGGCGGCCGAGCTCGGGCTCGGCGCCGAGGGAGTCACGGCCAGCCCGCTGCCGGGTCCGTCGGGGAACGTCGAGTACTTCCTCTGGCTGCGGCGCGGTGCGGCGCCGCTCGACAACGACGCGCTCGTCAGCGCGGTCGCGGCGGGGCCGCAATGACGGGGTGGCCGGCCGAGACGGCGAGCGGCCGGGTCGTTCTGCTCGTCGTGCACACGGGCCGGCCCGAGGCGCTGCCCATAGCGCGCGCGCTGATCGCCCGGCTAGCCGACGCCGGCATTGATGCCAGAGTGCTGGCGCCCGAGGCCGGCCTGATCGCGAGCGCGACGGCGGCGGTCGCACCGATGACGGAGACGGCCGCCGCCGGCGCCGAGATGGTGCTAGCCGTGGGCGGGGACGGCACTCTCCTCCGGGCGGCCGAGCTGGCCCGCCCGGCGCGGGCGCCGCTGCTCGGGGTCAACCTTGGTCATGTGGGCTTCCTCGCCGAGGCCGAGCCCGAGGATCTGTCGGCCGCCGTCGCGAGCGTCGCGGCGGGCAAGTACTCGGTCGAGCGGCGGATGACCGTCGAGGTCGCAGTCCGCAGTAACGGCGAGCAGCTGGCGGCTACCTGGGCACTCAACGAGGCGACCGTCGAGAAGGCAGCCAGGGAGCGGATGCTCGACCTGGTCATCGAGGTTGACGGCCGGCCCCTGTCACGCTGGGGCTGCGACGGCGTGGTGTTCGCGACCCCTACCGGGTCCACGGCCTATGCCTTCTCGGCGGGCGGTCCCGTCGTCTGGCCAGAGGTCGAGGCCTTGCTCATGGTGCCCATCTCCGCGCACGCGCTGTTCGCCGCGCCGATGGTCGTGTCCCCGGAGTCCGTGCTCGCGGCCGAGGTCATCGG
>Ga0126381_100010602_pt1 | contig 10387 bp, 8 predicted proteins | sample PanSoiMetPlot_28_FD_96465 | JGI IMG/M metagenome (GOLD analysis project Ga0126381, IMG submission 96465) | Tropical forest soil microbial communities from Panama - MetaG Plot_28 | ecosystem: Environmental > Terrestrial > Soil > Tropical forest > Bulk soil | place: Panama | collected 2016-02-17 | reverse complement strand
GCGCGCTGATCGCCGACACCGGCCACGGCGGCCGCGCTTTTGGCGACAAAAGCCGCCCCGGGTCCCGACAGAATACCAATCGCGCCCAGAAGCCACGGTTTGACAACGGTGGTCCACTCTTGCAGGAGCCGGGGCAGGAACAGGCAAACCGCCGCGAAAGTCGCCCACAAGAGTGCCGGGATCACCTTCTCGGCATTGAGCCGCGCGAGCCATTCGCGGTCCAAATCGCCGCGGAAGGCCTCGCGCCTGAGTGCGATGTAGAACAGCGACTGCGTCAGATGCGCGATCGTCACCCATAGCGGGCCCAGCACCGCAATGACTTCGGGTTTCGCGTCCAGGCCCAGGTCGAGGCCCAGGCCAAGGAGTAGCGCTGCGAGCAGCGAGGCGAATGTCCACCAACCGAGGTTATGCAAGAAGACCTGACGGTGGGCCGGGACTTCCCGCCACGCGGCCGCGAGGTACGCGGCGACCATGACGAGAAGGCTCGCCAACGGGATCAGAAACGGCGGTACGGCACCGTAAGCCATGATCGGCCGCAACGAGGCAGCGGCGACGACTGGCACCAGAAACGCCCAGCCGAGAAGCGGCCATACAACCGAGCGCTGCACGAACCGGGCCTCCGAATCACCCGATCGGCGGCGCGCTGCCGTTGCGGCTCGTGCCGGCGACAAGTGGCTCGGCAGGTGGCTGGCACCGAAATACACCGCGGCGGCCAGAAAGACGAGACCAATGATAAAGAGCGGCCAGTCCGCCGGCGGCGCCACCAGAGCGATAAGATCGCGATAGAAAATCGGCACCAGCGTCAGCGCAAAGAGTGCCGGCACAAACATCATCCAGTTGATTAGGACATTCCGAACCCACAGCATTGCGCCGGTCCATGTGTCCGGCGAAGCGAGACCGGGTTGCGGCGTCAGATAGTTAGTGTAATTGCGCAAATTGCTTAACTGCAGCGGTGCCTCGGGCGTCGCCAGCAATTTCTGCACCGCCTCGACATCGCCGCCCGTGTCATGGATCACCGCGGAGAGTCATGCACCGGCATACCCGCCTCCCGACACGGTGGAGAGATATTGGAACCGAGCGAGCAGACCCTTACGCGCCAACGCCTGAATGACACCGAGCGAGAACGCGGCGCTGCGGATCCCGCCGCCCGACAGACATAAGGCCGCCTGGTCCTTGGCAGCAGCTGCTAGGCGATATGCCCGCTCGACCGAGTCGATTGAGTGATCCGTGGTCTGCGGCACTTCTTCGCCGTGTATCGCACGGTACTCATCACAGAGGGCCTTAGCGAGGGTGCCGACTGCGCGCACTTCCGACATGCTTCTTCTCTTCTGGCGTTCACTTTAACCATCCTGCATAATCTTCGAGCATCGAGCAACCGGCTTGGCCGTCAGGGGGAAACGATGCGGCGGACTACTCGTGAGAAGATTTGGATCGCGTTGTCGCTAGCCGTTGTGATGATGGCGGGTTGCGACGAATCCGGCAAGGTGCGGGATGAGGCAATGCGGGCCGGAAGGCCGCCCGAGTCGTTTCCCCCCGCGGGCAAGGACCTTTCCGGCCACGACTATTTCCAAGCAATGGACGGTGGCGCGCCGTTGACCGACGATGAGGTCAAGGGCCGTGATATGTGGATCGTGTGGACCGGCGGCAACGACCGGTTCTGGGACGTGATGACCAACGACACGTTCGGTGCTTTCGACTTGCTGAAAACATTGTCGTCTTACCCCGGCATGAAATTCGGGCGCGACAACCGGTGGGATTACCTCGGACTCGTCAACGAGCCATGCTTCGAAAAGGCCAGCGGCCCGGATGCGAACCGTTACGGTCTGTGGCTCGACCACCGACGCGCTGATTGTCCTTCTGGGCCTGATCCATTCGAAGACGAGGCGAAATACCCGGGCGTAAAAATAGGCGCACGCGGCACCACCGTTCCGGTGGGCTCCTACTATGGCTATGCAAGCGGTATTGTGGGTTTGCGGTTGTTCCCGAACCCGGCGTTCGACGAGGAAGCGAAGAGGACCTGGAACCCCGACAGGTTTTACACCGACCCCAGCTATTACCAATCAAAGAAGCTGATCCGACCCTACAGGGTCGGTATGTCATGCGGTTTCTGTCATGTCGGCCCGAGCCCGATCCATCCCCCGGCCGACCCCGAGAATCCGCAATGGGAAAATCTGAATTCGACTGTCGGCGCGCAGTACAGCTGGTTTGACCGGATCTGGGTGTGGAACGCGGACCCCGCGAATTTCACGTTTCAACTCGTTCACACTTCGCGTCCGGGCACGCTCGACACCTCTCTCGTTTCGACCGACAGTATCGTTAATCCGCGAACGATGAATGCGGTTTATAGCCTTGCGGCGCGAATGGAACTGGCGCGACACTGGGGTCATGAGACCCTCGTTGGGCCAGAGCTGAATAACAAACAGTTCAACCACTTCGTACAGAGCGGGCCGCTTACCGAATTCTACCACAAGCCAGAGGTTCAGACTCCGCGCGTGCTAAAAGACGGCTCAGATTCAGTCGGCGCCCTGGGCGCTCTCAACCGGGTCTATCTTAATATTGGGCTGTTCAGCGAGGAATGGCTATTGCATTTCAATCCGCTTGTAGGCGGGAAGCCGATTACCCCAATCGAGATTTCGGTCGCAGAAAAGAACTCGAGCTATTGGAAGGCGACCGAGGCGCAAACTTTTCTCCTCGCTCAGTTCCTGCTCAAGGCGGGCCGGCCCGATCACCTCAGGGATGCGCCTGGCGGCGCTCAGTACTTGACGGCCGCCACGAGGGTGCTCGATCGCGGCAAGGAGGTGTTTGCCGAGCGTTGCGCCCGCTGCCACTCGAGCAAACTGCCAAAACCGGCGCAAGGCCTGGATCCCGGCGGCTGCGCCGGTCCCCACTATCTAGCATGCTGGAACCGTTATTGGGAGTGGACGAAGACCGACGATTTCAAGCAGAAAACCCGCGAGATCGTGAAGGCGCCGGACTTCCTCGACAACAACTATTTGTCGACTGATCTTCGTGTCCCCGTCACGCTGTTGCAGACCAATGCCTGCAGTCCATTGGCCACGAACGCGATCGGCGGCAACATCTGGGACAATTTCTCGTCGCAGAGCTACAAGGATCTGCCCTCGGTCGGTGAGATCACGATTTACGACCCGTTCACCGGCGAACCCAAGCAGTACCAGATGCCGGCTGGCGGACGCGGATACACCCGCCCGCCGTCTCTGATCAGCCTCTGGTCAACGTCGCCTTATTTGCTCAACAACACCGTCGGCAAATTCGACCCGAGCCCGTCGGTCGAAGCCAGAATGCGCTCCTTCGAGACCGGGATCGAGCAGATGCTCTGGCCCGAAAAGCGAGATAAGGACCAGGACCCAGTAATTCGCGATAAGATCCCCGGCGTCATCGATCGGACAACGGCGACCAGCTGGCTAAGCGTGCCGGTCGGCTACTTACCGGAGGCATTTGCGACATTTCGCACTCCGCTCAACCGCCTGTTGCCAAGAATTTTCACCGCCGAGGGGTCAGTCAGGATAGGGCCAATACCCAAGGGCACGCCGGTCGATCTGTTCGGCAATCTTGATGTTCTGTCCGATGCCACCGATCTCGACGAGCGGATCGCCCATGCGGCCAAGGTCGCGGCGCTGCTGGCGCAACTCAAACACGATCTCGAGGCGCTCGGTCCCAACCCCACCGATGATGACGCTCGCAAGGTCTTTGCCCCCCTCGGCCGCCAATTATTCGAACTGAGCAAGTGCCCTGACTACGTGGTCAACCGCGGGCATTATTTTGGCACCGATAAATTCGCAGAGGAGCCAGCTCTGGGTGATAATGACAAACGAGCGTTGATCGAATTTCTGAAAACTTTTTAGGCTGTGGTTGATGCAAGACGCGGACTGCGATTACATCGTTGTCGGTTCGGGTGCGGGTGGCGGCACGGTCGCCGCTCGCTTGGCCGAGGCGGGCTACCACGTCATTTTAATCGAGGCTGGCGGCGATCCGCGTCAGCTCGTGGGCGGCAATCCAGTTGAGCCCGACGGCAACCGATTGCCCGATGATTATGACGTTCCGGCCTTTCATCCGTTCGCGTCAGAGAACGACGCGATAAGCTGGCATTTCTTCGTCCGTCACTATGCCGACGAGGAGCAGCAGAAGCGAGATCCGGCATACCGCAAAACCTGGAACGGCCGCGATGTAAAAGGCGTATTCTACCCGCGCGCCTCCTGCCTGGGCGGGTGTACCGCACACAACGCGCTGATCTTTGTCGTGCCGGATGATGCGGATTGGGACGCGATTGCAGCGTTGACGCACGACCAGTCTTGGCGTGCGGGCAACATGACCAAATACTTTGCCCGCGTTGAGAACTGTCACCATCGCTGGCTCTGGCGCTGTCTGGCGAGGCTCGGTATCGATCCGACAGGCCATGGCTGGGATGGTTGGTTGCAGACCGAAAAGGCGCTTCCCCGAGAGGCACTTGCGGACCGCAATCTTTTGCAAACGATTGCAGAATCGGCAAGGGCGGCGTTCGGCGAAATGGGCACTCGAGGCAACCTCGAGGTGGTCCTTGGGTCCTTTGGGGATGTCAACGACCGCCGAATAACCGAAACAGCCCCGGAAGGACTGTTCTACACACCGCTCGCGACCCGCGGGCACCACCGCAATGGCTCGCGCGAACGGGTTCTCGATACAGCGGCCAGGCTGCCGGATCGACTCGATCTGCGCATGAACGCGCTCGCCACCCGGATCCTGTTCGACGCGCGTCATCGAGCGACCGGCGTCGAATATCTCCGCAGTGTTCGGGCCTATCGCGCGCATCGCTCTCCCGCCACCGGAGAGGCGGAGCAATGCGTGGTTCATGCTGGCAAGGAAGTTATTCTTTGCGGCGGCACGTTCAACACTCCGCAGCTGTTGATGCTTTCCGGCATCGGGCCGGGCGCGGTGTTAAAGCGGCATGGCATCTCTGTCCGCATCGACCTCCCTGGCGTGGGCAGGAACCTGCAAGACCGTTACGAGATAGGTGTCGTGAACCGGATGAATTTCGAAGCTTGGGCATCGCTGGACGGCGCGAAATTCACCCGCGGCGATCCACAATACAGAGCCTGGATACGCAGGCGGGGCGGCATGTATGCCTCGAATGGTGCCGGGGTCACGATTGCGACTCGATCGGATGCCGCCAAAGCACTCCCCGATCTCTTCTGCATGGCCCTGCTCGCGCCATTCAAGGGCTATTTCCCAGGATACTCCTGGGCCATTGCCGAGCGGCACAACTATCTTACCTGGACCATCCTCAAGGCTCACACCAACAATCGCGCCGGCGTCGTTAAACTACACAGCGCCGATCCGCGCGACCCGCCCGAGATCAATTTCCACTATTTCGAGGAAGGCAGCGACGCATTGGGTGAAGACCTACGGGCCGTCGTCGCCGGTATTCGCTTGTAAGGAAGATGACCGCCAAGCTGAAGCGCGATGGCCTGATCGCCGTTGAGGAGCTTCCCGGGGAAAAGGTGGTTTCCGATGCGGAGCTGGCTCAGTTTGTGCGCGACCATGCCTGGGGCCACCATGCCTGCGGCACCTGCGCGATCGGCCCCCTTACCACAGGCGGCGTACTCGATACAGATTTCCGCGTCCATGGCACTAACGGATTGCGGGTCGTAGACGCTTCAGTGTTCCCACGTATTCCCGGCTTCTTCATTGCCAGCGCCGTCTACATGATCGCGGAGAAGGCGGCAGACGTCATCATCGCTCACTAGACGCCGTCACAATGTCCTACGACGGCAGGCGAGAGAGGGTCGCAAATTATAATTTGCCGAACGTCAAATATTGCGCTATAGAGATACGATTGTTGCGGTTCTCCCGAGGCCAGAGCATCGCGACGACTAAGCTCACGATAATGGGCTGGATTTTGAGATCGCCGTAGCTGTCATGCCTTTCATTAGCCTTTCGTACCTTCTTGCGCGATCAGAGCTTTGACGCATGCTCGATCAATATTGGGACATAATAATTGATATTTGTCGGAGCATATTAGATGGACCAAGAGGTTGGAGTGGATTACATAGTTGTCGGATCAGGCGCCGGCGGCGGTACACTTGCTGCGCGGCTCGCCGAAGCCGGGCACGACGTGTTGTTGCTGGAAGCTGGTGGCGATCCGCATAGACTTTCGGGTAGCAATGACGATCAGCTCGGGGTCGATCGCCTGCCGGACGATTATGACTTGCCGGCTTTCCATGGCTTCGCCAGCGAGAACGATGCGATGCGGTGGGACTTCTTTGTCCGCCACTATACCTCCGATGCGATGCAACAACGGGACCCGAAATACCGGCGCGATCACCATGGCGTTCCGGTCAACGGTATTCTCTACCCACGGGCGGGAACCTTGGCGGATGCACGGCCCACAATGCGGATTGGGATGGGATCGCCCGTCTGACTGGCGATGCGTCGTGGAATGCCGATAAGATGCGAAACTATTTCGAGCGGTTGGAAAACTGCCAATACCGCCCCGTCGAGCGCCAGCTTGCGGAAGTGGGCCCGAACCCGTCCCGCCACGGATGGGACGGGTGGTTACAGGTGGAGACAGCGATTCCCGATTTCGGGCTGGTGCAGGTGTTGCTGCACTCCGCCGCCGAGGCGTTCGAGGATATCGGGCAGCCGATCGAGCGGCTCATCGACCTTGTCGAAGCGAAGGCCGATCTGAACGACTGGCGGCTGGTGGCTGAGAATGCGGTGGGTGTGCGATACACACCCTTGACGACCCGCAATCACGCGCATGGGCACCCGCGAGCGGGTCCTCGAAACTGCGCAAAAATCCCGGACCGTCTCAGGATCGAACTCAACGCGCTGGTGACCCGGGTCGTCGTCGACGAGCACAACCGCGCGACCGGGGTCGAATATTTGACGGGCGAGCGCCTCTACCGCGATTATGGTCAGTCCGCAACAACGAGCGGCGAGCTTCGCCAGGCGCAGGTGGCACGGGAGGTAATCCTTAGCGTGGTGCTTTCAACACCCCGCAGCTGCTGATGCTGTCCGGGATCGGCCCCCGTGCGGTATTGGAACCGCTGGGCATTCCAGTGCGCGTGGAGCCGACCGGGGTCGGCAAAAACCTGCAGGACCGCTATGAAGTCAGTGTCGCCAACCGGATGAATTTCGAGCGCTGGGATGTTCTCAAAGGCCCTACCTTCAGCCATGGCGATCCGGCTTATCGCCAATGGGCCGAAAAGCGCGAGGGGCTCTATACCAGCAACAGTGCAGTCCTTGCGGCGATCCTCAAATCACGCCCCGAGCGCGCGCTGCCAGATCTATTCTGCTTTGGGCTCGTCGGATTTTTCGGCGGATATTTCCCCGGCTACTCTTCACTCGCTGTCACCAAGCCCCATTACCTGACCTGGGCGATACTCAAGGCGCACACCCAGAACCGCGCCGGCGAGGTCGTGCTGCGCTCTGCGGACCCACGTCAGGCGCCGCTCATCAACTTTAAGTATTTCGAGGAGGGCAGCGATGCGGCGGGGGAGGACCTCGACTCGGTCGTCGCCGGCATCCGGCTTGTGCGAAAGCTGACCGCGAAGCTCAAGACCGAAGGCGCCATCGCCGAGGGCGAGCAGCCCGGTGATGCGCTGCAGAGTGATGAGGAGCTGAAGAACTACGTCAGAGCCATGGCTTGGGGCCAACATGCTTCCTGCACCTGTCCGATCGGGCCGCGCGAGGACGGTGGCGTCCTTGGCAGCGACTTCCGCGTGCATGGCACCCAAGGGCTGCGCGTTGTTGACGCTTCCGTCTTCCCGCGCATTCCCGGTTTTTTTATCGCCAGCGCCGTCTACATGGTCGCGGAAAAGGCGGCTGACCTAATACTTGCTGGATAACCGGGGCGAAACAATGGGACGCCGTGTCGAGGAGATCGTGACGTCGGGCAACGACATGACCTGGAGCGGGCGCGAGAAACAGCCACCATCAGCGCTGTAGGAACTGTAGAGTTCCAGAACTGATACGTTCCCTATACCCCAGCCGAACGACTGCGCCAAATCACATGCCAGCTGGAGATTGGTCGTCTAGATAACCGGTCGCGCCGGCTGGTTGGCGGTATGCGCCCTGGGGCGTTGAGCGTCCACTGCCCAAGAAGCTGTAACCGAATGCAGAAAGGATACGCAATAAGGTACTAATTGCGGGTGCAATTTCACGTGCATTGCAAGTGTCTTCGAAGTCGGCCGTGAGAGCTTCTGGCACACTGGCTTACTGCTCTGGGGGAGGCGCGTGTATTTATCCCTTGGGTGTATCAGTGTCTGGTGAACATCGACGGGGAAGAGCGATGCTTAACTTCCCGATCAACCACCGCCGCCCTCGGCGCCGTCGAGACCATTGATCTACCAAGACCTTGGACGCCCGATGATCGTTTCTGGTTAGAGCTCGATAGCAATCTTGCGAATTTGGTTGAATTCTGAATGGCTTACCGCTACTCGGGGTGTAGGTAACGTTGACACGCACACCAAACTCGTGCTACGTATGTATATCCAAATAAATGCTGGACCGATCGCTATGGAGCCGGAAGTCACACCAGAGATGATCGAGGTTGGCTATATGATGTTGCTGGATGCCTTCAACTTGGACTTCCACCGGTCGTCGCCGGAGGAGGTGAGGAGGATTGTGGCGGCGGTTTATCAGGCGATGGAGCGAGAGCGGCGCGCAGCGCGCCATAACGGTGGAAGCGCCATGATTTGACTGCGCTCCTGGCTACCTCAGAACGGGCGCCGCAGTTCAGGTCGGTTTCGCTAGCGGCAAACCGCTTGGTGTGGCGTTTGCGATTCTTGGAGACGATGGAAATCCACGCTGTCGTGCCTTACTAGGATCGATGCTGGGCTTGGGGCGAACCTCAGAGTATGGCATTGGAATAGCCTGCGGATCGCTCTGGAGGTCGCTAGAGCGGCACATGAAAAACCGCGTCGTTAGGGTCCCTTGCCAGCTCGTCCGGCTCGAGCTTTGGACCATTGCATCGACACCGGCCAAAGCGGTTCGGCAACGCAAGTCGACGTGGAGCGGCTACTCAAGCAGCATCGCATTCGTCGCATGGATGCGGAGACCGCCCTCCGTATTTTGCGAGAACCCGCGATCAAAGTTGCGGAGGGTGTTGCTGAAGCGGCCAGCATCCACATGCGCTCGCTTGTCGCTCGCTTACGCATTGTGAATCGCCAGCTGCGTGAGGCCGAACGTACCGATCGGTTTTCATCCAACCGGCACCACGGTGCTAAGGGACGATGCAGGACGGCGCTGTGTCGGGCACGCCAATTTTCATCCGATTGCGCACGCCATTTGCAACCCTGTCGAGCTCGTGGGAGCAATGGCCAGTATGACCACGGGGTGTCTTTGGAGCGCCACCCGAAGCTGCCCTAGGCATTTTCTCGAAGGAACGGCCGGCTGGCTCTATTGGTGGCCGTGGAGGCTGGACAATCAATGGGAAAAGTTCGGACCCAGTCGCGAGAACCAGCTCTCGAAGATGCTGAGCGAATACTTTGAACGCCAATGCTATACGGCGCTCGACGTCGACGAGGCGCCGGCCGTTGATGTCGTCAACCAGCTGGGTGCTGAATATTTTGCCGTGTCGAGCGACTACCCGCATTCGGACGGCGCATTCCGGCAGGCAATCGAACAGTTCCTGAGCCTGTCGCTAGCGGACGACCAGCGCCGTCAGATCCTCTGGGACAACTGCGCGCCTTTATGCTATCGAAAGGCTGGACCGGCCTCTGAGCGTGGAGCCACGGGCCTCGGCTACCGAATAGGTGTCGACAAGCCGGGTCGCGCAGCGGTCGTAAGGATCGCAACTCTTAGGTAACGAGGAAAATCAAATGGGAGGGGTAGACCCATTCAACGCGCCGGTAGTTTTGTCGCTATCGGTGCGGGTGGTCGTGGATTCTGTCTTCGACCTATTCATGCCGAAGGCGACGCACCCGATGTGCGCGATCGAGCATGTCGGTCGCATTCGCAGCAATTTGAACTCGACGCTGGCCGGCGAATGGGGCCTGTCGCTGCATCTCGAGTCCCGAGTCGGCAGCGCGACTGGGCAATACCTGCTCGATTTTGGCTACACGCCGGAGATCCTGACGCGCAATTTCGACCTCCTTGGCATCGAGCCCGAGCGGCTGAACGGGCTGATCCTTAGCCATGGGCACCGCGACCATTACGGCGGGCTGGCAGGCTTTATCTCGCATTACCGGGACCGTATGCGCGAGGATCTGCGCCTGTTTGCCGGCGGCAAGGAGGCGTTTCGCGAGAAATGGGTTGGCTCACGCGACGAAGAGCCGGCTTCAGGGGGAGCGCTGGACCGCGCGCCGCTCGAAGCCGCTCGTGTCGAGACTGTTTACTGTGAGGCCGCCCATGCACTCGATGGCCCATTCACGACTGGCCATATCGCGCG
>Ga0126381_100010601_pt1 | contig 10387 bp, 7 predicted proteins | sample PanSoiMetPlot_28_FD_96465 | JGI IMG/M metagenome (GOLD analysis project Ga0126381, IMG submission 96465) | Tropical forest soil microbial communities from Panama - MetaG Plot_28 | ecosystem: Environmental > Terrestrial > Soil > Tropical forest > Bulk soil | place: Panama | collected 2016-02-17 | reverse complement strand
GATCAACGTACCATTCGGTCTTTGGATCTCCGGCCTGTGCCACAAACTCCACTCGGGCGGCTTCGCCGTGCCAAAGGACGCGATCCCCGGCACGGATTTCCTCTCCTGAGAGGTACATCACAGAATTCAGTCCAGAAAGAGCGGCTTGATGTGGCGGTCGAAGATGTTTTCGGTGACGTTTCGGGCGATGGCCTCTTCGCTTTGGCGAAGCATTCCAAGATAACGGTCGCCCATCTTCGCGGCGACTTTGTAGCCGACGTGCAGTAACTGGCGGACGTTGGGATTGAAGGCGGGATTCGACTGCACGTGCCGTAATGCGCCGGTGTAATCGTCGGCTGTCCACTTCTGAACTTCACTCGGCGAGGGGAGCGCGGCGTAATCGATATCGATCACCGATGCGTAGGGTTCGCACAGCTCAACCTTGTGATCGAACGCGTCCGCATAGACTTCTTTCGCGAGCGCGAGGCCTTCGGGGCCCGCCTCCGCAAGGCCGATCAGTTCTTCGAGCCACGTGGTGCCGGCCGTCTTCAGGTGCAGCCCCGCTCCGGTCTTCCGAATCGCCTTCCGGATGGGCGCGTAGATGGAGAACTTGTCGCTTCCCGAGTGCACGCTCAGTTTGAGAGTCTCGGGCAGCCCGTAGTTCTTCACCGCGTGCGCGATCACCTCCAGGTCGTCGTTGAATTCCCGTTCGAACTGTCCGACATCTCCTACGTAATCGACGCCCTTATTAAATCGGCCCGTGAACTTCGGCGCGATGGTCTGAATGGGAATCTTCTCGTCCGCGATCGCGACGAGGATGATCAAAAGTTCTGAAGGAGTCTGCGGCGAATCGGTCTCGTCCATGGAGACTTCCGTGATGAACCGATCCGCGCCCTTTTTCTCCGCGATGTACCGATATATCTTCCCCGCCTGCTGAACCGCCATGAGGTATTTGGAGGCTACACTCGCGGCCTCCCCGCCCAGCTCCGGATGGCGGGCGACAAAGGCCCCTACGTCTGCCTTCGGGGCAGCCTGGCCGATGAATTGCGCCACGTCGATGGTGTAGAAGTCGCTTGGCTCGATGAAGCGATCCACCGTGTCCAGATTGATGTGATCGGCATCCACATGCCAGGGCTTCGACCAGCCCGAAGCCTTCACGGCCGCTTCCGACGCCGCCTTCACGCTCGATGGTTCCGAGCCCACGATCAGATGTTCGCGGTTCGATTTGTTCCAGACCGGCGTGATCTCAACGCCGCGCTTCGCCGCCAGTTCGAACGCACGTAACTGAGCCTTGGCCTGATGCGCGAAACGATCGCCCACCCCAAAGGTGAACTTCTCGATCTTCAGCATTATTCGAGGGTACTTTACTGGTTCACGCCGGAAGCGAGGAATCCGCCGTCCACCGCCAGGCACTGGCCTGTGATGTAACTGGCCGCGTCGGAAGCAAGGAGAACCGCCGCGCCAACGAGCTCCTCGGTCTTACCGAAGCGGCCCATAGGCGTTCGCATCAGCAGTTCCTTGCCGCGCGCGGTTCCGTCGAGCAGCGCCGCATTGAGGTCCGTGCGAAACACGCCGGGCGCGATGGCATTTACGTTAATGCCGTGCCTCGACCATTCGACCGCAAGGCTGCGCGTGAGCGAGAGCACCGCCGATTTCGAAGCCGCGTATGCAGCCACCTCATAAAACGCTACATAGGAATTCAGGGACGCGATATTAATGATGCGGCCGCGCCCACTTGCTTTGAGAGGCTCATAAAATGCCTGGCAGGCGCGCAATGTGCCGTTCAGATTCGTATCGATGATGCCGTTCCACTCTTCTTCGGAGAGATCGATGGTCGGAGTGCGCTTGATTCGCCCCGCGACGTTCAGCAGAACGTCTACGCGGCCGAACTCCCCCATGACGGCGTCGCGAAACGATTCAAGCGATGCCCGGTCTGCCACGTCGGCCGTATGCGAGAGCGTGCGGCGTCCGGCGTCACGAATTGCGGCGGCGACTTCATCCACATTCGCCTGTCTGCGTCCGGTGGCGATGACGTCCGCGCCCGCCTCGGCGAACCCGATCGCCATGCTCCTTCCGATGCCCGATGTGCCCCCGACAACGACCGCAACGCGGCCCGTTAAATCCGTGAAATTCTTCGGCATGTTCTGGGGAGCAGATTATCAAAGGGTCGTTTGCTCCGCTTGCTCGCGCGCGCGGCTCAGAACCCTGAAACACGAAAAGCCCCTCCCGCGAGGGGAAGGGCTTCGTGACTTCAGTCGAAGGCGCGCTTATTTACCTTCGACTCGCAGGTCGTTCTGAACTGAGAACGCGCCTGGAACGCCGTTCGCGCGGATGCCGGCCACGTTCTTATCGCCTTCGTTGGCGACGACGCCTTCCAACCGGACATGCCCGTTCTTCACGATGATGTGAATGGACGGCAAAGCCTGGAATCCATACCGCGTGGAAAGGTTGGGGTCGCCGTAAATGGAGCGGTAAACACCACGGCGAATCTGATCGTCGTTCGGCGAAAGCGGCAACACTTCAATGTTGTTGACCACGTTAGTCACGCCTTCGACGCGCTTCACGACGTTACCAGCATCTGACTTCAGCGTGGGGCGCGTCACTTCGCCAACGAGAGTCACCGTGCTGCCATTCACCGTGAAGCCGAGGTCATCAAAAACTCCGAAGTACGGAAGCATCACCAACTGATGCCGAACTTCCCGGGCGATGTGGTTCTCATCGGGACTACCGGGAATATAGGCATCCTGGTGCTGCGAAACTTTGTTGGCCTTATCTTTGTCGTTCTTATCGGGCGCCGCAAATCCCGCGGGCGCGATCAGCGCGGCAGCCAACAGAGCAGTCGCGATTCTATTCATTTCTCTTTCACCACCTGTACCCGGGCGTGCAAGCCATGTGCCAAATCGGTAAGTCTTTACACTGCTTAGGTCTCAATAGTTCAATGTCGAACGATTAACACGCAAGATGGTGGTTTCGCTGGTGGTTTTCGAGCATTCGGGGCTATACTCTGCTTCATGCCGCACGTCGATAAACACGCCGATGGTTCGTTCACATGGATCGAGTTGGGGACCAGCGACCAGAACGCCGCGAAGGGTTTCTACACGAGTCTCTTCGGATGGACTTTTCAGGACAGTCCGATGGGCCCGAACGACTTCTACACAATGTTTCAGTTGGAAGGGCGGAATGTTGGCGCCGCCTACACGCTGAGGGAGCAGGAGACTTCCGCCGGCGTTCCGCCGCACTGGAACCTCTACATCGCAGTCTCCGATGCCGACGATGCCGCGAAGCGCGCAGCGGAACTCGGCGGCAAGGTCCTCGCGCCTCCTTTCGATGTGTTCACGTTTGGCCGCATGGCGGTGATCCAAGACCCCACTGGCGCGACTTTCGAGATCTGGCAGGCGAAAGAGCACACCGGCATCGGGATTAAGGAGCGGGCGGGCACTCTTTGCTGGGCCGATCTGAACACGCCTGACAGAGCGGCCGCTCAGAAGTTCTACTCGGGGCTCTTCGGCTGGACCTTTGATCCCGGCCGCGATGAATACATCCACATCAAGAACGGCGATACGTTCATTGGCGGCTCGATGCCCGCGCCGCCAAACGTTCCGCCCAACTGGCTGATCTATATCCAGGTCGCGGACTGTGACGCAAGCACGGAGAAGGCGACGGCGCTCGGAGGCAAGGTCTGCATGGGCCCCATGACGATCGAGAATGCGGGCCGAATGTCAGTACTTTCGGATCCGCAGGGCGCTGTGTTCGCGCTATTTCAGCCCACGCTGCACGGTTGATTGGCGAGTTAACAGCTTCACAGTTTCATTTCGTTTTCAGGGATATCATGGCGGTGTGAAATGTCTGGTCGGCATCGTCTTCGCCGTGGTAACGTTCGCTCAGGCGCCTCAATCCTTTGTTCCAAATCGCGCGCCTTTGACGCCCAATGCGTTGTACGCGCTGCCGCTCGGGTCGGTGAAACCGGCCGGGTGGCTGAAAGAGCAGCTTCGGATTCAGGCGGATGGACTTAGCGGCCACCTCGACGAATTCTGGCCGGATGTCGGCTCCAACTCCGCATGGCTGGGCGGATCGGGCGAGGGATGGGAGCGCGGGCCTTACTTCCTTGATGGCTTAGTGCCGCTTGCTTATCTTCTGGACGACCCGGTTCTCGTCGCCAAGGCCCGCAAGTGGATTGACTGGACGCTCGATCACCAACGGCCCGATGGGGACATCGGACCCGAGAAGACCTTCGGCAAAGACACAAATGACTGGTGGCCGAAGATGGTGATGCTGAAGGCGCTCACTCAATACCAGGAAGTCACCGGCGACGCTCGCGTGATTCCGGTTATGGAGAAGTATTTCGCCTATCAGGCGACTCAACTGGATTCCAATCCTCTCCATGAGTGGGCTCAATATCGCTGGGGCGATGAGCTTCTCTCGATCATCTGGCTCTACAACCGAAACGGGGATCCTAAACTTCTTGATCTGGCCAAACAAATTGCCGGGCAGGGCTTCGATTGGAAGGGCCTGTACGCCGATTATCCCTACAGGGACAAGGTCGAGAAGAAGTCCGCCAACCTTGCGAGCCATGGCGTGAACAACGCAATGGCAATCAAGACCAGCGCAGTGTGGTCGCTGATCTCGGGCAGCCGGGAAGATCGCGAGGCGTCGCGGCAAATGATTGCCACGCTCGATCGCTATCACGGACTCCCGAACGGCGTCTTCGCGGCTGATGAGCATCTGGCCGGAAAGGATCCGTCGCAAGGCACGGAATTGTGCACGATCGTCGAAGAGATGTTCTCGGTCGAGGAACTCGTTCAGATCTTTGGCGATCCCATTCTTTCAACGCGGCTCGAGCGCATCGCGTTTAACGCGCTTCCCGGCGCTTTCAGCAAGGACATGTGGGCGCACCAATATGACGAGCAGCCGAATCAGGTGCTTGTCTCGGACGCCAAACGCGACTGGACCACTAACGGCGATAAGTCGAATCTCTTCGGACTGGAACCGAATTACGGATGCTGCACAGCGAATATGCACCAGGGTTGGCCGAAATTCGTAGCGAGTCTGTGGATGGCCACGCCTGAAGGCGGCCTCGCCACCGTAAGCTACGCGCCTTCGGAAGTACGCACGCAGATCAACGGAACCGCAGTCCACATCGTGGAAGACACGGCTCTGCCCTTCGATGAGAACGTGACCATCAAAGTGGATCCCGCGCAGCCGGTGAATTTCGCGATGAAGCTGCGCATTCCCGGCTGGACCAACGGCGTCAGCGTTCGGATCAACGGCTTGAGCCAGCGCAATATTACGCCCGGTCAATACCTCACGATTTCCCGTGAATGGCGGCCGGGCGACACGATCCTGATGCGGATGCCGATGCCCGTGATGGTTTCGACCGGATATCGTGGGTCGGCCGTAATCAGCCGCGGTCCGCTGCTGTATTCATTGGATATCGGCGAAAAGTGGAGGAAGATCGCGGATAAAGGCCAGACGGCGGATTGGGAAGTTACGCCGACAACGCCATGGAATTACGCGCTCTCTATCAGCGCTACTAATCCTCAGAATTCGTTCTCTGTGGAAATCGGGAAAATGGGCGCGCAGCCGTTCAGCCCCGAAGGCACGCCGGTATCGCTACGCGCGAGGGGAGCCACAGTGAAATCGTGGAAACTGGTGGACTCCTCAGCCGGGCCGCTGCCCGAAAGCCCGGTAAAAGGCGCGGGTGGATTGCAGGAAGTGCGATTAATTCCGTACGGCGCGGCGAAGCTGAGGATCACGGAGTTTCCGCGGATCGAGGCGAAGTAGCCGAAAACCGCTTACTTGCGTGCGCGGCTCGGAACGACGGAACGTTTAGCAGCGGCCAGTTAGCCGGATTCTAATTAGTTTTTAATCCCTTTGAAAGACGCGATTGTTAGCTTGCGTCTAATCATGAAAATACTTGCGTTCCTTCTATTGGGAACCGGACTGATCTATGGGCAGTTCGAATATGGGGAGATTCTGGGGACGGTTCGCGATGCGAGCCAGAGTGTGGTCTCAGGGGCTAAGGTAACGCTCCGGAACGTAGATACCAACGTCGAGCGTGAAGCGTCGACGAATGATCAGGGCGCTTATTCCTTTCCGGGCCTGCGAGCCGGCCGCTACACGGTCCAGACCGATAAACAGGGATTCCGCACGGCTAAGTCGGATCTGGATTTACGGACGGGCGATCACGTGCGGAACGACGTTGCTCTCGAAACCGGCAGCGTCGCGGAAACTGTGACGGTAACGGCCGCGGCGCCGCTGCTCCAGACCGACACGAGCGAACGCGGGCAGGTGGTCCAGGGAACTCAGATCCGCGAGCTGCCGCTGAACAAGCGCGATTACTCGCAGTTGATCCTGCTGTCGCCGGGCGCGACCTACAACGCCGATCAGAGACTCGGGGGCGCCATCAGCGTCAACGGTAATCGCTCGCTTCAGAACGATTTCCTCCTCGACGGCATCGACAACAATTCGCATGCGACCAGCTTCCGCGGCGACCGTGTGGATGTCATTCTTCCATCGGTCGATGCGGTCGAGGAATTCCGGGTGCAAAGCAATGGCTACTCGGCCGAATATGGGCACAGCGCGGGCGCCGTTATCAACGTCACGATCAAGAACGGAACCAATCAGCTTCACGGCGCGGCATGGGAATTCTTCCGCAACGACGATATGGACGCGCACGGCTGGACCGCGACGCTTGGGGGCGTCAAACCGAAGGTTCGCTTCAACCTCTATGGCGCGAACGTCGGCGGACCCATCAAAAAGGACAAGACGTTCTTTTTCGTGAATTACGAAGGCGATCGGGAACGCAACGGCGTGATCTTTCAGGCGACGGTTCCGACCACGGCGCTCGCGCAGGGCAACTTCGCGAATCCTCCCGTGGGGCTCGGTTCCACACTGAGGGTTCAGCCCGTGGATCCGACAACCGGCGCGCCCTTCCCCGGCGGCATCATCCCGACCAGCCGATGGAGCCAGGTAGCTACCCGCATCCTCAATTACCCGCAGTTCCCCACAGCCAATGCTTATCCGCTGATCACGACGCCGGGCGCGTACATCAACACCGTCACGAACACGGTTCGCTCAGATAAGTTCGACATCCGAGTCGATCACAACATTTCCGCCGCGTGGCGTCTCTTCGGCCGCTACAGCTTCTCGGATTCGACGACGTTTCGTCCGGCGCCGTTTCTCGGCTACGCCGAGGGCTCGAACAACGATCAGTTCGGCAATACCCTGAGCCGAGCTCAGAGCGCGGTTGCCGGCAGCACGATTGCGATCAGTCCAGCATCGATTCTCGAAGTTCGGCTGGGTTATACGCGGCTCGGAGCGAATGTCTTTCCGCCGAATTTCGGATCTCCCAGTTCGACCGAGTTGCTCGGAATTCCCAATCTTCCGCAAGGCCCGAGCATCAACGCCGGGTGGCCGAAGTTCAGCGTCTCCGGCCTGAGCGCGTTTGGCAGCACGACGTCGCAGCCGCAGTACCAGATTCCAAATACGTATCTCGCCGGCGGGGTTCTCTCGCTCCAGCGCGGCGCGCACAATATTCGGCTCGGCAGCGACGTCACATATATTCAGACGGCCATTCTCGACGTTTCGGCGCTGCGCGGCACGTTCACCTTCTCGAATACATGGACGGGCAATCCCTGGGGCGATTTTCTGTTGGGACTCCCGGCGGCGTACACGCAGACCAGCCCTACCGTCGCGTACAACCGCAACTGGATCACGAACATCTTCGTTCAGGACGATTACCGGATCCTTCCGAACCTAACGCTGAATCTCGGGCTGCGCTATGAGTACGGAACGCCGATTTATGAGAAGTACGATCACCTGTCGAACTACAGCCTCGCGACCGGCACGCTCGTGCTGCCCGGAGGCCCCGGCGCAATCGGCCGCAGTCTGGTTAATGGCGATCCCACGAATTTCGCTCCGCGCATCGGCTTAGCGTGGACCGCTGTGCCGCGCCTCGTGGTTCGGTCGGCGTATGGAATGTTCTATCAGCACACGTTCCGACAGGGCCGCGAAAATCTTCTGGCGGAGAATCCGCCCTACCTGCACGACCTCACCCGCACTCAGGGGCCCGGCTCGCCCGTGTTTGTGACGCTGGACGGCGGTCCGCCCGCGAACTTCTTCGCGACGGCGCTGCCGACGGATCAGGCGGTGCGCGGCAACGACCCCAATCTGAAATCGGGGAACGTTCAGCAGTGGAATCTGACGCTTCAGTATTCGATCGCGCGCGACTGGGTCTTCGAAGTGGGATACGTCGGAAACAAGGGCACTCACCTTTCGCGATTCTGGAACGCCAATCAACCGCATGTCGCGGGCACTTCGGGGCCGCTCCCGTCGCGCCGGCCCAATACGGGATTCGGCGACGTCGAATATATGGATTCGGGCGGCAACAGCTTCTATAACGCGCTGCAGACGCGGCTGGAAAAGCGGTTCTCCAGCGGCCTCACGCTGCTTCATTCGTTCACTTATTCGCGGGGCACCAATAACGTGGGCGCCTGGAACGACCCGAATGGCTCGCTTTATCCGCAGGACGCCTATAACTTCGCGAACGAGAACGGGCTTGCCGAAAACATCGTGAAATTCAACTCCGTCGCGAGTTGGGTGTATGAGTTGCCGTTCGGGAAGGGCCGCAAATGGATGACCTCGGCCCCTGCTGTGGTGAACGGGTTCCTCGGCGGCTGGCAGATGGATGGTATCTGGAACTGGCGCACCGGCCTGCCTTTGACGATCAACAGCCCGGCTTGCGCCGCTTGCATGATGGGCGGCGACCGCAGTATTCGGGCCGATCTGGTTCCTGGTATTTCGCCTACCGTGGCTAATCCCGGTCCCGCAATGTGGTTCAATCCCGCGGCGTTTGCGCCGCAGGCTACGCCTTACGGCACTGTCGGACGCGACACGATCTGGGGACCGGGCGTGCATCAGTGGGATGTTGGATTTGCGAAGAGCTTCTCGTTCACGGAACGGCGATATTTCCAATTCCGCGGAGAGCTGTTCAATGCATTCAACAACGTGAATTTTGCGCCGCCGATTTCCACGGTGGGCAGCGCCGGCTTCGGGACGATCACCGCGGCCCGCTCGGGACGCAACGTTCAGCTCGCTCTGAAATTCTACTGGTAAAAGCTGATGAAGAAAACTTTCGCGCTGTTGTCCATCGCGCTGTTGAATGCTCCGACGATCGAAGCGTGGGGCGTCAGAGGTCATACCGTCGCCAATCTCGTGGCAGTCGAGGGCTTGCCGCAGGATGGCCTGGCTTTCTTGAAAACACAGGAGGCCTATATTGGCCATCTCGGCACGATTCCGGACACGTGGCGCGGATATACGGAGCCTTATCTCCGAATTTCGGAAGACGCGAATCACGGGTGGTATACGGAGCAGTTCGATTACATCCCCGTGCCTCCGCGTTCGCGCACGGAGTTCGTGCTGCGGGTGTACGACGAGTACCTGAAGCAGAAGGCGATCAGCCCCGATCGCGCCAAGCTGATCAACATCCGGTACACAGGAACGCAGGCGTACTCGATTATGGAAGGCTATGAGCGCATCAAAGCCGGTATGCGGCTGTATCGGTCCGTGGGCAGCCAAACACCGCGGCTCGATCTCGCCGCGCAGTTCGCGTCAATTTCCCCTCTGCTGAGCGATCCCGCTCAGGTCAGACAGATGCTCGGAAACGACATCGCGTTCTATATGGGTTGGGTAGGGCACTATGTAGCCGATGCGGCTCAGCCTCTGCATAATTCCCAGCATCACGATGGGTGGGCCGGCGCGAATCCGAAAGGGTATACGCGCGATCCGGAGATTCATGGACGCTTCGAATCGCGTTATCTCGATCTCATGCGTGTTACGGCGCCGGACGTTCTGCCCTATATGCGGAAGGATGCGCGACATCTTGATGATGTATGGAAGGCCGTGCTGGACCACTCCCTCGAAGCCCGCGAATCTGTGGAGGAGGTCTACAAGCTCGACCTTCGCGGCGCATTCGAGAAGAAGGACGACCCCGAGGCGCGCGAGCTTGTGTGCAAGCGCCTCGCGTCGGGCGGCGGCTTTTTACGCGATCTCGTTTACACCGCGTGGATTGAAAGCGCGAAGCCTATTCCGCAGGTGCAGGCAAAGGATCGCATGGAGAATCCGGCGAACCCGAAGTACAATCCAGCCGCGGGTTCGGCGCCTGCGCCGTAGGCGGTCATTCATAGCGAATAGCGGATAGAGGATCGACGCGCGTCGCTCTTACGGCGGGCGAAATAGAAGCGACAACTGCGACCAACAAGATCGCGATTACAGCCACTCCAAAGGAGAGAGGATCCTGAGGCGTGATGCCAAATAGGAAGCTTGCGATCTGCTTCGATGCTATCCAGGACACGATCAGGCCCACAATGGATCCTGAAAATGCCAGCAGGCCGTTTTCAACCGCAACCAG
>Ga0126381_100010600_pt1 | contig 10388 bp, 12 predicted proteins | sample PanSoiMetPlot_28_FD_96465 | JGI IMG/M metagenome (GOLD analysis project Ga0126381, IMG submission 96465) | Tropical forest soil microbial communities from Panama - MetaG Plot_28 | ecosystem: Environmental > Terrestrial > Soil > Tropical forest > Bulk soil | place: Panama | collected 2016-02-17 | reverse complement strand
GGAGAACCGATCACGGTCTTCGACCCCACGTCGAACGGCGCTGCTTCCTACCGGGAGCTCGCCAGGGAGGTGCTTGACCGGTGGCGCAGGGCCGAGCTCGCAGGTCAGGTCAGCGCCGGGTAAAAGTCCCCGGCATTTCCGAACTGCTACGCCCGGCTACTGCCAGCCCAGTCAGCGCCGATCAGTATGACGTCAACCTGCGTCAGGCCAGCGGCAGAGAGAGTCACAGCAATAAAATCACCGTGTATCTGTCGAGTGCAGAGCTTCTTGACCTGGAACGGGCGAGGCTCACGCTGCGCGGCTACGGACTTTCCGCCGACCGCGGCCGGATCGTCAGGGAATCCCTGGCCGTCCTGCTCGCGGACTTGGACGCCCACGGCGAGGAAAGCCTGATGGTGCGCCGGCTACGCGAGGGACTTTGACGACAATGCTGAAAGACGGGACCGGTGCCGGGGTCCCGGGCGGGTCGAGCGGCTTCGAAGTGCACCTGGATGTCTTCGAAGGGCCGTTTGACCTGCTGCTCGCGCTGATCGGGAAGCACAAGCTCGACATCACCGAGATCGCGCTTTCCGTGGTGACCGACGAGTTCATCAGCTACATAGGGGCGCTGGCCGATCGGTGGGACCTCGACCAGGCGAGCTACTTCCTCGTGGTGGCTGCCACCCTGCTCGACCTCAAGGCGGCCAGGCTGCTGCCCTCAGGCGAGGTCGATGACGAGGAAGACTTGGCGCTGCTCGAAGCCAGGGACCTGCTGTTCGCCAGGCTGCTGCAGTACCGTGCCTACAAGGAGGTGGCGGCAATACTGGCCGGCCAGATGGCGGCGCAGAGCCGCAGGTTCCCCAGGCGGGTGCCGATGGAGCCTAGGTTCGCCGACCTGCTGCCCGAGGTACTGCTCGGGCTTGGCCCCGATCAGTTCGCTTCGATCGCCGCGAAGGTACTCGCACCCCGCCGGCCGCCGGTCGTCTCGACCGCGCACTTGCACTCGCCGAGGACCACGGTCGAAGAGCAGAGCGTGATCCTGGAGGCGAGGCTCAGAACCGCTGGCCGTGCCTCGTTCCGCGAGCTGTCGCAGGACTGCGAGGACACCTACGAGATCGTGGCGAGGTTCCTTGCCGTGCTCGATCTGTACCGGGACAAGCGCGTGTCGTTCGAGCAGAAGGCGCCGCTCGGTGATTTGTACATCAGCTGGCTGGCCGACGATGATGCGGTTGACGTGGATGAGCCCGGTGCGGATGCGGTCACCGATCCGGCCCAACCTGACGACGGGCAAAAATGAACGATCAAGAAAACAACGCAGGGGCCGAGCCGCCCGAGCCGCATGAGCCTGCCAAGTCGCTGTCCATGGAGGCGTTGTTCGCGGCGGCCGACCTGGGCGCGAGCCTCGAAGCGATCTTGCTGGTCGCCGATGAGCCTGTGCCGCTCGGCGTGTTCGCGCAGGTGCTTGAGCTGCCAAAGGATACGGTCGGCCAGGCACTGGCCGAGCTTGCCGAGCTCTACACCGAGCAGGGACGTGGCTTCGACCTGCGCGAGGTGGCCGGCGGATGGAGGTTCTACACCAGGTCCGAGTTCGCGCCTGTGGTCGAGAAGTTCGTCAGGGACGGCCAGGAGGTCAGGCTCACCCAGGCGGCGCTCGAAACTCTCGCCGTGGTTGCCTATCGCCAGCCGGTCGGCCGGGGCCAGGTATCAGCGGTGCGCGGGGTCAACTGCGACGGCGTGATGCGCACTCTTACGCTGCGCGGACTGGTCGAGGAGGCTGGGACCGACCCAGAGACAGGCGCCATCTTGTTCCGCACCACGTCCTATTTCCTCGAAAGGCTCGGCCTCGCCGGCCTGGACCAGCTGCCCGAGCTTGCGCCGTTCCTGCCTGATCAGCTTGACGACGAGCCCGATGCGGGGCAGAGCCGTGCGGGAACGTAGCAAGCCGGGCCGGCAGGACCGGTCCAGGCGATCTGGCCGCCCGCCAGCAAATATGGCGCCGCAGGCTGGCAGGCAGGGTGGCGGGCCGGCCGCACGGTGGAGGCCTGATGTCGATGACGACGATGACTGGGGCATCGAACCTGGCGAGCGCGACTCGTTGATCGACGTGCCTGGTGGCGTGCGGCTGCAGAAGGTGCTTGCCGCGGCGGGCGTGGGGAGCCGGAGAAGCTGCGAGGAGTTGATCGGCGCCGGCCGGGTGGAAGTAGACGGTGAGACTGTGCGCAGATTCGGTGCCAGGGTCGATCCTGAGCACCAGGTCATCAGGGTTGACGGCAAGCGGATACCGGCCAGTGCCGCCTTGGTCTACCTCGCGCTGAACAAGCCGCCCGGGGTGGTGAGCGCGATGTCGGATGATCGGGGCAGGCGCACCATCGCCGACCTGATCGGTGATCGCAGCGAGCGACTGTTCCACGTGGGCAGGCTCGACTTCGATACCGAGGGCTTGATCTTGCTCACGAACGACGGCGAGCTTGCCCACCGGCTCGCGCACCCGCGATACGGGGTGCTCAAGACGTATTTGGCCGAGGTGTCCGGGCCGATACCTAAGGACCTGGGCCGCCGCCTGACGACCGGGGTCGAGCTCGAAGACGGTACTGTAGTCGCCGACCGCTTCCGTGTTGTTGATCGAGCGGGATCCCGGGTGCTTGTCGAGCTCACCGTGCACGAGGGCCGCAAGCACGTGGTACGGCGGATGCTCGCCAAGGCTGGTCACCCGGTGAGCCGGCTGGTCAGGACTCAGGTCGGGCCTGTCAGCCTCGGGTCGCTGCGCCCCGCCGCTACCAGGCGGCTGACCACGGCTGAGGTCGGAGATCTCTATGCTGCCGTTGGAATGTAACGCGCGCTGCGGGCTGGGCCTTGAGGAGGAGAGTTCGTGCAGGTCAGAGCCATCAGGGGCGCCGTCCAGATCGAGGCTGACGAGCGTCGGGCGATTCTGGATGGCACGGCTGAACTCGTCACGGCGGTGATGAGCAGAAACAGCCTTAGCACCGACGACGTGATCAGCGTGATCTTCACCGCCACGCCGGATCTCACGTCTGAATTCCCCGCGCTCGCGGCCAGGTCGCTGGGCTTTCAGGAGGTGCCGCTGCTGTGCGCCACCGAGATGAGCGTGCCAGGTTCGCTGCCGCGCGTTGTCAGGCTGATGATGCACGTCCAGACCGGCAAGAACCGCTCTGAGATTCAGCATGTCTACTTGCGTGGCGCGGCGGCGCTGAGAGTGGATATTGCGCAGTGATAGCCGAGCACCTTACAGGGGAAAGGCGAGCACGCGGCCCGAAGACAGCTGTGGTGATCGGGACGGGCCTGATCGGGACGTCGATAGCGCTAGCGCTGCGCGGCGCGGGCGCGCGGGTCTGGCTGACCGACACCGATCATGGTGCCGCGCAGCTCGCGGTCGATCTTGGCGCCGGTGAGCTGCTGCGGGCGGATCCTGGGCTCGCTGAGCCGGCCGATGTCGCCGTGCTCGCCATGCCGCCGGCCATGGTGGCCACGTCGCTGCTGGCGGCGCAGCAGAAAGGCCTGGCTCGGTGTTACACCGACGTGGCCAGCGTGAAGGAGCTTCCGCTGCTCGGCGCCGCCGAGCTTGGCTGCGATCTTGCTACCTACGTGCCTGGTCACCCGATGTCGGGCAGGGAGCGTTCAGGCCCGGCGGCGGCTCGCGCCGACCTGTTCGTCGGGCGACCATGGGTCATCTGCCCGGTCAGTGACACCGATCCCGGCTGTGTGGACGCCGTCGCTGACCTGGTCAGCGCCTGCCAGGCCTCGCTTGTGCGGATGTCGGCGACCGAGCACGACCAGTGCGTGGCGCTGGTGTCGCATGTACCGCATCTGGTCGCTGCCGCGGTGGCTGCGCGATGCGCGGATGCTGGCGAACGCGCGCTCTCGCTCGCCGGGCCTGGGCTGCGCGACGTGACTAGGGTCGCCGCGAGTGACGCTGACCTGTGGACCGAGATCCTGAGCGCCAACGCCGGGCCGGTTCGCGACGTGCTGCTTGCGGTCGCTGAGCAGCTTGGCGCGGCCGCTCAGGTGCTGGCCGACATCTCAGCCGGTCATGAGGAGTCGGCCAAGCTGCTGACGGCTCTGCTGGAGAGCGGGCGCGACGGGGTCGCGAGGATTCCAGGCAAGCAGGGCGGTCCAGCTCCTGATTACGCAATCGTCCAAGTGGTGATCGGTGACAAGCCAGGCGAGCTAGCCAGGCTGTTCGCCGCCGCCGGGACCGCCGGCATCAACATCGAAGACGTCAGGATCGAGCACTCGCCTGGACTGCCAGTCGGCGTGGCCGAGCTGTCCGTCAGGCCGCAGATGGCCGCGCAGCTGTCGGCCGCGCTGGCCGATGGCGGCTGGCCGGTAGCATCTCCAGCGTGAATACTGGCCTTGTCGTCGCTGTCGACGGCCCATCGGGCTCTGGAAAGTCAACCGCGGCGAGGGGCGCCGCGGTGGCGCTTGGGCTGCGTTACCTGGATACCGGCGCGATGTACCGCGCCGTGACCTGGTGGATGCTCGAGCACAATATCGACCTGCTTGACACGGACTCGGTGGTGAAGCACGGCATCGGCATGGGCATCGATATCAGCACCGACCCTGATGCTCAGTTCGTTCTTGTTGACGGCGTGGACGTGACCTCGCAGATCAGGAGCAGGCGGGTGTCCAACGCGGTCAGCCAGGTCGCGTCCATCCCTGAGATCCGTCAGTTCTTGAGGGAGATGCAGCGGCACGTCATCAGCCGGGCGGAGGCCGAGGCTGGCGGGATCGTGGCTGAGGGGCGCGACATCGGCACCGTGGTCGCCCCGCAGGCGACCGTGAAGGTGTTCCTGATCGCCAGCGCGCAGGCAAGGGCCGAACGAAGGACGGCCGAATTGGAGGGCTCGGCTGGCGCTGACGGCTGGGCTGGTGACGCCGACCTCACCCGCCGCGAGCAGGCGACGCGCGACCGGCTCGACGCGCCGCAGACGCGGCAGGCGGCCGACGCGGTCGTGATCGATGCCACCGACCTGGACCAAGCCGGGGTCATCGCTCAGATCGTCGAGCTAGCCAGATCGCGAGCCAGGGCATGAACAATCCCGAAGTCGCGGCGTCGTTCGACGACGCGGATGCGAGCTACCTGGACCTTCGAGGAGCGCCATACGACGCCGACGAGGCGGCAGCGCCGGTGCTCGCCGTCGTCGGCCGACCCAATGTCGGCAAGTCGACTTTGGTCAACCGGATACTCGGCAGCAGGCAGGCGGTCGTCGAGGACACGCCCGGTGTCACCAGGGATCGCGTCACCTACGAGGCGACATGGCGTGGCCGTGCTTTCACGCTGGTCGACACGGGCGGCTGGGAGCCATCGGTTGAGGGGTCGCCCGGGCTCGCGGCAAAGGTGGCCGCGCAAGCACGCGTTGCTGTCGATGCCGCTGACGCCGTGCTGTTCGTCACCGACGCGCTAGTAGGCGTGACTGACGCCGACGAGGCCGTCGCCGCGGTGCTGCGGCGTTCGAAGAAGCCGGTCGTGCTCGCCGCCAACAAGGTGGACGACGCGCCCGCGGAGGCCGGCGCGCATTCGCTCTGGTCGCTTGGCCTTGGTGAGCCGCTCCCGGTGAGCGGGCTGCACGGGCGGGGCAGCGGCGACCTGCTCGACGCGGTGCTCGACGCGCTGCCGCAGGCGCCGAGTGAGCGTATCGGCGAGCAAGCTGGCCCGCGCCGGGTAGCGCTGATCGGCCGGCCCAACGTCGGGAAGTCGAGCCTGCTCAACAAGCTGGCAGGGCAGGAACGGGTACTGGTCGACGCAATAGCGGGTACCACAAGGGATCCGGTCGACGAGCTGATCGAACTCGGCGGCAAGACCTGGAAATTCGTTGACACGGCGGGCATCAGGAGACGGGTAAGCCACACTCAGGGCGCCGACTACTTCGCTGCGCTTCGCACCGAGCGGGCGCTTGAACGGGCCGAGGTCGCGGTCGTGCTCGTTGATGCCAGCGAGCCGCTTGCCGAGCAGGACCTGCGCATCATCTCGATGGTGATCGAGGCCGGGCGCGCTCTGGTGATCGCCTACAACAAATGGGATCTGGTAGACGAGGACCGCAGGTACTTCCTCGACCGCGAGATCGACAGGCAGCTGCACACGGCCAGGTGGGCGCCGCGCGTCAACATCTCGGCGGCGACGGGCTGGCATGTCGAGCGCCTTGTGCCAGCGATCGAGAAGGCGATCGCGGGCTGGGAGACGCGCGTTCCCACCGCCAGGCTGAACGCGTGGCTCAGCGCGCTCGTTGCCGCGACGCCTCCGCCGGTCAGGGGCGGAAAGCAGCCGAAGATCATGTTCGCGACCCAGAGCGGCATCCAGCCGCCGCACATCGTGCTGTTCACATCCGGCTTCCTGCAGGCTGGCTACCGGCGATTCATCGAGCGCAGGCTGCGCGAGGAGTTCGGCTTCGAAGGCACCCCGGTGCACGTGTCGATGCGGCTACGAGAGAAGCGAGCGTCGGCCGGCCGGAGCGCGCGAGGCGGCCGGAGCCGGTAGCAATGATGCCATGCCGGTTCTAACTCACCCGAGCGTGGCGGTCAGGGAGTCATTCCTGGCCGGCACGCGCGCGATGGCGGAGGAAGAAGGCACAGCGCCCGCATGGCTTGACGAGGCCGCCGCTGACTTCGACGCGCTGGTCGCAGGCCGGTCAGCGACCAGGCAGTTGTGGGACGTGCCAGTCACCGAGCTTTGGTACGTCGACGGACCGTGTTACATCGGGACGGTCATGATCAGGCATCAGCTGACGCCCGCACTGCGGCGCGATGGCGGCAATATCGGGTATCACGTTGTACCTGGCCAGCGCCGGCGTGGTCACGCGACCGCGATGCTCGCCGCCGCATTCCCCTGGTGCCGCGAACTCGGCCTGACCAAGGTTCTTGTGACAACCGCAATTGACAACGTGGGATCGCGCCGTGTCATCGAGGCGAATGGCGGAGTGCTCGAGAGCGACGCCGACGGCGTGCTCAGGTACTGGATCGACCTGCCGGGGTGAGCACGCCTGATGCGGTTAGCGCGAGATCTTCGCCATCAGGGCACGCAGCAGATCGAACGACTCGTCGTCGTTGGCGTCACCGCTATGCGGCGCCAGGAACTGGCTCACCGTGATCGCGATATCGGCCAGATCCCAGCGCAGCCGGAACAGCTCCAGCGCCTCGGGACGCGGCGTGACGCCGGTCGCCTGCCGGTAGCCGGCGAAGATCGATCCGTCGCCTGGGTCGAGATTGCACAGGTCACGCTCTGGCGGAGCCACGGCCGCTGTGTCCCAGTCGATCAGCTTCCACCCCGCAGACGTCCGCATCGTGTTGGCGCGATGGGGCTCGCCGTGGGTCAGCACCGTCGGCGTTGATCCCGACCTGACCTGCGCCGCGAGCGCGTCGTAACGGGCGAGCAGACGGTGTATCGATGCCTCATGGGCGGCGATCAGCTCGACGGTCTTCTGCCCGTAGGGACCGCTGGCCGCATCAGCGGCAGTGTCGAGCACCGCGTCAAGCTCATCACGGTGGGCGATCCCGAGGTCATCGGTCACGGCGCGACGGCGGGCGGGCTCCGGCGCGGTGTGCAGCGCGACGACAAAGTCGAGTACGACCTGACGGTGTGCTTTTGTATCGAAATCACCCCATTCGAAGCTCTGCCCGCAAAGGAACGGATAGAGCGCGACGGCGAATCGGCTTGTCAGCCGAACCAGCGGCTCACCTGCCATCGTGGAGACAGGCGCGACGACGAACGCCATGCCCAGGTCCGACAGGTCAATGGCGGTCGCCAGGCTGGCGCCGAGCCTGCCGAACACCACGTCAAGCGGCTCGGCCAGCGACCTACGCTTGACCGGCAGCTCGTCGGCGGTGACGAACCAGCGGCCGCCCCCAACCGTAGCGATCGCCCAGTGATGGCTGCCAAACCCGAGCGCCAGGTACTCAGCCGACGTGACATCGAGTCCCCAGCCAGCGGAGAGCGCCGCGGCCAGCATGTCCGTGCGCAGGCCGTCCGGCGGGTTTAGCACCGCACCAAGGTACGGCAGCGCTGCCGGCTCGGTCGATGCGATTAACCCGGCCAGGGCCGGTCCTGCCACAGGTGGATACGATCGGCGTGGCCTGGTGTGGCAAGCATGGGCACGACCAAAGCAAAGGCGGACAATATGCGCTACCTGTCACTGGGGAACTCTGGGCTGGTCGTCTCCGCGGTTGGGCTCGGTTGCAACAACTTCGGCGGACGACTTGACCTTGATGGCACCCGCTCGGTCGTCGACGCCGCCATCGACGCGGGCATCACGCTGTTCGACACCGCGGACACCTACGGCGGCGGCGGTGGTTCTGAACGGCTGCTCGGCGAGGTCTTGACGGGCCGCAGGGACCAGGTCGTGATCGCGACCAAGTTCGGCCACCAGCACGCCGACATGGGCTACGGCAAGGCCGCGGGTGCGAAAGGCGGGCGCGCCTACATCAGGCGCGCGGTCGAGCAGTCGCTGACGCGGCTGCGTACCGACCACATCGACCTGTATCAGATTCACACGCCAGACCCGCACACGCCGATCACGGAGACCCTCTCAGCGCTCGGCGAATTGGTAACCGAAGGCAAGGTGCGCTACCTCGGCCACTCCAACTTCTCCGGCTGGCAGATCGCCGAGGCCGCCAGCGTGGCCGACCGGCTCGGCACCGCGCCGTTCATCTCGGCGCAGAACCACTGGTCCCTGCTCGAACGTGCCGCCGAAGCTGAAGTCGTGCCCGCCTCAAGGCACTTCGGTCTTGGTGTGCTGCCCTACTTCCCGCTAGCAAACGGCTTGCTGACCGGCAAGATCCGGCGGGGGCAGCCCGCCAAGGATGGCATGCGGCTAGCCGGCCGTGAAGGTTACGTGACCGATGCCAAGCTCGACATCGTCGAGGCGCTCGCCGAGTGGGGCAAGCTGCATGACGTCTCGCTGCTGACGATCGCGATCGGCTGCCTGGCCGCGCAGCCCGGCTGTGCCAGCGTGATCGCCGGAGCGATGTCCGCCGAGCAGGTGGCAGCCAACGCCTCGACTGCGGACTGGACGCCGTCGCCTGAGGAACTCGCCGAGGTCGACGCGATCACGCTCGGTCTCTGACCGCCTGGCGGGAGGTGTCCTGATGGCACGCCGTCGCCGGACGAGCAGGCTGTCCGCGACTGCCGTCATAGCTGGCCTGATGCTCGGCGTCGTGGCGCTGACGGGCTGCGCTACGCGCGCGGTGACTGGGTCGGCGCCGGCGATCGGCCGACCGCCGCCGGTCCCGCTGGCCGCCGGGGTATCGCTGCCCGGTTTCAGCTGGGCGACGGTGCGGACTGGCGGGCCAAGCGTCGGCGGGAAGTTCTGGCAACTGCTCGTGCGAGACCGAGCCGACGGCCGATGGCGCCTCGCCACCCCGCCCGGCGTTGCCGACAACGGAGGCCTTGCGGTGGCCAGGGCGGACGACGGCACGATCACGGCTGGTTTCGTGCCAAGCCAGCTGCTGAGGTTCACCCCTCTGGCCGTGACCAGCGACTCCGGAGCGCACTGGTCGCAGGGACTGCTGCCGGCTGCGCTGGTCGGCGACCCCGACGGCCTGGCCGCGGTGCCGGGCGGCAGGCTGGTGGCGATCACCGCGGAGTCCGTGCAAGAATCGGCGTCCGGTGCCGCCGGCTGGAGGCCCCTGACCTCGCTGAAGGCTCTCGCCGCGACCAGGGCCGGGCGGCGTTGCGGCCTGGCCAGCTTGACCGGTGCGGTTGCCGAATCGAACGGTACGGTGCTAGTCGCAGGGGGCTGTCGGCGCCCAGGAACGATCGGCCTTTTCGCCGCCACGGCCTCTGGCTGGCAGCTGACGGGGCCCGAGCTGCCGGGCGCGCCCGGCCTCAGGGCCGTGAGCATCGCTGGGTTGATCGGCACTAGGACCGGCACCGGGGTGCTGCTGGCTGGGCAGACCGCTCACGGTGAGATCCTGATTCCGGCCTGGCTGGCAGCGGGGTCGCGTTCATGGGCTACCTACGTCCCGTTCGGCTTTTCTGTCGGAGGCGTCGAGTCGGTGTCCGCGTCGGCCGGAGGTGTCTGGGCAGTGGTGCTCAGCGGCCGGCGGGGGCTGGTGACCCAGCCTCCTGGCCATTCCGCCGGCGCCGCAGACGTGGCGCACCCGGTCTCGCTGCCCGCTGACAACGCCACGCTGATGCCCGGCGCCGCTCCCGGCAACCTCACGGCTCTGGTGCCGGGCCTCGACACGGTGGCGGTATGGGAGCTGACGGTGCCTGGCCGATGGCATCGCAGCCAGGTGATAAGCGTTCCTTCGACTCCCGGCGGGCAGTCGCACTGAGTCAGCTAGAACTGCCGGGTTAGCTAGAACTGCCGGGTCAGCCGGTCATGGTGCGAGCCTGTGAACGTCCCGTGGGAAGGCGGTGACCTGGCGGATGTTGACCGCCCCTGTGAGCCTGGCGG
>Ga0126381_100010599_pt1 | contig 10388 bp, 9 predicted proteins | sample PanSoiMetPlot_28_FD_96465 | JGI IMG/M metagenome (GOLD analysis project Ga0126381, IMG submission 96465) | Tropical forest soil microbial communities from Panama - MetaG Plot_28 | ecosystem: Environmental > Terrestrial > Soil > Tropical forest > Bulk soil | place: Panama | collected 2016-02-17 | reverse complement strand
CCGACGACGGCGGCGACATCCAGCGTCTTCCCCATGGTGCGTGCTCCTGGTTGATCGGTGAAGGATACCCTCAGGCCCAGAGCGATGAGTCTCCGGCCGATCAGGGCGGCCGATCAGGACGCAGCCAGAGGCGCGAGCGTCTGTCGGACTCGCGGCACCAGCAAGATACCGCCCAGTATGATCGGGGCGCACACGGCGCTTGCCACGAACCAGGGCACGTCGACGTCGACGGCAAAGCTGACCGCGCCGATCAGGCAGGAGGCGGCTGTCGCCGTCACCGTCGCTGTCAGCACGATGGTCCGGCTCAGCCATCCGCGCATGAAAATCCCGAGCAGCAGGCCAGCGACCTTGGCGCCGATCGCGCTCCCGAAATTGTGGATTAGCGCCAGGCACAGCGATACGGAGCGACGCGTCCGTGCGTGGGTCACTCCCTGGAGCTCCGCGAATCGTGCCGTGCCTCGCGTGAGCGGAGATTCTGAATCAGCATGGCCTTCCTCGTCGTCGTTGAGCAGGTGGGAGCGACAGTGCCTTACGCACTGAATGCGCAATGAGGAGCGAGCCTCACTGGCGCGGCCGAGGGACGACGATTCAGGTGGGAACCGTAGTTGAAACCCGCAGCAAGTGGCGTGCCGCCTCTTGGGACCCAACATGCGATGCGCGCCCGCATGTTGGAATCACCATGGGGTCAGCAGCGGTGGCCCCCCGGGCTGCTTGGTCCGGGACGCCCCCCTGCCCGGTCGTGCCCACGCGACAGTGTTGCGAAAACGCTTGAATCCCACTCCCAAGTGTTCCCTTGGGTGGCACGAGCCCGCCAGCGAGGCTCAAATCTGCATGTAACACATTGATTTTCAAGTTATTTACCCCTCAAAAGACCCCCATGACCGCAGCCTGCCGCACTCCCGTGGTGCCAGGGCAGGTTGGGATCCCGTGTTACCGATATTGAGTCAAATCAGCTCCAACCTAGCGTTTTCCTGTGGTTGCCAAAGCGTGGCGTCTGGCATACTTCGCGGCGATCGCCGACGTCCGTGTTTCGTTCCAGACGCGCACTACCCACGCGTGCTCATTTTTTTGCTAAGAATGAGTATGCGCACGCGTACTCGAGTTCCGGCCGAGCCGCCTGCGATCAGGTGACAGGATCTAAGGTTCGATGGGCTCGCGAGACGTACTCTCCCTGACCTGACCGGTGCTCCTGCCGTGTGGAGTGGCTAGGGCCTTTTACTACATTCATGCCCGAAGCCGCTTGAGCTGTTTGGAGAGTGTTATCTGTGGCTAAAATCTATGTAGGCAACCTGCCGTTCAGCGCCAGCGAGGCGGACGTCCGCAGTTTGTTTTCTCAGCATGGTACGGTCGAGTCGGTTTCGCTGCCGACCGATCGGGAAACCGGACGGCCGCGCGGCTTCGGGTTCGTCGAGATGAGCCAGGCTGATGCAGCCCGCGCCATCCAGAGCCTGAACGGTCACGAGATGGGTGGTCGCCAGCTGCGCGTCAATGAGGCGCAGGACAAGCCTCGCACCGGCGGCGGTGGTCGCCCGGGCGGTGGCGGCGGCTTCCGCGGGGGCGGCGGAGGCGGAGGTGGCGGCGGCCGCGACCGCTGGTAAGGTTGTACAAGCGTCACGAGCGCACGAGCGTCACGAGCGCAAGAAAAGGCCCGGCCGAAGTCCGGGCCTTTTTTTTGCGCTTAACCTTTCAGGCCGGGGAGTTTTGCAACGTGGAAAATCCGTCCAGGCGCCAGTTCGTCCTAGGAGTCACCGCAGCGGCCGCCGCTGGTCCGCTCGTTGGCTCCGCCGCAGCCACCGCGGCTTCGAAGCCGGCGACGCGCAAGCTCGGCTTTGCCATCTGCGGTCTCGGCAATCTGAGTGAGCATCAGATCGCGCCCGCGCTGCTGAAGACCGAGCGCTGCCGGCTGTCGGGAATCATCACGGACAGCCCGGAGAAGGCTCGTCAGTGGCAGTCCCGATACGGCATTCCAGCCAGCAACGTCTTCAGCTACGACACCATGGACCGGCTCGCACACAATCGCGACATCGATGTGGTCTACATCGTCACGCCCAACGCGCAGCACGCGGACCAGACGCTCAAGGCGGCCGCGGCCGGCAAGCACGTCATGTGCGAGAAGCCGATGGAGGTCTCCGTCGAGAAGTGCCAACAGATGATCGATGCGTGCAAGAAAGCCAACGTCAAGCTCGCCGTGGCCTATCGCTGTCAGTTCGAGCCCAACAACCTGGAATGTGTGCGCCTTGCGCGTGAGCGCGAGCTCGGCGCCCTGCGGCTCATCGAGGCCTCTTTCTGCATCTCCGTCGGAGACCCGGGCCAGTGGCGCCTCAAGCACGCTCTTTCCGGCGGCGGAGCGCTCGTTGACGTGGGCATCTACGCCCTGCAGGCCTCTCGTTATCTTACCGGCGAGGAGCCCATCCAGGTCTCGGGCGTGGAGACCAAAACCGATCCGGTCAAGTTCGCCGAAGTCGACGAGACGATGACCTGGCAGGCGAAATTCCCCAGCGGCACGCTGGCAACCTGCATCGCCAGCTACAACCTGCCGACCGCCGGACGTTTCCGCGGAACCGCCGAGCGCGGCTGGTTCGAGCTCGACCCGGCGTTTTTCTATGACGGCAACCATGGCAGGCGCAGCGACGGCAAGCTGATCGCCCTGCCCAGTGGCGACCAGTTCGCCGCGGAGATGGATGACTTCGCGCGCTGCATACTCGAGAACCGGCCAAGCAAGGTATCCGGAGAGGAGGGCCTGCGCGATGTGCGCATCATGGCGGCCATCTACGAGTCCGCCAGAACCGGCCGCGCCGTATCCCTCTAGAGGTGTCAGGAGTCCAGGCGATGTACCAGGCCGCAGTCGACCGCTACCAGCAGATCCCCTACGCACGCTGCGGGCGCAGCGGGCTGCAGCTGCCGCGCATCTCGCTCGGACTGTGGCAGAACTTCGGTGGCAGCACCTCGTTCGAGAACAGCCGCGAGATGGTCCTGAAATCCTTCGACCGCGGCATCACGCACTTCGACCTCGCCAACAACTACGGCCCTCCGCCCGGCTCTGCCGAGGAGAGCTTCGGGCGCATTCTCGCCGCCGACCTCGCCGCCTATCGCGATGAGCTGATCATCTCGACCAAGGCGGGCTACCTGATGTGGCCGGGACCTTACGGCGAGTGGGGCTCGCGCAAGTATCTGCTGGCAAGCCTGGACCAGAGCCTTCGCCGGATGGGGCTCGAGTACGTCGATATTTTCTATTCCCATCGCTACGACCCCAACACGCCGCTGGAGGAAACGATGGGCGCGCTGGCCACGGCCGTGAGCAGCGGCCGGGCGCTCTACGCCGGGATCTCCTCCTACGGGCCGCAAAGGACGCGCGAAGCGACCGCGCTGCTGCGCGAGCTCAAGGTCCCGTTCGTGATTCACCAGCCCTCCTACTCACTGCTCAACCGCTGGATAGAGAAGGGCCTGCTGGAAGTTCTGGAAGAGGAAGGCATCGGGTGCATCGCCTTCTCGCCCCTGGCACAGGGCCTGCTCACGCAGAAGTATCTGCACGGCCTGCCGGACTCCGCACGCGCCGCGCAGGACGGCTCGTTCCGCAAATCGATGCTCAACGAGCGCAATCTCGCCAGCGTGCGCGCGCTCGATCAGATTGCACACGAGCGCGGTCAGAGCCTGGCGCAAATGGCGATCGCCTGGGTGCTGCGCAGGCCCGCCATCACCAGCGCGCTGATCGGAGCCAGCCGCTGGGAACAGATCCAGGAGTGCCTGGGTGCCCTTTTCAACCTGCAGTTCAGCTCCGAGGAGCTGCAGAGAATCGACCGTCACGCCCTCGACGGTGATCTCAACATCTGGGCGGCCTCGAGCCAGGCCGGCTAGGGGACACGCGCCCGCGGCAGGGGCGGTATGATATCGCCCCCTCCACTGCCTTTGGATGCGAGCGAGCCATGAGCTCTTCATTGCGCGATCAGCTGATCGCAGCCGGCCTGGTCAGCGAGCGCCAGGCGAAGCAGGCGAGCCAGGAGCAGGCCCGGCAATTCAAATCGCGCAAGGCCCCGGAGAACCCGGCAAAAATCGCCGCAGAGAAAGCGGCGGCCGCCAAGGCCGCACGCGACCAGGAGCTGGCCCGGCGCCAGCAGGAGAAGGCGGAGCGGAAAGCCCGTCGCGCCCAGGTCAACCAGATGGTCGAGCAGGTCGCCGTCCCGAAAGTCGAGAGCGACGACTACTACAGTTTCGTCGACGGCACCACGATTCGACGCATGCCCGTCAATGCAGAGCTTCGCAATCGGCTGACCCGCGGCGAGCTGGCTATCGTGCGCTTTCGCGGCGGCTATGCCCTGGTGCCCGTGGAGGCGGTGCCTCGCATTCGCGAGCGCGACGAGCACGCGGTGATTGCGCTGGACAAAGGCGAGAAGAGCGCGGACCCGAACGATCCGTACAAGGACTTCGTGGTGCCGGACGACCTGACCTGGTGATTCGACAGACTTAAGGGGGGAGGGATGAGCGGAGCATTCACCGACGTCGCGGAGGCGACGCCGATCAGTCGACGCAGCTTCCTGGGCGCCGCGGCTACTGCAGGGGCAGGAGCGGCATTGGCCAGCGTCGCCAGTCCCATGAGCCACGCCGCGGGAACGGGTGACACTGCCAGTGGTGCCGCTGCGAGGCATGACACTCAGGCCACTTACTATGGCGGCCCCGACTCGAAGAGCCCCAAGGTCGGGCTCCGTTGGGCCTTCTCGGCGACGGTGTTCTTTGCCGATCGCGTCATGATCAACTCGATCACCTCACCCACCGGGCGCGGATACACCTCGGTGGGCGGCGGGGAGATCTGGGGACCGCGCTTGCAGGGGCGGGTTCTACCGCACAGCGGCGCGGACTACTACAAGACGACCTTCAGCACGTACTACATGTTCGAGGCCTCCGACGGTGCGCTGATTTTCATCCACAATCGCGGCACCATGCGGCGCTTCCAATCGCGGCCCGAGCCAGGGCAGCCGCTGCTTCCGCCCGCAGATCCTCAGTCGGCAGGATGGACGCGCTTTCGCGCGACGCCCGTGTTCACCGCGCCGGCGGGGCCCCACGACTGGATGAATCGGACCGTGTTCGTCGCCGATGCCCAGCGGCAAAGCAACCCGGATCACACCGTGTTCACGTATTACGAAGTGCTCTAGCCACCACCGAGGGCTTCATGCGCGATTTCGTCGTTCCAAAAACCGACACCAAGATCATCGGCGATGTTCGGCTCGAGTACGCCTTCCAGCTCACGGCACACTACGACCCGCCGTCGGTATCGCAGACGCCCAAGGGCTCATTCCGCTATCAAGACATCGTTTCCGGGGAGATCCGCGGCGAGCATCTGAACGCGACCGTTTATCCGGACAGCGGCGGCCAGTACGACACGGTGCGCGCGGACAAGGTTCGCGACGTTGATGCGCACTTCATGCTCAAAGCAGAGAACGGCGAGTGGATCTACATGGAGCACGTGGGCTATCGCCGTGCCGATGGATACTACCGTGCGATCGCCTATGTCGAAGCGGAGACCAAAGGCGCGTACGACTGGCTCAACAACACGACATTCGTGGTCACGGCTCAGGAATCTGCGGACCAGCGCGAGGTCGTCTTTCATTACTACATAGCCAACTGAAGCACCGCCTCGGCGGTGAGGCGCCAGTACAAGGAGCACGTATGCCGGCCTCAGTGCGACCCTACATGGGAGCCATTCCCTACGAAGATGCCGCAGGGACGGGTGTCACGTTCAGACTGTGGGCGCCGTTCGCCGGCTCCGTGGCCGTCGCCGGCGACTTCAACGGCTGGTCGACCTCAGCACACCCTCTGTACTCGGAGGGCAATGATTTCTGGTCGGCGGACGTGCCGGCGGCGAAAGTCGGCTCAGAATACAAGTTCGTGCTCTCGAGCCCCGCGCAGCCCGCACCGCTGTGGCGGGTGGATCCGTATGCGCGCTCGATCACCCGCGCAAACGGAACTCTCAATTGCCTCGTGGCTACCGGCGCCGAGCCCTACTCGACGCCGGGTTATTCCACTCCGGCCGTGAACTCGATGGTCATCTATGAGATGCACATCCGGACATTTCTTTATGGCCCTGAGGGCCTCAACGGGACTGGGAGCTTCACGTCCGCGATGCGCAAGCTCGACTACCTGCGCGACCTCGGCATCAACGCCATCGAGTTGCTTCCGATCGGGGAGTTCATCGGCGATGTGTCGGCCGGCTACAACCCGGCTTATATCTTCGCCGTCGAGGACGAGTACGGCGGCCCGGACGGTTTTCGGCGCTTCGTCAATGCCGCTCACGAGCGCGGCATCGCGGTCATCGTCGACGTGGTCTACAACCACCTCGGCACTCCCGCCGCCGACATGTGGGACTTCGACGGGTGGTCGCAAAACAGCAAGGGTGGCATCTATTTCTACAATGACTGGCGCAGCACTACGTCGTGGGGTGAGACGCGCTTCGACTACGGTCGGGGCGAGGTACGGGAGTTCCTGCGCGACAACGCGCTGCGCTGGCTCGAAGAGCGCTTTGCAGACGGCTTGCGCTGGGACTCCACCGGATCGATCCGCAACGTCTATGACTCGAACGACGATCCGGCGCACGACATCGCAGACGGCTGGAGCCTGATGCAGTGGATCACGGGCCTCGTTGCGCAACGTCAGCCATGGAAGATCTGTATCGCGGAGGACATGAAGGAGAACGAGTGGATCACCCGGGACAGCGCGACCGGCGGCGCTGGCTTCGGCGCACAATGGGGCGCGGCGTTCGTCTCGACCATCCGCGAAGCGATCATCGGAAGCGACGACGGAACGCGCGACATGGATGCTGTGGCCGCGATGATCGGCCAGCGCTACAACGGTGACGCCTTTCAGCGCGTGATCTTCACGGAGTCACACGATGCCGACTCCAACGGAGCGCAGCGCGTTCCCGAGATGATCTGGCTCGGCAACGCCACGAGCTGGTACTCGAAGAAGCGCTCCACGCTGGGGGCCGCCGTCGTGATGACGGCACCGGGCATCCCGATGATCTTCATGGGGCAGGAATTCCTGTGTGGCGGCTGGTTCAACGACGACGCGCCGCTTGACTGGTCCAACGCCAGCGCCTTCGCCGGGATCACCCTTCTGTATCGGGATCTCATCCGCCTGCGCCGCAACTGGTTCGACAACACGCGGGGCCTGTCCGGCCAGAACGTCAATGTCCATCACATCGACCGCCTCAACAAGGTCATTGCCTTCCATCGCTGGGATCAGGGCGGATCGGGAGACGATGTGGTCGTAGTGCTGAACTTCAGCACACAAACCCTCGGCAACTACACTATCGGCTGGCCCCGCAGCGGCGTGTGGCGCGTCCGGTTCAACAGCGACTGGAATGGATACGACCCCTCGTTTGGCAACGTCGCCGGAGCTGACACGAGCGCCTCCGGCGGCCCCTATGATTCCATGCCCTGCAGCGGCAACATCGGCTGCGGGGCCTACAGCGCTCTGATCCTGTCGCAGGACTGAAGACTGAGTATCCGGTCCGTGGCCGCGGGGGGAGATGGCGTGTACGGTGCGATGCCAGTGCGCAGATATAATCGATCAGCCAATCTCGCGACGGGGCCATTACATTGTCAACACGCACCACCGGGTGTCTATCCGCCGCCTGCGCGCTGCTCGCGGTTCTGTCCACCACGGCTCTCGGCGCGCAGGAGTCGACCCCCGGGTCTCAGTGGCTCACGGTGAACAATCGCCTGGATGGCCAGCGATTCTCGCCACTGAAGCAGATCACGCCCGCCAATGCTGCGCAGCTCGGCGAGGCATGCCGGGTGCAGATCGACGGACCCACGACGTTCCATGCAGGCCTGCTCGTCGCCGACGGTGTCATCTACACCGACACCGGCCTCGAGACGCTCGCGATCGATGCGACGACGTGCGCCGTGCGCTGGAAATACACGTACGAGCCCGAAGAGGAGCGGTACTCCCCCTCGAATCGCGGCCTGGCGCTGCTGGACGGGCGCATATTTCGGGGGACTGGCGATGCGCGTCTCATCGCCCTGGATGCGGCCACCGGCAAGCTGCTGTGGAAGGACGTCATCGGCGCACCACGTCTGGGCGAATCCGCATCGGCCGCACCGCTGGCCTGGGGAGGTGTGGTGTACATGGGCATCGCCGGGAGCGAGCTCGGTGCTCGTGGCCGCGTCATGGCCTATGACGCGCAGACCGGCCGCGAGCTGTGGCGCTTCAACACGATTCCGATGGGCAACGAGACGGGCGCCGACACCTGGAAACGCCCGCAGACCGCCAAGACCGGCGGTGGCGGAGTCTGGGGCGCGATGACGCTCGATGTCACCACCGGCGAGTTGTTCGTGCCGGTGGGCAACCCATGGCCGGATATCGACAAGGATTACCGCCCCGGAACCAATCTGTTCACCGACTCGATCGTGGTACTCGATGCCCGCACGGGCGCGTTGAAATGGTGGCATCAGGTCGCCTCCGAGGACTGGCAGGACCTGGACATCGTCGCCGCCCCGGTGCTCTACCGTGACAGCCGCATTCGCGACATCGTCGCCTTCGCGGGCAAGGATGGCTTCATCACCGCCGTCGATAGAGACACTCGCCAGGTGGTCTTCCGCACTCCCGTAACGACGATGCTCCCTGTTCCCAAGGGCCCCACGCGGGAAGGCGTGCGGGCGTGCCCGGGGTACGCGGGCGGGGTCGAATGGAACGGCCCCACGCTCGACCGTCTCAACGACACGCTCGTGACGGGCTCGGTGGACGGCTGCTTCAACGTCAAGCTGGGATCGACGCAATACTCGTCCAAGCAGGCCAGCTTCGGCGGCACGGTCGCACCTGATGGACCGATGACCGGCTGGGTCACGGCAGTAGACAGCGAGACCGGACAGACCCGCTGGCGATATCACGCCGAGAAACCCGTCGTTGCCGGAGTGACGCCGACGGCCGGCGGAGTCACCTTCACCGGCGATCTCGCCGGCAACCTCCTCATCTTCGACAGCAAGACGGGAGCGCTCCTGAAGAAGGCACCGACCGGCGGAGCGCTGGCCGGCGGGGTCGTTACGTATGAAGTCGGCGCCCGGCAGTACGTCGCATTCGCCTCCGGCAATGTCTCGCGCTTGGCGTTCGGCGCTCTTGGAGTGCCCAGCGTGGTGGTGATGACGCTGAATCCAACACGGACTCCCGGCACCACGCAGCGCGAGCCTGCTCAGGACGAGCGCGCGGGTGCGCCCAACCTGGCAAGCGGGCGCAGGCTATACAGTCAGGTCTGCGTATCCTGTCACGGGCCGGACGGCAACCTGATTGCCGATCACAAGCTGAGCCATCTGAAGGCGCGCCTGGACAAGGCCTCTACGATCGCCTTCATCAAGGACCCCAAGCCGCCCATGCCCAAGCTGTATCCGGACCTGCTGTCCGAACAAAATGTGGCGGATGTGGCAACCTACGTGCACGACGAGTTCGGACCGTAACGCGAACGGCAGGCCCACGCGACAGGGAGTGCACCACACGCTCGCGAAAACCGAAGACAGGCGGCGAGCGGGATCAGCGCCCTTCGCGGTGGCGAGCCTGGTCCTCATCGCCCTTGGAGTGACAGCCTGTGGCGGACGTGGAGGCGACCCCGGCACCGACTCCGCCGACGGCGCTCGCACCGTTGACTCGCTCAGCACGGCTACGCCCATCAAGCACGTCATCATCATCGTCGGCGAGAACCGCAGCTTCGATCACCTGTTCGCCACCTACGTTCCGCAGAACCCGCGTGAGAAGGTCCGCAACCTGTTTTCGGAAGGCATCATCGATGCCTCCGGCCGCCCCGGAGTGAATTTCGCGCGGGCGCACCAGTACCAGATCGTCTCTGCGCCTAACGGGGGCAAGTACTTCATCAGCGCCGGACAGAATGACAAGACAGTCTATACGACGCTGCCGCCGCCTGATGTCAACGGCGCACCCGCGGCATCCCCCTATGCGGGGATCCTCGACGTTCCGGGCGGGGACCCGGGCCTGCCGGCATCCGAGCAGTTTCTGTTCGCGACCGGCGGAACCGGCTTGAGCTACGCCTTCGGTTCGGACACCCGCATCACGAACGTCAACTCCCTGCCGCCCGGCCCTTTCCAGATGACCGGGCCGACCCTGCCGTTCGATGCCTTCACCGGCGACACGATCCATCAGTTCTTCCAGATGTATCAGCAGCTCGATTGTGCCATCGACACGCAACACGTATCGATGAACAACCCAACCGGCTGTCTGCATGACCTGCAATCCGCCGTCACCACGACCTACGGCCTCTCCCCTGGCCAGACTCCGCACGACACCGGGCAGACCATGGCGTTCTTCAACATGCAGCAAGGCGACGTGCCCTTCTTCAAGCTGCTCGCCGACACCTACAGCATGAGCGACAATTATCATCAGCCGGTCAT
>Ga0126381_100010598_pt1 | contig 10388 bp, 6 predicted proteins | sample PanSoiMetPlot_28_FD_96465 | JGI IMG/M metagenome (GOLD analysis project Ga0126381, IMG submission 96465) | Tropical forest soil microbial communities from Panama - MetaG Plot_28 | ecosystem: Environmental > Terrestrial > Soil > Tropical forest > Bulk soil | place: Panama | collected 2016-02-17 | reverse complement strand
GCGGCGCAGGAATCCGACGATAAGACTGAGCCGGGATCGAAGTCGAGTAAATCCCCACGTCTGGCAAAGACAGCCAGAAGTGGTGCACCCGCTTTGACCGATGCTTTGAAGACCCGCCTCTTTGATTTGCGGAAGGCGGGGTTTAATCGGCTTTATCAGGGCGGGCAGGTGTTTGAGTTTTCTACTCCGGAGTCGTTGCTGGACATCGATTTCGGGCAGCCTGTGTTTGTGCTGGTGGATCGGTTGACCGTTTCCCCCGACGCTCGGTCTCGCATCGTCGACGCCGTCGAGACGGCTTACCGCGAGGCGGGCGAGGTGATTTTTGAAATCCCCGCCGTCGACACAGGCGCGGGCGAGTCGCCCGCCCCCGCACGGATGCGGTTTGCGCAGAGGTTTGAGTGCAAAATCTGCAATCAGCGGTATGAGGAGCCGGAACCACGGCTGTTTTCGTTCAACAATCCGTATGGGGCTTGTCCGAGGTGTCAGGGGTTTGGGAACACGATTGATTTCGATCTCGACCTTGTTATTCCGGACAAGCTGAAGTCGCTCGGTGAGGGCGCGATAGAACCCTGGACCAAGCCGAAGTATCGTCCGCTGTTTACGGATTTGAAACGGTACGCCAAGGCGGCCGGCATTCCGATGGATATGGCGTGGATCGATCTGGCCGAGGAACACCGCAACCTTGTACTCAACGGCGACGGGAAGTTTCTTGGCGTGCGCGGATTTTTCGCTCACCTCGAGCGCAAGAAATACAAGCTGCATGTGCGGGTGTTTCTGAGCCGGTACCGCGGGTATTCGCTGTGTTCCGCGTGCAATGGGTCGAGGCTGCGGCTGGAAGCGCGGCAGGTGAAAATTAACGGGCGAAATCTGTGCGAGGTTTGCTCACTGACCGTGGAAGACGCGCTGAAGTTCTTCGAGCAGATCGAGCTGAGCGCCGCCGAAACGGAGATCGCGGACAAACTCCTGCAGGAGATTCGCGAGCGGCTGCGATTTTTGAACGACGTTGGGCTGGACTATCTCACGCTGGATCGGCTTTCGTCGACGCTGTCCGGCGGCGAAGCGCAACGCATTCAGCTGGCGACCTCGTTGGGGTCGCGGCTTGTCGGCACTCTGTATGTGCTCGATGAGCCTTCGATCGGGCTGCATGCGCGAGATACGCATCGGTTGGTGAAGATTCTTCACGATCTGCGGAATCTGGGGAACACAATCCTGGTCGTCGAACATGATCCGGACATCATGCGCGCGGCGGATTGCATTCTCGATCTCGGGCCAGGAGCTGGCGAAAACGGCGGCAAGCTCATTGCCGAGGGAACATACGACGAAATTCTTCATAATTCATCGTCGCTGACCGGGCGCTATCTATCGTCGGATTTGCGTATTCAGCCTCCGGCCACGCGCCGCAGGCCAGGCACGCAGCAAATCAAGATGAAGGGAATCCGCGCCAATAATCTGAAGAACGTCGATATCAGCATTCCGCTGGGGATGCTTGTCGCGATTACGGGGGTGTCGGGGTCGGGCAAGTCGACGCTATTGCATCAGGTGCTTTACAAGGCGCTGGCGCAGGCAAAACAGCAGTCCGGAAACGGAAATGGGGCGGGAGCAACGACCTCGGCGAACTGGGAGAGTTTGGACGGCGATCAGTTCATTGAAGAAGTGGTGCTGGTCGATCAATCTCCGATTGGGCGGACACCGCGGTCGAATCCGGTGACTTACATCAAGGCGTTCGACGCGATCCGCGACGTCTTTGCTTCCCTGCCCGAGGCGAAGAAGCGCGGATTCAGCGCGGGACATTTTTCATTCAACATTCCCGGAGGGCGCTGCGAGACTTGCCAAGGCGACGGCACGGTGACGGTTGAGATGCAGTTCCTGGCCGACGTCGAGCTGATCTGCGAGGAGTGCAAAGGGACGCGTTACAAGCCGACGGTGCTTGAGGTGCGGTATCGCGGAAAAAACATTCATGAAGTTCTCAACCTGACGGTGAAGGAGGCGCTGAAGTTTTTCGCCGAGGCGCCGAAGGTCACTGAGAAGTTGAGGTCTCTCGAGGAAGTCGGGCTGGGATACTTGCGGCTGGGGCAGTCGGCAACGACGCTTTCGGGTGGGGAGGCGCAGCGCATGAAGCTGGCAGCACATCTGCAGCCGGCTACACGCGAGACAGGACGGGGCACCACGAATGGGCAGAAGCTGAAACGGCGGCTGCTTTACATCTTCGACGAGCCCACCACCGGGCTGCATTTTGACGACGTCAGCAAACTTCTGGCGGCGTTCCGCCGTCTGATTGATGCAGGGGGATCGATTATCGTCATCGAGCACAACCTTGAAGTGATCAAAACGGCGGATTGGGTGATTGATCTCGGTCCAGAAGGCGGAAGCCGCGGGGGCAAGATTGTGGGCGTGGGGCCGCCAGAAGCGATTGCGAAACTGGCGGGCTCTTATACCGGAAAATATCTCGCGCAGGTGCTGAACGGCAATGGGACATCCAGTTCTAATGGGCGTTCGTAAAGCTGTCGTCGTGATCGTGGTTCTCGCAGCCGCGCTCGCGGCTGCGCCGGTCGCTGCCGGTCAGGATTCTTCTCAGCCTTCATCGCAGAATTCGCCCAACTCTTCGGACTCGGCACCGCAGACATCGCGAGGTTCGTCTTCGGGTCAAAAGCAACACAAAACAGTTCATCACGTGACTGTTGCGGAGGAGGGTGCGCAGCCTCCGGAATTGGGCAAGGCCGAGGAACTCATCCAGAAGCAGAAGTACGCCGATGCTGAGCCATTGTTACGGAAAGTGGTGGAGAGCGATCCGGCGAACTACGTGGCTTGGTTTGATTTGGGATTCACGGAGAATGCGCTCGGGAAGATCGATGACTCGATTGCAGCATATCGCAAGTCCGTAGCAGCGAAGCCGGATGTTTTTGAGGCGAATTTGAATCTGGGGCTGCAACTGGCGAAGGCCAAGCAGCCTGATGCCGAACAGTTTCTTCGCGCGGCGACGCAGCTAAAGCCGACCAGCCAGGCCGCAGAGGGCAAGGCGCGAGCTTGGCTTTCTCTGGCGCACATCCTTGAGGCGTCGAAGCCGGAGGAGGCTCTTGCTGCTTATCATCAGGCCGCCGTGCTGCAGCCGAAAGATCCCGAGCCGCACTTGGCAGCCGGGCTGATGCTCGAAAAACAGAACAAGTTTGTCGATGCGGAACAGGAATACAAAGCGGCTTTGGAACTCGATCCGGCATCGGCAGATGCGGCGACTGGGCTGGCCAATATCTACATGCGTGGACAGCGCTTTCCGGAGGCCGCGGCCGCATTGCAGAGAGTGGTGGCGGCGCATCCTGACGACGCCGCAGCTCACCTTCAACTCGGGCGTGTGCTGGCCGCCGAAGGCAAGAACGACGAGGCGATAGTGGAATTGCAGGCAGCGGGGAAACTGGCTCCGACGGATCTGTCAGTGCAGCGCGAACTTGCTGATATCTACCCGCGGGTCGGAAAAAATGAGGAAGCGGTATCGGCGTATCGGACGCTGGTGGCGGCGCATCCTGATGATGCCGAACTGCACCGCGGCTTAGGTGGGAACCTTCTGCGGGCGAAGAAGTTCGCAGATGCGCAGCAGGAATTTCTAATGGCCGTGAAGTTGAAGCCCGACTTGGGAGAGGCCTACGGCGACCTGGCCTTTGCCGCCAGCGAGAACAAGAACTATCCTTTGACACTCAAGGCGCTCGATGAACGGGTCAAGTATTTGCCGGAGATTCCGGTCACGTATTTCTTGCGGGCGTCGGCGTATGACCATCTGCAGGACGTGAAGAAGGCGTCGGCGAATTATCACCTCTTCCTCGATACGGCTAAGGGGAAGTATCCTGAATACGAGTGGCAGGCGAAACACCGGCTGATCGCGCTGGAACCGAAGAAATAATGCTCTGAATGGGGCTTGGAGTGGATCATTTGGCGAAGCACAGAACGTTGGGCCCGCGCAAACATCCACCACGGTTCAACAAGAAGCAATGGTGTGGAGCTCTGCTCCTCGTGGCGTGGGCCGTTGCAGCTGCGAGCCCCACGCCACGCGTCGAACCCACGGTTGATGAGCTGAAGGCTCGCGTCTCGTCGGCCAACGTGGGCGAGAAGGCGAAACTGTGCGACGAGATCGCTCAGAAGCAGCTTGCCGAAGCCGATAAGTTCTACGCCGCCAACGATGTGGAAAAGGCGCAGGCGAAACTCACTGACGTTGTGACGTACTCCGAGCTCGCGCGCGATTATTCGATTCAGTCGCACAAGCACCAAAAGCAGATTGAGATTTCGGTACGGTCAATGACTCGCAAGCTGAACGATATTGTGCACACGCTGGGGCACGACGACCAGGCGCCGGTGAAAGATACGATCGACCATTTGCAGCGGGTGCGCGACGACCTGCTGGCTTCGATGTTTCCCAAGGGTGCGAAATGAGAGTCTTCTACACGATTCTTGCTGCCTTGCTGCTGGCTGGTTCCGGATTTGCCCAGCGGCATCGCGATCCGCTGACGCCACCGGAAATTGATCAGATTCGCGATACCAGTTGGGAGCCGCGGCTGCGGCTGCCACTGTACGTCGAGTTTGCTCGGACACGGCTCGTGAAGCTGGAGCAAATTCGCAGCGATCCCAAGGCGAAGGACCGTGCCAAGCAAACGCACGATCTACTCGATGACTTTCAGTTGCTGTATGACGAACTGAACGACAACATCGACACTTACGTCGACAGGCGCGACGATATTCGCAAGCCGCTGAAGATTGTTATTGACGCTGACACGGAATTCCAGGCCAAGCTGCGCGGCCTGAAAGAAGCTGCTGATGTGTCCAAAGCAGAAGCACAGCAGTATGAATTTGTTTTGACCAATGCGATTGAAACCGTTGACACCTCGGCCGAGGACCACCGCAAACTACTGGCTGATCAGGAAGAACAGTCGAAGAAGAAGATGTTGAACAAAAATCCCTCGAAGGGGACGGGAGTGGCGCCGGAGTGAAAAGCCAGTGTGCAGTAGCCGGTGCTCAGTGACCAGTTTACGAAACTTGCCACCTCTTGGAATCCCGATGTCAACTCGTCATTGCGCGACGGCAAAGGGCACTGGACACTAGCTACTGATCACTGTCCACTAGTCCATGATCTGCTAACCTAATTTCACCGTGCGTGAAGGGCTGCTCGAAATCTTCCAGGAAACTTACAGTGAACTGCGGCCGGGGACTTCGCTTCCCGAATTGAAGATCGATTTCTACGCATTTGCCAACGTGAACAATACGATCCGGCTGCGGAATGGGCGGCTGCTCGTGCGGCTTTCGGATCTGCTGGAAGGGGCGCCGGATGCAGTTTTGCGCGCCATCGCGCACATTCTTCTGGCCAAGATGTACCGGAAGCCGATTGATCGGGGACAGGCAGCGCGCTATCGCAAATACGTTGGCAGTCACGAGATTGTCCGGAAGGCGCATCTGGTCCGGCAGTTGCGCGGGCGCAAGCTGCTGCGATCGGCGCGCGGGCACTATTACGATCTGGATGCGATTTTCGAAGAGTTGAACACGCGCTTCTTTCATGGGCTGATGGCTCGACCGCGCATGAGCTGGAGTCAGACTAAGACGCGGCGGATCCTGGGACACTACGATCCGGCGCACAATGCCATTATTATCAGTCGAATCTTCGATCATCCGGGCGTGCCGCGGTATGTGCTGGACTACATCGTGTACCACGAGATGCTGCATCTGAAGCATCCCGTGAAGTTACGGGGGAGCAGACGGTGCGTGCATTCGGCGGAGTTTCAGGCCGAGGAGAAGCTGTTTCCGCAAGTGGCGGACGCCAACGCATTTCTGAAAAGATTGTGAGAATGGCTCTTGGTTCGGTATCGATTTTCGAGCTGGCGCGTCCAACTAGATTGGTTTGTGTCCGGCCAGCGTGCCCAAGCCGTAGAGCATCAAACCATATTTGGAGCCCCTCGATGAAAAGACTTCCCGCGATTCTTAACATAACTTTGGCGGTGCTTGCAGTTGGTGTGTTAGCCGGCGCAACGCTGGAAAAACCGGCACCTGAGCTCCACGGGATTGCGTTTGGCAGTATCGATCACTCGGTAAAGCCGGGGGACGACTTTTTCCGCTACGCCAACGGGGAATGGATCAGGCGCACGGAGATTCCGCCGGACCGTGCCGCAGTGGGCGTCTTTGACCAGCTCGAGGATCTGAGCAATAAGCGGACTGCCGACCTGATTGCCGAAATTGCAAAATCGAACCCGCCCGCGGGCTCGGGCGAGCGGAAAGTTGCCGACCTCTACAACTCTTATATGGACGAAGCTGCGATCGAGCAGAAAGGGCTGGCGCCGATTCGTCTGCACCTCGAGGCGATTGCGCAGATCCACGACAAGCGCGAGCTCGCTCGGGCTCTCGGCGAAACCCTGCGCGCCGACGAGGATGCGCTCAACAACACCAATTTCCATTCGGACAATCTGTTTGGGATGTGGGTGGCTCCAGGGTTCAACGATTCGGAGCACTACACCCCCTACCTTCTACAGGGGGGCATCGAATTGCCGGATCGGGATTATTACCTCTCCGATAGCGAGAGTATGCGCAAGGTGCGCGAGCAGTATTTGATGCATATTTCGGCCATGCTGAAGCTCGCGGGATTCTCGGACACCGACGCGCGGGCGAAGCGAATTTTTGACCTGGAGCACGCGATTGCCGAATCGCATCGCAGCCTGGCGGATAACGATGACATTCACAAGGCGGACAATACCTGGATGCGGGCGGATTTTGCGGCCAAGGCTCCGGGGCTTGACTGGGCCGAATACTTCCGCGGCGCGGGGTTGAACAACGTCGACCACTTTATTGTGTGGCAGCCTGAGGCGTTCAAGGCCGAGTCGGCTCTGGTGGCGTCGGTTCCTCTTGAAACGTGGAAGGATTGGCTGGCATCGCACGAGATCGAGAACTACGGCAGTGTTCTCCCGAAAGCGTTCGCGCAGGAGAATTTCGGATTCTACGGGAAGGGTCTTTCGGGGACAGAGCAGCAGCGTCCGCGGTGGCAGCGCGGAGTGTTTGTGGTGAACGATCTGCTCGGCGACATCGTCGGGCAAGTTTACGCCCAGCGTTACTTTCCTCCCGAGGCAAAGGCCCAGGCACAGGTCATGGTGGCCAACATAATCGCAGCTTATCGCAAACGCATTGAAGCGCTGACTTGGATGAATCCGGCGACCAAGGCCGAGGCGGAAGCGAAACTTTCGACCTTGTATGTCGGGATCGGGTATCCCGAGACTTGGCACGATTACTCCAACTTTGAAGTGAAGCCGGACGATCTCTTCGGCAACATCTGGCGCGGAAATCTGGCGGCGTATCAGCGGCAGGTTGCGCGGCTCGGAAAGCCTGTCGACAAGAAAGAGTGGTCGATGACGCCGCAGACAGTGAACGCCGTAAATCTTCCTCTGCAGAATGCGCTGAATTTCCCGGCGGCGATTTTGCAGCCACCATTCTATGATCCGCAAGCCCCGGCGGCTGTGAATTACGGCGCGATCGGCGCGGTGATCGGGCATGAAATCAGCCATACCTTCGACACCGAAGGCAGTACGTTCGACTCGAAGGGGCAGCTTCGCAACTGGTGGACAGCGGAGGACCTGAAACAATTCCAGGCTGCAACGGCGCGGCTAGCGGCGCAGTACGACGCTTACAAGCCCTTCCCTGACCTGGCGCTGAACGGCAAGCAGACGCTCGCCGAAAACATTGCGGACGTGGCCGGGATTGCGGCCGCCTACGACGGATATCATGCTTCCCTCTCGGGCGCGGCTGCGCCCTCCCAGGATGGGCTCTCGGGAGATCAGCAGTTCTTCATCGCGTTTGCACAGAATTACGCGGCGAAGACGCGGGAGGCGGCGCTGCGTCAGGAAGTCGCGACCGATTCGCATTCTCCGGATGAATACCGCGCCTCCACGGTGCGCAATATCGATGCCTGGTATAACGCCTTCAATGTGCAGCCGGGAGAGAAACTTTATCTGGCTCCCGCGGACCGGGTGCGGATCTGGTAAGGACTGGCTGCATTCTGCTGACGGCGGGAGAGTTTTGGGGCGGTTCCCTGCACTCTGAAGCCATTCAGGGCGCGATTTCGACCGTGTGATTCTAATCACATGTCATTGTGAGGCGGTGGATTGACGCTTCTGGCGGGTGGAGACTATCCTTTAAATTGAAATTGAAATTCATTTTCAAAATCGTCTTCATCTTGCCGCAACCTTAAGGGTTCTTCGACATGCTACAGGCGTTTATTATTACCCTCCGCGAAGGAGTGGAGGCTGCCCTGATCGTCGGCATTACGCTGGCCTACCTGACCAAGATTGGGCGCGCCGAGCTGCGCAAGACGGTGTATGCCGCTCTGATTGCGGCGTTTCTGGGCAGCATTGGCGTGGCCATCGTTATTTCGCGCACCCACCTCAACGAAGACGTTTTCGAAGGCTGGATCATGCTGGTCGCGGCCTTTTTCGTCGTCACCATGGTTATTTTCATGATGAAGACGAGCCGCAAGCTCAAGGGCGATATCGAGGGCAAAGTTGGGTTGCTGGCAGGCAATGACGCCTGGTTCGGGCTGTTCGTCTTTATCTTTTTGATGGTGCTGCGCGAAGGAGCTGAGACCGTTCTGATTTTGTCGGCTGTCTCGCTGAACTCCACTGAGCTGATGAGTTTTCTGGGCACCCTTCTGGGTGTGCTGGCGGCGATCGCGTTTGGCGTGATGTTCGTCAAGGGTAGCGTTCGGATCAACCTACAGAAGTTTTTCAAGATCACCACCGCAATCCTGTTCCTCGTGGCTGTGCAGCTTCTGGTTTCGGGGCTGCATGAACTTTCCGAGAGTGGGGTGATTGCATCGTCGAAGCGCGAGATGGCGCTGATTGGGCCGATCGTGCGCAATGACATTTTCTTCTTCGTGATGATCTTCGCGCTCGCAGCCCTGATGGTCTTATTCGAAGCGAAGCGGCGGACGCCGGAGTTGGCCACGGATGCGTCCCCTGCACAACGGCGCAAGGCCATCTGGGGCGCGCGGCGTGAGCGGATGTGGATGATCGCGGTATGCACCTTCTCGTTCCTGTTTATCGCGACGGTGACCGCGGAGTTTGTCTACGCCAAGAGCGTGAGCGCGCTTTCGCCGGCGACCGAAGTGAATTTCATTAACGGCAAGCTGACGATTCCGTTGTCGCAGATTTCTGATGGCGATCTGCACCGCTTCCAGTCGAAGGAGAAGGGGACGGAAGTACGCTTCTGGCTATATCAGAAGCCGGATGGGAAGATCGCGACTGTGTTTGACGCGTGTGAAATCTGCGGCTCGGTCGGCTTCTACAAGAGAGGAAACGGCGTGGTCTGCAAGAATTGCGCGGCACCGATCAATCCGCAGTCGGTAGGGACCGCCGGGGGCTGTAACCCAGTGCCGCTGAAGGCGAGGCAAACGGGCGACGCAGTCATCATCGAGGAGGCGGATATTGCGGCCGGCAGCGGCATGTTCGGGCAACAGTAGCCGTGTTCGTCCGGCTGGTTTACGAATCCTTCCGGCGGCAGCAGCGGCGCAAACTGCTTGCCGGCGCGGCCATTACTCTGGGCGTTACGGTCGCCACCGCGATGATTGCCGTCGCCACCGATATCGGCGACAAGATTAACCGTGAGCTGCGCACAATCGGCGCCAATCTGGTAGTCACTCCGCAGGAAGATTCGCTCGATCTTGAGATTGGCGGAGTGAACCTCAAGCCTCCTACGGACGGGGCGTTTCTCAGCGAAGCGGACCTTCCCAAAATCAAAGGGATCTTCTGGCATAACAACATCACGGCGTTTGCGCCGATGCTGCCGGTCAACGTCTCCTTTTCTGGCGGCGGCAAGTCGCAGGATGTGACGCTGGTGGGAACGTACTTTGCCAAGAAGCTGACCTTCGGGATGGAGGACTTTGTCACTGGCGTGCGGACGACCTATCCCTTGTGGAAGGTTGCCGGTGCGTGGCCTGATGATGGATCGCACGATGTGTTGCTTGGCGAAAGGCTAGCCGGACAGCTGGGAAAAAAGGCGGGAGACACGCTGGCCCTTTCCGGGGGTGAATTGCACGTAAGCGGAGTCCTCTCGAGCGGCAGCGCGGAAGACGACCAGATCGTCGCTCCGTTGGCCCTGGCACAGGATATTTTGGGCAAGCCTGACGCGGTCCGGCGCGTCTACGTCAGCGCGTTGACTAAGCCGGAAGACGCGTTTGCGCGGCGAGATCCGAAGAGCTTGTCGGGAGCGAACTACGACCGGTGGTATTGCACGCCCTACCCGCAGGCCATTGCGCTGCAACTCACCGAGGCGATGTCACATTCCAATGCACAGCAGATTCGCCAAGTCGCACAGAACGAAGGCGCAGTGCTGACTCGGATCGAAGGGCTGATCTTTCTGATTACGCTGGCGGCGCTGTT
>Ga0126381_100010597_pt1 | contig 10388 bp, 5 predicted proteins | sample PanSoiMetPlot_28_FD_96465 | JGI IMG/M metagenome (GOLD analysis project Ga0126381, IMG submission 96465) | Tropical forest soil microbial communities from Panama - MetaG Plot_28 | ecosystem: Environmental > Terrestrial > Soil > Tropical forest > Bulk soil | place: Panama | collected 2016-02-17 | reverse complement strand
TTGCGCGTCGGTGAGCTGGCCAATTTGCGTGTTGAGCAACACCGCGTCGGCGGCGTTGCCCACAGTGAATCCATAACGATTGACCAGTTGCTCGGACATCGAATTGACCGGCGTCAACGCAACCAAACCGCCGGCGGTCCACCACGCGCCTCGATTGGCCACATAGGACGCTTCCACCACCGTGTTCCGCGTGATTTCGCGCTGGATACCGAGACTCCATTGAAGCTGCCGGGCTGGGCGGCCGGCGTTGGGATCGAGATTCACGGGCCCGCTGCCCACGGTGTTGGGCAAGGGCAGGGCGCCAGGGCTGAAGTTCGGAAATGTGGGCCTGATGTTCGACGGGACGCCGTCTTGCAGATTAAAGAGCGCCTGATCGAAGCCGGGAATGCCGCCGGTCAGGTAGCTCAACGGTGTGCTGGCCGCGACACTCGTCACGTTGTAGATCATTCCGACGCCCCCTCGCAACACCGTGCGTGGAAAGACCTGGTACGCGACTCCGAGCCTCGGGCCCACGGCATACGGGTAGTTGTTCGCAAAGCGGCAGTGGCAAGTGGCCTCATAGATGACGCCACCGGGATGGCCGCCGGCTGTGGGATTTGCAACATTTGCTCCGAAGCTCGCGATGCGCCCATAAGTTTCCGTCGGATAGGTCCCGTAGTCCCAGCGCAGGCCGTAATCGACAGTCAACTTTCGCGTCACCTTCCAACTATCTTGCGCAAACAGCGCGTACTGCTGCTTGCCGAACCGGTAAACCGCGGGTACGCCGAGGCCGAACGTGGTCACCTGGCCCAGCAGGAAACTCGCGTACGCAAAACCGGGGCTGCCTTGCGACAGCGTCAGTCCTTCGAGCGAGGTTTGGCCGGTAGCCGAAGGCGCGAAGGTGAAGGCGCCGGCCGTGCTCCAGGGCGGCTGGGCGTCGCTCACTTGCGGATTGCCCTCAATGCGCCAGTCAGCACCAAGCTTGTACGTGTGACTTCCTTTGACCCACGTCACGCTCAGGTTCGCAGCCGGCTTTTCGACGTATTGATGGGTCTGGAACAGCGGACCCATATTAGACATTCCGCCCGTGGCGGTGTTGGGAAGCCCTAGAGTGGCGCTGGAGATGAGAACAGTGGGGAAATTCCGGTGGATGGTTGCGCCTTTAAGCCCGATCGCCTGCTCCGCGTTGTAATTCGTGGTGGCCGTGTCGTCCCACAGCAGGTTCTTCTGATACCCGATCCCGATGTGGCCCAGCAACGTAGGAGTGATGGGATGGTCGTAGTTCACTCGAACCACGAAAGAATTGTCGAAGTTTCCAATCGCCGTAGTGATGGGGTTCGGAAAACCCTCCGGCGTGGCGGGTGATCCCACGATGGGATATTGATTGGCGGTAGTGGTGGAAGACCAGTACCCCGACAGTCGCCCTTTGCCGATCAGCTGGTCGATCTTGAGCGACGGGATTTCGGTTGTGCGGGCGCTCCGCTGCGGGGCATTGTAATTGTTGCCGATCTGATCCGTGGCATGCGGACCTGCCGGCAGCGGAATAAGATTTTGGATATTTACGGCTACTCTGTCAAATCGCGTGGGGCTGATCATGTTGCTGGAAAACGGATCGCGCACCAGCACGCTTTGTCCGTTGACCGGCACCGGCCTTTGCGAGAGGGGATCGAAGATCTGGCCGGACACGATCGTGCGGCCCAGAGGATCGACATAGTTAGCGCCTCCCACTTTCACCAACTGATTGCCCGATCCGGTAAGCACCTTGCTGAAATCGCCGGCCCGGTAATCCGGAATGGGAACAGTCACAGTAGTAGTAGAAACCACCTGTGTTTCGCGATATTGCTCGAAATTCCAAAAGAAAAAAGTTCTATTTTTTCCGTTATAAAGCTTGGGAATCCAAACGGGCCCGCCCAGGCTGCCTCCGTAGTCGTTGCGCCGCGCCCGGTTGCGCAGTCCGGTGTACGGCTGAGCAGCGTTATAGGCTTCATTGACGTTGTAGTCGTACAAGCTGCCGTGGAACTGGTTGGTCCCGGATTTCATAGTGGCGTTAAAGAGTCCCCCACCGACCTGTCCGAATTCGGCGGCGAAGTTGCTGGTTTGCACCGCGACCTCTTGAATAGCCTCCGCGCTAGGCTGGACCTCCATGGTAAAGACAGCGAGAGTGCCGTTGTTGCCCGATTCCATCCCCTCCACACGGTAAGAGGCGGTGTTGTTCTGAGCGCCGTTCACATTGATGGACGGCACTCCGCCGTTGATGGCGTATTGAATCCCAGGGACTAGCACCGATAAGGCCCAGGGATTTCGCACGCCCGCGGCGGACGCCGTCGTCTCTCCGATGCCCAGGATGGGAAGGTTATTGAGCTGGCCGACGGTGACGTTCGTCGCCAGCTCGCCGCTTTCCGTCTTGAGCAGCGATGCGCTTTCGACAACCGTGATGGAGTCCGCCGCGGAGCCGATCTCCAGATTCACATCGACGCGCAGAATCTGCGCGGCCGCCAGCGTCAGACCTTGGCGGTTGTATCTCTTGAATCCCTGCACATTGACGGACAGTTCATAGTTCCCGGCAGGCAACTGCGCCACCGTGTAATTGCCGGTTTCTGTCGAGGCGGCGGAGTAAACCTGCCCGGTCTCCACGTTCCGGGCCTCGATGCTTGCCGCCGCGACGACGGCGCCCGCCGGGTCGGAAACAGCGCCCGTGATCGTTCCTCGATCGGTTTGGCCAAATCCGGCGGACGCAAACCCCAAACCCGCCACGAGTATTGCCAGTCGCATCGTTATCTCCTTTTGGATTGTCCGAATTTCTACTGGGGGTCAAGTGTATATCTGGCGCAATATCGGGTCAACCGGTCTTGCGATTCCGGTTCCATGGCGCTCTCCGCTGGAGTCTAAGACCTGAGGAGATAAGTGCGCGGATTTTGCGCCGATCGTCATGGGCCGCTCCCGCAGAGTCATACTTTTCTTGCCGCCCTACTCTGGGCCGATCTTTGGCGCGCCGCTCGGGCTTCTGAGCCTGGCCGGTTCCTTGCGGCAAGCCGGGTATGAGCCATACATCATCGACGGCGCGCTTGATCGGAACTGGCGCGAGACCATCGCCCATGAAATTCAAGATTCCGCTTGCTTTGGCGTTTCGCTGCTCACCGGACCCATGATCCTCGATGCCATCGAAGTCAGCCGGATGGTGAAACGCCTTCATCCCGGCCTGCCCGTCGTATTCGGCGGCTGGCATCCCACGCTCGAAAGCACGCAGACGCTGCGCGAAGACTTTGTGGATGTCGTAGTCCGGCATCAGGGCGAGGCGACGCTGGTGGAGTTGTTATTGCGACTGGAGGCGGGCCAAGGACTCGACTTTGTGGCGGGCTGCTGGTTCAAGCGAAACGGACGCATCGTCCGCAATCCGGACCGGCCCGCGATGTCGCTGGCCCAGCTTCCTTCGCCTGCCTACGATCTGATCGACTTCGACGCTTATGAGCGCGCCACCGGCGAACGCAAGTTGCCGTATGCGGCGAGCATCGGGTGTCCTTACGCGTGCAATTACTGCACCGACATGGTGTACTACAATCGGCGCTTTGACCCCTACGAGACCGAGCGCGTCGTCGGTGAGATGACCACGCTCGCAGCCCGCTATCGCCTTACTGAAATTGCGCTGGTCGATTCCAATTTTCTGGTGGATGTTCCACGCGCAGTCGCCATCGCCGGCGGCATTCGGGATTCGCAAGTCCACTTCAAGTGGAGCTTTCAAGCCTCCACCAATCTTCTGTGCCGAATGAGCGCTGACGAGGTGAAACTCCTCGCCGAAAGCGGCGTTCACCACATCGGCTTCGGTACGGAATCCGCTTCGCCGGAAGTGCTCCGCCATATGAACAAGGCTCACCAGAACATCCCGGACATGTACGAGACCGCAGCGAAGTGCGCGCAAGCTGGCATTCGCGTCACCTTTAATCTCATCTTTGGCTTTCCGGGCGAGGAAGAACGGCATCGGCGCGAGACTCTCCGCGTGGTGGGCGATATTGCCCGCGAGTTTGGCAATGTCAGCTTCTCCCCGAATCTTTTCACTCCGTACCCCGGAATTCCGATTTGGCCCGAACTGGAGCAGCGGGGTTTGCGGCAGCCGGACTCGCTCGCCGATTGGGCGCGGGTCGACCTAGGCGCGAACAACCTGCCGTGGCTGGGCGGCCGGTCGCTTCAAACGCTCGAAAGAAGCATTCGGTACGTTCTCTTGCATTCGCGGCTGAATCGCGCGCGGCGGAAATCGCAATCCCGGCTGTTGCGCACGCTAGTGCATCTGGCGGAGGCGCCGGTCGTGTGGCGGCTCAAACAGTCCTTGTTTGCATTGCCGTGGGAACTGGCTCTGGCCAGGGCGACAATCGTCCGGCGGTCGCTCTTGAACGGCCGCCCGCTCAGCCGCGTTCTCGCGCGTTACATTCCCAAAACGTCAGCGGGCTGAAGCTCGAAGTCGAGTTCGGGAACCTCGAACGACTGAACCTCCCGCGGGCCGCGGTCATAGACGTACATCCAGCGGTTCTTGGGGCAAACAAGCCAAATGTGCGTCACACCCCATGCGTGGTATTCCCCAAGCTTCTCTAAAACATCGGGCATTCGGTCATCGGCCGAAAGGATCTCAATCGCGACAAGCGGTGGAGTATCGGGAACTTCCAGAGGCTCCGCGCCGAGGAAAACGGCCACGTCGGGGACCATAGCTACAACCCCATCTTCTCAAGCTTACGATAGAGCGTCTTGCGCTCAATGCCCAAAATCTTCGCCGCGCGGCTCTTGTTGCCGTTGGTGGCGGCCAGCACCCGGCGGATCTGCTCGGCCTCGGTATCCGCCAGCGTTTCGCTCGCGCTTTCGCGCGAATCCATCTGCTCGATAGCCTGACGAACCGCCTGCGCGTCGATGCGTCCGTCGGGCGCCAGGATCGCGAGCCTTTCGATCATGTGCTGCAACTGCCGGATGTTGCCCGGCCAACTGTATTCCTCCAACGCCTTCAAACCGGAATCGATCAGGCGCGTGTGCAGCCCGTAGCGCCCGCTATAGCGCTTCAGGAAGTACTGCACCAACAAGGGAATGTCCGCGGCGCGCTCACAGAGAGGGGGAACCGTCAAGCGGACCACGTTCAGGCGGTACCACAGGTCCTCCCGGAATTTGCCGTCGTCCACCATCTTCTGCACGTCGCGGTTGGTGGCTGCGATCACCCTCACGTCTACCTTCTTGACGCGCGGAGAGCCCAATGGGCGGATCTCGCGCTCCTGCAGAAAGCGCAGCAGCTTCAATTGAAATCCTAGATCGATGTCGCCGATTTCGTCCAGAAACACGGTGCCGCCATTGGCCGCTTCGAAGACTCCCATGCGGTCGCGGTCCGCGCCGGTATAGGCTCCTTTGAGCGCGCCGAACAGCTCGCTTTCCAGCAGCGAAGGCGCTATGGAGCCGCAGTCCACAGGAACGAACGCCTGCTGTGCGCGGCGGCTGTTCTTATGGATCATTCGGGCAATGAGCTCCTTGCCGGTTCCGGTTTCGCCCTCGATCAGCACATTCGCCTCGGTGGGCGCGACCCGAGAAATGGTTTTGTAGATCTCCACCATTCCCTTGGAGCTGCCGATCATCTCCGTCTCCGGCAAATCGTCGATCGGTTCGGCCTCGTCTTCGCCCGAAGCGCTCTGCAATTTCTCGGCGCGCTTGATCGTTTCGATCATTTGCGCCATTTCAAAGGGCTTGGCGAGATACTCGAACGCGCCGCCTTCCGTGGCGGCCATCACCGTTTCCATGCTGCCGCGGCCTGTCATGAGAATAACCGCGCAGCCCGGATTTTTACGGCGCGCGCTCCGCAATATATCGATGCCGGTGCGCTCATCCAAATAAATATCGGAAATTACGATTGGATACGACTGTTTTTCCAGGCTCGCCAGCGCCTCGCGCGTCGAAGCGACGGCCTCCACCGAGTAGCCTTCCAGCTCCAGGCAGGTGACCATGGTGGTCCGTACGGCGGAGTCATCCTCGACGATCAGCAACTTGGGCGGATTGAGCGCCATGATTCTTAAGCACTATGGTAAAACAGGAGCCTTTTCCGGGCGCGCTGGTTACGTCGATCTTACCGCCATGTTGCAGCACAATTTGTTCCACGATGGAGAGACCGATTCCGGTTCCCCCCTCTCCGGACGCCTCGGCCCGCTTAGTCCGATAGAACTTCTTGAAGATGTTCTTGATCTCTCTGGAGTCCATGCCGATGCCTTGATCGCGGACGGCTAAATGGAGTTCACCATCCGATATCTCGGAAAAGACGTGAATTTCGGTTTCCGCCGGAGAATATTTCACCGCGTTCGTTAGGAGATTATAAAACGCGTACTCTATGAGCTCGCGATCGCCCAAAATGGCGCCCTCTACGTCCGTGTCCAGCGCCAGAGCGATGTTCTTGCGCTCGGCCAGAGGCGCTGCCCGCTTCATGCACGCGTCCACGATCTGCGCGGCGGCGATAGGGTCGCGTTTGAGCTCCATCTGTCCATCGGCCAGCCGCTCGACGTCGAGGAAAGTCTGAATGATGCGCGCCAGGCGCTTGGATTCCGAGTGGATCATTTCGCTCAACTGATTGCGCTTGGCGTCCGGAAGATTGTAGCGGGTCATGATCTCGCTCGATCCTTGAATCGCGGTCAGCGGCGTGCGCATTTCGTGCGCGGCCCAATGAATGGCTTGCTGATAGCGCGACCGCTCGGATTCGGTCCGGCTCAATTGCCGCCGCACGAAAAAGTGCTGGTAGGTCGCCGCCCCGGCAGAGCACAGCCACGCCACGGCCGCCGGAGCGAGGTAGCGAAGGATCACGTTGTGCCGGAAGAACAAGGCGGGCAGGTATAAATGAACGAAGCCTAGCAGCGCCGCGGCAAGCAAATACGCCGGCCAGCCGGATAACAGTCCGAAGATCAAGCCCACGGCAAGGGCAATGCCGACGCAGACGAGCAGAAGCGTGTAATCTCGCGCCTGAGTGAGGAATTCTCCATGATCCATCGTCTCGAACGCCTGCGCATGCGCTTCTACTCCGGAGATGGTTACTCTATACGGGTTGAGCACGCGATCGCGTGCGGCCGATAGAGCTGTCACGCCGAGGAAAACCGCATTACCCCGAATCAGATCCGCGTGCCCGTCGATCTCAGTGACTGAGATAACTGGGATTCTTCCCTCCGGAAGGTACCGAATCCATAGTGCCCGGCTTTCGCCGGCGCGGGTCGCGGGGATGGTCGTAGCTCCGATGCGCACATCCTGCGGCGACTCGAGGATGGGCTTTTTCCTAACAATCGCTAAAGTCTCCAGGGACAGGGCCCAACGGCGGGCGCCCGCCGCCACTCGCTCCAATGGGATCTGCCGCGTCACGCCATCCACGCGGTCTTCAGGCAACTCCACGTGCCCGAGCTCCGGGGCCGCCAGAGGCTGGAATCGAAGCAACGGATTTTCCCATTGCTCGCCCACAAGATCGCAAGATAACACCAAATGTGGCACACCCCGCAGCGCGGCTTCCAGGCGCTCGTCGCTTGCGGGATCGGTTGGATCGGCGAGGATGATGTCGATCGCGACGGCAGCCGGCTGAGCTCGTGCGATTTTTTCGAGCGCCTCCGCCTCGATCTCCCGTATATGGGGAGTGCCGCCGCGCTCGCGGAACGTCCGCTCGTCGATGCCCACCACCACCGAATGCGGTTGCCAATCCGGCTGAAACCGCATGCTCCATTCGTCGTAGAAGTAATTGTCGATGCGCTCGACTATGGGAATCTGCGCCGCCCCCCATCCAAGCCCAAAACAGGCGGCGACGACGGCTGAATAGCGCCAGACGCTTGCAGGATTCTTCTTACTTGCCAACCAACTTCTCGATTTCGGCGGCCTCGCGAGGAAGCGCGCCGCTCAGGTTCTTGGCGCCGTCTTCGGTCACCAGCAGCGTGTCTTCAATGCGCACGCCGATATTCTCTTCCGGAATATAAATGCCCGGCTCGATCGTGATCACCATCCCGGCCTCGAGCGGCTGATTCGAATCGCCGGGATCGTGCACGTCCAGCCCAACGAAATGCCCCAAGCCGTGCGTGAAGTATTTGCCGAGCGAGTCGCCGTGCAGATCCTTGCCGTGACTGTTGATGTAGTCGTAGGCGATCTGTTGTAGCGAGTCTTTTCCCCCACGCAAATGGGCGCCAGGCTTTGCCGCCGCGATGGCTGCCTTCTGCGCGCCCAGAACGATGTCGTAGATTTCGCGCTGGCGCGCGCTGAACTTGCCTCCGGCGGGGACCGTGCGAGTTACGTCCGTGGCATAGTCCGAACATTCCGCGCCCACGTCCATCAGCACCACCTCGCCGCGATCGACCCTGCGGCGATTGGCCATGTAGTGCAGAATCACGCTGTTGGGGCCGCTGCCTACGATAGGGGCGTAGGCGCTGCGCTCGCAGCCGCGATCAAAGTAGAAATTGGTCATGGCCGCCGCGATTTCGTATTCATAAACGCCCGGCTTGATCTTCTTCCAGGCAGCAAGGTGAGCGGGAATGGTCGCCTCAGCAGACTTTTGCAGCAACGCGATCTCAGCGGGCGACTTGATCACCCTGAGCCGCGCGATTTCCGGCCCCGCTTCGGCGCGCTCATGGAACACGGCGAAGTTCATCAATTTCTGCGCGAGGAGGTCGCTCGAAATCGAATAGACGCGATGGGCGGATTCCATCAGCCTCAGAAAATTCGATTCGATGGCGGCGCGCGGAAGCACCTTTTCGAATCCGGTCTTATCCACTGCGTCTCCATCTTCGGCCAAAGTCTTGCGCCCGGTGAAATTCTCTTCCTGGGCATTGCGCGGCGGCAGAAAGAGGATCTCCTCGCGCCGCGTGAGCATCATCACGGCGCCCGGTTCCCTCCAGCCCGAAAGATACAGAAAGTTTGATTCCTGGAAAAAAGCGTTGTGCAGATCGTCAGGCTCGCTGGCGCCGAACAGAACCATTACGCCGTCTAACGATTTGCGCAGCTCCAAGCGGCGCGTTTTGTATTCGGCCTGGGAGATGCCATCCGCCCAGACAACGGCAGAGGAGACTAACAGAATCGCCGCCAGCCGCATGTGAACAGTATACTTTCCGCTCGCCTGCGGCCCAACCCCCCGGGCGTTACTGTTTCTTCTTCGCCGCAGCCTTGCCCTTGGCGGCAGGAGCGTTCTTTCCGGTCCAACCAACCAACTGGTCCTTATCCACGGCGAAGGTGATCGTGAAAGGCTCTTTCGTAAAGCTCTTGGCCGTTCCTTCGAATTCGAGCTCTTCGCCGGGCTCCATTTTTCCGGCAAGCGCGGTTTCAAACACCAATTTGGCGTCGGCAACGCCCGGCTTCTCGATCGCCAGGTCCACTTCCTTGGGCCTTGTCGCCGGCGTCATGGAAACGATCTTGCCCTTGAACTTGGTGACGCCGTTGGCGCCCCCGGGCAGCCCCGCGCCCTCCACGTTCATCATGAAGAACATATCGCCGTCCGGCTTGAGCAAGTTTTCCTTGAGCGTCTTCACCCACAGCGTCATCATGGGATTCTTGGCCGCTTCTTCCGCTGCCTTCGCGGCGTCTTCCTGCGCGATATCCACTGTGCTCTTGATCTTGAAATCCGCGGGAGGCGTGGCGTTGGTCTTGGCTAACGCGAGCAGTTGATCCATTCCCTCCGCCGATCCGTGGTATTGCGGATAGACCTTCGCCAGATACTCCCGCACTTTCGTCCGCTCTGCCGCGGGCAGGGCATTTGGCCCGTCATAAGCGGCCGCACGGGCGTAATAGAACAGCGCGACGGGCTGCTGCTCCGGCTTCTGCTTGGCTTGCGCCAAAATCGTCCCCGCCAGATCGTACGCCACCGCGGCTTGGGTGGTGTCTTTCTGGAGCAGCTTCTCCAGATCCTGTTGGGCCCGGGCGTTATCCTTCGTCTGCTCCTTGCGCGTGTCTATGACCCACTTCATCACCGTGATGGCATAGGGCTTGGAGGCATCTTTGGCTTGCTTCCATTGTGCGTCGGTCACCCCTTCGGGTTTGGCCGCGTACACTTGATCCAGATTGTCGTAGAGGTAGTTCGCCATCTTGTCGGCCAGGTCGAGATCGGCCGGCGTAGGCGGCTTCAGCGCCTGCACCGATGAAAGCAACGCCGAAAGAGCGCGGAAGTTGTTGGGCTTCTCCTTCAGGATTTCCTGCGCCAGTTCGATCACCTGCCGCTGCTTGTCCGGGGTCGCTCCGGGCGCCGCCGACAACTGCTGGTAGGTGGTCAGGATCATATCCCGCCGCCCGTCGGCGAAATCGCTGGCGGGATACTGCTGCTTCCATTTCTCCAGAGTCGCCAGCCGCGTCTGCGGGTTCTGGTCCTTCTGGGCCGCATCGTAAAGGTCGTACTCCGCCCGGTCTTTCCAATCCGGACCTTTTTTGTCCTGCTGCTTATCCTGCGCCGC
>Ga0126381_100010596_pt1 | contig 10389 bp, 8 predicted proteins | sample PanSoiMetPlot_28_FD_96465 | JGI IMG/M metagenome (GOLD analysis project Ga0126381, IMG submission 96465) | Tropical forest soil microbial communities from Panama - MetaG Plot_28 | ecosystem: Environmental > Terrestrial > Soil > Tropical forest > Bulk soil | place: Panama | collected 2016-02-17 | reverse complement strand
GACCGGCGGATTTTCTGGCTCTATTACCGCCAGGGCTTTTCCGCCAAGGACATCGCCGCGCTACCCGGAGTGAGCCTCTCAGATAAAGGTGTTGAAAGCACCCTCCATAGACTGACCCAGCAGCTTAAAATGCTGTTCGGCGGAAAGGCGCCCGGCCGCAGCTCGCCGGGGCAAAAAGGAACTCCCGCCTAAGTTCCGTCTTTTGAAAAGGAGCAAAGGTAATGGCAGACGACGAGCCGCGGATGCGCGACGCTTATCCGGAGAATTCCGGACGGCCGCTTGGTCCCCGGACTTCGCAATGTTTATCCGATACGGAGGCCGCCCTCCTGTTGGGGAAAGCGGACTCGAACGCAGAACGTTTTCTCGATCACGTCGCTGCTTGTGACTACTGCGGCGCCCGGGTGAGGCTTCTCATGGCGAACTCCGACAATGCTCCAGAGAATGTAAGTCCGGAAGATGACGAGTTGATCTCGCGAATGAAGAGCAGCTCAAACATTTGGCAAGAACAAATGGCGCACCGGCTCGAGGTAGCCGCCCGGCATTCCGACCCAAAACAATCTGCGCATCACTCTTGGAGCCGTGTTCTTTGGGGTGGTTGGCACAAATGGGCGCTCTCTGCCGGCATCGTTAGTCTTCTAAGCGGAGCCGCACTCTTCCTGCAATCCATTGCCGGCGGAGGCCCGGAAAAACTGCTCGCGCAAGCCTATACATCCCATCGTGAGTTCGAATGGCGCTTGCCTGATGCGGGATGGTCCCAGAGAGAAACTCAACGCGGAACAATTCGCGAGCGAATCCCGGCCTTGCTCAAAGCCGAGGCCAAACTAGCGGACGACCAGGGCCACGAAAATGACCCTGCGTGGCTCGACCTACGAGCGCGGGCTGCCATGCTCCGGCTGAGCTTCGAGGAAGCAATTCAATTGCTCGACAAAGCCGCCTCCCTCGATCCGAAATCCACCGATTTTTTGGCTGACCTCGCGGCGGCCCACGGCCTGAACGCCGAAAAAACCAACCCGGCCGAATTCGGCGCAGCAGTCGAATTCGCGACGCGAGCCCTCGCCATTGATCCCAACCAGAAACGCGCCCTTTACAACCGAGCCCTCGCCCTCGAACAACTCCACATGGTGGATGCCGCGCTCGAAGACTGGGACAAATACATGAAGGTGGAAACGGACCCGGCTTGGCTTAAAGATGCTCGCGAGCATGCCGACAAACTCCGAGCCATCTAAGACCAACGCGCCGAGCTTCTGCGGTCCGATGAACAATCTGACGCCGTGCTCGAAAACAAGGCGATGCTCTGGTTGAAAGATGACCGCGCGATAGCCAAACGAGTCGGCCACTTGCTGCTGCAAAAGTACGGCGACCGGTGGCTCGCCGATGCCGCCGAGGAGCAGGTGAACAGCCAGCCTCTCTACGAAGCCAATCAGGCGATGTATGTTGGATCGGTCGATGAAGCAGAGCGGTTGGGATCCGCGGGAGTCCGCGTCTACCAAGCCAACTTCGCTCCCGCCCACCTAGTGCGAGCACAACTAGAGCGTCTCAATGGATTGAATCGAGGTTTTCGCGCAGAGGAGTGCAACGCAATCGCGGCCCAGGTCGCGCGCGAGGCCGATGCCAGAGGATATCCGTGGATCAGGGCACAAGCGTTGATTCAACAAAGCGGGTGCCAACAAATGCGGGGAGACCCAGGAGATGCATCGAAACTTCTCGTTGAAGCCACCTCGGTCGCCAGCAAACATGAACTCCTGGGGCTTCGTGCGCGCGCAATCGGAATTGAGGCTTCAAATCGGACGCAAGATGGCGATCTCTGGTCCGCCTGGCGTCTGAATCGCGAGGCGCTCGGGACAATCGCGGGAAGCGCCTATTCTCCCAACCGAATTCAGCAATGTCTCGTTAACTATTCCGACTCGGCGGACCTTTGGAACTGGCGTCACGCAAGCTACTGGTTCATGCGAGCCGCCGCCGAAATCGCGCACTCCACACCCAACCGAATTGCCGAAGCCGCCCAGCGGGCGCGTGCTGCTTACCTGGCGTCAGCAGCGGGGCTTGATTCTGCTTATGACGAAGAAGCTCGCCTCGCGGAAGGTTTATTCAACGCCCAGCCCGATTCAGAAACACGAACCCGCTATCTCAATGAGGCAAAGCTCTTGGAGGGGCAGCATTTGCTGCGCGCTGGACAGCCCGCAAATGCCGCCGGTATTCTTCGCCCCGTCGCCGAACACGCGATCCTTCAAAACGACCGTCGGGACGCCTATCAACTTCTTGGCATGAGCCTCTTGCGCTCTGAGGGGCGATCATCCGCGATCCCTTCCCTGCGAACCGCGGTAAATATCCTGGATCGCACCGTCGCCACGCTTCATCGCGTCCCGGAGCGTTCGACTGCCCGCCGCGGAGGAATCGGCATCTTTCGCACATTGGCTTCGCTTTTGTCGGAAGACCCTGCTTCACAGCCGGAAGCGCTACAGTTATGGCTCGCTGCGCACGGCTCTGAACATGCGCCGGACATCGTTTTCCTGGCCTTGGAACATGGCTATGCGGTGTGGACCGGGAACGGCTCGCATGTAGCGCGTCTCGATCTGGACCGGACAGTCATTCGCCGATCCATCGCCCGATTGCTGCGCGCCGCCGCCGACCCCAAGAGTTCTCCCCGTGAAATCGAAGAGGAAGGGCGCTTTCTATATGATCGATTGTGGAAAGACGTTGCTCCTTCGGTTCACTCTGACCGAGTGACTGTGCTTCCGGACGAGGAACTGGCGGCTCTCCCGTTTTCTTTACTCGTCGATGAGCACGGCCATTGGCTGACGAAGACCGTCGTTTTATCCGCGCATGAGCCAATTCCGGAATCCTGGACCAGGCCCCGCAACGCGGTTGTCATCGGTTCGCCCGCGACAAGGGAAGATCTCAGCCCCCTTCCCGACAGCCGCCGCGAAGCTGAGGACATTGCCTCGCGATTCCCTGGAAGTGTACCTCTCATCGGCGCGAATGCGACCAGCAGCGCAGTCGAGCAGCAGTTAGCGAACGCGGATCTCTTTCATTTCAGCGGGCACGGATATGCGGGATCCACAGTCGCCGGTCTTTACTTGAGCGATGCCCTTCTTACGTCCGTGTCCCTTCAAAACGTGTCGTTACCGCGTTGCCGGCTCGCGGTGTTATCCGCCTGCTTCACGGCCGTGGGAGAGGATGAAGGCCTCACGAACCCCGACAGTCTTGTACATGCGTTGCTCGACGCGGGCGCGCGAACTGTGATCGCCAGCCGTTGGAATGTCGACTCAGCCGCGACGGCAACCCTGATGTCGCGTTTCTATTCGAACCTCCCTACGTCCGGGGATCCCGCGCAGGCGCTGCGCTCCGCGAGCGTCTCATTGCGTGAAACCCCTGCTTACACGCACCCGTACTACTGGGCTGCCTTTCAGACCTACCAATAAAGGAGACTCGTTCAAATGCCCGACCCAAACGTGAATGTCATTTTTCATGGCCTGTTCCTCTTCATGGATCAAAAGAGCGCGATCCATGTCCTCATTCCGAACATGGACGAGGATCACGTCTATAGAGCCGGAAACTTTCTTGTGGAAGAAACCTTGATGCCTCGCAAGCTCCCCAGGTCCTATCACCTGACAGGCGTGAACAGCGGCGAGGGCGCATTCAATCCCGCGGAGAACGTCGTGTTCAACAAAGTCGATTACAATCACCACACGACCTCGGACGCGCTCTATTGCCGAATCATCCTTCCGAGACCCGCGGAAATTTTGTCGTTACGGCCCACGCGAGACGAAATTGAAGCCTCTAACGATCCCGGCAATATCGTCAACGGCCATCATCCCTCTGGCGTCCAGGTTCTGCGCTATGTCGCGGACGATCTCTCTCAAGTCTCTTTCTCGCCTCATTCCGCCGAGCTCGATGTGCATCAAATCGACGGAAACACATTCCTGAATCTGCACATCATCGCTGAGCCCGACCATGACATGGACGATATGCATCCGATCGACGGATTTGGCAAGATGATTCACCTTCTGTCCCACCCGGGAAATATCCATGTCACGAATGCTACACCGCTGGACAGTGTCCCTCCGGCAGACGAAGCGACGATAGAAGGCAAGGGATTCTTTATTGAGGAAACGTTGGACCTGCTCGACCGGCGGCGCGTTTTGCGTAACGCGGGGAATGTGTGGAGACAGGGCGGCACGTATCCCACTGGAGCAGGCTTTCCTGTCGGCGCAGGTTCCACAGCCTGCTGGCCGATCAACGGCAATCCCGGCCGAGGGTAGCGCAGCCAACCCCTTGAAGGTACGTACTTACGGAGAAAGCCATGAACAGCAATAGCAACACTCTCGACAACCTCACTCTTCTTCAAAAAAAGCTCGGCGTCCTTCTAGGCCGCCCCGTAAGCACTCCTGAGGCCCAGCAGCAGGAGTGGCGCCGCCAGTGGTCGGAACAAGTCCCCGATATCGAGCAAAATGCCGCCCTGCTCTGGGCGAAATCTCAGGTCAAAGGAATCGTCGTGCCATGGCCGAACAACACCGGCATCGAAGTTTTCCTGGTTTCCGATCCCGCGGACTCTACTCAATTCACCGCCTTCCAAAGTTTACTCACCAAAGTCTTCCCAGAAGATGCGGAAAAACCGCCGGTTCGCTTCGTTGTCACAGGAAGGCTCATACCGGCTACGGCAAAGGCCGCACTAAAGACAACGATTCACCGGGCGGATGTCGGAGGCGGCATCACCCTCACAAAGAACAATCTTGGAGGCGATGGCTGCATTGCCCTGTTCGTCCAGGATCAGTCCGGCAATCCTTATGCTGTCACTTGCGAGCACGTACTGCATACGAACCAACCCGCCGCGCGAGTGTACAGCTCGGGCAGCCAAATCGGCACGCTTGTCTCTAAAGTGAGGCCGCTCTACGCGCAATCGAACGTGAGCCCCGGCGATGGCGCCCTCGTTCTGATCGGCGGCTCGCGTGGAACGAACACCTCTGGCGGGGGCGGTTTCACCAACACGTTACCTGCGCCTGCCACCGGATCGATTACTGGAATCACATCGGCCGGCGTCAGCCCGATCACCGTCGTGAATCAAACGAAGATCACCTCGGGAAGTGTCGTCACTTCGATCTCCGATATCACCATCGAGTACAATCAGGGGGACGCGTTCTTCGAAAACGTCACTACCTTATCGGGAACGACAATCCAACCTGGAGACTCGGGTTCCCTGGGTTTCGTGGCTCCCAATGCAACCTCGCTGCTGATCGGGATGTCTTCGAGTGGGGCGCTCGCATTTCTTCTCGATATGCAGGACATGTTGTCGAAGCTCGGAGCCGCTGCCTCCCCAACTCTTAAGCTCAGCCTTCTCACTTAGTTGCGGAGCAGACCGACGGGGAAGACGTCCACTATCACCAGCCAAGATTCCTCCTGGGCGCAAATACCACGACCCCTTGCATCGCAAGCAGCCGCCTTACGATGCAAGGGGTCGGTCCTCTTTGAACCTTCCACACCATGCAAACTGATCACAGCCATTCAACGACCGCAGCTCGGAAAATTCCGCGGTCGTGGAAAATGGTTCATTAGTTAACGCCCCGAAGCCTTAACCGTCGCAAGTACCGGCCCAACGCCTTTGGACTGCTCCTTCTCGGCCTGACTCTTCCGCAGAGCCGCGCCGCGATCCAGTCCCACCCAAAGCTGCGACAGGAAGTACCGGTCGCCATATTGATTGAATTTCAAAACCGCCAGGCCGTCAGCCTTTGCATGGGAATCCGTCGCCGTCGTCATCAGAAACGAGCCCTTGTGGGTCAGCGTGTTGCGGATATTCAGAACCCCCGTTGAAAGCGAGACGGTGTAATTGCCTGCATCCCACGTCTGCGATCCTGTCGTGAAAGCGAAAGGAACGTCAAACTTGAATTCCTGTGCGAACGCTGGAGCGCCAAGTAGCGCTGCCAGCGCGAAGAACTTTCCCAACTTCGAGTACGACATAAAGCACCTCTTCCGTTTGAATTTGGCGAGCCTGACGATAGATCTTGGCTCCATCCAACACTGGGAAGTGCATGTGGAAAACCGCGGCGTAAAGATCGGGGCTTTACATGTAACAGTCTTTAAATCATATACTTACAGTCAATGGCTAAAATCCGGTGTCTGCAGCGGTTATCGATTTAGATAGGTTTCAATATACGAAGGGATACGCCGGGAGGAGAACTTATGCCCAGGACCCATGTCCATTGCACCTACCCTGCTATTGTGGTGAAGTAACTATGATGAAAACACGTAATTTGTGGATTCGGCTTTCCGCGTTGCTGGCTTTTCTAATCTTCCTCTCAGCCTGCACCAGGGATCCTAAAGTTCTGGCGGCCCGTTATGTGGAAAACGGCAACAAATTCTTCGCGCGCGAAAAATATAAGGAAGCGTCGATCATGTACCGCCGCGCCCTGCAAAAGGATTTGCGCGACGGCGAGGCCTACTATCGCCTCGGTTTGACTGACGAAAAGCTTGGGGCCTACGGTGACGCCGCCCGAATGTTCCAGCGCGCGATTGAGTTTCAGCCCAACAATGCGGACGCGATGACCAAGCTCGCCGACATTTATCTCATCGCGGGAGTTCAGGGTACCGGCGCAAATCGCGATAGCCTGCTGAAAGACGCCAAAGACTTGGCTGACAAGCTCATCACCCAAAACCAGAAATCCTTCGACGGACATCGTATTCTGGGCCAATTGGCATTGGTTCGCAAAGATGTACCCGCGGCGCTCGAGGAGTTCAGAGCCGCCAATCAGATTCAGCCTGATCAGCCTGACGTGGCGATTTCTTACTTCCGCGCCCTAACGCTAAACAAGCAGTTTCCAGAAGCCGAAAAATTGGCCCTGGATTTCCTTCAAAAGAACAAGTCCTCTGCATCGATGTATGACGTGCTCTACCTCGAGTATGTGACGCAAATGCCGCCACGCATCGCTGACGCTGAGAAACTGCTTCGTGAAAAGGTGGAAAATAACCCCAAAAACGGGCAATACCTCATTCAGTTGGCGACTCACTATTTCGTTGCCAAGGACCGCGCTCGGATGGACGAGGTGATGAAGAAGCTCACCGACGAGAAGCAGTTCCCTGAAGGCCATTTGCTGGGGGGCGACTATTATATGTTCCGCATTCGCGAGTTCGATAACGCAGAAAAGGAGTATCTCGCCGGAGAAAAGGCCTTTCCGAAAGAAAAAGCCCTCTACCAAAAACGCCGCGTGGAGCTGCTCGCAACCACCGCCAAGAACCGTGAGGCGAATGAGCTTCTCGCGCAGGTCATTAAGGACAACCCGAAGGATAGCGATGCGATTGCAATGCGCGCCGCTCTGATGCTTTCCACCGGAAATCGGGATCAAATCAATCAAGCGGTAAACGACTTCCAATCGTTGGTTACGAAAAACCCCGATAACCACCTGTTGCGGTTTAACCTGGGGCGAGCTTTGGCAGCGCACGGGGATACCGATGCCGCCATCCTTCAATTAGAGGAAGCCGCAAAGCTTCGCCCGGACTTCATCCCGGCGCGTCAGCTTCTTGCTCGCCTATATCTCACCAAAGGCGATTCAAAAGCGCTAAAGACCTCCGAAGACATCCTGAAGACAAATCCCGCCGACCTCACAGCGCATTTGGTTCACGCCAACGCTCTTCTCAACAACGGCGAGAATGACAAAGCATCCGCCGAACTTGATGCCGTGAACAAGGCGTACCCCCAGAGCCCTGAAGCGCGCTACATGCTTGGATATGTCGCCTACGCGAAGAAAGACTACAAGAAGGCCGAAGAAACCTTCACCCAGATTCATAAGGAGAATCCGAAAGACATCCGTGGTTTGGTCGCGGTCGTTCGCACCCTGGCTGCGCAGCATCGCCTACCCGATGCTCTGAAGGAGATGGATGAAGCCTACAAAGCGGAGCCGGACCGCCGCGACATCAAAACGGCTTATGCCAACTTACTGTTAAGCGCGGAGAAGTATGACGACGCCATAAAGCTGTCGCAGGAACTGGTCGACAAAGATCCCAAAGCGGCGGACCTTCTGTTCCTTATGGGAGAAGCCTATCGCCGCAAAGGCGATTTAAACTCCGCGATCGATTATTTCCGCCGGTCAAGCGTGGCCGCGCCCAACGATATCGCCCCTCTAATCCAGCTCGCGCTTCTCATGGAAGGCACCGGCAAACGCGATCAGGCTAAGCCCATTTATGAGCAGATTCTGAAGCTTCGCCCGGATCAGGCCATCGCCTTAAATAATCTCGCGTTCATCAAGGCCGAGGAAGGCACGGATCTCGATCAGGCGCTTACCATGGCTCAAAAGGCTCTTCAACAGGCCCCGACTTCCACTGACGTAGCCGATACGCTTGGCTGGATTTACATCAAAAAGAACGTGAGTGATGAGGCTGTGCGCCTCTACAAGGATTTGATCAATAAGGATCCGAACAACGCTTTATTCCACTATCACTTCGCGATGGCCTTGATACAGAAAGGCGACCGGTCGCAAGCGAAGTCGGAATTGCAAAAGGCTCTTACGCTCAAGCCGTCCAAAGACGACGAGCAAAAGATCAAAGAATTGCTTCAGCAAGCCTAAAGCGCCGGGCCAATTTGAACTAGAAAGCTTATAGCGCTGCACTCGTGAAGTTAAATCCGTCGATCCGTTTCGCGGGCCCCTTTGTGGTCTTCATGCTTTTGCTCGCGTTGTTCCGCAGCATCACGCTCCCGGACATCGTGAGCCAGTCCTTGTTTGTAGGGATCATGGCGCTCACGATTTACGTCCTCGCGCGGCCGGTCCTTACCTTCAAGGTGCACTACCTGCTCCCGAGCCTCGCCCTCGGTGCTTTTACCTTTTTCCTGTGGATTGGCCCGGACCTCATTTCCCCTGCCTGGCGCCATCTGCCCATCTTCGATAATTCACTCCTCGGACACCCCGAAAGCAGCCTCTCGCAAGCCGCTCAAGCGAATACGCTCGTCCTGCTGATCCGCTCTTTGCGAGCGGCCGTGATCGTGCCGATTGTCGAGGAGCTGTTTTGGAGGGCTTGGCTCATGCGCTGGATCATATCGCCGAACTTCGAGTCAATCCCGCTCGGGAAATATGCGCCTATGGCGTTCTGGATCGTCGCTATTCTGTTCGCCTCGGAGCATGGTTCGTATTGGGATGTCGGCCTGGCCACTGGGATTCTTTGGAACTGGTGGATGATCCGCTCAAAGAGTTTGGGAGATTTGATTCTGGTCCATGCGGTTACCAATGCGTGCCTATGCGCGTATGTCGTGCTGTATGGCAAATGGGAGTATTGGCTTTGACCGTTGAGAGAATCCGCGCCGGCGTATCCGCCTCGCGCGCGAAAGTTGGCTTTTTTGATTTTGATGGCACGATTTCCCTAATCCGCTCCGGGTGGGTTCACGTGATGGTGCCGATGATGGTCGAGATTTTGCTCGACCTCAAGACCGGTGAGTCCGAAGCCGAACTGACCACTATCGTAGAAGACTTTGTCTGGCGTCTCACCGGCAAAGAAACCATCTATCAAATGATGGAGTTCACGGACCACGTGAAAAATCGCGGAGGCGACGCGCTTGAACCTCTTCAGTACAAGAAGATGTATCTCGATCTGCTCTGGGTGAAGATTCGCAACCGTGTCGAAGATCTCCAGAAGGATCGCGTCTCTCCAGAACAATACATGGTTCCAGGCGCCCGGGCCCTCCTGGAAATGCTCAAAGATCGAGGCCTTAAGATGTATCTCGCGAGCGGCACCGACGAGATCTACATGAAAGAAGAAGCCCGCCTCCTGGACGTCACGCGTTACTTCGAAGGCGGCGTTTACGGCGCACAAGACGATCTGAAGAGCTTCTCAAAAAAGATGTTGGTGAATCGCATCCTCTCCCACACTGACGTTCGCGGAGAAGAAATCATCGGTTTCGGAGATGGCTATGTGGAGATCGAAGAAGTAAAACTGGTCGGCGGCACTGCAGTGGGAGTAGCAACCACCGAACCCGAATGCCGCGAAATCGACGATTGGAAACGCAACCGCCTTATAGGAGTAGGCGCAGACTTCATTGTCCCCAACTATCTCGCGTTATCCAATCTCAAACACGAGTTATTCGAGGTCTGAGCCGGGCAGGCTCGAGCTTGATGTGGGCAGGTTGGTAGCGGGACTTGCAATTCGGCGATCGGCGTGACTTCAGTCCCGCAGCGGGTCTCCAGATGGCTTCCGTGTTTCTTACGTTTCCAGCAGCCGGGAGTCCCGGCGCGGATCTGGAGATTCGCCGTCCCGTCAGGCTAGTCTGTGGCGGCAGAGGGTTTTGTAAATCATTTTTGGGGATCCCCTTTTGCCTATGTTTTAGTCCCCAGGCGGGACCGCCGAGTTTTACTCCGCGACGCGGGAGGCTGATTGTGATTCAGCAACAACCATCGCTCGCAGGCCCTAACG
>Ga0126381_100010595_pt1 | contig 10389 bp, 10 predicted proteins | sample PanSoiMetPlot_28_FD_96465 | JGI IMG/M metagenome (GOLD analysis project Ga0126381, IMG submission 96465) | Tropical forest soil microbial communities from Panama - MetaG Plot_28 | ecosystem: Environmental > Terrestrial > Soil > Tropical forest > Bulk soil | place: Panama | collected 2016-02-17 | reverse complement strand
GCGACGGCAGCCGCCGAATTACCAGCATTACGGAAGTCTCCGGCATGGATGAGGACGTGATCTCGCTCCAGGAGATCTTCGGCTTCAATCGCAAAGGCATAGGCCCGAACGGCAGGGTCCTCGGAGTGTTCCAGCCAAGCCGCATCAGACCGCGATTTATTGAACGCCTTCGTGTCTCTGGCATCACGCTTTCTCCCAGCGTTTTCGATACGCCCATGGAGGTCAACTGATGGCAAGCCTTGTAATCGTCGTCTTTGTGGGCGCATTCCTCGTCGTCTTTCTTCTATTTCTCGCGCTAAGCCCCGGCTCACAGCGCGATGCGGAAAAGACGATGGTCCGCCTAAATGCAATTAGCGGCTCCTCTGTTCTCCCGAGTTCGTCCGAAGTAACAAGCTTCGTGAAAGAAGAGACCTTCAGCAACATCCCATGGCTGAACGATCTCTTCCAGTCTTTCAATGTCCTTCCCACGTTGAAAAAGATCTTGCGCCAGTCCGGTGTGCAATGGGAGGTCGCCTCTTTGCTTTTGACGTCGATCCTACTCTGGCTGCTCGGCGCAGTCGGCGTCTACATTCGATCCCGCAGTGTGACTATCTCCTCTTTACTGGGGGCTCTGGTTGCCATGGGTCCCTGGCTTTGGGTGCTGCACAAACGGCACAAGCGCTTCCTGGAGTTCGAAGAAAAACTGCCGGAGGCGCTGGATCTGCTCGTCAGCGCCATTCGCGCAGGCCATGGATTCACATCTGCGCTGGGTCTCGCATCGAAGGAGCTCGGCGAACCGATTGCTGGCGAACTCAAACAGTGCTTCGACGAACAGAACTTTGGCCTCGATCTGCGGCGCGCCATGGAGAGTCTGGTGGCCCGCGTTCCCATAGCGGACGTTCGGCTCATCGTTTCCGCCGTTTTGATTCAGAAGGAGAGCGGTGGTAACTTGGCCGAGATTCTGGAAAAAGTTGCGCACATCATCCGTGAACGGTTCCGACTTAAGCGCCAGATCCGCGTTCATACCGCACAAGGGCGCCTTACCGGTTGGATCCTGTCATTCGCGCCTGTAATCTTCGGCATTCTTCTCTATCTTCTTAACCCCGACCGCATGTCAGTTCTTTGGACGCGCCCGATTGGCGTTAAGTTGATCTGGCTCGCACTTTTCATGGAGGCAACGGGTGCGGTGATTATAAGAAAGATCGTCCGCCCCCGCGTCTGAGAGGTTACCCATGTTGATCGTACTCGCCTTTCTCGCTGCTTTCTTACTTACCCTTAGTTGCGGGTTACTCTTCTTTTACCGCGAAGCGATGCTCAACCGCCTCGCCGATGTAACCGCCCGATCGAACGCCGTATCCAGCCTGCTAAGCCGCCTTCTACTCTGGCGGGTCTCGGATGTCCACACCCTGATTGACCCTTTCCAACGCATCCTTCCCAGAAGTCCACAGGATGTTTCCGTCGTCGAAAAACGCTTGATCCGGGCAGGATTACGCCAGGATTACGCGGTCAATCTGTTCTACGGCGCGAAGGTGCTAGTACCGTTCTCGCTTTCCGCGCTTGCATTCGTTACCGGAGTCTATCGCATCGGACCGTTTTTCGTCTTTGGCATCACGGCCGGCATCGGTTTTATGATCCCTGATTTCTGGCTCGGCAACCGCATCAAAGCGCGCCAGCTCGCCATTCGGCTTGGGCTGCCTGATATCCTTGACCTGCTCGTCATCTGCATCGAGGCCGGTCTCGGGTTTGACCAGGCGCTCGCGCGTGTCTGCGATGAGATGGGCATAGTCCAGCCCGAGATTACCGACGAGCTCGCCCTCATTGCCCTCGAGCAGCGAGCCGGCCGGTCCCGCGCCGAAGCGTGGAAGAACCTGGCGGAAAGAGTTTCCGTCGATACCATTCGCGCCCTCGCCTCGATCGTCATTCAGGCCGATCAGTTTGGAACAAGCATGGCTCGGACATTGCGCGTTCATTCCGACAGTATGCGGACAAAGAGAACGCAAACCGCCGAGGAAGAAGCCGCCAAAACCACTGTGAAGCTGGTTTTTCCTCTTGTTCTTTTTATCTTCCCCTCGATCTTTCTTGTAACCGTAGGTCCGGCGGCAATCTTAATCGCGGAAGCGTTCAAGAAATATCTTTAAAAAACACCAAAGAAAGGAAAATATAAATGGATAACATCACTTTGATTCGAATCGTTGCGGGGATCGCAGGCCTCATCCTGTTGATGGTTCTGATTCAACGACGCCGCAAAAACGTTTCGTAGCAGCAGTATCAATAAGGATTCCGATTTACGCGGGACGAGGTACGGCACCCCGTTGTGGAGCCGTACCTCGTCTCGAAGGACGCCGTAGATTTCCTGCGCTCCTGTCGGACTCCGCTTGCCTTAGATAAGAAAGTCCCGCTTAAGCTTTCGTGAGGAATAACGCTTGGACGAAAAATACTATGTCTATAACGAGGAGCGAGAATCGTTCCTCCATTTGGGGGTCAGCGCGGCGGACACGTCGTTTCGCCGCCTTCGTGGACTCCTTGGCCGCTGGTCCCTTCGCAGTGACGAAGGACTTTGGGTCACGCCGTCTCGGGGAATCCACACCATCGGGCTCTTTTTCCCGATTGACGTCGTTTATCTGGATGATTCGTGCCGGGTCGTCCACCTTACCGAACATTTGAAGCCTTTCCGAATCTCGGCGCTTCGGATGCGCTGTTCTAGTGTCCTGGAACTTCCGATCCGCAGCATCTATACCTCGAATACCCAAGTCGGCGATCAGTTGCGGATCCTGACTCCTGACGAGATGGGTGCTTACTGGGAAAGACAACGGGGAATGAGCTCCGGTGCCCGATTCCGCTCAGAATCGCTAAGGCGAAAACCGGCTTGATCCTATATGGCTGGACCATTCGCAAGATGGATAAAATCGTAGGCGGATCGCCGTGCGGCGCCCCGTCAACCCGGAGATGGCCTGGTCGCATTTTACTGGGATGGCAGTAGCCCCAAGGGCCACCGGATACGGGATATCAGCCGGCGCGGCCTGTACGTTGAAACGTGTTCGATTTCCTGGCCGAGAGGCACGATCATGCTGTTGACTTTGCAAATTGAAAATCATCGGTCGTCGGATGCCGCTTCCGACGTCATGCCCGTGATTGTCGAGGTCGTTAGAACCGGCCCCGCTGGAATGGGTCTCAGGTTCGTTCGCTCCGACCTCTGGGATCATTTCCGTCTCCTTCAGTTTCTTGCCAGGTGGAAGACCGGTTGGTCGGGCCGGCGTGTCTCGTTAGCACTCTCACCTGGTCAACCGACCCCGCTGGTCGCGAGCCGCCGTCAGGGTCAGGCCGTGCTTGAGTTCTGTCTCGTTTTTCCGCTAATGTTCCTTCTGGTCATCAACGTAGTGAACTTCGGCGTTTTTATGTATGACTGGATCAGCGTGGCCAATGCGGCACGAGCCGGAGTACAGTATTGGGTTACAGGCAACGCAACCGTCTTTGCCCCGGACGTTCCGACTGGCACTCAGATCACAAATCTGATCAATAATGAGCTCAGCTCGCTCAATGGGCCGTCCGTCACGGTGAATGCCTGCACCAACAACAACGGCACAACCGCCTGCATCCTGGGTTCTAGCACCAACCCGCCATCTGACCCCGAGTCTCCGACCTACGCCGTCGCATGGGTCGACGTTTCGTTTACCTATACTCGTTTGTTCAACTGGCCCTTTCCTGCTGCGGCGCCTCTGCCTTCAACCATCCACCGGCGCGCGGTCATGAGAGTTTTGCAATGAACTTCCGTTCACCCGCTTTCCATGCCAAGGGCCGCCGAGGTGGCGCTTTGATCGAACTCGTCTTTATTACCATTTTGCTGTTCATGGTCATCTTCACCATGGTCGAAATGAATCGTATGTTGCTCGTTACTGCCGCCCTTGCCGATTCTGCCCGCGCCGGAGTTCGCTACGCCATTGTCCATGGCGCGGACAACGCCGTCACCGCCACTCAGATAGCGACCGTCATCCAGAATTTTGCCAGTACCGGAATCTTGAACCCGGCCCAGTTGAATGTCGCAAACGCCAGCTGGACCCCCACTTATACGGCCTGTAGCGGATGTAGATCGAATACCCAGCCCGGTTCCACGGTACAAATTACTGTCAGCTATCCCTATGACCCATTCATCACTTATTTCCCTGGTCTTCAAGTGACTCTGTCCAGCACGTCGGACGGAGTTATTACTTACTAATGGGAGGCAGTTATGAGACGTAATCAAAAAGGACAAGCCGTGCTTCTGGTAGTTACCGCACTCGGTGTCTTTCTGCTCGGCGCGGTTGGACTTGCCGTCGATGGAGCGCAGATGTATTTTCAGCGCGAGATGGCTCAGGCCGCTGCCGATTCCGCGGCGGAGGCCGGCATTTTTAGTGTCTTTGGGAGTACTGTCGTTTGTCCGAACACCGGCTGCGTCTATACCGCTCACACTTGCGTCACGGCCGACTTGAGCACGGCTTCTCCCACTCAATACCTCGCGCCATGTTCCTATGCCTCTAACAACGGCTTCATGAGTGCTGCCGACACCGTGGTTGTCACGTATCCTTCTTCGCCGTACAACGGGGTCGCCGGTACGTCCAACCCGAGTTTTCCCCAGCCCTTTATACAAGTGGCAATCACGCGTACTCTGCAGACCACTTTGATGCACATGTTCGGCTCATCAACTTCGAGCGTAACGGCGGTTGGTGGGGCAGGTATCGTCCAGACGAGTTCCCCGGTTCCGATTGTCGTCCTGCACCCGAACCTGTCCGGCGCGTTTTCGGTCGCCGGAAACAGTTCGATCACTATCTGCGGGGGCCCCAACAAAAGCATCCAGGTGAATTCGATTAGTTCGACCGCTGTCTCGGCCGGGACCGTTAACCTTTCCCATGCCGGTCCGGCCGATCTCAACGAGGACTGCACACTGGGCACTGGCGCAGATTTCGGTGTCTTTGGCGGACCAACTTCCGCGCCCGGCGGCATCAGTTTCGGAACAACCGGCCACTATCTCCAACCATCCGCCCCGATGTCAGACCCCTTCAGAAGTATTCCCGCACCGTGCAGCACTGGCTTGTGTGCCGGCACCGGAGGCACTCAGCCTGCCAATGCGCCCGCTCCGACCGCGCTGTCTCCTGGCGTTGGCGGCTGTCCCTCACCGCTGCCGAAGAACAACGCGCCCTGTAGCATGTACTACCCCGGCTACTATTCCGGCGGCATCCAAATCAAAAATCAGACAGCCGTTTTCCAGCCTGGGCTCTACTACCTCTCTGGCGGCGGCGTCGACAATACCTCCAACGGTTGGCTCTTCCCCTGCCAGAGTGTCGGCGGCGTCACCTGTAACAACCCAGGAGAAACCGGCGATCTCGGCACGGGCAGCGGCGTCCTGTTTTATCTGCACTACGATGGTTCAAACCAATCGACGATCAATCTCGGTGCCAACAGCAATGCCACCCTCGCCGGCTCCGATAATGCTTCCACTTATCAGGGTCTCTTGTTCTTCAGTGATCGTGGCGCGCCGGCACAGACCCATTCTCTCGGTGGCGGCGGTGATATCAGTCTGATTGGTACTATCTATCTGGTTAATCCTCTATCCGTCACGAAGGCGAACACGTCCCAGTATCAGACCCTCTACTTCCGCGGTAACCCTGGAAGTGGTACGACCATCCGCGGCGAGATCGTAACCGACGCCGTATCGTTGGGCGGTAATTCCAGCGTCACGATGAATCTTGACCCCAATTACAAGCTGCCGGTCGATCAGGTTGCCCTCGTCAGGTAATCACATCAAAGGTTCCCCCGGAATGATCAAGGCGATCTCTACTGCGCTGGCTTCGCCATCCTGCGATGCTGGACGGAAATCCCAATGCTCCAGCGCCCCCATCAACACCTCTTTGCTCACCGCATCGAGATCGCCGACCGCGGAGAGACCTTCGAATCTCCCGGCAACGCTGATAAACCCGTGGACGATCAGATAGTCTGGATCGCTTAATAACGCGAGATTCGGCCTGAAAATCACGTAAGGATACGGCGCCTCCAGTGGCACGGCGCTGCCGCGCACTTTCACCGCTTGCTCGGCCCTGCCTGGAAGGCAGTATTGCAGGATCCATTCCTTCCTACCGCCTGTCCGCAAATATACGGTATATACAAGTTTGCCGCTGAGGATTCCCGCCGCTTCCGGGTACGCATCCAGGTTCGACGAACCAAGCACCACGACGGTGAATTTCCCGTTTTTCGGACGGTCGATACGAATCGTGCCCGGCGGAAGCGGCCTCACCGCACTCACCCCTCCGTTGCCGTCTCCCGCAGCATACTTCCCTGCTTCTGTACCTCCGCCGCCCACAGCGGATGCGGCGGTGCTAGTTGCGCTTCCGCCCGTTCCGTTTCCGTTCGCACCGGTGCCACGGCCGCGTGCCTCGTTCGCACGTCCGCTCGACGTACCCGCCGCCTTTCCTTTCGCATTCGCTGCCCTCGAGCCGGAACCGTCGTTGGTACCGCCATCCCCTGCCGGGGGTAGTACCCCCTGATTGCCGGTTGGCAGAACGATCACGCGTGCCTGCGGAACCGGTACTTCAGGCACCGAAATCACATGCACTTCTTCCGGCATCGCAACAGTTGGTCCGGTACTGTTCGGAAGCCGGTTACCTTGAAGTCCGTCGAGTAATCGAATCGGCGTAGTATTTCCGGCTGGAAGCGGAATCGCCGGCACTGCGACGGGCGGCTCTTCGGCGTGTCGCAGCCGCGCCAGTTCGGTCTCGCGGTTGCGCTCTGCTAATTGCGGACGTACCGGCGCCGTCTCTCGTTCGCGCACCGGCGGCTCTTCTTTGTGCGCCGCAACTACTGTTTCCGTCTTCGGCTTCTCCGTTGGCGACAACTGCCATAGCATTACCTCCGGCACCGCCGCAGTCGACTTGAGTCTCACTTCGGCGGGAACCTCCAGACGAACCAGGACCTGTTTCACCGGCTTCTGCGCTGCCGTTACCGGCAATTGAAATCGTTTCTCGTAATGTCGTGCAGGTGCCGTTTCCTCCCCCGCAGCCCCGCCGTTACCGGTGCTCGACTCGGCGGGGGCCAGGGTCTTTGGCTTTACAGGATCGATCAACTGCTTCGGCCACACCACGGTTCCCACGGGCATCTCTAAAGCCCTCAGCGGATACTCCGGAGAGAGCAGTTCCCGCCGCGCCTTAACCGCCTGCACTGTCGAGCCGACTAACCAGATTGTCGCCGTATGAACGAACAGCGACGAAAGAAAAGAGATCGCGCGGCTCGGCCGGCCGGGTCGACGTACGCTGAAACTTGGTCGTGAGGCCGGGTCAGGAGAAGGCCCTTTCTTGTTTATTTTGATTCGAACGATCATCGCGAGTTATTTGTCGTAAGTCTGCAATTCTCAGTCCATTTGTCCGGGCCACAACATCGCTTCCCTCAAAGCCAAACCCCATAATTCATCGACGAAGGTGTATACGGGCACAACCACCTGTTCGCCGCCTCCTGTCTACCATCGTAAACAGGGGCCCGAATGCCTTGCGTTCCGTATCCGCTAAATCAATGAATCTGCGTAACCGCATCGTCTTGTAATAACGGACCGCAAATTGCCCACTCCTTTCTGAACCTGACATCGAAATTGGAGTTAGCAATGAATCGAAGACTAATGACCATAGTGGTACTGGCGTTGATCATCGCTGGCGGCACCAGTTATCTGGTCTACCGGCTTGTCCAGACCCGTATCACCGCGAATGCGGTCCCGATTTCGAATCGCATTGTCGTCGCTTCGAGAAATCTCGACCTTGGCACCCTTATCCGCGAATCCGATCTCCGGTACGCGGACTGGGGAGGCCCTTTGCCGAAAGGTTTTGCTTTGTCGGCAAAGGATGTTGTCGGCCGAGGTGTGATCTCGGCCATTTACGAAGGAGAGCCGGTAACTGATAACCGTCTCGCCATTGCTGGCGCTGGAGGCGGTCTTGCAGCCACCATTCCGGCCGGTATGCGGGCTTGTGCTGTCAGGGTCAATGAGGTTGTCGGCGTCGCCGGGTTTGTCGTCCCTGGAATGAGGGTCGATGTCCTGATTTCCGGCATCGCCCCCGGCGCTGGCGCAGCCGGTCCCAGAGTCAAGACGTTGCTGCAGAACGTACAAGTACTCTCGGCGGGACAGAACTATCAAAAGGATGCCGAGGGAAAACCCGTTGAGGTGCCGGTCGTCAATCTGCTGGTCACTCCGGAGCAGGCTGAGATTCTCAGCCTCGCCAGTAATGAAACGCGTATCCAGCTCGTACTTAGAAATCCCACAGATACCGAAAAGACCAAGACCGCCGGCAGCGTAATCGGGGATCTTTTCGCGGATCAACAGACTCACAAGCCCGCTCCAATCGTCAAGGTTGCCACGCACAAACCGGATCCGCCGCCCGTTGCGGAGCCGCCCGCGCCGGTCAAGCATTCGCAATTAGTAGAGGTTCTAAACGGCTCTCGGCGTACGGAAGCGACCTTTGCCAAACCGGAGAATAATCAGTGATCGCGCCGCAGAGTAAGTGGTTTCATGCATTTGTTACAACTTCAATCTACTTCGTCTTATTTGCTGAACCCGCCGCCCGGCCGGCGTATGCCCAGCAACCTCAGGCCTATCAGGAATCCCCACACGACCTGAGTGTCGGCGTCGGAAAGTCTGTTATCGTTAACAGTTCATTGCCCATCGAACGTGTATCGGTCGGTTTCGGGGATTTCGCCGAAGCGACCGCGGTGGGCGCCAAGGAAGTACTGGTCAATGGTAAAGCGCCGGGCGAAACGAGCCTGATTATCTGGCAGATTAACGGTCCGAAACTATTTTTTGAGCTGACCGTCCGGCCTAGCACCTTCGCCAACACGGCCAGGCTCGACGCTCTTCGACGGCAGCTCAAGCAAGAGTTGCCGGGACAGAACTTGACTCCGTCCATTGAGAATGACAGCGTTTTCCTCCGCGGCACTGTCAAGGATATGACCAGCGCCAACCGGGCCGTCGCGATTGCCGCATCGTTCGGCAAACCGGTCAATCTGCTCTATGTCGATGTCCCCAAAGCTGATCAGCAGATCCTGCTCAAAGTCCAGTTCGCAACCGTGGATCGGTCAGTCAGCAGTCAACTCGGACTGAACCTCATCAGCACCGGCGCGGCCAACACCATCGGAGCCATTTCCACCCAGCAGTATTCGGGCCCGACAGTTACCCAAAGTGCCACTGGAAAGAATACGGTTTCGCTGAGTGACGCGCTTAACATCTTTCTTCTGCGCCCGGACCTGAATTTGGCGGCAACCATCAAAGCTCTGGAGGCGAAGCAACTTGCGGAGATTTTAGCCGAGCCGAATGTCCTTGCGATCAACGGGAAGCAGGCCAGCTTTCTGGCCGGAGGAGAGTTTCCGTACCCCGTCCTTCAGGGAACAGCCGGCGTCGGCACCGCCGGAATAACCGTTCAATTCCGTGAGTTCGGCATCCGCCTGAACTTCATACCGAACGTCACTCCCCGCGGAACCGTGCTTCTCGATGTCGCACCGGAAGTCAGTGCGCTCGACTTCGCGGCGGGACTGACCATTCAGGGTTTCACTATCCCGGCGATCACCTCCCGCAAGGTTCGGACTGAAGTGGAACTCAGCCCTGGTCAGAGTTTCGCGATCGGTGGTCTGCTGGAGAAACAGTTAACCAACACCGTGAATAAGATCCCGGGGCTGGGTGACATTCCGCTCATCGGCAAGTTATTCCAGTCCCGCAACTACACTCGTGAGAACACAGAGCTACTGGTGATCGTCACGCCGCAACTGGTGCATCCAATCCCGGCCGGACAACCGGCACCCGCCATGCATTTTCCCAAAGAACTCATGGAGGATGAAAATGAGGGCCATGTCGCAAACCCGACGACGAACGCTTCGACCCCCGGAACTCCCCAGGAGTCCATACCAATCGAGAAACTCGTCGACAGCATGAAGACCCCTGAACTCAACCTGCAACAAGGCCAACCAACCACTGGCGGTATGCTGAACTCGCCGCCGAGTCAACCGCTGGCGCCTTCTCCGTCGCCGCCAAAGTAGGTGTCGGTATGCGGTCGTAGTATCCAAAAACTCGAATGCGTAGTTACACGGCACTGTGCCGGAGCCGATTATCACAGGCATCAACGACTACCGAATGGAAGCTGCACTCGAATCAGCAGCAGAGAAATGTCTGTAATTCGCGATCTTCAGGCCAAACAGCGGGCACACGGTACCAGCCATTCAAACTGTTCTTCGATGATCTCGTTAGTAACGCGTGCCAGATATTCAAGCGCTTCTCGCTCCGTTTCCCACTCGGGCAACAGGTAAATCGTCGGTTCCCGTCGCAGGTCTTCCAGCGTCAATTCCACACTCGTTCGATCCACTCGGTGCAGCCAGTCCAGAAATGGCTGACCCGGCTTCACTACCAGTGCCGGC